>ENA-OBIO01000040-OBIO01000040.1-metagenomes-genome-assembly--contig:-NODE-40-length-78171-cov-6.03538_pt1 | contig 78171 bp, 73 predicted proteins | sample MGYA00153383_OBIO01 | MGnify analysis MGYA00153383 | reverse complement strand
GTGTTGGTCATGAGCTTGCGGCCCACGGTGCAGCCTTCGGCTCTGAGCAGGTCGCGCAACATGCGTGCGCTGGCGAACGGCAGTTCCAGATGCAGCTCGTCGATGCGTCGCATCAGCTCGAGGTCGGCATCACCGATCGGCTCGCACTCGCACTCGCACTCGCACTCGCACTCGCACTCGCACTCGCACTCGCACTCGCAGTACACCGAGCCGCGGCTGATGCCCACGGTCTCTGCCTGGCGCGTGATCGGCAAGGGGTGAGTGCGGTCGATCATCGCTTTGCGCTCAGCATGCCGGCGCTTGATGAGCGCTCCTTCTAAAAAATCATTCTCCAGTGCCAGCTGCCCGATCCCTTCGGCAAGCTCAGGACAGGCTTGGCGTGCAGTACCTTGAGATCAACCGTCGGCTCATCGGGGCGAGACTCACCGCCGAACACGTCGGCTGCCTTGGCAAGCAACTGGTTCTTCGAGTCGGTGATCTGGTCGGGGTGCACGTCATGCTGCTGCGCCAACTCGGCCAGCGTCTTGTCGCCACGTACGGCGGCCAGCGCCACCTTGGCCTTGAAAGCCGCTGAGTGCGTGCGACGGGGTCTTCTGCCCATGCTTGCTCCCGTTCTCACGGGCGATGTCCTCGCCCTCGGGAGCAGTGTCCACCCTCATTGGGATGTTCAGTTTTGCGGGGCCAGCTCTGTAAAGCACTCGTTGATGACGAGGCCTTCGCGCATCGCTTCGTACACCCAGGTGCCGTGACCGCTGGGTTCGCCGAAGTGGTTGGCCCATGTGTCGCAGTGCGCGTCGAAATGAATCACCGCCAGCGGCCGGCCTAGGCCGGATCACAAAGACACACCGACCTGAGCCTCAGCCGCGCGCGGGGGAAAGCCGCTACGGGCTACGCCCTGCGCGGCTTCCCCCGCGCTCACGTTTACGCATCGAAGGAGGTCACGAACAGACAAGCACCTACACTTATCCACAGACGCACGTCCTCCGGACTGCGTCCCGCCCTGGCTCAATATTGGATCGGCAGGGTGGGTTGTCGCGCCCGTCTCATATCGTACGTAGCACGTTTCCTTCGCTAATCGAAGATCTGGAACGGCTCGAAGCGCCCGTTCAGCACGCCCACCGAATCCTGCAAGCCGAGCCAGCCGTTCAAGAGGGTGGCGTAGACCCGGCGGAAGTCGGTCGTGTGCACGAGGTTGTCGTCGGCGGTGCGGCCGGACAGACTCGGCGGCTCGCCGTACTGGCCGCCGCGCACCGGCTTGCCGGCGATGAACATCGGGCCCGCGGTACCGTGGTCGGTGCCGAGGTTGGCGTTCTCGGGCACACGCCGGCCAAACTCCGAGAAGGCCATCAGCACCACGTCGTCTGCACGGCCGAGGCGTTCGATGTCGCGAAGGAAACCGGCGACGGCATCGGACACGTACGTCAACATGCGCTGATGCGAGTCGACCTGCTGCACATGGGTGTCGAAGGCGTTGTTGCGATACGAGACATAGTACAGCCGCGTCGGCATGCCGGCATTGATCAGCGCAGCGACCTTCGGCAGGTCGAGCGTGACGAGGCCGTAGTCGACCGGCGTGCGGTAGCGCGCGCAGGCGTCGCGGACCCGCGCAGACGACTCGCGCGCGCTTTGCGCGATCTGGTGCAGGTAGCGGCGCGTCGCATTCGGATCGGCGGCGGACGCGGTGTCGCGGTCGATCAGCCCTTTCTCCTCGAATGGCGCCTGGCGCACAAAGCGCTCGGGATCATCGAAGACCACCGGCACTTGGCGGCGCGCGCGCACCGCCAGCGACTGCGTCGCCGCGATGTTGACCACGAAGCCGGGATCGGCGCCTGGGTGCAGCGCGTCGGCGAGGCGGCCGACCCAGCCGGTCTCCTCGCCACTGTTGGGCGCGGCGGTGTGCCAGAACGCCATCGACGCGAAATGCGAGAAGCTCGGCTGGTCGTAGCCGCAGCCGTGCACGATCGCGAGACGGCCGTCCTTGTATAGGCGCTCGAAGCCCGACATGCCAGGGTTGAAGCCGAAATGCTCGTCGATCCTGCGCAGGCGCTCCGGCCGGATGCCGATGTGCGGCCGCAGCCGGTAGTAGATGTCATCGGCGTACGGCACGACCGTGTTCAGCCCGTCGTTTCCGCCGGACATCTCGAACACGACTAGGATGCGCTCGTTGATCCGGTCACCGGCAGCCGCGGCCGCGCGCGGCGCCGTGAACGGCCATGCCAGGCCGGCAGCAAGGAGCGCACGGCGCATCGGATCGGGGGCGTGATGATGGAAAGCCATGTCTTGCCTCAATCAAGCTGGTAGTCCGGGCTGCTCAGCATCAGGTGTAGCGTCATGCGCAGGCCGTCTTCCATGTACGTGTGGGCCCGCTCGATGCGGTCGGTGCCGAGCTGCTCGGTCAGGAAGGCGGTCCATGCCGCGCGATCCTGGCTCCCGACCGGCACGCTGAAGAAGCGCTGCGCGAACAGATCGACCGCGTCGCCGGTGCTGCGCGCGGCACCGGCCAGCACGATCGCGCTGAGGTCGACGCGGGCGAACGTCCGCGGGATCGGCTTGATCAGCTCGACCGCCCTCTGCCAGCCGCGGTAACTGCCGTAGCGGGTGTTGAAAGCCTCCTCGCGATCGAGCTTGCGGGCCGTTTCGGACATCCCCGCGCCGTCGCCCATCGCGGCATTGCTTTCCGGCATCGTCGCGGCCGTCACATCGAGCCCGCGCGAGATGCGCTCGTGCACCGCGCGCACCTCGCTTCCGACCACGATCAGCGGGTAGCGATCGTTCGAAACGGCCATGAAATCCGGGAACATCACGTCGCGCACGAAGTTGCCGCGCTCGATCAGCAGGCCCGGCGTGATCCAGGCCCTGCCGTAGGCCCACCCGGCCACAGTGGGCGGATGCAGCAACTGCTGCCCGAGTGAGCGCGACACTTCGTTGAAATCGGGCAGGCCAGGTACCTCGCGCAACCCGAGCTTGCGGTAGGTGGAGACGAGCAATTCGACCGGGCTCTTGATCCGCGTCCCCACCGATGCGGCGCTGTAGAAGTCGCGCGACAGAAAGATCGTCTCGAGCAGCGGCGCGAGCTCGTAGCGGTTGTCGCGCAACACGGCGCCGAGGCGCCGCTGCATCTCCGGCGAGATCTCCTCGCGCACGAAGTAGCGGTAGATGCGGCTGGCGATGTAGTCGGCGGTCGCCGGCTGCGCGAGGATCAGGTCGATCACCTGCACGCCGTCGAAAGGCTGCTCGCGGCCGAAGATGTTCTTGGGCCCGTCGTCATGCCGTTCGGCATCGACGAAGAAGTGCGTGCCACGGGCGTTCCAACCGGTGAAGGCGCGTGCCGATTCGCGAATGTCCCGCTCGCTGTAGTGGCCGACACCCATCGTGAACATCTCGAGAATCTCGCGCGCGAAGTTCTCGTTGGGCGCGCCCTTCACGTTCACGCCCGCGTCGAGGAAGGCGAGCATCGCCGGGTCCTGCGCCACCGCGATCATCAGCTCGCGGAAACTGCCCAGCCCGTGGCGCTGAAACAGCTCGATCTGGCCGAGCATCTTGCGGTAGTCGCGCACCTTGTCCTCGTGGGTCGCGAAGTGGCCGTGCCAGAACAGCGCCATCTTCTCGACCAACGGCCGGCGCGTCACCAGCATGCTATTCGCCCACCAGTAGTCGATCCGGTTGCATTCGAGCGTGCTGGCGCGCAGCCAGAAGAAGAACTTGTCGACCACCGGCTGCAGCGGCCGGTTGCCGGAGGGCTTCACTTCGACGCCGATCGCCGCGCCGCGCGCCTTCGCGGTATCGGTCGCGAGTGGACGAGTTTCCGGGAACGGATCGATGCCCGCATCGGGGAGGCCGGAGCGCTCGAAACCACGAACCGCCGGATCGTCTGGGCCCAGCGGTCGGACCAGAGCCGCGACCGCAGCGCGTGGACCGAGCGTCAGGCTGTGCTGCACCTCGGCCGGCAGCGCGCCGAACCCGGCGCGTTCGAGCAGATGGGCGGCGCGTTCGCGCGTCCAGTCCGCGGCGGTGATAGACCGCAGGTTGTCGACCCATTCGACCGGTGCGGTCGCGACGTCGGCACCCGACACCGCCGCGTAGCAGGCCGAGGCGACGAGCATCCCGAGCCACCACGCCACGGCTGTGATTTGAGTCTTGCGCATTCGATCGCCCTGTTTCCCGTCGCGGCGGATGGCGCCACGAAGAGCGGATCATTTTGCCTCGCTCGCTCTGACGCTTCACGGTCGCTTTGAAGAGGGCAACCGTGTATGTTCAATCATTACTGTCCGGTTAACTGACTCATGCCAAGTCCGAGATCAAAAATTGGTGCGGGTTATGACCAATTTTGTTTCGTGCCGACTTGAACTTTGTTCGCCCAGAATCGCGTAGTTTCCCAGGCTTGACAGCCTTGGGGAGTACGCATCTCCGTCGGCAAGACCTCGTTCGCTCAGGACATGGAGTTCGTGCCGTGGACGAGTTTCGCGCGCATCGTGCAGCGGCGTGGCGGGCGTTGAATTCCTGCAGCCGGTCTGGCTACGCAACCGCGACAGCGGGCGTGTAGTCGCACCGGAACTCCCGGTCGTGCGGGTGGTCGCGATGTTGGCGCAACCCGGCCATTCCTGCACCAGTCCAACTGATTCACGGCGCGAGGCCAGTCATCTTCCGCGCTCAAGAGAAGACCGACAAGAGCAGTTGGCTACAAACTGCTGGAGCGCCGCAACCCGAACGTGGCGGCGGTTGCGCTGGCCAACAAAAACGCCAGGTTTGTTGCAAAACATCTCTACTGATTCCGAGCGACCTTCCCGAGAAAACGCAAATGAGCACCCGCATCATCGACACGGCCATGGCCAAGCGCATGGTCGGAGCCGCCGCGATCCGCGGTGCGTCCATCGTCGCTCAGCCTGGCGGCTGGTCAGTCGTGCTCAAGGTGGGCATGACCGAGACCCCGCTGGGCGCGCAGCGCACGAACAAGCCGCGCATCTAGCGCAGCTTGGACAGGTGTATCGAATATGTGAAGAGCGAGCTGCACATCGCCCGCTTCGACATGCTCGATGCGACCGGCCACAGCGCCGTGCCGATCGACGGCAAGACCCGCGACGACTCGGCCGAACGAATGCGTCAGGTGCACGCGGCTGCCGCGCATGACAAGTGGTTCCGGGAGCAGGTGGCCGAAGGCATCAAGGAAGCCGACGACCCAGCCACCCAATGGGTGCCGCATGCAGTCGTCAAGGCTGACATGGCCAGGCAGAGCGCCGAGCTAAAGGCGCGCATTGCCAAGGCCAAGTGATGGAGTTGTTCTGGCTCCCGCGCGCACGAAAGAAGCGGCACGATGCCATCGCCTACATCGCGCAGGACAACCCCATCGCGGCGCTGAGCCAACTCGATGAAATCGACCGTCAGACCGATATGCTGCTTGAGCACTCCAGCATGGGGCAACCTGGCCGCGTGAAGAATACGCGCGAGCTGGTCATTGGCAAGACGCCCTTCATCGTCGTCTGGCCGGGCGCGGTAGGCGCGCAGCAGCGCCAGCGTGATCGAGTGGTCACCGCCGAACCAGCACATGTGGTGAGTGCGGATCAGCTCGGCCACGAGAAGTTGCATCGCCGACCACATGCCCGCGAGGCTGGTGTTCGGCAGCGGCAGGTCGCCGGCATCGCCGAGCAGACCGAGCGGCGAGACATCGAAAAGCGGGTGCGTCGCATCGCACAGCATGTGGCTGGCCTCGCGGATCGCGCGCGGACCGAAACGCGCGCCGGGCCGGTTCGTGACAGCACCGTCCCAAGCCACGCCAGCGACCGCGAACGGCGTGGCGGCAGAGGGTGCGGGCGCCCTTAGAAAGTTATCTTGCGACAAGAATGCGAATGAGGTCATGAGCAGGCTCGTGATTCGGGCCGGCACACTTCACTGGTTTCAAGAGCCCCGGTATTTCACGAACCGCGATCGGTGTTTCATATCGCGCAATTTCCTGATGGTGCGCCGCCGCAATTTCTTTCACGCGCTGAGAATCGGACGCTGCATCGTGAAAAACAATTGCAACCTGTTGATTTGATTGGGTCAAATCTTTAGTCTTATATAAGATACAAGTCTTCTCAAGCTGCTGTGCCATGGCTATTCTTGAACTCAGCAACCTCGCTTTTTCCCCATCCTCAGGAACTGACATGACCGCACCGACCCGCGACCAACAAATCGCCGCCCTCGAAAAAGAGTGGGCCGAGAACCCGCGCTGGAAGGGCATCAAGCGCGGCTACTCCGCGGCCGATGTGGTGCGCCTTCGCGGCTCGATCATGGTCGAGCACACGTTGGCCAAGCGCGGTGCGATCAAGCTCTGGGACCTCGTCAACAACGAGCCCTTCGTCAACACGCTCGGCGCACTGACCGGCAACCAGGCGATGCAGCAGGTCAAGGCCGGCCTGAAGGCGATCTACCTGAGCGGCTGGCAAGTGGCGGGCGATGCCAACCTTGCCGGCGAGATGTACCCCGACCAATCGCTCTACCCCGCCAACTCGGTGCCGATGGTCGTCAAGCGCATCAACAACACGTTCACGCGCGCCGACCAGATCCAGTGGTCCGAAGGCAAGAACGACATCGACTTTTTCGCGCCGATCGTGGCCGATGCCGAAGCCGGTTTCGGCGGCGTGCTCAACGCGTTCGAACTGATGAAGTCGATGATCGACGCGGGCGCTGCCGGCGTGCACTTTGAAGACCAGCTCGCCTCGGTGAAGAAGTGCGGCCACATGGGCGGCAAGGTACTCGTGCCGACGCGTGAAGCCGTCGCCAAGCTGCAGGCCGCGCGCCTGGCGGCCGATGTGATGGGCACGCCCACGCTCGTGATCGCCCGCACCGATGCCGAAGCCGCCGACCTCGTGACCAGCGACGTCGACGACAACGACAAGCCCTTCATGACCGGCGAGCGCACGGTCGAAGGCTTCTACCGCAGCAAGCCGGGCCTCGAGCAGGCGATCTCGCGCGGCTTGGCCTACGCCGAAGTGGCCGACATGGTCTGGTGCGAAACCGGCAAGCCCGATCTCGCCTATGCCAAGCGCTTTGCCGATGCGATCCACGCCAGGTTCCCGGGCAAGCTGCTGGCCTACAACTGCTCGCCGTCGTTCAACTGGAAGAAGAACCTCGACGACGCGACGATCGCCAAGTTCCAGAAAGAACTCGGCGCAATGGGCTACAAGTTCCAGTTCATCACATTGGCTGGCTTTCACAGCCTGAACTACTCGATGTTCAATTTGGCCCATGGCTACGCGCGCAACAACATGACCGCGTTCGTCGAATTGCAAGAGGCCGAGTTCGCGGCGGCCGAGCGCGGCTTCACGGCCGTGAAGCACCAGCGCGAGGTCGGCACCGGCTACTTCGACGCGGTCACGACGACGATCGAAGCGCTGTCGTCCACGGGTGCGCTGAAGGGCTCTACCGAAGACGAACAGTTCTTCGACGCGAAGCACGGTTGAGCTGCGGCTGACCTGCAGCGTAACGCGGCGTCGGATGACGCCGCGTCTGCGTGTAAGCAAAGCAATCCGGGCCTTGGCGTCCGGTAAATACCCGTAGAGTCGTGGCCTTGCGCTTGCGAAGGATTCGGGTCGGGCGAAACCGGCACATCCCCGCTCGTATTCAAGAAGGGCCGCACTCTGAACCTCTTTGAATTCCCGCCCGCTTTTGCCGCGCGACTCGTCCTGTGCGCCCTGTTGGCGTTCGCCAGTGGCGCCCAGGCGATCGGCATCAAAGACATCGAGGCCAAGGCCCGTGTCCTGGCCTCCGACAGCTTTCGCCCGTCGACCGCGAAGCTGCCGCCGGAGTTGGCCGCACTCGACTACGACGCGTTGCGCGACATTCGCTTTCGGCCCGACCGCGCGACCTGGCGCGCCGACAAGCTGCCGTTCGAGTTGATGTACTTCCACGCCGGCAAGAATTTTCCGGAGCCGGTGCGCATCAACATCGTCGACGCCAAAGGCGTGAAGCGGATCGAGTTCGACCCCGAACTGTTCGACTACGGCCGCAACAAGATCGATCCGAAAAAGCTGAGCGGCGTGGGCTTTGCGGGCTTTCGGGTTCACTACCCGCTGAACTCGCCGAAGTACAAAGACGAACTGCTGGTGTTCCTCGGCGCCAGCTACCTTCGGGCGGTCGGCAAAGGGCAGGTCTACGGCACCTCGGCGCGAGGCCTGGCGATCGACACGGCCGTGCCGTCGGGTGAAGATTTCGCGCGCTTCACCGAGTTCTGGATCGACCGCCCCGGCCGCGGCGACACCGCATTGACGATCTACGCATTGCTCGACTCCAAGCACGCGACCGGCGCCTACAAGTTCATCGTGACGCCCGGTGCCGAGACGACGATGCAGGTAAGCGCGAAGCTGTTCTTTCGCGAGGCCGTCACCAAGCTCGGCATCGCGCCGCTCAACAGCATGTACGACTTCGGCGACAACCAGCCGGGCAGCCGCGACGACTACCGCCCCGAGGTGCACGATGCCGACGGCCTCTCGGTCGCCTACGACAACGGCGACTGGCTCTGGCGCCCGCTCGTGAACCCGAAACGCCTGCTCGTCACCTCGTTCGCGATGCCGAACCTCAAAGGCTTCGGCCTGATGCAGCGCGACCGTTCGACCGCCAGCTACGAAGACCCCGAAGCCGAGTACGAGCGCCGCCCCAGCACCTGGATCGATCCGGTCGGCAAGTGGGGTGCGGGCCGGGTCGAGCTGGTGCAGATCCCGACTCCCGACGAGACCAATGACAACATCGTCGCGTACTGGGTGCCCGAAAAAGCACCCGACCCGAAAAAGCCGTTTGAGTTCGCTTATACGATGCGCTGGCAAATGAACGGCCAATTGCCCATCGGCAAAGCCTGGGTCGTGCAAACGCGGCGTGGGCGCGGCTACGTGAAGCAGGCCGACGGTGACATCAACTTCGTCGTCGACTTCGACGGCCCGCCGCTGCGCGAACTCAGGCCCGAAGCCAAGCCCGAAGCCTTTCTCGAACTCGGCGGTAACGCGCAGCTGCGCGAGAAAAATTTGTTCCTGAACCCGGTCACCGGCGTGTGGCGCATGACGGTGCGTGTAAAGCGCGAAGACGCCGCCAAGCCGATCGAGTTGCGCGGGCAAATCCGCGAAGGCGGCCGCACGTTGACCGAGACCTGGAGCTACATCGTGCCGCCGGAGTCGGAGAAGCCATGATCGAGCGCTCCGGCGCATCGATATCGCCGCTGCCGGCGATGCACCGCAGTTCGATGGCGGCGCAGGCCTGGGGTGGGCACCCGCTGTGGCGGCCGGTGCAACGGCTGTTGAAAGGCCGCGCCGCACGCACCTGGGACAACGGACATGCAGACAGGCACTTCAAGCTGCGGCGCGTGCTGCTGATCGTGCTCGTCGTGCTCGGTGCGGTCATCGGCACCGACTACATGGTCGACATCATGCCGAGGCACGGCCGCGATTGGGCCGAGCGCGGGCTGCTCACGCTGTTCGCGATTCTCTTCGCGTGGGTCTCAGCCGGCTTCTGGACCGCCGTGCTCGGCGCCTGGGTGATGCTGCGTGGCCGCGACCGGCACGCGATCACCAACGTGCTGCGCAGCGCAGGCGGCACAGCACCGATCGCGCCCGAAGCGCGCACTGCGATCATCATGCCGATCTGCAACGAAGACGTGACGACCGTGTACGCCGGCCTGCGAGCCACCTGCGAATCGCTCGCCGCCACCGATGCCGCCGCACGCTTCGATTTTTTCGTACTCAGCGACACCAACGACCCCGACGCCCGCGCCGCGGAGCAAGCCGCTTGGGCGCAACTCACCGAGGCGCTGCAGCGTGCCGGCACCGATGCGCGCATTTATTACCGCTGGCGCCAGCACCGCACCCACCGCAAGGCCGGCAACGTGGCCGACTTTTGCCGCCGCTTCGGTGCCGACTACCGCTACATGATCGTGCTCGACGCCGACAGCGTGATGAGCGGCGAGTGCCTCGCCTCGCTGGTGCGCATGATGGAGGCGCACCCCGACACCGGCATCATCCAGACCGCCCCGCGCGCCACCGGCCATGTGACGACGCATGCGCGCATCCTGCAGTTCTGCTCGCGTGTGTACGGCCCGCTGTTCACGACCGGTTTGCACTACTGGCAGCTCGGCGAATCGCACTACTGGGGCCACAACGCGATCTTGCGCATGGCGCCGTTCATCGAATACTGCGCGCTGCCGCCGCTGCCGGGCAAGACCTCGCTGTCGGGCGATGTGATGTCGCACGATTTCGTCGAGGCTGCGTTGATGCGCCGCGCCGGTTGGAAGGTCTGGATTGCGCACGACCTCGACGGCAGCTACGAGCAGGTGCCGCCCAACCTGCTCGCCGAGCTCGGCCGCGACCGGCGCTGGGCGCAGGGCAACCTTCAGAACTCGCGGCTGATGTTCGAGCCGGGGCTGCACCCGGTGCACCGCACGGTGTTCCTGACCGGCACGTTGGCGTACCTGTCGTCACCGCTGTGGCTCGCTTTTTTGATGCTCTCGACGGTGCTGTTCGCGACCCACTCGCATGTCGTGCCGACCTACTTCACCGAGCCGTACCAGCTGTTCCCGAACTGGCCGACCGCGAACTTCAAGTTGATGCTCACGCTGTTCGGCCTGACGGCCGTGTTGCTGTTCGCGCCGAAGGTGATCTCGCTCGTCGCGATCATCGCCAAGGGCGAGGCCAAACGCTACGGCGGCGCGGCCAAGCTGCTGCTCAGCGCGTTGCTCGAGTCGATGCATTCGGTGCTGCTGGCGCCGGTGCGCATGCTGTTCCACACGCAGTTCGTGCTGGCCGCGCTTGCCGGTATCAAGCTGGCGTGGAAGTCACCACCGCGCCACGACGACGCGACCAGTTGGGGTGAGGCGCTGCGCCGGCACGCGCTCGGCACCGTGCTCGCGCTGACCTGGATCGGCGTGATCATCGTCAGCGCCACGGCGTTTCAATGGTGGCTCTCACCGGTGCTCGCGGGGTTGCTGTTGGCGATCCCGCTGTCGGCGTGGACGAGCCGCGCCGCGCCGGGCCGATGGTTGGCGGCACGCGGCATCTTCGTGATCCCGGAGGAACTAATGCAACCGGCGGTGCTGGCCGAGGCCGACCGGTATGCGAAGTCGTTCGAATCGATGCCGGATTTCATCGACGCGGTGACGGATGCGGAGGTTCACGCCGAGGTCTTGCGCACGATCCCCGTCAGACCGCCGTCGCGCGCGGCGAAAGCAGCTGCGCAGATGCGCCTGGTCGAGCACGCCGCCATCGAGGGGCCGCACGCTTTGACGAATGCGCAGCGCCTGCGCCTGCTCGCCGATGCGCAAGCCCTGCGCGCGTTGCGCGCGCGGTTGCTTGCGGGCGGTGCCCATCACGACTGGTCCGCGCTTACTGCGCACATGGGTTCGCCAGCGATCGCCGAGCCCGCGCCGCAGTCGGTGGACGCGATCGTCTCGGCGCACTGACGCGGGCCGCTGCATCCGCCGAGGCGCGGCCTTTGCGCGGCGTGACACGTTTCGGGTAAGGTGGGTCGAGCATGCGAAACGTCACTCGCAGCCAGCGGAGACCCTCCATGAACGCCACCCACATCTACGAGCAAGGCCTGCCCAAGACCGCCGCGAATTTCGTCGCCCTGTCGCCGAGCAGCTTCGTCGAGCGCAGCGCCGAGGTGTTCGGCGACCTGCCCGCCGTGATCCACGGTGCGCGCCGCTATGACTGGCGCACCTTGCGCGACCGATCGGCACGCCTGGCCGCCGCGTTGAGGTCGCTCGGCGTCGGCCGCCTCGACACCGTCAGCGTGATGCTGCCGAACACGCCCGAGATGATCGAGGCGCACTACGCGGTGCCGGCCCTGAACGCGGTGCTCAACACACTGAACACGCGCCTCGATGCGCCGTTGCTTGCCTGGCAAATGGCCCATTGCGAGGCCAAAGTGCTGATCACCGACCGCGAGTTCGCACCGACGATCGGCCTGGCGCTGCGCCTGCTGCGCGACGAACACGGCCGCACGCCGATCGTGATCGACGTGTCCGACAGCGAGTACGCCGGCGCAGGCGAGTTGCTCGGTCAGCACGGGTACGAAACGCTGCTCGCCGCGCACGCGCCGCTGGCGCGGCTCGACGGACCGGTCGACGAATGGGATGCGATCGCGATCTCGTACACCTCGGGTACCACAGGTGACCCCAAAGGGGTGGTCACCCACCACCGTGGCGCCTACCTGAACGCCGTCAGCAACGCCGCGACCTGGACCATGCCGCACTTCCCGACCTACCTCTGGACATTGCCGATGTTCCACTGCAACGGCTGGTGTTTTCCGTGGACGATCGCCTTGCTCGGCGGCACGCACGTGTGCCTGCGCAAGGTCGACGCGGCGCACATCCTCGCGGCGATGCGCGAGCACGGCGTCGATCACTACTGCGCTGCGCCGATCGTGCACAACTTGCTGATCGCCGCGCCCGCAGAGTTGCGCGCGGGCATCGGGCAAAAGGTGCGCGGCATGGTCGCTGGCGCGGCACCGTCGGCCTCGATGATCGAAGGCATGGCCAGGCTCGGCTTCGACATCACGCACGTGTACGGGTTGACCGAGGTCTACGGCCCGGCGGCAGTGGCCGTCAAACGCGTCAGTTGGGCCGGTGAAATCTTGTCGGAGCAGACGCGGCTGAACGGCCGCCAGGGCGTGCGCTACGGCCTTCAGGAAGGCATGACGGTGATGGGTGCCGCCGACATGATCGAAACGCCGCCTGACGGCCAAACCATGGGCGAGATCGTGTTCCGCGGCAACATCGTGATGAAGGGCTACCTGAAGAACCCGGCCGCAACCGAACAGGCCTTCGAGGGCGGCTGGTTTCACACCGGCGACCTCGCGGTCATGGAAGCCGACCGCTACGTCAAGATCAAGGACCGCAGCAAGGACATCATCATCTCCGGCGGCGAGAACATCTCGTCGCTCGAGGTCGAAGATGCGCTCTATCGCCACCCGGCCGTGCTCGCATGCGCCGTGGTCGCGCGGCCCGACGACAAGTGGGGCGAGACGCCGGTGGCCTTCGTCGAACTGAAGCCCGATTCGCAGGTCACGGCCGGTGATTTGGTCGCGCATTGCAAGGCGCTGCTGGCCGGCTACAAGGTGCCGCGCGAGGTGCGCTTCGAGGAGATTCCGAAAACCTCGACCGGCAAGATTCAGAAGTTCACGCTGCGTGAAAGGGCGAGGGCGCGAGTGCAAACAAGCGTCACCGAGCTCGCGAAAGACAAACCATGACCGCCGGCAGCGAACCCCTCGTGCTGCGCACGCGCGACCCGCGCGGCGTCGTCACGCTGACGCTCAACCGCCCGCAGGCCTTCAATGCGCTTTCCGACGCGCTGCTGACCGCGCTGCAACACGCGCTCGACGCCGTCGCCGACGACGAGAGCGCACGCGTCGTCGTGCTCGCAGCCGCCGGCAAGGCCTTCTGCGCTGGCCACGACCTGAAAGAAATGCGCGCTGACCCGTCGCTCGGCTACTACCAACGCTTGTTCACGCAGTGCGGCGAGGTGATGATGAGCGTGCAGCGCCTGCCGGTGCCGGTGGTCGCGCGGGTGCAGGGCGTCGCCACGGCCGCCGGCTGCCAGCTCGTCGCGATGTGCGATCTGGCGGTGGCCGCGAGCGATGCGCGCTTCGCGGTCAGCGGTGTGAACCTCGGCCTGTTTTGCGCCACGCCGAGCGTGGCGCTCTCGCGCAACCTGCAGCGCAAGGCAGCGTTCGAAATGCTCGTGACGGGCGAGTTCATCAGCGCAGTGCAGGCGCTGGAAAAAGGCCTCGTGAACCGTGTCGCGTTGCCCGACGAACTGGATGCGGAGGTCGAATCTCTTGTCGCCAGCATCGTTGCGAAACCGCGTGTGGCAGTCGCACTCGGCAAGCAACTTTTCTATCGCCAACTCGAGTGCGGCATCGAAGCGGCTTACGAAGATGCAGCGCAGACCATGGCCTGCAACATGATGGACGCGAGCGCGCTCGAAGGCGTGCAGGCGTTCATCGAGAAGCGGCCCCCGGGCTGGTCGACGCCAGCGACAAACTGAGCCGCACCACGCCGGCTTCGTCGGGATGCCGTTGCACGGCCAGACCGCTGTGTTCGAACACGTGCAGCATCGCGGCGTTGCGGGTTAGTACTTCGGCATCGAAGCGCTCGATGCCATCGGCGCGCGCGATCTCGGTCAACACCGCGAGCAGCTTGCGGCTGATGCCTTGACCCTGCACATCTTCTTCGACGGCGAACGCGACCTCGGCGGCGCGTGTGCCGTCGGTCGTCGGCTGCATCACGTAGCCACCGCTGCCGACGATGATCTCGCCGGCCCCGGTTTGCTGCGTGACGACGAGCACGACGCGCTCGTGAAAATCGGGGTTGCACAGCCGGTCGAGATCGGCCTCGTTCAGCTCGCGCTTGTACGAGAAGTAGCGCGAGTAGACCGATTCAGCGTCGAGCGCGAGAAATGCCGCTTGCAGGCGAGCGCGGTCGTTTGGCCGGATCGCGCGCAGTACAGCGTGCGCGCCGTTGCGGAGCATGAAAGGCTCGTCGAGCAGGTGCACGTCGTCGCTCATCGCGCAGCCCTGGCTTTGCAGTTCAACGCGACGCCGCCTACATCCCGGCGTAGTTCGGCCCGCCGCCGCCTTCGGGTGCGACCCAGACGATGTTTTGCGTCGGGTCTTTGATGTCGCAGGTCTTGCAGTGCACGCAGTTCTGCGCGTTGATCTGCAGGCGGTCCGAGTTGTCGGCGTTCTTCACGTATTCGTACACGCCAGCCGGGCAGTAGCGCGCCTCGGGCCCGGCGTAGGTCGCGAGGTTGATCGTGACCGGCACGCTCGCGTCTTTCAGCGTGAGGTGCGCAGGCTGGTGCTCGTTGTGGTTGGTGTTGCTGATGAACACGCTCGAGAGGCGATCGAATGTGATCTTGCCGTCGGGCTTCGGGTAGATGATCTGCGGGCACTCGGCAGCGGGCTTCAGGCGCAGGTGGTCGGGCTCGGTACGGTGGATCGTCCACGGTGGCGACTTCACGCCCATCATCGGCAACAGCCACTGCTCGATGCCGGTCATGAACGCGCCGACGTACACGCCTTTCTTGAACCACTGCTTGAAGTTGCGCGACTGGTCGAGCTCGGCCTTGAGCCAGCTGGTTTCGAATGCAGCGGGGTAGGCGTTGAGCACATCGTGCTGGCGGCCCGCGGTGACCGCGCCAAACGCCGCCTCTGCCGCGAGCATGCCGGTCTTGATTGCGGCATGGCTGCCCTTGATGCGCGCGGCGTTGAGCGTGCCGGCCTCGCAGCCGATCAGTGCGCCGCCCGGGAACACGAGCTTGGGCAAGCTCAGCAATCCGCCCGCGGTGATGGCGCGCGCGCCATAGCCGATGCGCTTGCCACCTTCGAGAAAATCTTTGATGCGCGGGTGCGTCTTCCAGCGCTGCATTTCCTCGAACGGGCTCAGCCACGGGTTGGTGTAGTCGAGGCCGACGACGAGGCCGAGCGTGACCAGGTTGCCTTCGAGGTGGTACATGAAGCCGCCGCCGTAGGTCATCGGGTCCATCGGCCAACCGGCGGTGTGAACGACGAGGCCAGGCTGGTGTTTGGCCGGGTCGATCTCCCACAACTCTTTCACACCGAGCGCATAGGACTGCGGGTCGCGGCCGGCATCGAGCTTGAACTTTTCGATCAGTTGCCGGCCGAGTTGCCCGCGCGCGCCTTCGGCGAACACGGTGTACTTCGCGTGCAACTCCATGCCGAGCTGGAACTCGCCGGTGAATTGGTTGTTCTTGTCGACACCCATGTTGCCGGTGGCGATGCCCTTGACCGACGGAGCACCGGCAGTCGTGCCCGCGACCTCGTCGTTGTAGAGCACCTCGACGGCCGCGAAGCCCGGAAATATCTCGACGCCCAACGCTTCGGCCTGCTGCGCGAGCCAGCGCACCAAGTTACCCAGGCTGATCACGTAGTTGCCTTCGTTGTGAAAGCAGTCGGGGATCAAGACGCGCGGCGTGTCGACCGCACCGGTTTCGGTGAGGAACAGCATTTGGTCGACCGTGACCGGCTGGTTCAACGGCGCGCCGAGTTCCTTCCAGTTCGGGATCAGTTCGGTCAGCGCCCGCGGGTCCATCACGGCGCCGCTCAAAATGTGCGCGCCGGGCTCCGAGCCCTTCTCGAGCACGACGACCGAAATCTCCTTGCCTTGCGCGACCGCCAACTGCTTGAGCCGGATCGCAGTGGCAAGGCCGCCGGGGCCGCCGCCGACGACGACCACGTCGTACGCCATCGCTTCGCGCGGGCCGTGTTCTGCGATGATTTCTGCAGGCGTCATTCGGGCTTCCTCGGGGCTGTCGATTTCGCTCGATTCTACGGGCGTCCTACGGGCGTCGCATCGCACAAGAACGGTCGTTCGCACGGGCCCGGGCGAGCGCTCCAGCGTGGGGCTGCGTGCTATCGTGCCCTCGATTTCACCGCACCCGTTGGGAGACGAAAACCATGAGCTACAACATCGATCTGTCGGGCCGTGTTGCGCTCGTCACGGGCGCGTCGAGCGGCCTCGGCGAGCAGTTCGCGAAGACGCTGGCGAAGGCGGGTGCCGGGGTCGTGCTTGCGGGCCGTCGCGTCGAGCGGTTGAAGGCGCTGCGCGCTGAGATTCAAGCCGAAGGCGGCGACGCGCACGTCGTCACGCTCGACGTGACCGACCGCGACAGCATCAAGGCCGCCGTCGCACATGCCGAGACCGAGATGGGCACGATCGACATCCTCGTCAACAACTCGGGCGTGGGCACGACGCAGTTGCTGACCGAGGTGACCGAAGACGATTTCGATCACGTGTTCGACACCAACACCCGCGGCGCGTTTTTCGTCGCGCAAGAGGTCGGCAAACGCATGATCGCGCGCTCGAAGGGCGCGGCGCCGGGCACCTTCACCGGCGGGCGCATCGTCAACATCGCGTCGATGGCCGGCCTCAAGCCGCTGAGCCGCATCGGCGTGTACGCGATGAGCAAGGCCGCGGTCGTGCACATGACGCGTGCGATGGCGCTCGAGTGGGGCCGCTACGGCATCAACGTCAACGCGATCTGCCCCGGCTACATCGACACCGAGATCAACCACCACCAGTGGAGCACCGAGCAGGGCAAGAAGTTGATCGAGATGCTGCCGCGAAAACGCGTCGGCCAGCCGCAGGATCTGGATTCGGTGCTGATGATGCTGGTGGCGAACGAGAGCCACTTCGTCAACGGCGCGGTGATCCAGGCCGACGACGGGTTCGGGGTTTGAGCGTGCGGCTCGCAAGACAAGCACGTTAGACGGCACAGCGCGCACGTCGAAGTGTGCAGGCGCAGCACCCATGATTGACGCAACGAGATCGATCCGCCCCGATATCACCGCGCGAGTTGTGCGCGCGTTGACCTTGTATTCGCTGGCGGAGGCGCAGGCTGGCCACGCCTCGGAGATCCGTGTCAGCGCAGCGGGCACCGCTTTCAGCATCACTGATGATGGTCGCGGCCACGCAATTGATCGAACCGTGGCTGGAGTGCCGTACCTCAAGTTCATCTACACGCAGCTCGACTATCCGTTCGATGCGTCTGAGGTTGGCCCCGTTCAGCTTCAGGGCATCGGCATGTCTTTGCTCAATGTTTTGTGCAGCGAGCTGACCGTCACCGTGCGCAAGGCAAGCGGGGCAATGCGGTTGAAATATCGAGCTGGACGCCTTGTCGAAGAAGCGCGCCTCGGTCTCCCGACCGGGCTCTCGGGCAACACCGTCTCGGGTATCGTCAATGCTCATCTGCAGTGCACCGACACCTGTGCTGAACACATCGAGCAGCGGCTGGTCAGCGTCCTGGCGTCGAATCCCTCCCTCAAGCTGCACTTCAATGACAAAGAACTTTCTGCACCCCAGGCAAGTCCCGTCTAGCCTTTCTGTCGAACGTCCGGCTCGCGCATGATGCTTCGCCCACTCTCTCTGCTCGAAGCCCGCGTGCTCGGCGTGCTGATCGAGAAAGCGCACACGGTGCCCGACAGCTACCCGCTCTCGATCAACTCATTGACCCTGGGTTGCAACCAGAAAACAGCGCGCGAGCCGGTGCTCAACGCGACCGAAGGCGAGGTGCAAGACACCGTGCTCGCGCTGAAGGCGCTTAACCTCGTTTTCGAGGCGAGCGGCTCGCGCGTCACGCGCTACGAGCACAACGCCGGCCGCACATTGGCATTGCCGTCAGCCTCCATCGCGCTGCTTGCCACGCTGTCGCTGCGTGGGCCGCAAACGGTCTCTGAGCTGCGCACCGCCTCCGAGCGGCTGCACCGATTCGCCGACTTGTCGTCGGTCGAAGGTTTTCTCGAAGAGCTCGCGGCGCGGGCAGAAGACAAGGGCGGCGCGCTCGTCGTCAAGCTGCCGCGGGCACCGGGCGCGCGTGAGCCACGCTGGGCACACTTGTTGAGCGGCGCAATCGATGTGTCGGCGATGCCGGTCGCGACCGACTCCGCCGATTTCGTCGCGGCCAGCGAGATTGCTGCGTTGAAGGCGCAGCAGGGCGCGATGCAGATCGAACTCACCGAACTGCGCGGCCTCGTCGATCGGCTCTGCGCCGAGCTCGGCGTGGCGCGCACCTGAACGGGACACTTGCGATGCGATTCGACCTACCGGACGAAAAAACACTCGTGTACGAAATGGTGATCCCGATGCGCTGGGGCGACATGGACGCGATGGGCCATGTCAACAACACGATCTACTTTCGCTACATGGAAACGGTGCGGCTCGAATGGCTGTTTACAGTCGGCGGTACGAAGGACGAACACGGCAACGGGCCGGTGATCGTCAACGCGTTCTGCAATTTCATCCAGCAGTTGAAGTACCCGGGCGACCTGCTCGCGAAACACTATGTCGCCAACCCTGGCCGCAGCAGCTTCGACACCTACATCACGCTGGCGCGCATCGATGCGCCGGGCCTGATCTGCGCATCGGGCGGCGCGAAAACCGTGTGGGTGAACTACGCGGCCGAGAAGTCGGTGCCGCTGCCGGAGTCGGTGCGCGCGCTGATCGGCTGAGGCCGCGTGATCGAGCCGTGTTGCCCGTAGTACGCTCACGCGCTGTGATCAACGCGTGTTTTGAGGAGCCTCTCGAATGAACAAGGTTTATCCGAGCGCCGCCGCGGCGCTCCAGGGTGTGGTGAAAGACAGCCAGTTGTTGGCGGTCGGTGGCTTCGGCCTGTGCGGCATTCCCGAGGCACTGATCGCGGCGTTGCGCGATTCGGGCGTGAAGGGCTTGACGGTGATCTCGAACAACGCCGGCGTCGACGGTTTCGGCCTCGGCCTGCTGCTCGAGACGCGCCAGATCAAGCGGATGATTTCGAGCTACGTCGGCGAGAACAAGGAGTTCGAGCGCCAGTACCTCGCCGGTGAACTCGAGCTCGAGTTCACGCCGCAAGGCACGCTGGCCGAGAAGCTGCGCGCCGGCGGCTCGGGCATCCCTGCGTTCTTCACGAAGACCGGCGTCGGCACGTTGGTGGCCGTTGACAAGGAAACACGCGAGTTCGACGGGCAGGTCTACGTGATGGAGCGCGCGCTCGTGCCAGAAGTCGCGCTCGTGAAAGCGTGGAAGGCCGACAAGAGCGGCAACCTGATCTTCCGCCGCACCGCGCGCAACTTCAACCCGGCGTGCGCGATGGCCGGCAAGGTCACGATCGTCGAGGTCGAAGAGATCGTCGAGACCGGGTCGTTCGATCCGGATGCCGTGCATCTGCCGGGCATCTACGTGCATCGGATCGTCTTGAATGCGCATCCAGAAAAGCGCATCGAGAAGCGAACCATCACCGAGAAAGCAGGGGCCTGAATCATGGCTTGGACACACGATCAGATGGCCGCGCGAGCCGCCAAGGAATTGCAAGACGGCTTCTACGTCAACCTCGGCATCGGCTTGCCGACGCTGGTTGCCAACTTCGTCTCGCCCGAGATCGAGGTCTGGCTGCAGAGCGAGAACGGCATGCTCGGCATCGGCCCGTTTCCGACCGAAGACCAGGTCGACGCCGACCTGATCAACGCCGGCAAGCAGACCGTCACCACGCTGCCCGGCTCGTCGATCTTCGGCTCGCACGACAGCTTCGCGATGATCCGTGCCGGCAAGATCAACCTGTCGATACTCGGCGCGATGCAGGTCAGCGCGAAGGGCGACCTCGCCAACTGGATGATCCCCGGCAAGATGGTCAAGGGCATGGGCGGCGCGATGGACCTGGTTGCCGGCGTCGCGCGCGTGCTGGTGTTGATGGAGCACGTCGCGAAGAAGAAGGACGGTACGTTCGACCTGAAGATCATCGCCGAGTGCACGCTGCCGCTCACGGGCGTCGGCGTGGTCGACCGCATCATCACCGACCTCGCGGTGCTCGACGTGACACCCGCGGGGCTGAAGCTGGTCGAGCTGGCGGAAGGCGTGACGCGCGAAGAGTTGGAGTCGAAGACGGGCGTGCCGGTGCTTTGATTCGCCCGTGCTCTCCGTCGCTGCGCGGGCTGCTGGACGAGGCCACTGCCTCTGAACTGGACGCTGCCCGGGAACCCGAGATCGAGCGCCGATTGGCCGAATACGATCAAGGCGTCGGGCAGTCCATCGAGGCCGAAGAGGTCTTCGTCAGGGCGCGGCGCATTGCTCGGTGATGGAGGTCCGCTTCCTGCTGGCTGCAGAGATTCGGTGGGAAGTGGCGCCCAGCGCCTGAAGCCCAAACTTCTACCGCGCCACCCCGGCCTTCTGCCGCTGCACCTCATTGCGCTTCATCTTCAGATAATCGTCGCGCTCGATCTCGTGCAATTGCTGCGCATGCCGCTCGGTCAGCGCGAACCAGTCGCGCAGTCGCAACTCCTGCTGCTGGCTCGGCGGTGCCGAGAGTGAACCCAGGTAGGCTTCGATGGCGAGGTAGTAGCGCATCGTGTTGCGTTCGACCACGCCGCGCACACCGTCGATGTAGAGCGGCTTGCCGTCTTCGCCCTTGCCCGTCACGCTGAAGCCGACCTTTTCGCGCCCTGCCGTGGCGAGATACGCCTGCATCGCCAGCCGCGCGGTCGCGCCGTAGCCGTACGAATACGACATGTGGATGAAGCTGCGCTTCTCGTCCAACGGCACCGCCTCCAATGCGAGCCGGTAGTTGCGCGTGCCGACCGGGCCGGTCTCGGCGGCCATTTGCATGCGCATGTAGTCGGCCGCTGCGGCTGGCAGGCTGTAGGCGAACTCGACCTTGTAGCCATCGTCGAGCGGCTGGTCGAATTTGCGGCCGACGACCAGGCTCAGCACCTCGGCGGGCGGCTTGCCGGCGGCGTTGCAGCCCTTCACGTTGAGGTGCAAGATCAACAGCTCGCACCAGTGGTCCATCCCCTGCAAGGCCGGGCCGACAACGCTGAATGGCTGGTCGACGATGGCGTACACCTCGCCTTTGAGGTCACCCGAGTTCTGCGTCGACTCGAGCACCAGCGGGCGCCGGAACGGGTTGTTCGCGAGCTTGTCTTTCAAGTTCTCGTGCTTGGCTTGCAACGTGGCTGCGTCTTGGGCCTGCGCCCCTGAGCTGAACAACGCGGCGAACAACAACGCGGACGAAAAAACCAAGGCGGGCACGTTGGCCCGTTGCCACGAAGTCTTCATGAGCTTGTCTCCTCGGTCGATCGATCAGAGCCAGTATTGCCACAGCCGCCCGAACTGCTCCTTGATGCGCTGCACGGGCGAGCGCTGTTCCCATTGCTCGATCGTGACCTGCTTCGAGCCGGCCAGGTCGGCATCGAATGCAGCCCGCATGCGCTGCCCGAATTCATTGCCGAGTACCACGGCGTTGACCTCTTGATTGTGCAAAAAGCTGCGCCAGTCGAGGTTGGTCGAACCCACCGTGGCCCACACGCCATCGATCAGCGCGGTCTTGGCGTGCAACAGCACGTTCTGGCGTTCGTAAATCTTGACGCCGCCGCGCAGCAGCTCGTCGTAGTTCGAGCGGCCGGCGTTGAAGACCAGCCCCGAATCGGACGCCGATGGCAGCACGATTTTCACGTCGACGCCGCGCGCCACCGCGCCCTTGAGCGCCGCGACGAGTTGCGGGTCAGGGATGAAGTAGGCGTTGGTCAGCAGCACGTCTTTCTCGGCGGAATCGATCGCCGAGATGAGCGTGGCGTAGATCAGGCTGTAGGGCTCGTCGGGCGAGCCGCCGATCGCGTGCACCACCGCGTCGCCCTGTTTTGTCAGCGCGGGAAAATATGCACGTTGTGCGAGCGGCGCGCCTTGTTGCTTCGCCCAGGTTTCGATGAAGAGCTTTTGCAGTTCGGCCACGACCGGGCCGTCGATCTGCAGGTCGGTGTCGCGCCACGGCAGCTTGCTCGCGGGGCTGCCGGCCGTCGGTCCGGACCTGAACGAGCCGCCGGAGTAGACGCTGCTGATGTTGATGCCGCCCATGATCGCGGTCTTGCCGTCGGTGACCAGCAGCTTGCGGTGGTCGCGCTGGTTCACGTTCCAGCCGGCCTTGGCGGTCAGCGGGTTGATCGGGTTGAACTCGAGCACGTTGATGCCGGCGTCGGCGAGCGCTCCAAAAAACTCTTTCGGCGTGTTCAGCGTTCCGACGCCGTCATGGATCAGGTTCACCTGCACGCCCGCGCGCTGCTTGGCGATCAGCGTGGCCGCAAAGCGCTTGCCGACGTCGTCGTTTTCGAGGATGTACGTCTCCATGTTGATGTGGTCGCGGGCGGCATTGATCGCTGCGAACATCGCGGCGTAGGTGGCCGGGCCGTCCTGCAGCAGCTGGACGCGGTTGCCGGCGACCAGCGGGCTGTCGTCGAGCGCGGCTTCGAGCGCGAGGTGGCGGCCGAGGATGTCGGTGTTTTGCCCACCGGCGCGCAGGTCGTCGAGGATCTGCTTGCTGCGCGCGGCCGAGAGCGGACCGCGCGCGCCTTCGATCTGCGGCGCCGTCGCACTGCGCGCCATGTCGGGGTTGATGCGCGGCAGCGAGCTGCAGGCGCCGAGCGACAGCAGCGCAGCGAGTGCGGCGATGTAGCCGAGGCGCTTCATCGCTTGCCCGCCAGCGCGCGTGCCGCCGCGTCAATCAGCGGCGGACCGCCGTAGATGAAACCGGTGTAGAGCTGCACCAGGTTCGCGCCGGCCGCGACCTTGGCTTTCGCATCGGTCGCGCTCATCACACCACCGACACCGATGATCGGGTACGCGCTGCCGAGCGCCGCGCGCAGTTGCGCGATCACGCGGTTCGAGGCCGCGAATACCGGCGCGCCCGAGAGGCCACCGGCCTCGTCGCCGTGCAGCAGGTGCTTGACGGCGTCGCGCACAACCGTGGTGTTGGTCGCGATCACGCCGTCGATCGCGTGGCGCTTGCAGGTGGCGGCGATCACGTCGACCTGCGCTTCGTCGAGGTCGGGCGCGATCTTCAGGAAGACGGGCACGCGGCGGCCGTGTTGCGTGGCGAGTTGCTCGCGGCGCTGTTGAACGGCACCGAGCAGCGCGTCGAGCGCGGCGTCGCTTTGGAGTGCGCGCAGGTTCGTCGTATTCGGGCTGGAGATGTTCAACGCAACATAGTCGGCGTGCGGGTAGACGCCGGCTAAGCACAGCAGGTAATCGTCAGCGGCGCGCTCGATCGGCGTGGCGGCGTTCTTGCCGATGTTGAGGCCGAGGACGCCGCCGTTTTGCCTGAAGCGCGCGCGCTGGACGTTGGCGATGAACGCATCGAGCCCGTCGTTGTTGAAGCCGAGCCGATTGATCATCGCGTTCGCCTGCGGCAGCCTGAACATGCGCGGCTTCGGGTTGCCGGGTTGGCCTTTGGGCGTGACCGTGCCGACCTCGATGAAGCCGAAGCCCATCGCGCCGAAGCCATCGATGCAGCGGCCGTTCTTGTCGAGCCCGGCAGCCAAGCCGATGCGGTTCGGGAAGGTCAAACCGGCCAGCTTCACCGGGTCGTTCACGCGCGCCTGCTGCCACACGCATTGGAGCGGCGTGTTTTGCATCCGTGCGATCGAATTCAACGTGAGATCGTGTGCCGTTTCCGGGTCGAGACCGAACAAAAACGGGCGGGCGAGGGCGTATGGCAGCAATGACATGGCCGGCATTGTGGCAGCGCACCGGCCCGCATACTGCGGCGTTGAAAACGTCCTGCTGCCTCACTGGCAAACGCACCATGAACAGCACTTCCCCCGCCGCTGAAAGCACCGGCCCGCACCGCCTCGAGCGCGACACCTTCGGTGAGATCGCCGTTGCCGATACCGCGCTCTGGGGCGCGCAGACGCAGCGCTCGCTGCACCACTTCGCGATCTCGACCGAGCGCATGGCGCCGGAGTTGATTCGCGCGCTCGCGCTCATCAAGCGCAGCGCGGCCGTCGTGAACCGCGAGCTCGGCGCGCTCGATGCCGACAAGGCGGAGGCGATTGTCGCGGCCGCCGACGAAGTGCTTGCCGGCCGGCACGAGGCGCAGTTTCCGCTCTCGGTCTGGCAGACGGGCTCGGGCACGCAAACCAACATGAACATGAACGAGGTGCTCGCCAACCGCGCCTCGCAGTTGCTCGGCGGCGCGGTCGGCGAAGCGCGGCTGGTGCATCCGAACGACGACGTGAACCGTGGGCAATCGTCGAACGACGTGTTCCCGACCGCGATGAGCGTGGCCGCGCTCACCACACTCGAATCGCACTTGCTGCCCGCGCTCGAGACGCTGCGCGCCACGCTCGGCGCGAAGTCGCAGGCCTTCGCCGATGTCGTCAAGATCGGCCGCACGCATTTGCAAGACGCGACACCGCTGACGCTCGGGCAAGAGATCTCGGGCTGGGTCGCGCAGCTCGACCACGGCATCCGCCACCTGCGCACCGCGCGCCCGCACCTGCGCGAGCTCGCACTCGGCGGCACGGCGGTCGGCACCGGCTTGAATGCGCACCCGGAGTTCGGCACGCGTACGGCGGCCGAGCTGGCGCGCGTCTCGGGCTATCCGTTCGAGTCGGCACCGAACAAGTTCGAGGCGCTCGCCGCGCATGACGCGATGGTGTTCGCGCATGGCGCGCTGAAAACGGTCGCGGCCTCGTTGACGAAGATCGCGAACGACGTGCGCTGGCTCGCCTCGGGCCCGCGCTCGGGCCTGGGCGAAATCACGATCCCCGAGAACGAACCCGGCAGTTCGATCATGCCGGGCAAGGTCAACCCGACGCAGTGCGAGGCACTCACGATGCTGTGCTGCCAGGTGATGGGCAACGACGTGGCCGTCAACATCGGCGGCGCGTCGGGCAACTTCGAGCTGAACGTGTTCAAGCCGGTGATCATCCACAACGTGTTGCAGAGCATGCGGCTGCTCGCCGACGGCGCGCTCAGCTTCGAAGAACATTGCGCGCGCGGCATCGAGGCCGATCGGGCGCGCATCGGCGAACTGGTCGGCCGCTCGCTGATGCTGGTGACCGCGCTGAACCCGCACATCGGCTACGACAAGGCCGCGAGGATCGCGAAAGCGGCGCATGCGCAGGGGTCGAGCCTGCGCGAGGCGGCGCTGGCCTCGGGCTTCGTCACGGCAGAGCAGTTCGACGCCTGGGTGAAGCCCGAGGCCATGGTGGGCAAGTCGGGATAATCCGGCGCCATGACCCAAGACGAACTCAAGGCCCTCGTTGGCCAGGCGGCCATCGCTTATGTGGAGCCCGGCAGCATCATCGGCGTGGGCACCGGCTCGACCGTCAACTGCTTCATCGACGCGCTCGCGCGGATGCCGGTTGGCATCGAGGCGGCGGTCTCGAGTTCAGGCGCCAGTACCGATCGCATGCGCGCGCTCGGTATCGCAGTCGTCGACGCGAACGCGGTCGAATCGCTCGCCGTCTACATAGACGGTGCCGACGAGATCGACCACGCCGGCTGCATGATCAAAGGCGGAGGCGCGGCGCTGACGCGCGAAAAAATCGTCGCCGACATCGCGCTGCGTTTTATCTGCATCGCCGACGAATCGAAACTCGTGACCACGCTCGGGCGCTTCCCGCTGCCGGTGGAAGTGATCCCGATGGCTGCGGCGCAGATCGCGCGGCGGCTGCGCAAGCTCGGCGGTGAAACGACGCTGCGCGCCGGCGTGGTCACCGACAACGGCGGGCAGATCATCGATGTGCGCGGCCTGCACATCAGCGAGCCGAATGCGCTGGAGCGTGAGATCAACCAGTGGCCGGGGGTCATCGGCGTCGGCATCTTCGCGCGCCACAAGGCCGCGGTGTGCCTGCTCGGCACGGCGCAGGGCGTCAAGACGTTGACTTTCTGACGCCGCGCCGAAATCGCACCGTAGAAAGCGCGTAACCTCGCGGCTGGCGTGTAGACGGCGCCACACCTCAGCACAAGACAGGAACGACAAGCCCATGGCCAAACCCAATTACTCGTTCGAAAAGCGCCAGCGGGAGCTGGCAAAGAAAAAGAAAAAAGAAGAAAAGCTGAAGGAAAAGGCCGTCCGCAAGGTTGGTGAGGGCGGCCCTGACGATGCGTCCGACGACGAGCCGGCGACCGACACCGCCCCGGCCGAAGGCCAACCGCCCGCACCCTGACGTGGCCATGCGCCGCAAGCCGTCGGACGAAGCTGCGGCACCCTCGCTGCCGGCTGCAGGCCCGGCAGGCTCTCTGACACCGCTGCTCGATGACCCGACAGCCTCGGCACCCGGCTACGCGCCGGCCTTCAACGCAGGCTTCCAGGCGACGACATCACGCGTGCAGGAGATGCACCAGGCGATCGCCGGCAAGACCTTCGACAGCCTGGGGATGGTGCCCGGCTTGTCGGTGCCTTCCCGCATTGTTCAGAGCGTGCACGACGCGATCACCCAAGGTGTGTATGCCGCGGTGCGGCACGGCGGTGCGGTCGCGCTCGCGATTGCCGATGGCGCCGAGCGGCTCGCGACCGACCCGCAACGCGTCCCGGGCAAAAAAGAACGCGTGCTGCGCGGTGCGTTGAACGGCGCGGTCGGCGATACGCTGGCCGCATCGAACAGTGCGCTCGCGGTGCAGATGGGCCTGCACGACCGCAACGGCGCGCTGCCGCTCAAGAGCGGTGCGCTCACCGGGCTCACTGCGCTGCGCCCGCGCGTTTGCGTGTTCCTGCACGGCCTCGCATGCGACGAGCAGAGCTGGCGCTTGCGCACCGACGCCTGGGCCGTATCGCCCTGGGCCGATGCGCTGCCAGCGGGTGACGCGATCGACTACGGCGCGTTGCTCGAACACGAACCCGGCGCGGGCGAGCCCATCAGCGCGCTTTGGCTGCGCTACAACAGCGGCCTCGCGATCGACGACAACGCGCAGCGTTTTGCCGAGTTGCTCGAGCGCGTGGCGCACGCTGCGCCGCAAGTCGATGAGTGGCTGCTGATCGGCCACAGCATGGGCGGCCTCGTGGCGCGCCGCGCGCAGGCGCTGGCGGCCGAGCAAGGCCTCGCTTGGGCGGGCAAGGTGCCCATGATCGTGTGCCTGGGCTCACCGCACCAAGGTGCGCCGCTGGCCAAGTTCGGGCAGCTCGCGACCGCGGCACTCGCCGTCTCCGATGTCACGCGTCCGCTCGCGCGCATCACCCATGCGCGCAGTCGCGGCATCAAGGACTTGCAGCGCGGCTTGAAAGGCGCGACGGCTGGTGCCGATTCACCCGCACTGCGGCTGGTGTTCGCGACCCTCGGTGACGAGGTCGGTGGTGGCATGGGCGCATGGGTCGGCAGCCTCCTCGGCGACGGCCTTGTGCGCGGCAGCAGCGCGGCCGACGATGGCTTGACCGGTGATGTGCAGCGCGTCGAACTCGCCGGCCTCGGCCACATGAGTTTGCTCAATCATCCACGCGTCTACGCTGTCATCCGCACCTGGATTGGCGCACCCGCCGGCTGACGAAGCGGGCCGGGTCGATGGCGTCGAGCAAGCTCGCGCCGATCGGCGCCGGTGCACCGGTCACACAAGACGCCAGCACTTGAGCCCCGAGCGCGCTCCAGGTGATGCCGCGTGAACCGAGTGCGGTGAACACATATAGGCCAGGCAGGCGCGGCACGAAACGCGGCTGATCGAGTCGCGCACCTTGCGCCGCCGGATCGGGCACGGCGCCGATCACCGGCAGGCGGTCGACGGCGCTGCAACGCCACGCGGTGCGGCCTTCGAGATCGGCGGGTTGCAGATCGGTCGCATGGCCCAACAGGCGCGCGAGTTGTGCGAGGTTGAGCGTGTGGTCGGTGTCACGCACCGAAGGGTCGAGGTCACCCCGTTGCGCGGTCGCGCCGAACAGCACCGCGCCGCAGTTGTCCGGCAGCAGGTAGCCACTGCCGGCGATCGGCAAGTGCGGGGGTGCGAGCTGCGATGCACGCGCGATGCTGATCTGGCCGCGGATGTGGTCGATCGGCCAGTCGGGTGCGTCGAGCAGGCGCAGTGCATCGCCGGCGTTCGCGAGCACGACGGTCGCGGCCTCGGCGATCGTGGTGCCGTGCGCGTCGAGCACGCGCCAACCATTTGCGCAGCGATCGAGGCGACGCGCGTCGATGCCTGTTAGCAGTTCGGACGACGCACCGGCCCGATCGAGAAAGGCCTGCGCGAGCCCAGCCGGGTGGACCCAACCACCGCCGGGGTAGAACCAGCAAGGTTGCGAAAGCGCGATCCCGGCGCGCTCGCTCGCCTCGATGGCGTCGAGCGCTCGAACGTATTGCGCTGGCAACGCGAGGCGCTGCAACACGGCGCGCATGCGCACCAAATCGAGCGACGCTTCCAGTCGCAGCAACCCACGCGTGCTGCCAGCGACGCCGCGGTCGATCGCGGCCCGCACTGCCCGAGTTGCTTGTATCGCCGCGGCGCGGTTAAAGCGCGCGTGCAGGCCGTCTTGCGCGTTGACGACGCCGTGGAACAACCCGGCCGGGTTGCCCGACGCTTCGCCCGCGATCTGCGGCTGCCGCTCCAGCAGCGTGCTGCGCCAGCCTTGCTCGGCCAACGCCGCTGCCGTGGCACAGCCAGCGAGGCCGGCGCCGATGATCAGCGCATGGCGATCGACCGCGCGGCGGGCACGGCCACGCGTGGGCGCTGACCGCGGTGCGAACGCTGGTGCAAAGCGCGCGAGGATGAGGTCGCGGCCGTCTTCGTCTTGCTGCGCCGGCAAAACGGCGAAACCCGCAGCAAAAAGCGGCGCGCGCCATTCGTCGGCGATGCTCGCAATGCTGCGGGCTGCAAGCGTCGCGCCCGGCGCAGCGAGGCGGCCGAGCGATTTGCAGAATCGCCGCAAATCGGCCGGCGCGTCGCAGTCGACCCAAAACGCATCGACTTCGGCGACGAGTTCGCGCAGCCACGTCGCAGCGTCTCCAACGGCCAGCAGCAGTTCGACCGCGCCTGCTTCGAAGCTGAGGCGATGCAGGTCGGGCGTTTGCGGCGGCCAGGCGTGATGCAGTGCGTTTGCCAGCGCAGGCGATGTCGAATTGCCCAGCGCCGTGCGCGATTCGGCAGGCGCCAGCGGCTGCGTCTGGATCGCGATGAACACGAGGTGCGCGCAGCGATTCGGGTCGGTCTGCCAAGCCTGCCAGGTGGCAAGAAAGTCGTGCCCGGCGCCGAAGTCGGTGTCGAGCACGACGAAGCGTTCGCGCTCTTGCCAACGCCGGGGCAGCTCGCTGCCAGCGAGCAGGGCGGCGTATGTTGCCGAGCCGCTCACTCGATTTGCGCGACGGCGGCCAACCAGCCCAGCAAGCGGTCGCGCGCGTCGGTCAGGCCGCGGTAGACGAGCACCTCGGCGTTCATGCTCGCGAGCGACGCATGCAGTTGCCGTGCGCGCTCGGGCGTGTCGACGGCGTCGGCCAACGGCAGGCTCTCGACGAGGATCGTGAACACCGCCTGGCGAGCCTCGGGCAGCGGGATGAAAGTCTGGTGCTCGGTGCGAAAGCTGGCCATCGCCGCGAGCCCGTCGGCGTCGAGCGCGACCGGCCATTTGGCAGGCGGCACGTGGTGCGGGTGCTGCATCAGGCGCGGCTCGGCGGTGAGGGTCCAGACGAAGCGCTCCCAACGCTGCGCGCCGGTGACCAGCCGCGCGAGGTGCTCGGCTGCGGTGATCAGCAGCTGGTTGTCGGCCACCGGCGCGTGCACCTGCGCGAAATGGCGACCCACCTTTTCCTGCGGCGCCCAATGCGAAGGCAGACACACGGCCAGCCACGGGATGTGCGCGGTCGCGCCGTCGATCACAGCGAAGTCTTCGGCCAGTGCCAGGCTCAGCAAGCCGGGAAGCCGCCATTCAGGTGGCAGCGCGCACAGGCAGTCACCGATCTCGGGCGGGCCTTCGCCATGCACTGCGTCGCCGCGAATCGACCAGCCGAGCCTCGCCGCATCGAAGCCGCGATCGCCGTCCCAAGCGAATGCATCGGCGTGTTCGACGCTCGCCTGCCGCATCAGGGCACGCAGCGCCGGTGCGGCGTCGAATCCGGCCGCGGCGAGCAGCGCCTCTGACGCGTGGTGCTGGAGCACATCGAGCTTTTCGCGCAACGCGCGTGCCGCGGGCGCGTTCGGCGTCAGGTGCAACGCGCCCGGCACCATTCGCCTCAGGCCAGGCTGCATGCGAAACGGCGCAACGACGGTGGCGAAATCAAACGGCATGCGCAGTCATGAAATCAAAAACGAGAAGGGCGCCACCAGGGCGCCCGCCTTCTGTCCCGCCGAAAGGCGTTACACCCGCTTGCGGTATTCGTGCGTGCGGGTGTCGATCTCGACCTTATCGCCGGTTTGCACGAACAGCGGCACGTCGATCTCGAAGCCGGTGCCGATCTTCGCCTTCTTCAGCACCTTGCCCGAGGTGTCGCCCTTGACGGCCGGCTCGGTGTCGGTGATTTCGCGCACAAGGCTGGTGGGCAATTCAACCGAGATCGCCTTGCCGTCGTAGAACACAACCTCGACCGGCATCGCGTCTTCCAGATACTGGATCGCGTCGCCCATGTTCTCGGACTCGACTTCGAACTGGTTGTACTCGGCGTCCATGAAGGCGTACATCGGGTCGGCGAAGTAGGAGTAAGTGCAATCCTTCTTGTCCAGCATGACCTGGTCGAGTTTGTCGTCGGCCTTGTAGACGACTTCGGTGCCGGAGTTGCTGAGCAAGCTCTTGAGCTTCATGCGCACGGTGGCCGAATTGCGGCCGCCGCGGCTGTACTCGGTGCGCAGCACGACCATCGGGTCCTTGCCGAGCATGATGACGTTGCCGGCGCGAAATTCCATTGCGGTCTTCATGTCTGCTGCTCTTTCAGTATTTCCGTATGCGGTGAGGAGTGGGCGCGTCGGGTGCGCGAAAAACCGCCGACTTTAACGTGTTTCGGCGGCGAATCCGAGCAGCTGCGTGGTGAGGTCGGCTTGAGCGAGCAACGAGTCGCGCCAAATTTCGCTCTGATGGCGCCAGTCGAGTTGGTCGGGCAGCGGGGGCACGTTGGGTGCTGGCGCATTCCAGGCGTGCCAAAGCGCGCGCAGATCGGGGCGTGCGCCGAACCGATCGAGAAACGCATCTAGCTTGTTCAGATGCACGCCGTCGGGCTGCGGGTAGATGTGCCACACGAAAGGTTTGCCGGCCCATTGCGCGCGCACGAACGAATCCTCGCCGCGCACGAAGTTGAGGTCGCTGACCCAGAGCAGATGGTCGAAGTCGGGCTGAGGCAGGGGCGGCAATTCGACGGCACGCAATGCGCCGCAGCGCAGCGTTGGCCCAAGCAACGCTTTGACCTGCCGCGCCGCGTGACCGGCAGTTGCGAGCAGCAAGGTCGGCCGTTGCGCGAGTTGGTCGAGCAGCGCGGGCAGGGCGGGCTGCTCGTAGCAAAACAGGCTGACGATTTGCTCGCCTGGCTGCGGCGCTGCGCCGTGACGCGTCAGCCATCCGCGCGCATCGAACGCCTGCTGGCGCGCCTGCAAATCCCGTTCGCGAATCAGCCCGCCGGTGCGCGGCGTGAAACCGGGATAGAAAAACCATTTGCGCAGGCCAGCGCCCGGGCCGCTCATTTGCGGCGAACCCAGCTTGTGCGAACGTTCGACGAACTCCTCGGCGCTGAGGTACTCGAGGTTGAGCCACAGCGGCGGCCGGATCGCGCTCGCCATGCGGCGCACGAAGGCACCGGGCAAATCGCAACCGAAGGCTTCGATCACGACATCGCCTGGTTCGACGTCGACCACGCCATGTGGCCACGGGCGCAATTCGACGCCAGCTGCGCCATTCGGTGCCATCCAACGCAGCGCCGAGGCATCGTCGACCCACAGCCGTACCTTGTGACCGCGCGCACCGAGATCGGCGGCAAGCCGCCAGCACACGCCGATGTCGCCGAAGTTGTCGATGACGCGGCAGAACAGGTCCCAGTGCAATGGCTGCATCGCCCACATTATCCAAAAGCGCGCGGCACAATCGCGCTCGATGATCGACGACGCCGTTTCTGAACCTACCCCGACGCAAGCCGAAGCACTCGCCGTCGCAACCCACACGACGCTGCTCGCCGATGTAGCCGCGTTACCGAACTTGCCCGGCGTGTACCGCTACTTCGACGCGTCCGATCGCGTGCTGTACGTGGGCAAGGCGCGCGACCTGAAGAAGCGCGTGTCGAGCTACTTTCAGAAGAACCACGGCGGCACGCGCATCGGCCACATGGTCACGAAGATCGCGCGCGTGCAGACGACGGTGGTGCGCTCCGAGGCCGAAGCGCTGCTGCTCGAGAACAACTTGATCAAGACGCTGGCGCCGCGCTACAACATTTTGTTCCGCGATGACAAGAGCTACCCGTATCTGAAGATCACTGCTTCGAGGCAACCCGACGGTGCAGGGACCCAGTCGGCTCAAAGTTTTCCGCGCGTCGCCTACTACCGGGGCGCGGTCGATCAGAAGCACCGCTATTTCGGGCCGTTTCCGAGTGCGTGGGCTGTTAAAGAATCGATCCAGATGATCCAAAAGGTGTTTCGCTTGCGCACCTGCGAAGACACCGTATTCGCGAACCGCACCCGGCCGTGTTTGCTGTACCAGATCAAGCGCTGCACCGGGCCATGTGTCGACTTCATCTCGGCGCCAGACTACGCGCTCGACGTCGACCACGCCGAGCGCTTTTTGCTCGGCGAGCAGCAGGAGTTGATGGACGACCTGCAGGCGCAAATGATGAGGCACGCGGAAGCGCTCGAGTTCGAGCAGGCGGCCGGAATCCGCAACCAGATCGGGGCGCTGTCGCGCGTGCTGCACCAGCAGTCGGTCGAAGACAACACGGGTGTGACGACGAAAGACGCCGACATCCTCGCCGTCAAGGTCGAAGGTGGCCGCGCGTGTGTGAACCTGGCAATGGTGCGCGGCGGCCGGCACCTGGGTGACCGGCCGTATTTTCCGAAGCATGTCGACGGCGTGATCGAACTCGGGCGGGAAGAAGAAGACGACGCGCCAGGCATCACGCCGGCTTGCGCTGAAGTGACGGTGCTCGAAGCCTTCATCGCGCAGCACTACCTCGATGGTGGCGTGCCGCCTTTGCTCGTGCTGAGCCACGCGGTCGACAAGGCGTTGATCGATGCACTCTCGCTGCAAAGCGGCGTCAAGGTCACCGCGCAGCACCAGCCGCGCGAACCGCGTCGCGCCTGGCTCGACATGTGCATCAAGGGCGCGCAACTCAGGCTCGCGCAACTGCTTGCTGAAGAAGGCTCGCAGCAGGCGCGCACGCGGGCGCTGGTCGAATCGCTCGACCTCGCGGTCGAGAGCATGGACACTTTTCGCATCGAGTGTTTCGACATCAGCCACACCGCGGGCGAAGCGACGCAGGCATCCTGCGTCGTGTTCGAGGGCCACAAAATGCAGAGTGCCCAATACCGCCGCTACAACATCGAAGGCATCACCGGCGGTGACGATTACGCTGCCATGCGCCAGGTGCTGGGCCGGCGCTACACGAAGCTCGCCGCAGCCGCGAGCCGTGGCGAGAGCCGGTTGCCCGATCTCGTGCTCATCGACGGCGGGCGCGGCCAGGTCGGCGTGGCGCGCGAGGTGTTCGAGGAGCTCGGCATCGATTTGGGCCGCATCGTCGGCGTCGAGAAGGGCGAGGGCCGCAAGGTCGGGCTCGAAGAATTGGTGTTCGCCGATGGCCGCCCCAAGGTGTACCTCGGTCGCGATTCGGCGGCATTGATGCTGGTTGCGCAAATTCGCGACGAGGCGCACCGCTTCGCGATCACTGGCATGCGTGCGCGGCGTGCGAGCGTACGCACGGGCGGCAGCAAGCTCGAAGACATCGCCGGGATCGGGCCGAAGAAGCGTGCCAAGCTGCTGCAGCGTTTCGGCGGCGTGCGTGGCGTGGGCAACGCGAGTGTCGAGGACCTGCTGAGCGTCGACGGCGTCTCGAAAGAACTGGCAGAGGAAATTTACCGTGTCCTTCACTAATCAACGAATTCGCATCGGCCTCGCGAGCTTGGGCCTGATGGCGGGTTGTTCGGCACCGCCGCCGCCGGCACCTGCAGCTGTCGACGATGCCGCCGCACCGACGAACGCGCCACGCGCGGCCACCTCCACAGCTGCCGCGCCGGCTGGCCGTACGCTGCCCCCACCCGGCCCCGTGCGCAACTGGGCCGAGGTGCGCTTGCAGGCTGCGCATCGCCTCGTCGCCGCGAACCCGAACGGCACTTACACGGGCCTGGTGCCTGAGCCACTGCTGGGCATTCCGGTGCTCGAGATTGAACTCAACGGCGACGGCAGCGTCCGCAAAATCGTGGTCCTGCGGCACCCGCAAGAAGCGAAAGACACCTCCAAGCTCGCCGAGGCCGCGGTGCACCGAGCCGCGCCGTTCGGCGATGTGTCCCGGCTGCCCAAGCCGTGGCGTTTCACCGAGACCTTCCTGTTTGACCGCGAGCGCAGGTTCAAACCGCGGACGCTCGACTGACGCTTGATTGACCGCAGCCGGTGGTGCACCGCACAAGTCGGGTCACAATATCGAGATGTTTTTTAACCTGCCGACGCTGCTGACCTGGGCACGCATTCTCGCGATCCCGTTGATCGTCGGCGTGTTTCATTTGCCACTCGGCGAACCCGACCGCAACCTGATCGCGACCGTGCTGTTCATCGTCGTCGCACTCACTGATTGGGCCGACGGCTACCTGGCTCGCCGCCTGAACATGACCTCGTCGTTCGGCGCATTCCTCGACCCTGTGGCCGACAAGTTTCTCGTCTGCGCGGCGTTGCTCGTGCTGGTCGAACTTGCGCGCGTGCAAAGCCTCGTCGCGCTGATCATCATCGGCCGCGAAATCGCGATCTCGGCGCTGCGCGAGTGGATGGCACAAATCGGCGCGTCGCGCAGCGTCGCGGTGCACATGCTGGGCAAGGTCAAGACCGTCGTGCAGATGGTGGCAATTCCATTTTTGCTGTTCCACGGCACACTGTTCGGGCTGATCGACACGCAGCGTTGGGGCACGTGGCTGATCTATGCCTCTGCAGTGCTGACGATCTGGTCGATGGTTTACTACCTGCAAAAGGCGCTCCCGGAAATTCGCGCCAAAGTTCGCTAGTGTCGGCCGCAATCTTCGACGGTCGCAGTGCGCTGATCCGCGCGATGCCCTTGGTCTTCGTGCTGATCTGGAGCACCGGCTTCGTCGTCGCACGCTTCGGCATGCCGCACTCGCCGCCACTCACTTTCCTGTCGATGCGCTACGGCTTCTCGCTGCTGTGCTTCGGCGTGTGGATTCTGCTGGCGGGTGTTGAGTGGCCGCGCGAACGTGCGCAGTGGGGGCACCTCGCTGTTGTCGGCATGTTGATCCACGCGGGCTACCTCGGCGGGGTGTGGGCCGCTGTCAAATCCGGCATCGGCGCGGGCACGGTGGCATTGATCGTCGGCCTGCAGCCGGTGTTGACGGCGCTGTGGATGACCTGGCGCAGCCGCGGCCCTGCGAACGAAACTTCACGCGTGATGCCCAGGCAATGGCTCGGCCTCGCGCTCGGGCTCGGCGGCCTCACGCTGGTGGTCTGGCACAAGCTCGGCGGCGGCGAGGTGACGCACTGGAATCTGGCACTCGCGGTGTTCGCATTGCTCAGCATCACCACCGGCACGCTGTACCAAAAACGCTTTGTTGCGCCGTGCGACGTGCGCACCGCGAGTGCTGTTCAGTTGCTCGCTGCACTCGCAGTCAGCTTGCCGCTCGCACTGCAGGAGACCGAGCCGGTGGTGTGGCACACGCAAATGATCGGTGCGATGGCATGGTCGGTACTCGCGTTGACGTTGGGCGGAAGCTCGCTGCTCTATTTGCTGATCCAGCGTGGCGCAGCGACCGAGGTCACGAGCCTGATGTACCTTGTGCCGCCGTGCACCGCGACGCTGGCATGGTGGCTCTTCGGCGAAGCTTTCACGTGGAGCATTGGCCTCGGGATGCTCCTCACCGCGACCGGCGTCGTGCTCGTCGTCAAGGGTGCGGGGCGAGGCGATCGTGGTGACCACAGAGCACATCGCACGTGACGGTTTGCGAGGCGCGCGGCGCTTGTGTTGTCAAGCGAGTAAGCACGTGGCTCCCCTCGAATGAGGCGGATGATTACGAATAGAATCCGCTGCTGCCCTTGACAGTGAGTGAGTGCGCGGCTGTAATCGTTTCGAGCTGTCGTGTCATCGCTTTCACAGTCCGAACACCCACCCGAATTCATCGTGAGATACCTTTAAGAGAGGGAGCACCCGTGAACAAGTCAGAGTTGATCGAGCACATCGCCAAGCAGGCCGATATTTCCAAGGCCGCCGCAGCGCGTGCCCTGGAGGCCGTGATAGGCGGCGTGAAAACCACGCTCAAGAAGAACAACACCGTGTCGCTCGTCGGCTTCGGCACATTCAGCGTCGGCAAGCGCGCGGCACGCAGCGGGCGCAACCCGCGCACCGGCGCCACGATCAAGATCAAGGCCGCCAAGGTGCCGAAGTTTCGGCCCGGCAAGGCACTCAAAGACGCGCTCAACTGAGCTGCGTTTTTTGTCTCGAGCGATTCATCGGCCACATCGATGCGGGTGCTTAGCTCAGTTGGTAGAGCGGCGCCCTTACAAGGCGTAGGTCGGGGGTTCGAACCCCTCAGCACCCACCAGACGACACAACGGCTCGGCTAGAATTCCGGCCTCTAACCCGCAAAGGCGAACCTCGGTTCGCCTTTGTTGTATTCGGGTTGCCATTCACAGAGGTTTTCGATGTTTGACTTCTTCCGCAAGCACAATTGGTTGCTGAAAATCGTTCTCGGTTTCGTCGTGCTGGCGTTCGTCGGTGGCGGTGTCTACCAAGGCTATGGCAGCTTCATGGGTGATGACAACAGCACCGTCGCGAAGGTCGACGGCCGCAAGGTCACGCGCAACGAGTGGGAGAACGCGCAGCGCGCCCAGATCGATCGTGTGCGCCAGCAAATGCCCAACGTCGACGCGAAGCTGTTCGACACACCCGAGATGAAACGCCAGTCGCTCGACGCGGTCGTGCGTGAACGCGTGATGCTCGCCGCCGCTGACAAACTGCACCTCACAACGACCGACGAGCGCTTGCAACGACTGTTCGCGAGCGACCCGCAGTTCGCTTTTTTGCGCAACCCCGACGGCAGCGTCAACAAAGATGCGCTGTCGGCGCAGGGCATGTCGTCGGAGATGTTCGCGCAGCGCCTGCGCCAGGACTTCTCGCTGCGCCAGGTGGCGCAAGGCATCACCGGCACAGTGTTCGCGCCGCTGAGCGCGACCAACGCCGCACTCGACGCGATGTTTCAGCAGCGCGAGGTGCAGGTGCAGCAGTTCGCAACCAAAGACTCAGCTGCGAACGTCACGCCGACCGATGCCGACATCGAGAAGTACTACAAAGACGCAGCAAACGCCGCGCAGTTCATGGCGCCCGAGGTCGAGAGCATCGAGTACGTGGTGCTCGACCTCGAATCGCTGAAAAAAGGCATCGTCATCTCCGACAAGGAACTGCGCGACTCCTACGCGGCCAACGAGAAACGCTACACCTCGCCCGAGGAGCGGCGCGCGAGCCACATTTTGGTAAAAGTCGACGCGGGCGCCTCGGCGGCCGACCGTGCCAAAGCCAAAGCAAAGGCTGATGGCTTGCTGGCTCAAGTAAAGCAAACTCCTGCGTCGTTCGCTGAGGTGGCGCGCAAGAATTCTGACGATCCCGGCTCGGCCGAGAAAGGCGGCGACCTCGACTTCTTCGGCCGTGACGGGCTCGCCGCCAAGCCGCTCGAAGACGCTGCATTTAAGCTCGCAACTGACGCCATCAGTGACCTAGTCGAGAGTGATTTCGGCTACCACATCGTCAAGCTGACGGGCCTGCGCGGCGGTGAAAAGAAGCCGTTCGAAGCGGTCATGGCCGAGCTCGAAGCCGAAACCAAGACGCAACTCGCGCAGAAGAAGTTTTCCGAGGTCGCGGTGGAATTCACCAACATGGTTTACGAGCAACCAGACAGCCTGAAATCGGTCGTCGACAAGTTCAAGCTGGAGTTGCGCACAGCGCAAAACGTGAAGCGCACGCCGGCCCCCGGTGCGGCCGGCCCGGTCGCGAACGCTAAATTCCTCGAAGCGCTGTTCGGCAACGACGCAATACGCAACAAGCGCAACACCGAGGCCATCGAAACCGCCGCGAGCACGCTCGTCTCGGGCCGTGTCGTCAAGTACGAAGCAGCGCATCAGCTGCCGTTGGCGGAAATGAAGGCGAAAGTGCGTGAGCGGCTCGTCGTCGTGCAAGCCGCGGCCCTCGCGCGCAAACTCGGCGAAGCGCGCCTGGCCGAGCTGCGCGCCGCGCCGGCCAGTGCGATGGTCGAAGCGGCTGTGACCCTCTCACGCGCGCAGCCGGGCGACCTGCCGGCCAAGCTGGTCGACGCAATCTTGAAAGCGCCGACGACCACGTTGCCTGCCGCTATCGGCGTCGACCTCGGCGACGCCGGCTATGCGGTCGCGAAGATCGGCAAAGTACTCGGCCGTGACCCCGTCACGGCCGACGCATCGCGGGCGCAGTCGCAATACGCGCAAGCATGGGGCGACGCTGAATCGCAGGCTTACTACAACGCGTTGAAAACGCGGTTCAAGGTCGAACTCAGACCAGGCGCGCTGCCAGCAGGCGAGGCCGCCAGCGCGGCGAGCCGATGACCGGCGCTTCGCGGAGTCGCGCAAGGCTTCCGCTATAATTCTGCGCACTACGGTGGCTGTAGCTCAGTTGGTAGAGTCCAGGATTGTGATTCCTGTTGTCGTGGGTTCGAGCCCCATCAGCCACCCCAATATCTGTTCTGCGCGAGGTCTGAGACAGACCCCCAGAAGCCCTTAAACAGCGGCCCGACGAGATTCATCCAGGCTCGGGCATGCCGTCTATCCATGGCCAACGGGTTGGCGAGACGATGGCCAAAACCCACTGCGAACTACAACGACGCTGTCATGCGGATCCCGCCCATGTATTTACCGCGGTGAGCTGCGGTTTGGAGGCATAGGCCAGCGGCGCCCGGTCGAGTCAGAGACAGTGGCATCGACGATGGCGATGGGTTCATGGCCCCGCCCCGGTGAAAGGTGCGATTTCTTCGCGCGGCTTCACCTTGTGGCCCGAGCAGGCCATCAAACGGCTCAGCGCCTTGCGCACTTCGCTGTACCAAAGCACGGTGCTGCCCATCGCGATGCTGAGCACCCATTCGCCTGCCGCCAGCGGTACCGCGCCGAACGCGGTGTTGAGAAACGGCAGGCTGACGACGGCCACCTGCAGCAGCGCCGAGAGCGCAACAGCGCCCCACAGCCAGCGGTTGACGAATAGATTCGAGAACGCACTGACTGTGTCCGAGCGCGCATTGAAGCAGTTGAACAGCTGCGCGAAAACCAGCGTTGTGAACCCCGCCGTGCGGGCTGTCGCCAGGTCTTGCGTGCCTTCGATCAGGCCGCCGGGCAGCAGCATGTCGATCGTCAGCAAAGTTGCGAGCGCCATCACGGTTCCGATCTGCACCACACTCGACCACATGCGCGCATCGATGACGCGTTCGTCGCGGCGCCGGGGTCGGCGTGCCATGACATCGCCGCTCGGCGGGTCGACGCCCATCGCCAGTGCCGGGCCGGAGTCGGTGACCAGGTTGATCCACAGGATCTGCGTTGCCAGCAGTGGCAGCACCACCGTGCCGCTCGCGCCAGTCAGCCCGATGACGCCGGCGCCGACGACACCGAGGAACACGGTGAGCACCTCGCCCATGTTCGACGACAGCAGGTAGCGCAGGAACTTGGCGATGCCGTCGAGAATGCCGCGGCCCTCGCGCACCGCGACCACGATGGTCGCGAAGTTGTCGTCCGCGAGGATCATTTTTGCGGCCTGCTTGGTGACCTCGGTGCCGGTCACGCCCATCGCGATGCCGATGTCGGCGGCCTTCAACGCCGGCGCGTCGTTGACGCCGTCGCCGGTCATCGCAACGATGTTGCCCTCGGCTTGCAGCGCCGCCACGATGCGCAGCTTGTGCGAGGGCGCAACGCGCGCGAACACTGAGGTGCTTCGCACCACATCGGCGAAGGCAGCGTCGTCGAGTGCATCGAGCTCGATCCCGGTCAGTGCCGGCGATCCGGCCGGCACGATGCCGAGATCGGCGGCAATGCGCGCGGCCGTGCGCGGGTGGTCGCCGGTGATCATGATCACGCGGATGCCAGCACGGCTCGCCTCGCGGATCGCCGAAGCAGCTTCCGGGCGTGGCGGATCGATCATGCCCACAGTGCCGACGTACACCAGGTCATGCTCGAGCGACTCCGCGGCATCGAGCTTCTCGCCGGCCGCCAGCGAGCGGTAAGCCACCGCGAGCGTGCGCAATGCAGCGTCGGACAGCGTGTCGATCTCGGCCAAGATGCGCGCGCGCAGCGCCGCGTCGAGTTCGACCGTCTCCATGCCGACGCGAACCCGCGTGCATCGGCCCAGCAGCACATCGGGTGCGCCCTTGGTGATGACGAGCACTGCATCGCCGTTCTCGTGATCACGCTCGAGGGTCGACATCATCTTGCGTTCGGAGGTGAACGGAATTTCGCCGATGCGCTCGAAGCGCCGCTCGCGCCGCTGCGTGACACCGAACTTGCGCTCCGCCACGAGAAACGCAGCCTCGGTCGGGTCGCCTTCGATCCGCCATTCGCCGCCGGCCTCCTGGCGCAGTTCGGCGTTGCCGGCCAGGCTGCCGCCGCTGAGCACGGCGACGTGTTCCTGGTGCACCGGCCCGCCGACCAGCGCGGCGCCTTCGTGCACGACCTGTCCGTCGGGGGCGTAGCCGGTGCCGGTGATGCGGCTGCTGCCGCTGGCAGTCACGACCCGTTCGATGGTCATTTCGGAGCGGGTCAGCGTGCCGGTCTTGTCCGAGCAAATCACCGACGCCGACCCGAGCGTTTCGACCGACGACAGCTTCTTGACGATCGCGTTCTGGCGCGCCATGCGCTGCACGCCGAGCGCGAGCACCACCGAGAGAATGGCGGGCAGGCCCTCTGGCACCGCCGCCACCGCCAGCGAAACGCCGAGCAGCAGCACCTCGATCACGTCGGCGGCACTCCTGATGTCGGAGATCAACAGGATCGTGCCCACCACCACGACCGCGATGATCACCACGGCGATGCCGAGCGTGCGGCCGATGCGCTGCACTTCTCGCTCGAGCGGCGTGCGGGCCTCCGGCGCGGCATCGAGCATCGCGGCGATGGCGCCCACCTCTGTTTCCATGCCGGTCGCGGTGACCACCGCATGCCCGGTGCCTTGCGCCACAGCCGTGCCCTTGAACACCATGCACAGCCGGTCACCAAGCGCGACGGGCGCGGGCAGGGTGTCGGTGCCTTTGAGGACGGCCTCGCTCTCGCCGGTCAGCGCGGCCTCCAGAATCCGCAACGATGCCGCTTGCAGGAGGCGCGCATCGGCGCCGACGGCATCGCCTTCGCCGAGCACCAGCAGGTCACCCTTGACCAGCTCGGCGCTCGGCACGCGCCGCAACTGACCGTCGCGCAGCACGGAAGAGGTGGCGGTCGTGAACCTCGCAAGCGCCGCAACGGCGTCTTCAGCGCGTGCCTGCTGCAGGTAGCCGAGTGCGCCGTTGAGCGCCACGATGGCCGCGATCACCACCGCATCGATCGGCCAGCCGACGCGGCCTTCGAACGCCCACGCCACCAGCGCCACCGCGATGGCCGCCAGCAGCAGGTAGACAAGCGGGTCCTGGAACTGCGCGAGCAGCTTGCGCCAGCGCGGCACCGGCGGCGCGGCGCGGAGCTCGTTCGGGCCGTCGCGCGCCAACCGCAGCGCGGCTTCTTGCGAATCGAGGCCGCGTTCGATGTCGGCGGCGAACGCGGTAGCGATCACTGCCGCATCGCGCGTCGACGGGTCGCCGTTGTCGTCTGTCCTGTTCATGGCCGCGCGGCGATTCACGCTTCGATGATGACCTTCAGTGCCTTCGTGTCGGCCGCCTTGCCGAAGGTCTCGTAGGCCTGGAGAATTTCGCGCATCTGGAAGCGGTGCGTGATCAGTTGCCGGGCGTCGATGCGCTTGGACTGCACCGTCTTCAGCAGCATCGGGATGGACACCGTGTCGACCAGCCGCGTCGTGATCGTCACGTTGTGCGACCACAGCCGCTCCAGGTGCAGGTCGGCCTTGACGCCGTGCACGCCGACGTTGGCGATCGTGCCCCCGGCTGCGACGATTTCCTGGCACAGCTCGAAGGTCGCCGGGATGCCCACAGCCTCGATCGCCGTATCGACGCCGAGGCCATCGGTCAGCGCCATCACCTGTTGTGCCGCGTCGCCGGCCGCGCTGTTGACCGTGGCGGTCGCGCCGAAGCGCACGCCGACGGCCAGGCGGTTGTCGTCGAGGTCGATCATGATGATCTGCGAGGGTGCGTAGAACTGGGCCGTCAACAGTGCCGCCAGGCCGATCGGGCCGGAGCCGACGATCGCAACGGTCGAGCCCGGCTGCACCTTGCCGTTGAGCACGCCACACTCGAAGCCGGTGGGCAGGATGTCGCTGAGCATGACCAGCGCCTCTTCGTCGGCGCCGGCCGGGATCGGGTACAGGCTGGTGTCGGCGTGCGGGATGCGCACGAACTCGGCCTGCGTGCCGTCGATGGCGTTGCCCAGAATCCAGCCACCGGTCGTGCAGTGCGAATACATGCCCTTGCGGCACGGCTCGCAACGGCCGCACGCAGTGATGCACGAGATCAGCACACGGTCGCCGGGCTTGAAGCTCGTGACGCCCGCGCCGACCTCGTCGACGATGCCGACGCCTTCGTGGCCGAGCACCGTGCCCGGTTGGCAGGTGGCGACGTCGCCCTTCAGGATGTGCAGGTCGGTACCGCAGATCGTGGTTTTCGTGATGCGCACGATCGCGTCGCCCGCGGCCTGAATGACGGGCTTCGGACGGTCTTCGACGTTCTTGCGGCCAGGGCCGTTGTAGACGAGTGCTTGCATGGTCATGGGTCCTTTGTTCCGGCATCCGGATCGATCACGATGCGTGCGCCACGTCTTTCAGTCTGTGCGCTGCCCCTCACAGGCGGCGGCTTGTGACGATGTTGCCGATCGCACAGACCGCGCATCGATGCGGGCGTAGCGTCGAGGCATGGTGAAAGAGGTGCAAATCGATCCTGGCGATATGGTGTTGGCGCGCCAGCGCGTGGAGGCCTTGCGAGCGTTGCTCCAGGCAGGCGAGGCCGCGCCAGTGCGGCTGATCGAGACCCACATCTCGTGGGTGCTGCTCGCCGGCTCGCTTGCCTACAAGTTCAAGAAGCCGCTGCGCCTGCCGTTTCTCGACTTCTCGACACTGGCCTTGCGCCGCCACTTCTGCGAAGAGGAGTTGCGCTTGAACCGGCGCCTCGCTCCGTCGATCTACCTCGGCGTGCTGGAGTTGTGCGACAGCGCTGAGGGCCCTCGTTTCGGAGGGGGCGGACAGGTGCTCGATGTCGCAGTGCAGATGCACCGCTTTCCCGACGGCGTGCTCTGGAGTGAGATGCTGGCCGCAGACACGTTGACCTCGCACCACATCGATGCAATGGCGCAAAAGTTGGCCAACTTCCACCGTGACGCTGCGGTGGCACCGCCGGGCAGTGCGTTCGGATCGACCGCAAGCCACGAACATGTCGTGCAACTCCTGGTCGAGGGCATCGACACCGCACAAGGCGAGGTCGCGACCACCGGTCTGCAAACCGGCTGGCCTGCGTTGCGTGCCTGGCTCGTCGCCCAGCCGAAACGGCTCGCGCCGGTATGGGCCGAGCGCCTGCGCGATGGCCGCGTGCGCGAATGCCATGGTGACCTGCACCTCGCCAACGTGCTGCAACTCGCCGGTGAGGCGAGCGCCTTCGACGGCATCGAATTCGACCCCGAACTGCGCTGGATCGACGTGCTCGACGACATCGCGTTCCTGGCGATGGACCTGATGGCGAACGACCGCCGCGGCCTTGCGCTTCGCTTCATCAATGCCTACCTGCAAGCCAGCGGCGATTACGCCGGGCTGCCCACGCTGCGCTACCACCTGACCTGCCGCGCTGTCGTGCGCGCCAGAGTCGTCGGCATCGGCGAGCGGCAAGGCGCAAGTTCGGCTGCGCATTGCAGTGCGGCGCGCTACATGGCGCTCGCGGCTGCCTTGTCGACCGGCGCCGATGCGCGGCTGGCGATCACGCACGGCCTGCCCGGTTCGGGCAAGAGCTTCGTGTCGCAAGCCATGCTGGAACAAGTGGGTGCCATCGCCGTGCGCTCCGATGTCGAGCGAAAACGCTTCTTCGGTCTGGGTGCACTCGAGAAATCGCATGATCGTGTGCCCGGCGGCATCTACGATTCAGCGACGACGAAGCGCACCTATTCGCGCCTCGCAGAGATTGCAGAGATTGCGCTCGCGGCGGGTTGGCCGGTCGTTGTCGACGCGGCATTCATGCGCCGATCGGAGCGCACCGAATTCGCAGCACTCGCCGAATCGCTCGACGTGCCGTTCACCGTGTTCGATTGCCAGGCCGAACCGTCGGTGCTGCGCCGCCGGCTCCTGGCGCGGCAGGCGGCGGGCGCAGACGCATCGGAAGCTGACGAGAAAGTACTCGACCGCCTCGCCGAATTCGACGAGCCGCTGGCCGAATCGGAGCGCGCGTGCGCCCTCGTCGTCGGTGCCGTCGAGGCCGCCTCGCCGGCGACGCTGGCACAGCGCTGGCGCACGGCGGGTCGTGGCGCGACGCCGAAGGGCTGACTCGCATTCGAGTTACGGACTTGCGTGGTCAAGTTCACGGCACAAACGTCTGCGCTTCGGCTTCGAGACTTCGACGCCGATCGGGTCGAGCACGCTCAAAACCAAGGTCGAGGCCGACTTTTTTTCCCACGCTGCCGACAAGCGCAATCGCGTGCGGCTGCGCCCAGCCTATGGCGAATACGGCGGCTGGCTCATTGGCCTGACCTGGTCGACCTTCATGGACCTCGACGACTTGCCCGAAACCGTCGACTTCAACGGTCGGATCGGCGCACCGTTTTCGCGCCGCGCGATGGGCCGCTACTCGTTCGGCGATGCGAAGGCCGGCTACAAGTTCACGTTCGCCGCCGAAGACCCGGAGGACCCATTCGGCGGTGGCAGTGCAAACGAGCGCATGCCGCAACTGGTGGCGCGCGTCGACAAAAGTTTCGATTGCGATGCTGTCAACGCACGGGTTCTCGCGCACGAGAAGCGCTCGTTCGCGCAGACCAAGCGCGGCTTCGGCATCGGCGTGGGCGGAAGCTACAAATCGAGCGACAAAGACCTGATCATGGGTCAGTACACGCGCGTGGATGGCGACGTCGACCAGCTCTGCGGCTCGAACGGCTATGCCATCGACGTAGACACCGGCAACATCACCTTCGACAAGAACCAGGGCCAGGTGCTCGGGTACGCACGCAACTTCACAAGCCGGTTGCGCGGCAGCCTTGTTCTGGGACTCAATCGCGGCCAGACAATGCAGGCTGTTGACAACAAGACCCTGTCGCAGCTGTTCGTGAACCTGATCTACTCGCCGATCAAGAATGTGGACCTGGGTGGCGAACTGATCTTCGGCAAGCGCAAGACATTCGACGGCGAGTCCGGCACGCTGTCCAGGTTCGACTTGATGGGGCGCTACAGCTTCTGACGCGTCGATGAGAAGTCGGGCTCCGAACCCGCTTTCTTTGTGCCAGCACAGCGCGTGTCACGGCCGCGCCGACAAGTCCCGAATGATCACCCGACAACTGATCCCGTGCGGCGCGACCTCGCGCCACTCGACCTCACCGCCGAGTTGCTTCACTCGTTTGCGCACGCCGCCGAGGCCGAGGCCGTGCGACCAGGCGCGCGGATTGCGGCCGATGCCGTCGTCGGAGACGGTCAGCTCGATGCGGTCGGTTTCCAGGCGGAAATCGATGTCGAGTTTTTGCGCCTGCGAATGCGCGATCACGTTGCTGACGAGCTCGCGCATCACGCGGGTCAGCGCCGACCAGTGCACCACCGTGAGCAAAACGTCTTCGTCGAAGGTGATCGTCCATTTGAAGTCGACATGCGCCGCGGTGAGCCGGTGCGACAGATCGGACTTCCATTCGGCAGCCGCGTGCGAGAGCCGGTGATTCGAGGCGGCGAGCCCGCGCGTCAGTGTCTTGAGGTCTTGCAGCGTGTGGCGCACGTAGTCTTCCATCTCGGGCGACTGGGCTTTGTACATCAACGTCAGCAGCCGCGCGCCGATGTCGTCGTGCAGGTCTTGCGCGAGCCGCAGCCGCTCTTCGCTGCGGCCTTGCTCGACCGCCTTGTCGAAGCGCACGGCACGCCGCAGCTGCTCGACGATGCGGTCGGTGAGGCGCGCGTCTTCCGAGGTGAACAACCGCCGCCCACGTTGCGCGAAACGAATCAACACCGCGCCTCGTGGCGTGGTGTCGCCACCGAGCAGCGGCACGGGCACGAGCATGCTCGAGGCGTCGCCAGCGACACGGGTCCTGCCGCTGCGCCGCTCGACGATGCTGACCTCGAGCGGCTCGAACAAATCGGTGAGCAGTTGCGACAACAACGCCGGGGTGCGCTCGGGTCGGGCCTCGACTTCGCGGGCGACGCGGTAGAGCTGCTCGAACATGTGCTCGGTCGTGAGCATGCTGCTGCCGCGTACCTGGCTCAGCACCCACTGCCGCACACCGGTGTAGACCGCGAGCGAAACGAACAGCGACAAGGTGAGCGAGGCGAACTGGCCGAGCGAAAAGACGGCGATAAAAAGCAGGTCGAGCGAGGTCGCGACGGTGCTGATCGCCGCGAGCATCGAAAACTCGCGCATGAAGTTCTGCGACTTCGAAAGAAACGGCACGAGCAGCAGCAGCGAGCCCAAGAACACGTACCAGACCATCGAACCGATGTCGGCGATGTTGTGCGGCATGCCGGGCACCCGATCGGCGGCGACGAGCGCCGCGCCGAGCAAGGCCCAGGTTGTGACGATGACGATGCCGAAGCGCCGGAGCACGAGTGCGAACGGGTGCGGCTCGATCTGATAAGACCAACTCAGCAGCCCGATCGCCAGCGCGGCGAAAACCATGACTGCGCCCTGCGTCCACCACCATGCGTCGGCCAGCCAGCCGGCCATGAAACTGCCGACCAGCGCGAACGCCGCGCCCCAGCCGATCAATGCGATCCAACCCGAGCCCGGCAGGCGCCGCGGGTGCAGACAAACGGCGTTGACCATCGAGGCCGCAGTGAAGAGGTCGAACGCCATGCGCACCGGCATGTCGAGCCGGCCGAACGGCGCGGGCAGCCCAAACTCGAACGTCGCCTCGGCGGCGATGAACAGCAAGTTTCCCGACTGGCAAAGCGCCATCACAGCGTAGACCGCGTTGCGCCCCGAGGGTTGCGCCAGCAGCACGACCACCGCGACCACGCACAGGCCGAGCGCGAACAGCGAGAGCGACCAAAACAAGATCGGCAGTCCCATCAGCCCGCGCGGCGAGGGGTGCAAAGCAACGGCCGTTCCGTCGGCGAACACGAACCTGACCTCGTCTTGCGCGAGTGCGGCCGCAATTTGGGCACGCAAGGTTTGTTGGCGCATCCGCTTCGCGTCGTCGATGACCCAACGTGGCGAGCGCTGCAGCGCGAGTGCGTCGGTGAGCGAAACAGTGAGCGCGGCCGTGGCGTCGCCACCGACCACGGCCGTCAATGCCTTGCCGATCTGCGAGCGCAATGCGGGGTCGCTGCTCGCAGCGAGCTCGATGCGGCCCAGCGTGTCGACCCGCCAGCTTGCATCGACATACGGCGTCAGCGTGACGGTGCGCATCAGCACGAAGATGCTCAGGCAGCCGAGCAGCGCAAGGGCCACCAGTAAGCGCAGCCGCCAACCGATCCAGCGCACGGTGTGTTTGTCGGGCGGGCCGTTCGGGTCGCTGAGACCGGAATCGGCGACCGAATCGGAGAAGCGGCCCGGCAACCCCGTCCAGGTCGTCGCGGTGCGCCCGGGCCAGGTGTTGTTCAGGCCCGTCGGGCGGAGCGGGGCAGGGCCGTCATGCGCCACAGCGGCAACTTACACGAGGCCCTGCTTGCTCGCGAGCACGGCGGCTTCGGCGCGGCTCGACACATTGAGCTTCTTGTAGATCGATTTGATGTGGTCGTTGACCGTGAACCATTTGATGCCCATCAGGTTCGCGATTTCCTTGATCGTGAAGCCCTTGCTCAGGTAGGTGAGCACTTCGCTCTCGCGCGGTGTGAGTCGCTCGTGATCGAGCGGCGCGCCGCGGCCCAGCGGTACCGGCCGGCTGCTCTGAAAGGCGGAGCTGAGCGGCACCGGGCCGGAGTTCGGTGAAGCGCCGCCGCCCGGGCCGTGGCGAAAGTGCGTGAGCAGTCGCCTGGCGATCGCGGGTGACAACGGTGGCTGGCCGCGCACGATCTTCTGCAACTCCTCGACCAGCACCTCGAAGCGGTCCTCTTTGAGCAGGTAGCCATCGGCGCCGCACTGCAGCGCCGGGAACAGGTGGTCGTCGTCGGAGTACAGGGTCGTGACGATTTTGGTCGCCGGATAAGCGCCGAGTTCGGTGAGCAACTCCATGCCGTTGCCGTCGGGCAATTCGAGGTCGACGAGGATCAGCTTGAAAGGGTCGAGCGCCGGGTCACCCTCGCGCAAGGGGCCAATCTGGCGGCGCGCCGTTTCCAGATCGCCGGCCTCGGTGATGACCAGCGCATCGCTGAAGCTCTCCCGCACGACGCGTGTTAGAAAGCTGCGTGCAACCGGGTTGTCCTCGACAATGAGTACCTTGATTGGCATCTGCTGCGCCCCATGTTCTTTTCTGGGCCGATGTTAGCGCAATAGGGCCAGCGCAGGCCTGCGCCAGCCCGGTGTCAGGCGTCGTTCGTCATCACCAGTTTGCCCCGCACCTGGCGGCTCGCCATGATCTCGAAGGCGCGCAAAAGTTGGTTCATCGGCAGGCGCTGATCGATCACCGGCTTGACCTTGCCTTCCGAGTACCACAGCGCCAGTTCGGCCAGCGCCTTCGCGTTGGCCTTGGGTTCGCGGCGCGCGAATTCACCCCAGAACACGCCGACGATCGAAGCGCCTTTGAGCAGCGCCAGGTTCCAAGGCAGCGCCGGGATGCCGCCCTGCGCAAAGCCGACCACCAGGTAGCGTCCGCGCCATGCGATCGAGCGGAACACCGGCTCGGCCAGGTCGCCGCCCACCGGGTCATAGACCACGTCGGGGCCCTTGCCGTCGGTCAGGGCCTTGATCTCGTCGCGGAGGTTCTGCGTGGTGTAGTTGATCGTCGCATCGGCGCCGAGTTCTTTACAAAGCGCGCATTTCGCGTCACTCGACGCGGCTGCGATCACCTTTGCACCGACCGCCTTCGCGATCTGAATCGCCGCCGTGCCGACGCCACCCGCCGCGCCGAGGATCAAAACGGTTTCGCCGGCGCGCAAAGCGGCGCGGTCGAGCAGTGCGTGGTGCGTGGTCGCGTAGGTGAGCACGAAAGCAGAAGCGTCGTCGAACGGGAAGCCCGCCGGCAGCGGCATCACAAGCGCCGCCTTAACGACCGCATGCGTGCCGAACCCGCCGGTGCCACCGAAGGCCGCGACCGCGTCGCCGGCTTTTAGCGCGGTGACGCCTTCGCCCACTGCCTCGACCACGCCGGCGTACTCCGAACCCGGCACGAAGGGCAGCAGCGGCTTCATCTGGTACTTGTTCTGCACGATCAGGATGTCGGGGAAATTCAGGCTCGCGGCGCGGATTGCGATGCGCACTTCGCCGGCCTGCGGCTCCGGCGTGGGCAGTTCCTTCCAGACCAGGGCTTCGACGCCGATGGGGTTTTCGCAAAGCCAGGCATGCATGGGTGTTTCCTCGTATTCGGTCGACCGCGGGCGCAGCAATGCGATCGATGATACGCAGCGGCTCGCTTGCATCGCGTCACCGACGTGACGTGCGCTCACGAGTCCATACAATCGCGGTGATGCGCATCCTCATCGCCAACGACGACGGTTATCTCGCCCCCGGGCTCGCGGCCCTCGTGAGGGCGTGCGAGGGCCTCGGCGACCTCGACGTGGTGGCGCCCGAACAAAACGCCAGCGGCACTTCGAACTCGCTGACGCTGGGCCGCCCGCTCTCGGTTCACACCGCAAGCAATGGCTTTCTCTACGTCAACGGCACGCCCTCGGATTGCGTGCACCTCGCGCTGACCGGCGTGCTGCCGAACCGGCCCGACCTGGTCGTCTCCGGCATCAACAACGGCGCCAACATGGGCGACGACACACTGTATTCGGGCACCGTGGCCGCGGCGATGGAAGGCTTTCTTTTCGGCATTCCGGCGATCGCGTTTTCGCAAGTGCAAAAGGGCTGGGGCGATCTCGACGCGGCCGCGCGTGTCGCGCGCAGCGTGATCGAGCAGGTGCTCAAAAATCCGCCGCTGCGCTCGCCGTTCCTGCTCAACGTCAACATCCCGAACCGCGCCGATGCCGATGCACTGCCGCGTGTCGTCACGCGTCTCGGCCGCCGTCATGCGAGCGAACCGCTGATCGCGCAGACCAGCCCGCGCGGCGACACGATGTACTGGATCGGCCCGGCCGGCGACGCGCGCGAAGCCGGGCCCGGCACCGACTTTCACGCCACCACGAACGGTCAGGTTTCCATCACACCGCTGCAGGTCGACCTGACCGAGCACGGCGCCTTGCCCGACTGGCGGGAGTGGCTGGGCAAGGCCCGGGAATGAACGGCGCCGACAAGCGCACATCGAAGTTCCCGCTGCGCTTGAACGAACTGAGTTCGCGCGTCAAGGTAGCGCGCACGCCGATCGTGCCGGTCGCGGCAACCGTGCTCACCACAGCGCCCCGGTTGCAGGCCACCGCCGCCGCGGCGCGTGCGGTGCTCCGGCCGCAGCAATTGCTCGCGCATGCACACACCGATGCGTCGCGTCGCACGGCGCCCTCGGGCCTCGGCCTCGATTCGGTCGACGTGCGCCGGCGCATGGCGCAGCGCCTGCGCAGCGCAGGCGTGTGCAACGCGCAGGTGATCGAGGCGATGGCGACCGTGCCGCGCCACTTGTTCGTCGATGCCGCGCTCGTCACGCAGGCTTATGAAGACACCAGCCTGCCGATCGGCCACGGGCAAACGATCTCGAAGCCCTCGGTGGTCGCGCGCATGCTCGAACTGTTGATGGGTGGCGAAAGCGCGCGCCGATCGGCCACGCTCGGTCGCGTGCTCGAGATCGGCACCGGTTGCGGCTACCAGGCGGCGGTGCTCGCGGTGCTTTCGAAGCAAGTCGTCTCGATCGAGCGCCTGCGCGCGCTGCACGACAAGGCACGCGCGCTGCTCGCGCCACTGCGGCCGGCCAACATGCGGCTCGTGTATGGCGACGGCATGCAAGGGCACGCGCCCAATGCGCCGTACGACAGCATCGTCGCGGCGGCCGGTGGCGACGCATTGCCGCAAGCCTGGCTCGATCAACTCGCAGTCGGCGGCCGGCTGGTCTCACCGGTTCGGCAAGCCGGCTCGCAACGCCAGGTGTTGATGGTGGTCGACCGCACCGAGCAAGGTTTCGAGCAGAACGTGTACGAAGCCGTGCACTTCGTCCCCCTAAAATCGGGCATGGTCGCTGGATGACGTTGGACAAGAAGAACATGCTGATGAATCGCAAATTGATGCGCGCGCTTTTGCTCGCTGCCACGGTGCTGGCGGGCTGCTCGAGCACCCCGAACCATGCGCCGGTCGAAGACCGCAACGCAGTCTCGAAGCCTTCGGTTCAGACGGCGCCGGCCAGTGCCTCGGTTGCTGTCGAAGCTGCCAAGCCGCTGCCCGGTGCCGAGAACAACGGCAAGCCCGGCTATTACACGGTCAAGCCGAGCGACACGCTGATTCGAATCGGCCTCGAGAACGGCCAGAACTGGAAAGACCTGGTCAAGTGGAACGCGCTCGACAACCCGAACATCATCGAGGTCGGTCAGGTGCTGCGCGTCGTGCCGCCGGGCGTCGATCCCAATGCGGCGTCGAGCAAGCCGATCACGAATGCCAAGGTCGAGACCAAGCCGCTCGATGCCAAACCGGCGGGCCCTGCCGCCAGCGGTGCACCGGCTGCCGCCTCGACGATCGCACCGGCGGCTGCGCGTGAAGGCGACGACGATGTCAACTGGGCCTGGCCAGCAGGCGGCCCGGTCATCGCGCCGTTCGACGAGGGCAAGGTCAAGGGACTGGTGATCGGCGGCAAGGCCGGCGACCCGGTCTTGGCCGCGGCCGACGGGCGCGTGGTCTACGCTGGCTCGGGGTTGCGCGGCTACGGCAACCTGATCATCCTCAAGCACAACAACACCTACCTGACCGCATACGCGCACAACCAGACTTTGCTCGTCAAGGAAGACCAGGCCGTGCGCCGCGGCCAGAAGATCGCCGAGATGGGTTCGACCGATGCCGACGGCGTGAAGCTGCACTTCGAGATTCGCAAACAAGGCAAGCCGATCGACCCGGCCAAGCTGCTGCCTCCGCGCTGACGCGGCCGCGCGACCCACCACCATGGCCAGAAAGCGCATTCCGCTCGATGGCCATGCGCCTGATTCGCCGCCGAGTGGCGCAGACGCTTCAGCCCAGGCGCCTGCCGATGCGCCGGTAAACACCGGGCTCGACATCGATCTGCCTGCGGCCGACGACGACACCGATGCGCCTGTTATGCCCGAGCGAGTCAAGCTCGCGGTCGGCGAATCGGAAGTCGGCAACACCTTGCAGACCTACCTGCGAGAAATTCGCCGCGCGCCGCTGCTCACACCACAAGAAGAGTTCGACACCGCGACCCGCGCACGCGCCGGTGATTTCGCGGCGCGCCAGGCGATGATCGAGCACAACCTGCGCCTCGTCGTCAGCATCGCGAAGAACTATCTCGGCCGAGGCCTGCCGATGACCGACCTGATCGAAGAAGGCAACCTCGGCCTGATGCATTCGATCGGCAAATTCGAGCCCGAACGCGGCTTTCGCTTCTCGACCTACGCCTCGTGGTGGGTGCGCCAAAGCATCGAGCGCGCGCTCATGCACCAGTCGCGCCTGGTGCGCCTGCCGGTGCATGTGGTGCGCGAACTCAACCATGTGCTGAAGGCGCGCCGCGTGCTCGAGTCCGAATCGGCCGGCGCTGGCCATGGCGATCGCCCGGTGCGGGTCGAAGACGTGGCCGCGCTGCTCGGCAAGCCGGTCAAAGAAGTCGACGCGCTGCTGAAGTTCGCCGAGCAGCCGACCTCGCTCGATGCGCCGATGGAACGCCACGCTGGCGAAGGCAGCGGCGATTCTGTGCTCGACGGCGTGGCCGACGACGGCGCGACCGACCCGATGAGCCTGACCTTGAGCAACGAGGTCGAGGTGCTGCTCAATCACGGCCTCGACGAGCTCAACGAGCGCGAGCGCGAGGTGATCGCCGGCCGATACGGTCTCGCCGACCGCGAGCCTGAAACGCTCGAAGTGCTGGCCGAGCGGCTCGGGCTGACGCGCGAGCGCATTCGCCAAATCCAGCAGGAGGCCTTGCTCAAATTGCGGCGGCGCATGGCCAAGCAAGGCGTCGACCGCGACTCCATCTTCTGATGGCGGCGCCGACCTTCGCCGAACCGAACCGAACCCATGAAACGCACCGACTTCCGATTCTTCGATCGCCTGCGCGTGCGCTGGGCCGAAATCGACGCGCAGAAGATCGTCTTCAACGGCCACTACCTGATGTACTTCGACACTGCTGTGGCCGGCTACTGGCGCGCGCTCGCGGTGCCGTATGCACAAACGATGTCGCAGTTGGGCGGCGACCTCTACGTGCGCAAGGCCACGGTCGAGTACGAAGGCTCGGCGCGCTACGACGATGTGCTCGACGTCGGCATGCGCTGCGCCCGCATCGGCAACTCGTCGATCGTGTTCGGCGGTGCGGTCTTCCGGCAAGACCAGTTGCTCGTCAGTGGCGAACTCGTCTATGTGTTCGCCGACCCGGACACGCAGAAGTCGAAACCGGTGCCCGAGCCGCTGCGCGCCACGCTGACTGCGTTCGAGGCAGGTGAAGCGATGGTCGACGTGCGCCTCGGCGGCTGGGACACGCTCGGCCTGCACGCGCGAGCGATCCGCACCGCGGTGTTCATCGAAGAGCAGCAAATCCCGGTCGAGATGGAGTGGGACGAGGCCGATGCGCACTGCCTGCATGCGGTCGCATTCAATCGCTTCGGCCTGCCACTTGCCACCGGCCGGCTGCTGCCGCACGCACCTGGCGTCGCGCGCATCGGTCGCATGGCGTCGATCCAGGCGGTTCGCGGCAGCGGGGTGGGGCGCAAAGTGCTCGACGCACTGATGCAAGCGGCAAAGCTGCGCGGCGATCGCGAAGTGCTTCTGCACGCACAAACCAGCGCCCGGGCCTTCTATGCGCGTGCCGGCTTCGTGCCCACGGGCCCTGTGTTCGACGAAGCCGGCATCGCGCACATCGAAATGACGCGCGCGCTTTCATTGTGCTCAGCCTGACCTCGATCCGCCGAGCCGCCCGGGCGGTGGATGCGAACCGGGCAACAGCGAGCCGTCGACCTCTTCCAACATGCCACCGGCGCCATCGCGCGGCGGCCAGTTGGGTAACGACGCACTGCGCAGCAACGCGACCGCGCTGCTCCACCTGAAGCTGCGCTCGAACACATGGGTCATCGGCTGGCGCGCCGATCGCTCGGCGATGACCACGGTCGAGCAACGCGTGCCGTAGCGCTCGTCGGGCGTGCGGATGAATGCGGCTGAGAGCTGGCGCTCCCAGGCCAGCGGGATGCCGGTTAGCGGCAGCGCATCGTCGCTCGCAATGCTGCGGTCGCCGAGCGCGGCGAACAGCTGCGCGGCGAGCGCGTCGACCGACGCCGCCGATGCCATCGCTTCGCCCACGCGCGACTTCAACGCGACCACCTTCGGCCACGGCGCGTCGAGGCCGGCGTTCGAGAGGCCGTACAAGCCCGGCCCGAGGCGCCGCGGCTGGCCATCGACATTCGATGCCCAGAAACATTCGCCGCGACTGAAATCAGCCGCGATCAGGTTAAAGCCGTTGTGGCCTGAGAGTGCGGTGCGGGTCCAAAAATCAGCGGTAGATTCGCGCGCGGCGAGCCATTCGGAGACGATCAGGCCGCGCGACGGGGCATCGGCCTCTTGCGCGCGACCATCGCGCACGTTCGTCAGCAACGCCATGCGTCCCTGCGCGGTGAGGCCGAGCCAAGTGCCGCCGGATTTCAGGTCGCGCCCGCTGAGCACGGCGGGGGCGCCGAGCGAGGGCGTCCACCAGCCCAGGCGCTCGGTCGGGCGCTCGAAGAACTCGTCGCGGTTCGACGCGATCACCAGCGGAAAGCACGGGTGCTGGTCGATCGCCAGCGCTACGAGGCACATGCGATGAACACTTCGGTGTGGCGCGGGCCGGCCAGCAACGGTTGCAACGCAATGGCAGCGCGGTCAATCGCCGCTTCAAGCGCTGCGTTGACGCCGTCGGCTGCGTGCGCCGGATCGACCGCGTAGGTTTCCATCCAGGTTTCATTGGCCGCCGGCACATCGGCACGGCGCATCAGGCGCGCGATCAGCCCGGGGTGCTGCGCGCGCAACTGCGCTTGCATGGCCTGTGCGGCAGCCTGCACGGCCGCTGTATCGGCCACCCGCACGCGGTAGTAGACGAACAGTTCACGCATCAATCGCGTGGCACGGGGTAGGGCAGCACAGCCGGCCGCAAGGTCGAGCCGTCGACGCGCGCGAGGTGCAGGGTGCCGGTGTCGAGCGCAGCCAGCTTGACCTCGACCAGCGCGGCCGAGCCGGTGCCACCGGGCAGAGCGGCTGCATTGACCACCATGCCGGCCGGCTGGCTCGCGTCGGCGCTTTGAAACACCTCTTGGCCGGCCTCGGCAAGCGCGTCGCATTCAAACAAAAACATGCGCCGCTTGATCGTGCCGCGGTACTGGCTGCGAGCGACGATTTCTTGGCCGGGGTAGCAGCCTTTTTGAAAGTCGACACCACCGATCAACTCGTAGTTCAGCATCTGCGGCACGAATTGATCGACCGTGGCCGCCTCGATCGTCGGGATGCCGGAGCGCACGTCGAGCAAGCGCCACGCATCGGCTGAGAGTTCGGTGGAGGGCGCATCGATCGACACATCGCTTGCCGCTACCACGAGCAGCGCGCGCGTCACGCCGTCGGCGTCGGGCAAGCGCACCAGCGTGCCGCCGGGTGTGGCGCGCACACCCCACGCGGGCGCATCGCCGATCAGCGCCGCAGCGCTCGCGCCGATGGCGCCGCGCACGTGCAACTCGGCGCTCGCATCCGTCAGCTTGCACTGCGCGCGCATCACGAACATCGACAGGCGCTTGAGCGTGGCCGGCAGCACGCTGGCGGCGCAGGCCAGCAGCCAGTTGTCGTCGGCTAGTTTGCAGACGATGAAGCTGGCCTGCAAGCGGCCCTTGGCCGAACAAAAACCGGCCAGGCGCGCGGTGGATGAGTCCATGCCGGCGACGTCGTTCGTCAACTGGCCTTGCAGGAACTTGGCGGCATCGGCGCCACGGGCGCGGATCAGCCCAAGGTGGCGGAGCGGTGCGATGCCGTCGCTGGCGAATGGTGTGTTCATCGCCGATTATCATCAGCGCCCATGATTCTTGTGCCCTCGGGGTTTCGGCGCTTTCAATGAAATTCCTGCGTGCTCTCGTGCTGCTGGTGCTGCTGTCGATCGTCGCTCTCGGCGGCGCGGCGTTCTGGTGGCTCAACCAACCGCTGCCGCTCGCCGCGGATTCGGTCGAGGTCTCGGTCGAGCTCGGCACGCCGCCGCGCGAGATCGCGCAGCAGTGGGTTCAGGCCGGCGTGCAAACGTCGCCGGTGCTGCTTTACGAATGGTTTCGCTGGTCGGGGCAGGCACGCAAGATACGCGCGGGCAGCTACGAAATCGGCCGCGCTGTGACGCCAATCGGCTTGCTTAAAAAAATGGTGCGCGGCGATGAAACGCTCGCCGTCGTGCGCCTGATCGATGGCTGGACCTTCCGCCAGTTTCGTGCCGAGCTCGCCAAGGCCGACGCGCTCAAACCGACCACCGCGGCGTTGACCGACGATCAAATCATGGCCACCGTCGGCGCGCCGCCCGGCCAGTCACCCGAAGGCCGTTTTCATCCCGATACCTACGCCTACAGCAAAGGCGCAAGCGACGTCGCGGTGCTCAAGCGCGCCTACCGCGCGATGAGCACGCGGCTCGACGCCGCCTGGCAAGAACGCGTGACCGACACGCCGCTGCGCAGCGCTGACGATGCGCTGGTGCTGGCCTCGATCGTCGAGAAAGAAACCGGTGTCGGCGCCGACCGCGGCAAGGTCGCCGGCGTGTTCGTCAACCGCTTGCGCATCGGTATGCCGCTGCAGACCGACCCGACCGTGATCTACGGCTTGGGCGCCGCCTTCGACGGCAACCTGCGCAAGCGCGACCTGCTTGCCGACACGCCGTACAACACCTACACCCGAGGCGGCCTGCCGCCGACGCCGATCGCGATGCCCGGCAAGGCTGCGCTGCTCGCCGCCGTGCGGCCCGACCCGACGCGAGCGCTGTACTTCGTGGCGCGCGGCGACGGCAGCAGCGAGTTCAGCGAAACGCTGGCCGACCACAATCGGGCAGTGAACCAATTCCAGCGAAAGAAATGACGCAAAAGACGCAAGCGGTGATGGGCGCGCGCTTCATCACGTTTGAAGGCATCGACGGCGCCGGCAAGTCGACCCACATCGAGGCCGTGGTCGCACGCCTGCGTGCGCACGGCGCCACGGTCGTGAGCACGCGCGAGCCGGGCGGAACAAAGCTGGCCGAGCGCGTGCGCGAGATTTTTCTGCACGAATCGGCCGATGTGCTGACCGAAGCCCTGCTCGCGTTTGCCGCACGCCGCGACCACATCCGTACGCTGATCGCACCGGCACTGGCGGCCGGCCACACCGTCGTCTGCGACCGCTTCACCGACGCGAGCTTCGCCTACCAGGGCGGTGGCGGCGGCGCGGTGCCAGCGCAGCTCGAACAGCTCGAAGCGTGGGTGCAAGAAGGCCTGCAGCCCGACCTGACGATCTGGTTCGACCTGCCCGCCGAGCTCGCCGCCGAACGGCGTGCGCAGGCCCGCGCGGCCGATCGCTTCGAGCAGCGCGACCTCGCGTTCTTCGAGCGCGTGCGCGCCGGCTACGCGGCCCGCGCGCACGCCGCGCCCGACCGCTTCGCACGCATCGATGCCGCGCTCGACCGCGACGCCGTGTGGCGCCATATCGAGACCGTGTTGAAAGCCCGCGCGTGTTAGGCCCCGACGGCCAACTGCCGCTGCCGTGGCTCGCGCCGCTGTTGCGCCTAACGCTGGCAACGCAACGCGCCCACGCGTTGCTGCTGTACGGCCCGCAGGGCGTAGGCCAGTTCGAGCTGGCGATCGCGTTGGCGCAGGCCTGGCTGTGCGAGGCCGCTGAAGCCGACGTGCAACCGAACTCACGGCCCTGCGGCGTGTGCGCGAGTTGCCGGCTGGTGCAGGCGCATTCGCACCCCGACATGCTGGTGCTGTTGCCCGAGGCATTGCAAGAGCCGCTCGGCTGGGCCCGAGCCGACGACGAAGGCGCGCCCGAACGCGCCAGCAAGAGCAAGACGCCGAGCAAGGAGATCAAGGTCGAGGCCGTGCGCACCGCAGTGAGCTTCGCGCAGACCACCTCGGCGCGTGGCCGCGTCAAGGTCGTCGTGCTGTACCCGGCCGAACGCATGAACGCCGTCTCGGCCAACACCTTGCTCAAGACACTCGAAGAGCCGCCCGGCAACGCGCGGCTCTTGCTCGGCTGCGCTGCGCCCGATGCGTTGCTGCCGACGATTCGCAGCCGTTGCCAAAGCGTGCCGATGGCGGTGCCGCCGGTCGAACTTGCAACCGCGTGGCTCGCAGGGCAGGGCGTCGCCGAACCGGCCTTGATGCTCGCCGCCGCCGGCGGTCAGCCGCAAGAGGCGCTCGAATGGACGAAGCAGGGCATCGACGCGGCACTCTGGCTGCGCCTGCCCACGCTGGTGGCGCAAGGCCTGTCGGCGTCGGTGGGCGGGTGGCCGCTGGCGCGCGTCGTCGAGGCGTTGCAGAAGCTTTGCCACGACGCTGCGTGCATCGCCGCCGGCGCGGCGCCGCGTTATTTCCCGGCGGCCTCGATCCGTTCGGGCGCGCAGCCGGCGGCGCTGGCCGCGTGGATGCGTGAACTCAACCGTGTCGCTCGCCATGCCGAGCACCCGTGGAACGCCGGGTTGATGGTCGAGTCTTTGGTGCAGCAAGGGCAGCGAGCGCTGGCGGTCGGCGCGAGCCCGGCCGGTGTGAGGCCAGCGAGTGCAAAACGGAGCGGTTCGGTACACTCCAGCGCATGAGCGAAGCTTCTCCGCCGCGAACCGTTCCTTCTGCCTTGACACCTGCCAGCGGTCACAGCACGGCACGGCCGAGCGTGATCCAACTCGTGTTCCGCGAGAAGGGCGCGCTGTACGCGGCCTACATGCCGGTGTTCACCGATGGTGGCCTTTTCGTGCCCACCACGCGCGAGTACAAGCTCGGCGAAGACATCTACCTGCTGCTCTCGCTCCCCGACGACCCGCAACGCTACCCGGTGGCCGGCAAAGTCGGTTGGGTCACGCCAGCGAACGCGTCGGGTGGTCGCACGCAAGGCGTTGGCGTGCGCTTTCCGGGCGACGAAAAAACGCGCGTGCTCAAGCTCAAGATCGAAGAGGTGCTCGGCACTTCGATCTCATCGGCCAAGCCGACACAAACCATCTGATTGCGCCTTGACGCGGTCCGCGCCAGGCATCCGAGCGCAAGCACATGTACGTCGATTCCCACTGTCACCTGAGTTTTCCGGAACTGCGCGCGCGGCTGCCGGAGATTCGCGCTGAGATGGCTGCTGCCAGCGTCGACCGCGCGCTGTGCATCTGCACCACGCTCGAAGAGTTCGACGACGTGCACGCGCTCGCAACTGCCTACGACAACTTCTGGTGCAGCGCCGGCGTGCACCCCGACAACGAGGGCGTGCTCGAACCGACGCTCCAAGATTTGCTGGCGCTGGCCGCCAAACCGCGCGTCGTCGCGATCGGCGAAACCGGGCTCGACTACTTCCGGCTCAACGGCCGCAGCATCGGCGAGATGGAATGGCAGCGCGAGCGCTTTCGCGTGCACATTCGCGCGTCGCGCCAGACCGGGCTGCCGCTGGTCGTGCACACGCGCAGCGCGTCCGACGACACGCTGGCGATCCTGCGAGAAGAAGGCGCTCATAACGGCGTGTTCCATTGCTTCACCGAGACCGACGCCGTTGCACGCGCCGCGCTCGACCTCGGCTTCTACATCTCGTTCTCCGGCATCCTGACCTTCAAGACCGCGCAGGCACTGCGCGACGTGGCCGCGTTCATCCCGCTCGACCGCTGCCTGATCGAAACCGACAGCCCGTACCTCGCGCCCATGCCGCACCGCGGCAAGACCAACAACCCGGCCTACGTGCCCTTTGTCGCGCAACAGATCGCAGCGCTGAAGGGCGTACCTGTCGAAGCGATCGCCGCTGCGACCACCGCCAATTTCGAGCGGCTGTTCAAGTTGCCGCCACTGCCGAACCGAGCTTGAATCATAATGACAAAATACTTTAGAAAACTCGCCTATATCTTTGCTGCAATTGCAGTTTTTTCTGCGAACGCCGGATCGTTCGAGGATTTTTTCGTCGCCATCAAGAACGACAACGTGAGCAATCTGGCCGGCCTGCTCGAGCGCGGCTTCGACCCGAACACGCGCGATCCGAAAGGCCAGCCCGGCCTGACCATCGCCGTGACGGAACGCTCGGTCAAGACCGTCAAGTTGTTGCTCACACAAGCGACGATCGACGTCAATGCGCTGAACAGCGCCGGTGAATCGCCACTGATGATGGCCGCGTTGAAGGGCGACGCGACCGGCGTGAAGCTGCTGCTCGACAGCGGCGCCAAGTTGAACCAGCCCGGCTGGTCAGCGCTGCACTACGCCGCGACCGGGCCCGAGCCCAAGGTCGTGCAGCTGCTGATCGAGCGCGGCGCCGAGGTCGAGGCCGCGTCACCGAACGGCAGCACGCCCTTGATGATGGCGGCGCAGTACGGCAGTGAAGACAGCGTGAACCTGCTGCTGGCACGCGGCGCAGACGTGAACCGACGCAACGAAAAGTCGCTCCGCGCCATCGACTTCGCCAAACTCTCGGGCCGCGAGCCGTTGGTCAAGCGCCTCGAACAAGCGACCGCGCCGCGTTAGGCTCCGACGCACTCGGCCGTCGCGCCCGACGCGCCATGTAAGGGAACGGCTGACGCTCGCTTTGGGCCGCCGCCCACTGTGGCGCAAGGCCTTGCAGTCCTAGAGTTCACCGCAATCACCCACCAAGGATTGCCATGATGAATGCCAAGCAAATCGAATCAAATCCGTTCGCATTGATGGTGGACCCCGACGCCATCTTCGCCGCCATGGCCAGCTCCGATCGGCTTGCCCGGCTCACGCGCCGCATCTGGCGTCCGCTCGACAATCCGCTGATCGCCTGCGCCGACGACGGGGCCGTTGCGTTCGACACGTCGTTGGAAGCGGTATCGGCGCAGGACGAAGCTGCGGCGTGAGGCGCTTCGCCATCGATCTTAAATGATCGACAATGTATATTATGTAAACTAAGTAAAGTAAAGGCGAAGGACTTGTGCAGTCATCAGCCAAGGCCCCGGCTAGGATGCGAAACGCTTTCAAAGGATCGCAGCCATGACAAGCTCTGAATTCGTCACTGTTTTCAACTACAGCCAGTACGAGCTCGGCTCGGATGTCCCGGCCGTTTCCACCTTCAAGGCCACGCGCGAAACCATCGTGACGGAACTCAGGCGTGAGGTGATGGAAGGCACGGGCGAAGTCGTGCCGACGCACGCACTCGACAACAAAGGCCGGTTTCGCCGCGTGGCCACCGGCTGGGGCGAGTTGCCACCGCTGTAGCGCCCCGGTGGCGCCGATGGCCGCGAATCAGCGGGCCCTGGCGATCCTGGCCAGCTTGAAGAACACGTCGGTGTTGTCCATCAGCCCCGTGAAGCTCGCGGCGCCGCGGCCGTAAGCCGACAAAGGCACATCGGTTGCGGTGTGCACCGCGCTGTCACCCGGGACCTGGCCGGTCACGAGAAAGCCGGTGTCCTTGTTACGCGATGCCGGGTCGGCTGGGTAGGCCTTCAACGGCGCCACACCCCCGAACGGCTGCTGCAGGTCACGCGTGGGTGTGAGGTTCGACAACCACGTCTCGTAGCGATCTGAATTGGCGCCGTACCCGATCAGCAATTTGTAGTCGACATCGGTGGTCGACGGATAGCCGTCGGCGAGCATTTTGTATTTCGGAAACTTCGATGACTGGTAGATGCCGACGACCTTGTCGCGCTGCGCTTCGACACCTGGTTTCGCGGTCGCGTCCCACAGCGCGGCGATGGGTTTGGTCGACGCGCCGATGATCGCGGCGCCCGAGCATTCGTGGTCGGCGGTGACGATGACGATCGTGTCGGGGTGCTTGTCGGCGAAGTCTTTCGCGACCTGCACCGCGCGGTCGAACTCGAGCACTTCGAGGAGCCAGCGGTCGGTGTCCATCAGGTGCGATTGCTTGTCGATCGATGCGCCTTCGATCATCGCGATGAACCCGCGCTTTTGCTTCGCGAGCACCTCGAGCGCGGCCTTGGCCATCTCGTCGAGCATCGGCTGGTCGGGGAAGCCGTAGTCGTCGACGACGGTCGAGACACCGCGGCGCTGGCCGATCTTGTCGAACGCGACGTTCATGTTCGAGTACGCGAACAGGCCGAGCAATTTATCGGCGGCCGGCGCGCGGCTCGCCAGCGCGGTCTTGTCGGGCGCGTAAGCGAAACCGGCACGCTCGAAGTCGCCGATCACGTCGCGCCCCGGGTCGAGCGCGCCGCGCGCCGCGCCCCAACCGGTGACCACATCGGCGGACAACTCGTAGTCGCTGCGGCGATCGCGTTGCGAGCCGTTCATCGGCTGCCCTTCTCGCATGCCGTCCGCCTTGAGCGCGTCGCCGTTCGGCAAAAACCACTTGCGGCCGCCACCCATCAGCACGGTCAGGCCGGTCAGGCCGCGGTCGTCGAGAAACTGGTCGACGATGCCGGTGCCGTAGCCGCGGTTGCTGGTGTGCACTGCCATCGCGGCGGGGGTGGCGTCGAACACATCGGCAGTCGTCACGATGCCGAGCGCCTTGCCTTGCGTGCGGTGCAGGTACTCGGCGAGGTATTCGATGCGCGGGTTGTCGAAGGCATCGGTGGTGTCGTCGGGCCACACGCCTTGCGCGTTGTTCGCCGACTTGTTGCCGGTGACGTAGTTCGACATGCCGGGCGACGAATCGGTGACGATGCCGTCGAGCGACGAGGTCATCACCATGCCGGTGACCGGGAAGGTGTCCATCGCCAGGCGCCCTTGCGCCTTGCCCTGCGCATAGCCGCGTCCCATGATGCGCGCAGCCGTGCGGTGCGCGGCGCCCATGCCGTCGCCGAGCAGGATGATGATGTTCTTCGCGGGTTTGCCGTCACGGCCGAGCGCGACGACCTCGAAATTACCGTCGGCCGACACGCTCTGGCCATCGCTCTGTGTGGCGCGGATCGTCAGCTTGTGAACGCCGGGCCGCGTCACCGAAAACGCGCGTTGCGAGACGACGGCGGCGGTCACGTCTTGCGGCAACGTGAGGCCACTCGTCACGATGCTGGTCGTGCCGGCGAGCGCGCGGGTCGGCACGCCGTCGATGAGAAATGCGAAGTCTTTCAGCGTGGTGCCGGCGTCGAGCCGCACCGTCGCCTGCAAATCGAAACGCTGGCCGGGCAGGAAGCGCGCGATGTACGGCGGGCTCGCGTTGCCGGAGGCGAACAACTCGCTCGGCGGCGTCAACCGGGTGACCGTGGGTGCGGCGGCCGCGGTGCCGGCCAAGCCGATCAGCGAGAGGGCCAACGACGCGCGTGCCATCGACGCAACTGCCCTCGCCGCGAGAAGGTGCGACTGCGATCGACGAAATTGCGACATCGGGTACTTCCTTGATGAATGCGAAATGGAACGGTCGATTTTCAGCGCAGGCACTGCACGTCGTCGGCATCGAGCCGAACGAATGAGGTGCGGCCGTCGGCCTCGGCGCGAGCGCCGAGGCCGAGGCGGCCGGTGACGCGCACGGCGCCTCGGCAGGCTTCGATCGCGGCTGCGAGGCGCGGCTCGGTCCAGCGCAGGTAGGCGACGGATGCGGGCAAGTCGTCGGCCAGGCCTTCGTCTTCATCGTCTAGCGCTACCGGCACGGGCGCGAGGATGGCAAGGGCCGGCCGGGGCTGCGCACCGTGCGCGATGAAGCCGTTCAACTGCACTCGCTTGCCGGCCAGCGCCAGCAAGCGGGCGCCGGGCTCGAGGCCGCGTGGGCCGACGGGTCGCTTGTAGAACTCCGCGAACGAGAGGCTGGCGATCGGCTCGGCCCCGGCTTCGGCCGCAGCGGGCAAAGGTGCCGCGCACAGCGCGAGCGACAACACGAACGAAGGCGCGAGACCCAGCGCAGCAATGCGGTCGATAGGCAATCGTCTGGCGAGCGGGCATCCGTTCATTCGCGCGGATTATCGCGGCGCGAGATGTCGACCCGATGACCCTCGGCGTCAGGCCTCAGGCGGCAACTCCACCGAATACAGCTTCGTGCCGTCGAGGCCGTGCAGCGACACGGTGAGCGCCTTGCTGCGCGCGTCGACCCGGCCGATGCCGAAGAACTGCAGCCCGTCGCTCGGCGGTCGGTTCTGCTTCATGCCGGGCGGCACGCTGACGAACTTCACGTCGGGGCCGAAGGTCTTGTCGATCTCGCCGGGGCCGAACGTGCCGGCGTGCAGCGGGCCGCCGACGAACTCCCAGAACGGCTTGAAATCGGTGAACTGCGCGCGCTCGGGCCGGTAATGCGTGGCCGATGCGTAATGCACGTCGGCGGTGACCCACACCACGTTCTTGATGTTGCGCTGCTTGATGAAGCGCAGCAAATCGGCCACCTCCAGTTCACGTCCCGAGGGAGCGCCATCGTCGGCATTCGCCCACGCCTCGAACGTGCCGGGCGGCACATCGGCGTTGAGGTCGGGCACGACGATCGACAGCGGCATGTCGCTCGCGATCACCTTCCACGTGGCACGCGAATCGACGAGCGCCTGCTTGAACCAGCGCATCTGCGCCGGCCCGAGAAAGTCGGCATCGGGGCCGGGAGCAGTTTGCCGATTCGGCGAGTTCGCGCCGCGGTAGCTGCGCTCGTCGAGCATGAACACGTCGACCAGCGGTCCCATGCGATGCGCGCGGTACACCCGTGTCGGATCGACCGTGTCGAAGCGCATCGGGTTGTACTCGAACATCGCACGGTTCGCGCGCGCCGAGAGCAGCGATGCGTCGCGCTCCTGGTAGCGCTTCTCGGCTGCGCCGATGCGCTGGCCGGGGTACCAGTTGTTGCGCGTCTCGTGGTCGTCCCACTGCACCAGCATCGGCACCTCGGCGCAAAAGCGCCGCTTGTGGGCATCGAGCAGGTTGTAGGCGAAGGCACCGCGGTACTCGGCGAGCGTTTCGGCGACCTTGCTTTTCTCGGGCGTGACGAGGTTGGTCCACACGTTGCCGTCGTCGAGCTTGACCTCGGCCTGCAACGGCCCGTCGGCGTAGATCTGGTCGCCCGAGTGGATAAAAAAGTCGGGCTCGAAGCGGCGCATCGCTTCGTAGATGCGGTAGCCGCCCCAGGCTTCGTTGATGCCCCAGCCCTGCCCGGCTTCATCGCCCGAAAACGCGAACACGAGGTCTCGCGGCGTGCTCGAAGCCCGGTGCGAAGGCGTGCGAAACCGGCCGTTCTGCGGCGCGCTGTAGACCTTCGGGTTGGCCAAGTCCTGGAAGCGCACTCGGTAGAAGTGGGTCTGCCCTGGCGCGAGGTTCGAGAAGTCGACGCGCGCCGTGAAGTCGTTCGCTTCGAGCGCGGCCGGGCCGACGATGCGGTGGGCGCCGCGCATCGATTCGGTCGTGGCCACATCGACGATCATCCGCGCCGGCCGATCGGCCCGGCTCCAGACAATGGCGCGCTGGTCGGTCACGTCGCCGCTCATCACGCCCGAAGGCATTTGCGGGCGCGCACCGTCGAGCGTGACGATCGCAGGCGCGGCGGCTTGCGCAAGCACGTCGCGCAGGCCGGCGCCGGCACTCAAACCGCTCGCGGCGATCAGGCGCAAGGCGTGCCGGCGCGTGGGTGGGGAGGTGGGTGCGGACGCCACGCTCAATCCGCCAGATCGATCAAGCCTTCGCCGCGCAGCCGCTGCAACGCATCGGGCGCCAGGCCCATCGCTCGGGCGAAGCTTTCGAGTTCGATCACATTGCGGTGACCGTCGATGTTGGAGAGCAGCGCGCGCTTCACGCGCTCGCTTTTGTCGGCATCGCGGAAGTTCCGCGGATCACGCGCATCGCGGCCTTCAAGCCATTGAAGCGCCATCGGCGTTTTTGTCGGGGTCGGCAATGTGTTCATCGTGCAATCCTCGCTGAGAGAACCGAGCCTGCGCGCCCGGTGTGACGCAGCCGTGACATCCGGCGCCGCAACGCAAAGTCATCGCTGCGTCACGCCGCCCTCACGCCCATGTCACGGCACGGCGCGACGATACGCGCAGATCACTTGCCAAGGAGAAGACCGATGCGCGACCTGCCCTTGCCCACCTTCCCGTTCGCCGACCTCACTGCAGGCGCCGCAACCCGCCGCTCGATCATCGCGCGCATCGATCACGCTTTGGTCATTTGGCGTGAGCGACGCGAGCGCACCGACCAGCGCGAGCGCATCAGCGCAAAAAATTCAACGGCGCCCCACAGCCATGCGCTGAGCGGCGGCAGGGCCGAGAGACTGGTTCGGAGTTGAACGAGTGGGCTCATGGTGCGGCTCCAAATCGACTGGGTATTGCCCTTACCTTAGCCACGCTCTGTGACAGTTTCGTGATGCGCCCTGCCCGTCCCGCGACCCGACCCGCACTCGCCGCGCGCGCATGACCCCGGGCACGCCGCCCGAGCTGCTGGCGCTCGAGGCGCTCGCGCGGATGGCCGGTGTGCATGTCGAGCGCCGCTTGCTGTGCGAGGTGTCGGTCGGTGGCGTGCCATTGCCGGTGCATGCGTTCTTGCTCGGCAGCACGCGCGCCGATGCACCGGCGGTCGGATTTTTCGGCGGCGTGCATGGGTTGGAGCGGATCGGCGCCGAGGTGGTCATCGCGCATCTGCGCAGCCTCGTGATGCGCCTGCGCTGGGACGAAACCTTGCATCGTCAGCTCGAAACGATGCGCCTGTTGTTCGTGCCGATCGTCAACCCGGGCGGCCTCGCGCTCGGCACGCGCGCGAACCCGAATGGTGTCGACCTGATGCGCAATGCGCCGGTCGATGCACTGGAGCGCGTGCCCTACCTGGTTGGCGGCCAGCGCATCAGCGCGTCGCTGCCGTGGTACCGCGGCGCGCTGGCCGCGGCAATGGAACCGGAGAGCACCGCGCTGTGCCGCGTCGTCGAAGACGAGTTGTTGAGCCGGCCGTTCAGCATCGCGGTCGATTGCCACTCGGGCTTCGGCCTGCACGACCGCATCTGGTTTCCGTTCGCGCACACGGCGCGGCCGATCGAGCACCTGCCGGAGATCCACGCGCTGTGCGAGACGATGGACGAAACCTTGCTGCACCACCGCTACGTGATCGAGCCGCAAAGCCGCCAATACCTCGCGCACGGCGATTTGTGGGATCACCTCTACCTGAAGGCGCGGCCCGGCACGGTGTTCCTGCCGCTGACGCTCGAGATGGGTTCGTGGCTGTGGGTGCGCAAGAACCCGCGCCAACTGTTCTCGCGCCACGGCCTGTTCAACCCGATGATCCTGCACCGCCAGCAGCGCGTGCTGCGCCGCCACCTCGTCTGGCTCGACTTCATCATCCGCGCCGCGTGCAGCCAGGCGCGCTGGCTGCCGGGGGGCGCCGAGCGGCACCGTCAACGCGAACTCGCGCTAGCGCGCTGGTACCGCAAGGGTCGGCGATGAGCACCTGGATCTTGCTGCGCGGGTTGACGCGCGAGAGCGGTCATTGGGGCGGGTTCGGCGCGTTGCTGCAGCAAAAACTCGACGGTGCGCGCGTGGTCGCGCTCGATTTGCCGGGCAACGGCCTGCACACAAAGATAGACAGCCCCACCCGCATCGAGGCGATGACGCACTGGTGCCGTGCGGAGGTGCGCAGCTTGGGCCTCGCGCCGCCATATCGGCTGCTCGCGATGTCGATGGGCGCGATGGTCGCGATCGACTGGGCGCGCACCGATCCGCAGGCGATCGCCGGCTGCGCGCTGATCAACACCAGCCTGCGGCCGTTCGACCCGTGGCATCGACGGCTGCTGCCTGCGAACTACGGCACGCTGCTGCGGCTCGCGCTGTTGTCGAACACCGATGCGTGTTGCGAACAGGAGGTGTTGCGACTGACGAGTCGCAACACCACCGCCGCGGCCGATGTGCTCGACGACTGGGTTCAACTGCGCCGGCTCCGGCCCGTTTCCAAGGCGAACGCCCTGCGCCAGTTGCTGGCCGCCGCGCGTTTCAGTGCCCCGGCGATTGCGCCCGGGGTGCCGATGCTGGTGCTCGCGAGCGCGCGCGACGCGTTGGTCGACGTGCGGTGCTCGCTGCACTTGGCGCAACGCTGGCATGCCGACATCGCGGTCCACGCGGAGGCCGGGCACGACTTGCCGCTCGACGACGGCGCGTGGGTCGCTGAGCAGGTGGCGCGTTGGGTGGCGCCGCGTTGAGCGTTTGAGAGTTTCTTGCCCAGTCCGTGCAAAGTCGGTTCGGGCTGAGTGTGAACGCAACCCGACCGCTGCACGCGCCACTCGTTACTCGCCACTCGCCACTCGCCGCCATCCTGCACGAGCGAAGGCGAGCGCCAGGGCACCAACTTGCAAACGCCGTTGGTGCGCGAGGCGCGGCTCGACGGCACGTATGCATCGAGCTACGCCGCGCCGGCCACCGCGTCGGCCAATGCGTGATGAGGTGGGTGGTGCGCCGCCGCCGCGCGCAACGCTGACCGATCGAAGGATGGCGTCGCCGCCCCGCGTCGACGCCCGACAATCGCGCGATGCCTGCTGCCCCCGAATCCATTCCCGCAACCTCACCGCACGACACCGCGAGCGACCTGTGGCTCGAAGCCCTGCGCCGTGGCGCCGACGCTGCCGAGCTGCGTGGCCTGCCCGCACTGCCCGATGCCGATGCCGCGCGCGTGATGGCGTTGCTGCGCGACGCACCCGAGGCCGTGCACACGCCTGTTCCCGAAGCTGTGTCACCGTCGCGTCGCAAACCGACGAGCCCCACTAGCCTCACCGACCCGGCCGTACCCGGCGAGTTGATCCCGCGCCTGACGCTGCAAACCCTGACCCGCGGCGACGGCCTGCTCGGCCTGCGTGCGATGGGCGGTTTCGGCATCCGCGGCGCGCAACTGACAGTCGCGCGCGTCGACTGGACCTACCGCACCGACACCGGCCTCACCTGGGAAACGCCCGCGCCGATCGGCGTGCTCAACACCCGCCCGAAGCCGACCGAGTTGTTGCGTGGCGCGTGGAGCGAGCGCGTGCTGCTGCAACGCGATCTCTCGGCCGAAGCCGATGCACGCGATGCGCTCACCGAGAGCGGGTTGCGTGCGTTGCCGATGCAGGCGATCCAGTGGCGCGACCGTGAGGCCGGCGCTAGCCACATCGGGCTGTGGTCGCTTGCCGAAGAATCGCAGTTCGGTGATTTCTGGGCCGAGCAGGTGCCGAAGTTGCGCGCGCTCGGCTGGACGATCGTCGTGCAGCCGGGCTTTGCGCACCTGAGCGCGGCGGTCGACCGCTGGCGGCTCGTGATCGACCCGGTCACCGGCGACGCTCAGGCGCAGGCGCCCGACGGCATCGTCGCGCTGCGCCAGCCGGTGCGCGAGGGCTCGTTCATGCTGAGCCTGGGCATCGAGGTCGACGGCGAAACGCTCGACCTCGCGCCGCTGCTCGCCGACCTGTTGAAGCGCGACCGCCGCTGGCTCGATGCCCGCGAGCTCGCGGCCATTGCCGACACCGCGCCGATCGCGCTGCGCGCCCCCGGCGGCCGCCGCATCGACGCGCCGGCGGGGCCGCTCAAGGCCATCGTCGGCGCGATGCTCGACCTGCTCACCGACCCGCGCCGCAAAGAAGGCCCGCTGCGGCTCTCGACCTGGGAGGCACAGCGCATCGAGGCGATGCGCCTGACGCTGCTCGACACGCAGGCCGCGCGCGCCGGCGAGCACGGCGCGTGGCAACTGCAAGGCGATGCCGGCCTGTCGACACTCGCCAAGCGCCTGCGCGCCGCCGGCACGCCGCCCGATGTGGCGGCGCCTTTAGGCCTCGGCCTCACGCTGCGCGCCTACCAGTTGCACGGCCTCGCGTGGCTGCAGTACCTGCGCGAGCACCAGCTCGCCGGCATCCTCGCCGACGACATGGGGCTCGGCAAAACCGCGCAGGTGCTGGCCCACCTGCTGATCGAAAAACACGCGGGTCGGCTCGGCCGGGGAAGCGACGCGGCCGCGTCCTCTGAGCAGCTGCCCACCCTGCCCGCCCTCGTCGTGCTGCCGACCTCGCTGATCGCCAACTGGCAGGCCGAAGCCGCCCGCAACGCGGCGGGCTTGCGCGTGCTGACGCTGCAAGGCGCCGACCGTGCCCGCGATTTCGCGCGCATCGCCGAGCACGACGTGATCTTCACGACCTACCCGCTGCTGTGGCGCGACATCGACGCGCTGCAAGCGCAACCATGGCACCTGCTGATCCTCGACGAGGCGCAGATGGTGAAAAACGCCGCGAGCCGCAGCGCCACCGCACTGCGCCGCCTGACCGCGCGGCACCGCCTGTGCGTGACCGGCACGCCGCTCGAAAATCACCTCGGAGAACTGTGGTCGCACTTTGATTTCTTGATGCCCGGTTTTCTCGGCGACACGCGCAGCTTCGCGCGCTTGTGGCGCAAGCCGATCGAGACCAACGGCGAAACCGTGCGCGCCGAGTTGCTTGCGCAACGCGTGCGCCCGTTCATCCTGCGGCGTCGCAAAGAAGACGTGGCGAGCGAGCTGCCGACCAAGACCGAAGTGATTCGCCTCGTGCAGCTGCAAGGCGCGCAGCGCGCGCTGTACGAAAGCGTGCGCGTGGCCGCCGACGAGCAGGTGCGGCGCGTGCTCGCGCGCCAGAGCTTCAACGGTGCGCAGATCTCGATCCTCGACGCGCTGCTCAAGCTGCGCCAAGTGTGCTGCGACCCGTGGCTCGTCAAAGGCAGCAAGCTGTCCGCCACGATGCCGCGCGCCAAGCTCGAGTGGCTGCGCGACATGCTTCCCGAGCTCGTCGACGAAGGCCGGCGCGTGCTGGTGTTTTCGCAGTTCACCGAGATGCTGGCGCTGATCGCGACCGAGCTCGACGCGCTGCAGCTGGCCTACCTGACGTTGACCGGCGACACGCCTGTGGCCACCCGCGGTGCAGTCGTCGCGCGCTTTCAGGCGCGTGAGGTGCCGATCTTCCTGCTCAGCCTGAAGGCCGGCGGCATCGGCCTGAACCTGACCGCCGCCGACACCGTGATCCACGTCGACCCGTGGTGGAACCCCGCGGTCGAGCGCCAGGCGACAGACCGCGCGCACCGCATCGGGCAAGACCAGCCGGTGTTCGTCTACAAGCTCGTCGTCGAGGGCAGCATCGAAGAACGCATGCTTGCGCTGCAGGCCCGCAAAGCCGCGCTGGCCGAAGGCGTGCTCGGCAGTGACGCGGCAGCGGCCGTCAAGTTCAGCCCCGACGATTTGCGTGGGCTGCTGTCGCCGCTGGTTTGACTTTTCTAAAGCCGCATCGGACTCACCACGTACTGGAAGTCAGGCCGCCCCGGGAACGTGAACAACACGGTCGAGTGCGCGTTCTGGACTTCGAGCGTCACCCGATCACCATCGGTTTGCGTCAACACATCGAGCAGGTAGCCGATGTTGAAGCCGATCTCGATCGGCTCGCCGGCGTAGTCGACCTCGATGTCTTCGTCGGCCTCTTCTTGCTGCGCGTTGCTCGAGGCCACGCGGAGTGCGCCGGGTGCAATGTTGAGCCGCACACCGCGGAACTTCTCGTTGGTCAGAATGGCCACGCGTTGCAGCGCTGCGAGCAACGGCGCACGGTCGAGCGTGAGCGTGTTGCGGTTGCCTTTCGGGATCACGCGGTTGTAGTCAGGGAACCGGCCTTCGACGAGCTTGGTGATGAACTCGATGCCGTCGAACGCGAAGGTGGCCTGCGCCGCGGCGAACCGAATCTGCACCGCCTGATCGGGTGCGGTGCTGTCGCGCAGCAGGCGCTGCAACTCGAGCACGGTCTTGCGCGGCAAGATCACTTCCTGGCGCGGCAACTCATGCTCGACCGTGGCGTGTGTGAGTGCGAGGCGGTTGCCGTCGGTCGCAACCAGCGTCAGGCGCGTGCCTTCGGCGATGAACAACACGCCGTTCAAAAAGTAGCGAATGTCTTGCACTGCCATCGCGAACTCGACCTGCCCGATCAAGGCCTTTAGCACCGCCTGCGGCACCTCGAATGCGGCACCGTAGTCAGCGGCCTCGCGCACCTGCGGAAAGTCGTCGGCCGGCAGCGTTTGCAACGTGAACCGGCTGCGCCCGCCTTGCAGCGTGAGCTGGGTCTGCTTCGACGCCAGGGACACGGCCTGGTCGACCGGCATCGCGCGCAAGATGTCGACGAGCTTGCGCGCGTTGACGGTCGTCGCGAAGTCGCCCGCGCCACTGCCGAGCTCGGCGCGGGTGCGAATCTGCAGCTCCAGATCGGTGGTCGTGAACTCGATCGTGGCGCCGGTCTTGCGCAGCAGCACGTTGGCCAGAATCGGCACGGTGTGGCGGCGCTCGACAACGCCCGACACGCGCTGGATCGCGGCCAAAAATTCGACTTGTGCAGCTTTGAGCACGATCATGGCTGGGCTTTCGTCTGGCTGAACAGCACGGCCTGCTCGGTCGAGTGCTTGGCGGCGAAACCGCGCATGAAGTCGCGCAACACCTCTGATGCGATCAGCCCTTGCGATTGGCAGGCCTGCACGAAGGCGTCGCGCAGTTCGCGCTCGATGCGGATGCGCATCCCGGAATCTTTGGTGGACAAATCGGGCTCCTTTGATTGGATACACGTGTGTGTATCCATGCATCGGCAGACTTTACCTTGCCATCCGGTGCTGATGCAGAATCGCGACCTTCCCGCGCTGCTGCGCTTGTCGTCTTCATGCTCACGCCCGAACTTTTCCACATCGCGCTCTACCGCTTCGTGCGCATCGGCGATGCGCCGCGCATCGCAGCCGTGTTGCGCGAGTTGACAAGCGAGCTGCTCGGCAACGTGTTGATCGCCAGCGAAGGCATCAACGGCATGCTGGCCGGGACCGTGGCAGCGCTCCATCGTTTCGAGAACGCCTTGCAAGACGACCCGCGTCTCGATGGCCTCTTCAGCGGCATCGCGTTCAAGCGCAGCACCTGCATCACCCCACCGTTCCGGCGCATGAAAGTCCACGTGCGCGCCGAAGTGCTGCCACTCGGCGCAAGCGTCGGCAGTAGGGTCGATGCGGTCGGCCGGCCCGGTGTGCAGCTCGACCCGGCGCAGTGGCGCGCGCTGCTCGCGGCCGACGACGTGGTCGTGATCGACAACCGCAACAGCTTCGAGTTTCGGCTCGGTCACTTTCGCGGCGCGGTCGATCCGCAGGTCGGCAACTTTCGCGACCTGCCGGCGTTCATCGAGGCGAACGCGGCGCATTGGAAGGCAAATGGCCAGCGCGTCGCGATGTACTGCACCGGCGGCATCCGCTGCGAGAAAACAGCCGCGTGGATGCACGACGCGTTCGACCTCGACGTGCACCAGCTCGAAGGCGGCATCCTGCGCTACCTCGCCGAAACGCCCGAACCGCAGCTCGATTGGCAAGGCGAGTGCTTCGTGTTCGACAACCGTATCGCACTCGATGCGCAGTTGAACGAGACCACGACGACGGCCGCCGACGTTTACGCTGGCGATGCCGACGAAACGTGGCGCCTGCAGCGCGCGCAGCGGCTCGCAGGGCCATGACCACGCGACTCGCGCGACGCGCACCACCGCTGCCGACGCGCGACGGCGTCGGCCCGAGTTGCGTGGCGTTGCCTGAAGGCGCGTGGCTGACGATCGCTGCGTTCCTCGCACACCGCTTCCCGGCGATCGCCGGCTCGGTGTGGAACGAGCGAATCGCGGCTGGCGAGGTCGTCGACGAACACGGCGCAGCGATCACGTCGGCACGGCCGCATCAGCCGCACCTGCGCGTGTACTACTACCGTTCGCTGGTGGACGAACCCTGTGTGCCGTTCGATGAGGTCGTGCTGTTCCGGGATGCTCACATCGTCGTCGCCGACAAGCCGCACTTCTTGCCCGTGACGCCCTCGGGCGACCACCTGCACGAGACGCTGCTGGTGCGACTCAAGCGCAAGCTCGGCATCGACACGCTCGCGCCGGTGCACCGCATCGATCGAGAGACTGCCGGGCTGGTGCTGTTTTCGGTCGATCCGGCCACGCGGGGCGCGTACCACCAGGTGTTCGCCGAGCGCTTGGCGCACAAGGAATACGAGTGCATTGCGCCATGGCGCGACGGCCTGAGGATGCCGCTCACGCACTGCAGCCGGCTCGTCGACGACCCTGCGCACTTCATGCGCATGTGCGAGACGGTGGGCGAGCCGAACTCGGAGACTCACATCGACGTGATCGAGCGACACAAGCAGTTCGCGCGCTATCGGCTCGTGCCACTCACCGGCCGCCGCCATCAATTGCGCGTTCATTGCGCGTCGCTCGGCATGCCGATCGTCGGGGATCGCATCTACCCGACGCTGCTGCCCGCGCATAGCGACGACTACGCGTGCCCACTGCAACTGCTGGCGCTCACGCTCGCGTTCACCGACCCGATCACCGGCGAGGCGCGCAGCTTCGAGAGCCACTTGCGACTGCGGTCGCTCGCCGATCACCAATAGCCGCTGCGGTCGTAATGCTTGTAGATCTCGACCTCTTGATCTCGGTCGGGCGGCATCGATGCATTCCACTCCGGCGCTCTCTGGATCGCGTTGCGGGTCATCGCCACCGCGACCACCTTGTCGGCCCAGCTCACCTCCTTGATCCACTGCGGCGCCACCAACACCTGGTGGCCCAACCACCAGTTGCTGGTGTCGACGACGAGGTAGCGAATCTGCCAACTTTGCTCGTCGACGATGAAGCCCTGCACGTGGCCGATCTCGCCGTCTTCCGCCTTGATGTGGTGGCCGGTGATCGACTGGCACGAACGCAAGTGCGGGTCGTCGTCACGGTGGCGCGCGGCCACCTCGGCCGCGATCGCGCGGTCGGCTTCGAGCACCCCCGCACCCGACGGCGCGAGAACCGTTTCCGGCAGCATCGTTCCGGGCAGACCACCGGCGCCCCAGATGCCGATGCTGTCCCAGTACACCGGGTAGCCGTAGTAGCCGAGGTAGTCGGCCTCGTGTTGGCGCGAGACGGGTTTGTCGGTATCGATGTCGGGGCTGTTCTTAACCTGCTCGCGCGAGATCGAGACCGGCACGACCTTCGCGTCGTGGTCGGGCACGCCGAGCGAAACCGGCGAGATCAGCACCTTTCGGCTCGACAGCCAAGTACCTGTCTCGACCACGAGGTAACGCACGACCCAGCGGTCGTCGTCGAAGTAAAAATCCTTCACGGTGCCGACATCGCCGTCGGTCGCCCGCAACGCGTATCCGTGCAGGTCATTGAGGTTTCGCAGCATGGCCGTCTCCTTTGGATGCACTCTGATGAGTGCTGGAGATTTCAGTCTGGGCATGCGCTGGGTGAGCGTCTGTCAGCGGTTCGCGGCGCGGTCGGTAGGAGCGGGCCTACGCGGGCTTTCGACCCGCGCAAACTCAGTGGTCGTTGTGCAGGTAGCTGCCGTGTTTGGGGAGCCGCAGGCTGACGAGAAAGGCGATGACCATCATCGCCGTCACGTACCAGTAGAACGCCGGCTCGTGGCCGATGCTCTTGAGGTACAGCGCCACGTACTCTGCCGAGCCACCGAAGATCGCGTTTCCCACCGCGTAGGCCAGGCCGACGCCGAGCGCGCGGATCTCGGGCGGGAACATCTCGGCCTTCACGATGCCGCTGATCGAGGTGTAGAAGCTCACGATGGCCAGCGCCAGCGTGATCAGCACAGCGGCCGTCACGGGGCTCGTCACGCCTTGCAGCGAGGTCAGAATCGGCACGGTACACAGCGCGCCGAGCGCGCCGAAGATCAGCATGTTGGTACGCCGGCCGATGCGGTCCGAAAGAGCGCCGAACAGCGGCTGCATGCACATGTAGAGGAACAGGCAGACGGTCATGACGTTGCTCGCCGTCTTGATCGACATGTGTGCCGAATTCACGAGGTACTTCTGCATGTAGGTCGTGAAGGTGTAGAAGATCAGCGAGCCGCCGGCCGTGTAGCCCAGCACCGTGAAGAACGCGGCCTTGTGGTGCTTGAACAGCTCGGCCATCGTGCCCGCGCCCTTGCTGCTGCGCGAGGCGGCCGTCGTCGTCTCGTGCAACGTGCGACGCAGCAGCAGAGCGACCACGGCCGTCATCGCACCGATCACGAACGGGATACGCCAGCCCCAGGCCTTGAGCTCGGCCTCGTCGAGCAACTGCTGCAGGATCACGACGACCAGCACCGCGAGCAGTTGCCCGCCGATCAGCGTGACGTACTGGAACGACGAGAAGAAGCCGCGCTGGCCCTTCAACGCGACCTCGCTCATGTAGGTGGCGGTGGTGCCGTATTCACCGCCGACCGAGAGGCCCTGGAACAGCCGCGCCAGCAGCAGCAGCGCGGGTGCCCATGCGCCGATCGTGGCGTAGGTCGGCAGGCACGCGATCAACAGCGAGCCGGCGCACATCATCACGACCGAGATCACCATCGAGGTCTTGCGGCCGCTGCGGTCGGCGATGCGGCCGAACAGCCAGCCGCCGATCGGGCGCATCAAAAAACCGGCAGCGAACACGCCGGCAGTGTTCAGCAGCTGCGCGGTCGAGTCGGACTTCGGGAAAAACGCCGGCGCGAAGTAGATCGCGCAAAACGCGTAGATGTAGAAGTCGAACCACTCGACCAGGTTGCCGCTCGATGCAGCGACGATCGCGAAGATGCGCTTGCGTTTTTCTTCGGCGGTGTAGATGCCGGGGGTGACGGACGACGGATTCGCGGGGGTACTCGACATGCGGGAAAGCTCCTTCGGCGGGGGTCAGCCGAAAGTATCCGCCCGCGAGCATGGCGCTGCTCGTAGGCGGACACGCCCTCTCACGACATCAAGCCGCCAGCAACTGCGCCGACACGCTGGCCGGCGCGACCTCGTAGTGATCGAACTGCATCGAGTACTGCGCGCGGCCCGAAGAGATCGCACGCAGGTGCCCGATGTAGCCGAACTTTTCCTTCAACGGCACATGCGCTTCGACAGCCACGGCGTTGCCGCGCGGTTGCTGCCCGCGCACCGCCCCACGTCGACGATGCAGGTCGCCGATCACGTCGCCGAGGTGATCGGCGGGCGTGATCACCTCGACCGCCATCACCGGCTCCAGCACTTGCGCGCCGGCCAATTCCGCGGCCTTGCGAAATGCCGCGACAGCCGCGAGCTCGAACGCCAGCGTCGACGAATCGCGCTCGTGGAACGCGCCGTCGAGCAGCGTCGCCTCGAAGTCGACGAGCGCGAAGCCTGCGATCACGCCCGCCTCGGCCGCGCGCCGCACACCGGCCTCGACCGCTGGCACGTACTCGCGCGGGATCGCGCCGCCCACGCTCGCGTTGACGAAGCGCACGCCCTCGCCGCGCGCCAGCGGCACGATGCGCAGCGTGACCTGCGCGAACTGCCCTGGCCCGCCGCTCTGCTTCTTGTGCAGGCGCGTCACCTCGGCCGCCTTCGTGATCGTCTCGCGTTACGCCACCTGCG
>ENA-OBIO01000038-OBIO01000038.1-metagenomes-genome-assembly--contig:-NODE-38-length-79931-cov-23.5556_pt1 | contig 79931 bp, 85 predicted proteins | sample MGYA00153383_OBIO01 | MGnify analysis MGYA00153383 | reverse complement strand
TTGTTGGCGCAATCACGACGGGAAACTTTTGGCAATTTGCGTGTCTCGATCGATCAGCCAAGCAGGTGACACAAGGGTTAGAGAATTACCGTGTACCGGAAGATTGCATTAGCACTTGGGGGCTTTGTCCTTGTTATGCAGAAGCGTCAATCGAAACCGACGGCGGTCCCACGCCATATCCAGTCTTCAAAATATGCGACGCGACTGTAGATTTCAGGACCACCAATGGCGATCGCCCCAAAGTTGAACAGACCCACAAGTTCCCAGCCATTTAGACCCTGAGTGATCAGGGTTGACGTGTGGATAGTCGCCTTGCTGATGTCAACGGCAATCTGCCCCGGATGATTATACTGCTGACCAAAATGGGCAATGGCTACCTGCGTTTCGACGATGGAGGCATCAACGATTTGTGGTGTGAGCGTAACAACATTAGAGAGATTATTGACAATAGGTATTCCCCACCCTACGCTCTTAGCCGCCTGACCAATGAAATTCTCTGTGCGGTTGAGGCGGGTGATCGGTTGAACCTTGGCATCGAGGGAAACCGGGTTTGGGAGACGAATGAGGGCAAGGTTGTTTGCGAATGAGGACGGGGCATATTGATCATGAAGATAAAATTCGGTTGATTTCATCTGGGATACCTTGTCCCACTCGTCTTTGAAGTGAGCACCGAAAGATAGCTGCACGGACGAGTTGCCAGTCACCTTGGCGGCACTTGTCAGCACCCACTCTGGAGAGATTAAAATGCCGTCGCTTGCAGACACTCCATCTGCAAGGATGCCGACGAGAAACGGAAATTGATTGGGTGTTGCTTCGACTACGGACATGAGTCTACCTCCTTGAGCATTGCTTACCCAACAAATAGAAAGTTTTACATTAACAAAACATATTCAATTTCAGGTCATAAAGACAAGTCGGAAAAGTCTGGAATTCTCCTGCTAATCAATCTGACTTTTATTACCTTTCTTTTTTTGGTATTACTTTAATGCTTACGGGCAGAGTTGGCGATCGCTCTCTGTAACCTTAGCGTTAGTGTGTAGATAATCTCGTACCCAATTACAGGCATAATCTAAAGGATGTAATTTCAAAATGGTGGGAATGTTCCACATCACTAAACTGCCGTCATCTCCAACCGAAGTGAGGACTTTACCATCCTGGCGAAATGTCAGGGTTCGCACACCCGATCCATGCCCTTTCAGCGTCGTCAGCAGTTTCCCTTCCAGATTCCAAAGTTTAACCGTTTCATCCACACTAGAGGTCGCCACCAGATCGCCCTTCGGACTAAACGCCACGCCCCAAACAGCAGACAGATGTCCCTTGAGGGTTGTGACCAGCGTCCCGTCTGACCGCCAGATTTTAGCGGTCTTATCTCCACTGCTGGTAGCCACTCTTGACCCGTCTGAACTAAATACCACTCGCCACACTGCCGCATCGTGCTTGAGGGTGTGACTCAATTGCCCGTCTGGACTCCACAACCGCGCGGTTCCGTCAGCACCCGCCGTAGCAAACTGTTTGCCATCCGGGCTATAGGCGACATCCCAAATAGAGGTCGGGTGTCCTGACCAGTGCTGGAGTTGTTGGCCAGACTCACTCCAGCGAAAGATTTGACCGCTGAATGTGGTAGATAAAAATTCGTGCCCATTGGGATGCCAGACTACTCCCATCACCGCACCATCGTGGGAACCATAGGTTTGGAGCAGCTTACCGGTCATATCCCACCGTTTAACCGTAGACTTTTCCCCAGCCGAGAGAAACTGATTCTGAGTTGGGTGCAAGGACAAGTTGAGTACAGCATCTTGGTCAGTGTCGATACTCCGAGAGGTTAAGGTGTCTACCGACAGCAGAATAATGTTATTGGTTGAACCCCCGATCGCCAAGGTCTTCCCATCATGACTGTAGATGTCTCTGAAAAAGTTTGGGCGTTGCTGATATGAGGTATGAATAACTTAATCTGCAAATTTGAATCCTAGATTTGGCTGAGGTTGTAGAGATTTAATAATCAACCTCCATACCTTGATTCAGCAACGCCAAAGTTTGTAGGAGGCAAACCCTGCAACGTTTGATGAAATGGATTGTGCGCTTGCCACAGCAGCACCGTATTATCCGACCCAACTGAGGCGATCGTCGTGCCATCGGGGCTAAACGCCACCCCCCAAACAATCGCCTGGTGTCCCTTAAACGTGTTGATTAGGCTGCCATGGCGGCTCCACAGAGCCACAGTTTTATCATGGCTGGCGGAGACAAATTCACGCCCGTCGGGGCTGAAGGCAAGCCCATGCACCCCTGCCCTGTGGTAGTTTAGGGTGTTAATCAGCTTCCCATCTTGATTCCACAGCTTAATAGTTTTGTCCGCAGCGCCACTTACCAAAAGTTCCCCATCGGGGCTAAACGCCAGAGCATGGACTGCCGCCTCGTGACCCATCAGAGTTTGGAGGCGTTGACCCGTAGGAGTCCACAGGGTCACAGTACCATCGTTGCCTCCCAAAGCAATGCGATCGCCCTTAGGACCATAAGCGATCGATCTAACTCCAGACGGCTGCCCCCCCGTATTAATCACGCTAACAAATTGCCCCTGCATACTCCAGATTTCAATTTTGCTGCTGCTTAGACCACCCACCACCACAGCTTGGCTATCAGAGCTAAAGTCAAATCCCCAAATCCCCTTAATGTAAGTCGGAAATGAATACTTTAGCTCACCAGTAGGTGTCCAGATTTTGACACCATCCTCACCTGATGAGGCAAGCCACCGACCATCAGGGCTAAATTTAACGACCATTCGGGCACTGGCCTGCTTCGTTGCCAGGGTGGCTAGTAGGGTGCCATCTTGTCCCCAAAGTTTGATGGTTCCATCAGAACCAGCCGTTGCCAACCTCTTACCATCAGGGCTAAAACTGACGGTTGTGATGGGTGCTCGGTGCCCGTCGAGGAGGTTGTGTTGATCAATGCTTAAGACCACCTGTTCTAGAATGGCATTGGCTTGAGACTGGAGACCGGGATCAACCTGCTGTTGCCGCAGTCGATCCTGGGCGCGGATTGCCTCCAGCATCGACTCAAAGGACTTGTTAGATGCGAGTAGGGCTTCAGCCGTGCGGACAATGGCGCGGGTTTCGCTCAGGAATGACTGACGATATTGGGACTGTGCGAAAATTCCCAGCCCGATCGCCACCATCATCACCAAGCTGACGATTCCCAGCAGAAATCGCTGTCTCTTGATGCTTCGCCGTTGCTCCAGACTGCGCTGGCGTTCAATGGCGAGGCGGGCTTCCACTTCTTGCAGTCGGGCTGTCTCCATTTTAGCAACGGACTCTTGTCGGTCTGACTCCTGGCTGGCAGATAAGAAGTAATAGTCTAGATTGCTCAGGCTTTGGCGCTGAGACCAGAACAGCATCTTCTGAAGGGCTTGTCCCCGCAGCAGTCGGGACTCATCGGTACAGTCAGAGGCGATCCAGGCTTTAAAAGCTTGGGAATAGGGACGCAGGCTGTCCAGTTGTTCCTGAATCCAGGCTGAGGAAAAGACCGCCTGGTAAATCCGGTTCTTGACCTGTAGGTGGCTATGCCGTTTGCTAACCAATCCTGACAGCAAGAGTTCTACTTGTTCCGGGCTACCGTCAATGGCGATCGCATCCTGCTCTAAAATCTGCTGATACATCCCCAGCAACCGTCCGGCTCGCTGCTCATCGGACAAGAGCCGATTACGAATGGTAGAGAGGTGCTCTGGATTGTCTTGAGATTCCCAGTTGTCGATGATGTGCGATCGCACCACGTCCTCAACCCAAACATCTTCAATTCCCATCGGCAAACTGAGGTCAGAGTCCGCCGCATCCTGGCTCAAAAGCGCTACCGTTTGGCAGAGTTTTTGAGTCAGCAACGGCTGCCCTCCAGTCCAAGACAGAATAGCTTTAAGAATAGCTTCTGGGTTGCTCACCCGATCCTTAAAACCTGCCAGCAGCGGTTGAGCTTCGTCGAGTTGAAAGTCTTGCAGGTCGATCGCCCGACCAATATTAAAAGGGGTACGTTGGCGATCGCGGATTAAATCCGATGGGCTAACAACTCCAAAAAAAGCCCAGGTTAATTGTCGATAGCTCTGTTGGTGAGGGCGCAGCTCATGACAAGAACGGATAAAGGCGAAGAAGTCATCGACGGGGAAATTCAAGCCGAGGGTGCTATCAATTTCATCCACCAGAATGAAGAGTCGAGTTTCTGGCATTTGCGCCAAAATCTGATCGATTAACAGCCGCAGTTGTTGCACCAGGGGCAGGTCTTCCCAGGTTTGCCATTGGGCTTTCACGTCCACTTTGTCTAAAAGCTGGAGGTCGCGCAGTAGCTCTAACATCACGCCGCGATACCACTGCTGCTGGGAAACCTGCTCGCTCCCCAGTTGCATCATATCTAGATAGGCGCAGCGATATCCAAGCTGCTCTAGCTGCCGCTGCATCTGTGCCCGCAAGCTCGATTTACCCATCTGTCGGGCGTTGAACACATAGCAAAAGTCTCCAGCTACCAAAGACTCATAGAGTTCTCGATCTGCCCGCCGTGAGACATAGGTTGCAGCATTGGCGGCAAGGCTGCCCCCCACCTGATATAGAGGTTTAACCACGTTGACTCTCTGGGTAAGCGCCAAAGTATTGCCGATACAGTTCGCACTGGAGACTGGCTTTGAACCCGTGCATCCGGACGAGACCCATGTCTTCTAAGCGATACGCCATTTTTGCGTTTAGAGGAGTGGGTTTAGGGGTGAATAGCACCTGCTGAAACGCTGTCATCAAAGTGTCATCCCGTTCGAGATCTCGCCCAAGGCAGCGCAGGTGCTCACCGTAAATCCCTTTGTCAGTCCCGGCTTCCTGTAGCAATTGTGCCAGGGATACGTGTCCCGATCGCAGCCAATAAAACGCAAGCTGTAGCAAATAGGGATGTCCTCCAACCACATCGAGCAAGGGTTGCAGGGTGCCAAAATCACAAATACCCACTTGATGGAGTTTGTAGCGGGCCGCTAAATCGTTGACCTGGGTCGGGGTGAGCCAGGGTAAGTCCAATGGCAACCCTACATTAAAGGGAGATTGATGGGACGGAAGTTGCAGATCTAATTCGGCAACGTGGGCAATGATCAGCCGTAGCTTTTGCCAGTCCTCACGAACTCTGGACTGTTCGTACCACGATCGCAGCATTGCAAAGAAATTCTTGGCGATGTCAGGGTACTCAACCAGGTGATGCACCGTATCAATGGCGATCGCGATGGGAACCTGGCTCTGACGGAGAAAGTATTCCTGCACATACGTTGTGCAACTCAGCTTACTCCCTGCACTGGCAAACCAATACTTATCAAACTTGGGGCTTAAGTTTAATTGCTGACCGATGACCCAGCAAAACCAACGCAAAAAATGATCTAGATCCTCCAGAACGCTAGGGTCTGCCTGCCTCATATCCACAACAACCGTTTGCATCCCTGCCTGATGAGCATTGCCCATGACATGATTGATTAAAGATGTTTTGCCCATGCGCTTAGGCGCTTTAATCCGGATCAGGCTCCCAGAGTGATGAAGGGACTCAATTGCTAGGTTTTCAAGCGGCGATCGCGGGACATATAAGGCAGAACCAAAGGGTAGGGGGTGCCCAGGGAAGTCTATTTTGCCAAAAACAGGATCAGTGAGGGGAGATTGAGTCGCAGGTAAACTTTTGTCAGCACAGTAATCTGCTACTATTAAGCGAATAGTTTTTTTGGTAACCTCACGTCCTAGTTCCTGAGACAGACTAAGCCAGAGCCGAGAACCAATATCCTTCAGATAACCTTCCTCATACCCAATTTCTTGGGCTATTTCTCTATATAGCCTACCTTCCAGGGAGTGTAGCAGCACAATCTCCTCAATGTAGCTAAGCGTACTGGGAGCAAGAATTTTCCTCACAGCTTCTAAACTTTCTTGACTGTTCATAGTGCGCTCACCGAATATTTTGATGCTGTTTTAAGGGGATGTTTTAAAGGTCTCGGTGCTTGCAGCTTTGGCGACTAAAGTCGCAGCTACAGAAAAACCTGCGGCGGCAGTTTGCAAAACCGATGCTTTTTGGCAACCCGCTTGTGCGGACTTTGTTTACATAGTCACGGTTTTAACCCCCAGACGCTTTTCCAACAACTTCTAAGAGGCTGTTTGAAAAGTCGAAGGTTAGTATAAAACGTTTATACTGACCTTCGGAGCATATTCTCAAACCTTTTAGAGTAATTAACCAATAAATATTATGAAATTTCTTTCCTCATTACTTGCCAGTGCTGGAAATGATGATTACAGGTCGGCGCTTCTGCGAGGATAAATCAGTGAAGGGAACTGGAATCAGAATAAGTTCACCTTGACTAAGCATCGTTCCAAATTTCATCATCGATCGCATTATCCCAAAACGCCAAACTACTCATCGAAGGGGTGCGACCTTTATCCGATATATCCGATCACCCCAACATTCTGCCGCTCTGTAGTGGTTCTGGGAGTCTGTAAAGCTGGTTAATCAGTAATTAAAAGAGGCTGTTACAAGATCTTTCAAAAGCCCTGCCAGTAAAGAGCTTTAGCCATATTCTATCAGATAGAGGCCGCACCCCATCGAGGCACTCATCAAATCCCGAAAGTCATCTCGATCGTCTGGCAAAACCAGCACCACAATTTTCTGTCCTGCCGCAAAAGGCACTTGTAGTTCGATATGCCCCTGTGCCTCGACCTCATACTTAAGCGGTGTCTGGGTTTGAGTAACTTCCAACACAAGACTCCGTTAGGATAAACAATGCCCCACCTAACTCTAGCGCGATCGCTCCTCCCGCTCAGGCATCAGCACAATGGAAAAAGATCAACACTAAAATTTGGGTTTAACTCAACCAGAACTTAGCGCCTAGCCCTAAAAATTCCTAGGTTGCGATCGCATGGCGTTTGAGATCATCGAGCGTCACCACTTCTAGCGCTTTTTCGTGACAGGCTTCAAGAACAACCAATGGCGCACAGTCCTGTTTGAGGGCATCGCGCCATCTAGATACACATAGACACCACCGATCGCCCGCCTTGAGTCCCGGAAACTCATAGCTCGGAATAGGCGTTGTCAGGTCATTACCCTGGGACTTAGAAAATTCTAGAAATACGGTTGTCACCTGAGCGCAGACCGTATGGCTGCCGTGATCCATCGGACCCGTTTGGCAAAAGCCATCGCGGTAAAAACCCGTCACAGGGGACGTGCAGCAGCCTCTCAGCTCACTGCCTAAAACATTCTTGGGACGAGAACTGATGGATTCGGTCATAGCTGCTGAACTGAATTAACGACTTTATAACCAGTTCATTCTATCGGCATTTGGAGTTGACTTGCGCTGGAGATGGTAGGCCGTGCCGTATTTGCCGTCAGGAATACCGCCTTGTTGATGGATGAAGACTAGAAATGTGAGCGAAATTGCAAGTTGTGTGGCGGCGATCGCACTCAGCCACTTCGGATTTGACTTGCACATCACCACCACCCACACATAGGGAAACGGGAAAAGCACGGTTAGATAATAAACCGGAACTCTCTGACCGATACCCGTTAAAAATAGTCCCATTCCAATCGCGCTTGCTGTGAAATAAAACCGTAGAGCGTCATATCCCATCACCGATCGAACCTGCTGACGATCGGCTTTAGAGATGACCCAACGGCCCAGCGTATACAGCGCGCTCACTCCCAAAAATAGATGAGCCACGGCCATGCCATAAGTCGAGACCCCTAAAATACGCGGCTCTGCCAAAAATACCTGCCAAAACACTCGATCGAGTTGATGCTCAAGGTTCAGCCCCCACCCCGTAGTCAGCCACTGTAGATAAAACTCTGGTATAAAATTACGTGCCGTCCCGGATCCATAATTAATGCTATTCTCGCTCAAAACCTTTATCCAAGGCAGCATTGGAATGAATCCAAGTCCTGATGCAACCGTGAAACTGAGCCAGTGCGTTCGAGTGGGGGAGCAGGTGTTGGATGGACGGTCGCTCAACCTAGTCCGATCGCGCTCCTTCCACAACGTCCACCCAACCAAAATCGGCTGAAAGAAAAAACCGCTCATGTGAATTTGGCCCACTATTGTCCCGACCAGTCCCCACAGCGCTGCGCCCCAGATTCGGTGGCGAAATTGATGCCCGAGAAACAGTAAAAAGCAAAATGGCGGCAGAATATTTTGTGCCCAGATTTTGCGAGAAAAAAGAATGGCCATTGGGTTGACACTAGCGATCGCCAATCCCCAAAGCCAGGTCAACTGCTGTTTCTGAGGAATGTGCCAGAGGACAAATCCGACAAATGCCGCGATCGCTCCACTATTGAGCGCCATCACCCATCGCACCATGTGCAGCGGATCCGGTGAGAAGGCCAGAGGAATGAAAACCCAAAGACTCATACCGGGATTGACGAAACCCGCGCTATTGGCCATTCCAATCCTAGGGAGCGATGTCTGACCGAGCACCACCGATCGCGCCTGCTCAAACATCCAAATTTCATCACTTTTCCACTCCATATCCTCTGCCCATACAAACCGCAGAAGACACCCGATCGCAATAAAGCTAAAAATCAGCCCTCGCTGGATGGTGGGATGGTTGATTCTGAATGGTAAAAACTTAAGGATTGATCGCACCATAATCACCGGACCGATGAGATTTTCGATCGCACTGGAGGCAGTGGCAGCGGTTGTAAGATAGTTCGCTTCGATCGGAATAAGTTGTACTTCAAAATGCAGACAATGGCCCGGACTCCATCTCTCCAGCCAATTTTCTTCCCTTCTCGATACGTTCGGCCATAGTAAGAAATTCCGACCTCGTAAATCCGGCAATCTAACTTAGACACCTTCGCCGTAATCTCCGGCTCAAACCCAAATCGATTTTCCTCGATCACAATAGACTGAATCACCTCTCGCCGGAACGCCTTGTAGCAGGTCTCCATGTCTGACAGGTTAATATTCGTCATCATATTGGATAGCGTGGTCAGAAATTGATTGCCCAGCATGTGCCAATAATAGACTACTCGATGAGGCGCACTGCCCATAAAGCGTGACCCGAAAACGACATCCGCCTTATCTTGAAGAATGGGCGCAATCATCCGAGAAAAATCCTGCGGGTCATACTCAAGATCTGCATCCTGGACAATTACGATGTCCCCGGTTGCCGCTGCAAACCCAGTTCTCAATGCCGCCCCTTTTCCAAGATTGACTGAGTGGTACAGCACTTGATGGACGCGAGATTCGCAGCGGCATAGTACTTCGCGGGTACCATCAGTCGAGCAATCATCCACGACAATAATTTCGATCGATTGAATCGGTGCCAACTTAACCGCATCAATGACTTGTTCAATGGTGCTGACTTCGTTAAAACACGGAATAATGACGGACAGCGTAAAATTCATGCGCGTTTCTAGAGACTCCCATGGGCGATCGCAATTCTATCGTGAGGCGCGTTCCCTGGATAGCTTTAATGACTTACTGATTTACGGAACCTCCGGTTCAGATTTAGCCTCTTCAGCTTTTGCATGACGAGACTCTAACCAAATTGGAAGCCCGATTGCCAGAACGACCAAAAGCAATGCGACAAACGCAAACTGAGTTGCAAAACCGACAAGTTTTTCTAGAGGAACGACCTGACCTGCAAAGTAGGACAGCGTAACCATAACCGTTGCCCAGACCAAGGCTCCTACAACGTTGTAACCCATAAATTTCAGGAATGGCATTCCCGTAATGCCTGCCAAGGGGCTAGCTAAGACGCGGAAAAGTGCAATGAATCGGCCAAAGAACACGGCTTTCCCAGCATTTTCAGAAAACTGTCTGCGCATCCCTTCGAGCTTACTCTCTTGAAACCGAAGTAATTTTCCAAGCTTTAGTAGGAGTGGCCAACCGCCCTTGCGTCCGATCCAGTAGCCGATCGTTCCACCGAGAGCGGCCCCGCCTGCTGCATTGGCTAAAACCAAGGAGTACTCCAACTGGTCACTGCCAGCCAAGAAACCGCCGACGATCGTCACTGTCTCACCGGGGATGGGTAGACCTAAGTTCTCTAGTAAAATACCTACAAAAATGGCCCAGTACCCATACTGCTTAGCCAGTTCTTCAATCATCTCTGGGGAGAAAAACTCAAGTGACATCGAAGGACCTTTACAAAGCTTCATCACTCTATATCTTGACCCGAAGGCCAACAGACTGTCAACGTTAACTTTCTCTAGGTTGTCTACTACGACAACTCTTGCGTCAAAGATCTTAAATGACTTACCAACGCCTCTAGTCCAAGCCGATAGCTATCAGCCCCAAATCCACTAATTTGACCGACTGCGATCGGCGCAATGTAAGAGTGGTGACGGAATTCTTCGCGTTTGTGGATATTGCTGAGATGCACCTCTACCGTTGGGATACATACTCCCGATAAGGCGTCACGCAAAGAAACACTAGTGTGCGTGTATCCACCTGGGTTCATTAAAATGCCTTGATAAACACCTGCTGCCGTATGAATGGCGTCTATCAAGGCTCCTTCGTAGTTTGACTGAATTATTGAAATGTGAACTGCCAATGACTTCGCTTGAAGCTCAAGCTGATGATTTATATCATCCAAGGTCGCAGATCCATAAATTTCAGGCTCTCGCTTTCCAAGCAGATTCAAATTTGCACCATGCAAAACAAGAACACTCAACATAAGTATCTAACTGCAATGGTTAAATTAGTAGCGGGAGCGAGGCCGATCATGCACCGGAATCGGAATATATTCAGGTTCAGGCTGTGCCTCAGGACCCAAAAGAGAGTCGATGATACGACGGGTGATTTCCTTCAGTTTATCCAGTAGCTCTTCTACAAAATCCATGAATAGACCTCTTCTTAAGTGTAGTCTGAGACAAATACGACTTCTATTGAGCTAGGTTGGAATCCTAGAGCAATCAGGTGTTGCCTCATATTGTATCAATGAAACGGTTCAAGGCCAAGGACTGTCCTAACGCATTTGTTAAGAATTGTGCCTTCGACATTTACTTCTTATCGAATATCATAACGAATTCATCACAAGATTAAAAGTCTGGAAATCTGAAATAATTGTGAAGATTGTGAGTGAGATCTCCGTTATGGCCACCTTCATACATCATTCGCCGTACTGAATTCTTCGGCGAAGACGATCGAGGGCGGTGGCAGCGCTTCCTTGCCTAATCCATTCTCGGCCTCGATCGCCGTACTGAATTAGAGAGGCTTTTGCGCCATCTGGGCCGGCGATGCCAATGTAGACGAGTCCAACGGGTTTTGCCTCTGTGCCGCCGTCTGGACCTGCGATGCCGGTGATGCTGAGACCCCAGTCAGTGGAGAGTCTGTCGCGAACGCCGCAAGCCATTTGAATCGCGACGGCTTCGCTGACCGCTCCTTCTTGGGCTAAAACAGCTGGATCAACTCCCAGCAATCGTTCTTTGATGGAATTGTCGTAAGAAATTATGCCCCCCCAGAAGTAAGCAGAGCTGCCGGGAGTATCAGTTAACAGTTGACCTAGGCCGCCGCCCGTGCAGGATTCGGCAACGGCGAGGGTTTGCTGTTGGCTCAAGAGCAGTTGGCCAACGACGGAGGCGAGGGTGTCGGTGTTTGTTCCGTAGCAGTCTCGTCCGCCGATCGATCGCAGTGCGGCTTCAACGGGTGCGATCAAAGCTAGAGCGTCTGCATCGGTTGCGGCTTTGGCAGTAACGCGGAGTTTAACGCCGCCTCGGTTGGCGTAGGGCGCGACGGTGGGGTTCGTCAAGTCGAAGTAGGATATGACTTTTTCAGCTAAGGCGGATTCAGAAATTCCCCAGAAATAAAGAGTGCTGGACACGATGGTGCCCATGGCCCAGCCATTGGCTTTTAGAAGGGGTACGGCGGTGTCACGCCACATTTGTTTCATTTCGGTGGGGACGCCGGGGAAGGTCAAGATGAGGACGTTGGGCATGGGTTCCCAAATCATGCCAGGAGCGGTGCCAACGGGGTTGGGTAAAATCGTGGCTCCGTCCGGCTGGAGGGCTTGCTTGAGATTGTTTTGAGTCATTGTCCGTCCGCGTTTGGCGAACTTTTCGGTGATGTCTGCAACGATGTGAGGGTGCTCGACTAGGGGCGTGCTGAAGGCTGCGGCAATTGTTTCGGTGGTTAGGTCGTCGGGGGTTGGGCCGAGGCCGCCTGTGAAAATGAGAAGATTGGAGCGGGTTGATGCGAGCTTAATAGCCTGTTTCAGCCGATCGGGGTTGTCACCGACGGTAGTTTGGTAGTGGTGAGAGATGCCGAGGGCGGCGAGTTCTTTGGCTAGATATTGAGCATTGGAGTTTAGGATGTCACCCAGCAGGAGTTCGGTGCCCACGCTGATGACTTCTGCTGCGATCGCCATAGAAAAAGACCTAACTAGAGATTTGGTATTTGGACATTGAGGTCTAAGTATAGAAATCTAGGCTTGCTTTGCAATTTGCCAGACTCGCCAAGAGGCGAAACTCAAGATAACTGTGGAAAGGGCTGCATAACCAAATCCGCTGGGCATCCCAGAAAATGCCATTGCCAGACAGCCAACCCATAGGGTTAGGGCGTAAATAAATAGGACTGTTCTGCGGTGAGATAGGCCCGCTTGAAGGAGACGATGATGCAAATGACGTTTGTCTGCAATAAAGGGCGATTTTCCGTTCCGCAACCGATCAAGAATCACAGCCGACATATCGACGATCGGCACCGCCAAAATTAAGGGCAGCAATACGGCGACGGTGGTAACACCCTTGACTAACCCAATGACGCCAACGCCTGCAAGAGTGAAACCCACAAAGTAGGATCCGCCGTCTCCCATGAAGATTTGAGCGGGGTTGAAGTTGTAGCGCAAAAATCCAAGGCTGCACCCCGCTAAGGCTGCTGCAACTAGTGCCGCTGCGGGTTGGTGCGTGACCAAACAGGTGATCATCATGACGAGAGCCGCAATGCCCGAGACGCCAGCCGCAAGTCCATCAAGTCCATCGATCCAATTGATCGCATTGGTGATACCCACGAGCCAGATGACCGTTAGTACTAAGCTCACCACGTCAGGAAGCTGGACCATGCCGCCTAGACTAATGCCAGGAACCGAAAGAAAATTGATCTGGACGCCCATGGACCAGGCTCCGATCGCCACAATCACCTGAGCAATCAAGCGCGTAAAGGGCGACAAGTTAAATAAGTCGTCTAGTAATCCGATGCTAAAAAAGGCAATGCCACCGAGAACAACACCCCACATCTCAAATTCTTTTCCTTGTGGAAGTCCCCCGAAACCGCCCAGTCGCCAGGCAACAAGCAGGGCTAGGAGAAAGCCAGAGAATATAGCCACGCCGCCGAGGCGGACCATCGGTTGTTGGTGAACTTTTCGGGCATTGGGCTGATCGACGTATCCAAGCCGGAGGGCTAGTTTCTTGACCCAGGGGGTGCTGAATAGAACGATGGATGCCGACAGTGCGAACGTTAGAAGGAGGTACCAAGGAGACAGCATGGAAACCTAGATAAAGTCAGGGAACGTGAACAAGCTTGGAGATAGGGAATAGAGTTAGGCAGTGCCTACTATACCCTGGCAAGACGTATGAAGGATGTATGCAGGGCATATAACTTTCAGTATTTATTGCGTGATGCTTTACATCCTTAAGCCAAATTGCTCTCCCGAATTAGAGCATAAAAAACGGAGATGCGATCGTTTCACATCTCCGCAAAACCATGAAACTTTCTAGATGAACGGAATAAAAATCTGGAAAGTTGCTGAAAAATGCCAAAACACTCGGCAAAACTAGACCAAACTCAAATCGACCCTAGGTCGAAATTAGAGTAGGCGTTAGACCAAAGCGTTAAACCAAAGCGGGTTCAACGATCGCAGACACTAAGTAAGGATAGAGCGGGAATCGACCGCACAGTGCAGCGACCCGGCGAAGGCAATCGGCGGCAACGCCCTCGTCGTCAGGATTAAGCAATCGATCGGCAATGATGTTAGCGATCTCTGTGAATTCACCTGCGCCCATGCCACGCGTCGTCATCGCCGCTGCCCCTAAGCGGATGCCGCTGGTGACAAATGGAGAGGCCGGATCGAACGGCACTGTGTTTTTGTTGGCTGTGATGTTGACGCCACTGACTAGGGCATCTGCGATTTTCCCCGTCATGCCGATGCATTGGAGATCGACTAAGATCAAGTGGTTATCGGTCCCGCCTGACACGAGCTTAAAGCCGCGCTGTTGGAGCTGTTTTCCCATGGTTTGGGCATTCACGATGACCTGAGCGCAGTAGGTCTTAAACTCCGGTTTGAGTGCTTCCCCAAATGCGACGGCCTTTCCGGCAATGACGTGCTCTAGAGGGCCGCCTTGGCTTCCAGGAAACACGCATTTGTCGAACTGTTTGCCAAGTTCAGCATCACGAGTCATGATCAAGCCGCCCCGAGGACCACGCAGGGTTTTGTGAGTGGTAGTGGTGACGACATCACAGTAGGGCAGGGGGTTGGGGTGGAGTCCAGTAGCCACTAAGCCTGCAATGTGGGCAATGTCGGCCATAAGATACGCGCCCACTTCATCAGCGATCGCTCGAAATTTGTCGAAGTGGATAGTGCGTGAGTAGGCTGAATAGCCGCAGATAAGCAGTTTGGGCTTATGCTCTTTGGCTAGAGCCATGATTTCGTCGTAGTCAAGTTGCTCGGTGTCTTTGTTAACGCCGTATTGGACAACGTTGAACCATTTTCCGGAGACGTTGACGGGAGAGCCGTGGGTAAGATGTCCGCCGTGGGACAGGTCCATGCCCATGATGGTGTCCCCCGGTTTTAGCAAAGCCAAAAAGACGGCAAAGTTAGCTTGTGCTCCTGAGTGAGGCTGGACATTGGCGTGGGCCGCGCCGAAGAGTTCTTTAGCGCGATCGATGGCGATTTGTTCGATTTGGTCCACAAACTCGCATCCGCCGTAGTAGCGTTTGGTCGGCAAGCCTTCTGCATACTTATTGGTCAGGACGGAGCCTTGGGCTTCCATGACAGCGGCAGAAGTGAAATTTTCGCTGGCGATCAATTCAAGGTGATCCCGTTGGCGTTCGAGTTCTTGGCCGATGAGACGGGCGATCGCGGGGTCTTGTTGGGTGAGAAAGTCTGAGTTCGTCGTCACAGGAGTAACTTCCAATCTGGGTTGTAGGGTGGACGGAGAGGCGTTGATGTTGAGTCGGATGCTGGTGGTCTGAAGGTTTAAGATGCCAAGTCTTTAGATCATAACGAAAATCTGCACGAGGTTCTAGTAAGAGCGTTGTTTTTTGAAGTTGAAGGGGATGAAGTTTAGATGTTGACCGTTACTTGGAAAGGATGAGGACGTTAAATTGTTTGTGGGATTACAGCGGTCCTTAGGGTTCGACTGACACAATAGTGAATAAGCAAAAAATGACAGATGAATTGAAAGCCTGAAATGTGAGGTCGTGATGCTGAGTAGATGGTCTTCGAGAATGGATTAAGACGAAGGTTAAGCCGTACGAAATTTCGGGAGGTCGGACAGATGTTAGTCATGATAGTGGGCGATCGATTGGTTCCGGTTCAGCAGGTTTGTCAAAATTGTTTGATGGCGAGTCAGGATGGACAGCCTCGATGGCACAGTGGGCAACTCAGGTGCGGACAGGCGATCGAGCCTTCCATGCCGCAGCAGCCGGATCAATTTGACTGTCAGATGGGGTTTCGGGTGGTTCAGGTGTCTTGAGATGGGCAAATGCTGAGGTGAGAATGAAGAATAGTGATGAAAGCGCTGGGGGTTGGTTATGCTGGGGGCGTTGTCATATGGAGTGAGGAGGGGTTATGAATTTTCGTGGAACGGTGACTGGACTTGATCGATTTTTGGCCTCGCTGCCGTACCTACTGCCGTTATTTTCGGTGCTGCCGCTGTTTTTGTTGGGGGCAATGTTACTGCCGGGAGGAGAGATTGTTTCTCCAGTTCTATCTGTCGTAGTTAGGATTTCGGCGATGTCTGGCGCTTTATTCGGCCAGTATGGAAGTCTAATCGTTTTCTTTGGGCTGTACCTGTTGGTGGTTCGCAACAGCGACATTAAGTACTTCATTCGGTTTCACACAATGCAGTCGTTATTGATTGGGATTGCGGCGTCGCTGGTGGGATTAGTGTTGAATCTGTTGGGTCCGGCTTTAGGTGAGCTGACGAGCTGGCTAGGGTTGCTGGTGTCGATCGCGGTGGGAGGTGCCTCAATATACTCAATCTTTTGCTCGATTATGGGGAACTATGGTTCGATCCCGGTGATTTCGGAGGCGGTCGAGTCTCAGTTACGCTTTTAAACCCCAAAAATTAGGTAATGAGAACCCCGATCGGGTAGGATATGAATTCCTTGCTTTTCTGAGCTTGACAGTTTTGTTGGCTATCGGAAAAGCCGGTTGACCATAAGGAGATGATCAATGAAAGATTTTGTTTACGAAACGATGTATATCTTGCGTCCTGATCTTGGGGACGAAGCGGTCGATCAGGCGATTGAGAAGTATCAGTCTCTGTTGAAAGAGAATGGTGCTGAAATTATTGAAACTCAGCACCGTGGCAAGCGCCGCTTGGCCTACGAAATCGGCAAGAGTCGTGAAGGGATTTATATCCAAATGAACTATAAGGGCGGCGGTCCGATGGTGTCGGTGATGGAGCGATCGATGCGGTTGAGCGAAGAAGTCATTCGCTATCTGACCGTGAAGCAAGATGTTGAAGTGCCTGAAGAGGAATAGAGCATTGGTCAAATCCTAGAGTTTGCGAGCCAAATTCTGGCAAACGTGGGGCAATGCTGTCAGTCCCTACTAGGCATCTGCGACTGTTGAAAGTCGCAGATGCTTTTTCGTTTAGAATCGGTTACGATAAAGCGAAGTCATACCGAGTTTGGTTTAAGAGGTAACTGCCTGATGAAGCTTTCTAAGAAGAATTTAAATGAGCGGCTCGATCATGTCTATGACGTGATTATTGTGGGCGGCGGGGCGGGTGGATTGTCGGCGGCGATTTATCTTCAGCGCTATCGGTTGTCGTGCTTGGTGGTAGAGAAGGGGCGGGGCCGATCGTTTTGGATGCAGGATTTGCGCAATTATCTGGGGGTAGATTCGCATCTTCCTGGACGAGATTTGTTGAAGCAGGGTCAGCATCATGTGCTGGACGTTGGCGCGGATTATTTGATAGGCTTTGTGGAGACGGTTGAGGATGAGGGCGAGACCTTTAAGGTGCGAGTGAAGGTGGGGAAACAGGACAGTAGCCATCCGGAGTTTCGATCGAAGTATGTGGTGGCAGCCAGCGGCATTATGGACAATTTGCCTAAGCTGGAGAATATGCAGAATGTCTATGACTATGCAGGGCACAATCTGCATGTCTGCATGATTTGTGATGGCATGGATATGGAGGATAAGAAGGCGGGATTATTTGTCAACCGTGAGGGGGCGATCGGGACGGCCTTTGTGATGAATTGGTTTACGCCTTATATTTCAGTATTTACTCAGGGCTTGTTTGAGGTGAGCGATGCGATGCGGCAAAAGTTGGCTGAGCATGGATATCCTTTGTATGAGCAGCCGTTGAAGCACTTCATTGGGCATAAGCATGAGATGACGGGTGTGGAGCTGGCGGATGGCACACATGTCGAGCTGGAAACAGGGCTAATTGCCATGGGATCGCATTATTTCAGTGCGTATTTAGATGGGATTGAGCTGGAGCGTGATGGTGAGGATCTGGTGACGGATAGCATGTGTCGGACGTCGCATCCGAGAATTTTTGCGGTAGGGGATATGAAGAAAGGGGTCAATCAAATTTCCATTGCTGTTGCAGATGGGACGCTGGCGGCAACGCAGATATGGCGCGACATTCGGCGTGCTTCAGAGCCTCGCCGCTGGATGGAGCATTTGGCAGAATCTATTGCTGAACCCGTTAAGTTGATTGCTGAACCCGCTAAGGTTTAGGGCTATTCAGGACTGGGTGAGGAGAAATGCAAAAGATCTTTTGCATTTCTCCCGTTCGTCGCTACAATAGCCACCAATCCCATAACCAGGTGATTGGTTTCGCCTTTCAGTTTGATGTAATTTGTTCAACTGCCTTAATCCGGAGCTAGCGATCGTCGTGTCCCAATCTGAAACCCTTACGCTTCAACAGCTTCAAGCTGAAACCCTATATCTCAAAGATGAACTTCAGGCCCGCGATCAGCTTGTGCAGCAGCTTTCCCAAGAATTATTTCGTCTCGTCAAGGGTCAGGGCCAGAAGCCGGATGCAGTAGGTGTTCCTATTGAGCGGGACCTCGCCGAGATGCGGGCGCTGCGCGATCAGATGCGCGGAATGGAGGAGCAGGTGAATTTCTATCAGGGACAGATTGCCGATCGGGATGTGAAGATTTCGACCTTGGAAGAATCTATGCAGGGGTTAAACGATCGATCGCAGATGCTGGAGAAGGTGGTGCAGGAGTTGCCGAATGTGTATCGGCAGAAGTTTGCGGAACGCATGGCTCCGGTGAAGGAAAAAGTGGTGCAAATCCAGCAGGAAAACCGGAAGCTTCATGCTGAGTTGCAGAGCGTGAGCTATCGGTTAGCGATGCGGAGTCGGCAGGCAGGCAAGCTGGATTTGCCCAGTTTCGCTGAATAACAAATCTCCTAGTGTTTGGGAGATCAGATTCGTCTAAACCTATAGGCTCAGAAAGCTAAAGGTCTAGACGATTTTTTTTATTTCAATCCAAGGCGACTCATTTCGATGATGATGCGTTGTTGCATTTCGCGGCTAGTTTTACGATCGCTGCTCATAGCTTGCTGTTGGTAGCGGTTGAATTCGTCGGTGTTGTTAGCAAATCCGTTGCGGTTGAGGATGGCGTTGACTTCATCGTTAAAGGAATTGCAGATGCTGCGGATATTGCCTTTGAGATTGCTGGGAAGCTGTGCAAAACCGCTGCTACAGACGTTGTCGGGCATGTTGCCGCCTGTAATGGTTTTGACTTTTGACATGAGGGGTTTGCGTTGCTGCTCAATGGCGTAAACGGCTCGGACATAGCGGGTAAAGCTGGATTCCTGGGCGGAAGCGATCGGAACGGGTAAGCTAGCGATGGGGCTAAAGAGTCGATCGGGGGTGTAGCCCGTCAGAAGGCTGGCGGTGCTGAGAGCGGTAATGGTGAAAACCTTAAGAAAACGGGAAGACATGGTGGGGTGCGAGAAGATAGAGGGGTGTGACATTCTGAAAACTAGCACATTCGGTGAACTAGGATAGATGATTCATTCTGTTGGCAATAAGTTCCGGAACTCGGATCAATTTTGTAGGCTAGGGTTTGGGAGGGAAGCGTGGTTGGGATGAAGGGTGTGTTGGGGGGAATTTATGGGCCTGCGATCGCGCTGTTGGGATGGCAAGTTTGGCGTTTGGATGCACTGGATCAGAAAATTTTGGCAATGGCGATTGTTCTGCTGAGTTTAGATTTGTGGGTAATGGCGATTTTTGACTTGCAACAGGTGGCACAGGTTCGGGCGTTGTTGAGTGATGCTAGGCTCGATCGTTTTTACAGGGTGACGGCGATGACGATCGTTTTGGAGTGGGTGGGGATGTATGGGGCGCAGGGTTCTTTGTGGGTGGGCGCAGCGGTGATTTTGATGAGTCAGGTGGGGTTTAATCTTTTTGCTGGGGTACAGCTTTTGCCGGATCAGGCCGAACCGATCGTGACGTTTGGGATTCGCGATCGGGCTTTGGTGTTAGTGGCGGATGTTGTGGGCGTGGGTTTGGTGAGTTTGGGGCTAGTTGGGGTGATGCCTCTGGGGATGGCGAGTGGGCTTTTGGGAATGGCCGTGATTTATGGTGGGGTGAAGGTGTTGGGTGTGGTTCAGGGCAAGTAGGCGAGCGATTGTTTTGGGAAATCCCGCGTTTATGAAGCCGTTAAACAAGGGTCGTTGCTCAGCAAAGCAAGGGGGGATACTGTGATTCAACCGATGTCCGATCGGAGTTAGGACTGTAGTCCTTATATTGATAGATTATCTCTAAATAAATCATCATTCGATCTGGCGATGTTCATCTTAGTAAATTAATCGAGTATTGAGTTAGATACTAATTAACCCCACCTAATCAACATGAAAGATCGTACTCATCTATCTGAACTCAATCCCCCTGAGAATATTACGCCATCCGTTGGAACTACTCTCAGTGGCATTCTAATCCTTCTTCCATTGGCATTAGTCCTAATCTATCTTTATTCAAGTGCAATTAGGTCTTGAATAAGACTTGATTATGCTTTTAACAGCAAAGCTTATCTTTGTCGATGAATGATTAGTTTTCAACGTCCTTCAGGAGTCGATTGTGTTAAATTTTATTCGCAGCACCCTTTTCAAATTCAAATACAATGTTAACTTGTTCCTAAATAGCCTTCAATTTAGACAGGTTTTACCCACTATTTTGATGAGTGTTTTTTTGATGGCAAGTGTTGCAGACTCTGATTTGAGTCCTAAAGCTATTACCAAAGAAATTGATAAAGTCATTCATCAAGACAATGAACAAAGACCGAAAACAACTCAAGAATGGAATAAACAGTCTCGTGAAACTGAAGGCAAGCCTAAGGAACGGATGAAAAGAGTTGAGAAACAATCCGTTGAAGCTTTCAAAGATTTTGGTTCAATGTATTCGGATACAGCTAAAAGAAGTGCTTCTGAATTAGAAAATTCTAAGTAGATAAAACACTTAGGAAAAACAAATAATATCGAAGGCCAGTTACTATAATCATCTATAGTGACTGGCCTTTTTTTAAGAGTCCCATTAAGCACAGTCACCCTACTAACACCCGGCTATAAAGTGCGATTAAAGTCGCCAATGCAAATAGATGGACCCTTAATTGAATCCTCACTCTATCGCTAGCTTGTGTACGCCGGGTACTACTAGCTCTTTAGCAATGATTAAAAGCTAATAAACTACTCAAAGTTTCAAGTAACTTTATCTCTATAAAAGTGATCTCTTTCTCAGGACTTAAATCAATTAACCAGCTTGCGTTAACGGTGAAGTAATTCGTCTTAACTTTCCCCTTAACTTGGTACTGAGTACAACTCTGATTGTGCTGCATCATTTTTAGATAGTTTGGAAAAAGCTCCATTCCAAAAGCTTCTCGTTCTAAATATTGAGCGATCGCACGTTTGCCCTTGATAATTTCTTCAAATGGAGGCTTTAAACATCCTTGCTCCGAAAACAAATCGGCAGTTGCATTGAAATCAGATTGATTAAGTCGTGCAAAATAGTCATGAACGACAGAATCAGTTATGTTTGAATTTAATTCGATATAGGAGATCGTATTCATCTTTAAGTATGATAAGGGTTTAGTCGTTTATAGAAGCGTTAAAGGATATACCGATAGGACTTTAGTATTGGTGCTGTAACCGAAAGTAATAGATTTTAATCGGTTACAGCATTAATTAAGACGTTTTAGAGGAATTAAAGGCTTTGGTTACTATGACCCGATCGCCATAAATCCTCTAACGTTAAGTCCCTGGAGGTGCGACCAATCCCGGCATAGGTTCTTTATCCTCAGGTTCAAATTCAGTCCGTTCAGCGCCACACTTTGGACAAACCCAATTATCCGGTAACGATGCAAAGGGAACTCCCGGCTCACCTGTTTTTGCATCAGGAACCGTAGGATCATAGACATAACCGCAAGAATTACAAGTGTAGGTTTCCATTGTTAACTCCTAAATAAAATAGATTAATCTTCATACTGATCGTCGATTGCTTGAGATTGAACAAATCGGGTCAGTTATTAATTACAGGCCGGTCGCTTTATCATGGGGACTCGCGATCGGATCAACGCCCATATCAGCCACGAAATCCCGTAGAACTGTAATCTGTTCAGAATGATCAAGCTGTTGAAGCTTGCTTAAGCATTGAGAGACGTTAGCATCAATGGCGAAGCCCTCTGGCATTGGAATAATTTCAGAACGATCCATTCCCTGGGCCAGTAAGTACCAGAACAATAGTTTTGTTGTGTTACTTAATGCACCGTACTCTCGACTGATTAAGCTATTTTTATGGTCTATGAGATCCCGCTGAACTTGTAATTGCTCATTATGAGACATTTCAGCAACTTGTTTGAATAGTCCTTCCGCAATAATCGGTGATGCTGTGGTAGCGCCGGGTGCCGCTGGTGTGATAGATTTCCCAACTTCTTTGTAAATAAACCAAAGTAGTGCCAGTTTTTGATCTGTTGACAGGTCTTTGAAGACTAATATCAGACCAGGGTTCACATCTGAAATAATAACTTCCATAATTATCCTCTAAATTTGTTCCTTCAGAGTAGTAACTATTCATTATGGATAAAACTAACTTTAGAAACAGATCAAAATAATCAAAAGGAAGACTGCTCTAGGTAATGTACATGCTATTCAGACTAAACTTATCCACTTTAATTCCTAAAATTAGAGCGTATCAAAGACTATCCAATCTTGAACATGTGCATTCTTTAAGACTAACTCAGCTTGACTAATTTCATCGTCAGTCCCTTTAATGACGACCAAGTAATATCCATTCATTAATCGATCGTAGTAATGTTTTGCTTGTTCGTCTGAAATACCCACTCCGATCGCAGATCCAAGCAATCCACCTGATACTGCACCATAAAATGCCCCGACAGCCATTCCAACGAGCAGAACTGCGCCACCCACTCCTGGAAGCGCAAGAGAGGTTAGCCCAGCAATGACACCACCGCCAACACTTCCCCAAGCTCCAGAAGCTAAAGCGCCATGCTCAAATCGATCGATCGCGCGATGGGTCGCAAAGTATTCTTTAGACTGTATGTCTGATTCAGCTAAATCTTCTAAGGGGGCATCCTCTGAATCTGGATGCTCCACCACAACAGAAACTCCATCAGTCGCAAATCCGGTTGCTTTAAGTTGACTGATGGCAGATTCGGTTTGTTGGCGATCGGGAAATAGGCCCAGTGCATTTTTATATTCTAATGCCATGTTAAAGTCTCTACTTTATATCTGATGTGAGCCAGAAAAGTACTGACGAGTCTTCGCTGCGATCTGAGGATTGGTCATCCTATCAACAGTCTCCATACTAACAATAAGTGAATTCGCCTTGCTGTTATCAAGACGTTTTTTAAATTCGTTTTTCGCCTCACCTGGACCTAATATTAGGATTGATTCTGCATTACTGATACATTCAATAATCGAATCATAATAAATATTTAAATGTCCAGTTAACACCCTCTGTAGACTATCATCGGCCAGTAACTGAACTGACTCATAGCTTTCATTTAACGGTAGTCCGCTTGATCGGCGAGGCTGCTTTTCTACTTCTGACAGGATCTCTTTGATGTCTTCTCCCATTTCTGCGATCGTTACAACGATCGCTTTACGGTGATCAATCCATAGCCCTACGTTTGTTTTCATCAATATTTCCCCTAGCGAATTGTTTATTTATGTACTTGCCCCTTTAGAAGCTATAACCTACTCCGATTTTAGCAACAACCCCCTGCCCGGAACGCGTGATGTAGTCAACACCACCATACAGCACCGTATTTTTACCCAGCTTAGTTTCAACCCCGGCTTGAATGACAGGTGATGTAAACTCACCCACTAGTACACCTGCACCGGCATAAGCACCGATGCCCTTGCCTAAAGAAAAGTCATAGGTACCAGTTGCTTGAATGCTAACTGTTCTTAAAGGAGAGAAACTAGCACGAGCAGAAAAATCAGACCGTGGAATTTTGTATCGACCATCAAGCCCTAATTCAAAATCAGTGACCGAGTTACCGATCGAAACACCTCCAGAAACTCCCACGTAGTTTTCATTCATTTGTGCTTGGGCACGTGGAGCAACAACAGTGGTAATTGCTGTAATAGCCATAACAGATAAGATGATTTTAGAGGAATGCATAAATTTAGAAGCTCCTTCGACACTATGAGGTCACTGATCCAGAAGATGTTCTCATCTATTGTTTTATGTAATTTTATGACAGATCGGTGATTAAGCTCTCTCCTGAATTGCATAATTTGGCTTTGTCAATGGAGAGAACTAGCCACGAGTCAGTGCCTTGTTACCTTTGCTGGAGGGGTCCTAATTTAATGTTATGACTTCAACTACACCCCAAGACCTATTCATACCGCAGGAAAATTCATAGTTTATTTCACACAAGAAGTATCTATTGCATTTTGAATTTTTGGGTTGATATTTTATTAGGCTACCTTTAGGTGTATCCATATTTCTTAATAAACCAAGTTTTAACAAATTGAGTTAACACGCAATAACAAGTCAGGATCGCAGCTAGCCAAAGGAAATAAACGGCTGGTAAGGGAACAAATCCTAAACTAGATGCGATCGGAGAAAAGGGAAGAAACATGCCAATTCCCATTACGATCGCGGTGATTGACAGCATCGGTAAAGATGCTCTACTTTGAATAAAAGGAATCTTAGCTGTACGAATAACATGGACAATTAGCGTTTGAGTCATCAGACTTTCTACAAACCAACCTGTCTGGAATAAGGCTTGATTTTCTACAGAATTTGCCCCAAAGACAAACCACATTAGAGCGTAGGTACAATAATCAAAAATAGAGCTGATTGGACCGATGAAGATCATAAATCGCTGGATATTTTCAATTTTCCATTTTGGCGGTTTTACTAGATCTTCCGGGTCTACGTGGTCGAAAGGAATACCTGTTTGAGAGAAGTCGTAGAGGAGATTGTTAATTAAAATTTGTATGGGCTGCATTGGTAAAAATGGAAGAATTGCGCTTGCCCCTAATACACTAAACATATTTCCAAAATTAGAACTAGTACCCATTCTGATGTACTTAATAATGTTAGAGAAAGTCTGTCGGCCAATAATGACTCCAGACTCTAGGACTACCAGATTTTTTTCGAGCAAAATGATATCAGCTGACTCTTTGGCGATATCGGCTGCTGTATCCACTGAGATGCCCACATCGGCTTCTTTCAAGGCGGCTGCATCATTGATGCCATCTCCCATATATCCTACAATATTGCCTTTATTTCGCAGAATCTGAATGATTTTGGCTTTTTGAGTGGGTGAAAACTTGGCAAAGATGGTGGTATTTATAGCAACTTTGGTTAATTCTTCATCCGACAAAGCTGCAATGTCGCTCCCTAATAAAACGTTTTTGACAGTTAAGCCTACGTCTTTGCATATTTTACGCGTAATAATGTCATTGTCCCCGGTCAAAATCTTTACTTCAACCCCATTTTTTTTAAGGGCCTTGATCGCCTGATTAGCAGATTCTTTGGGCGGATCGAGAAATGCAATGTTGCCTAATAGTACCAAATTACTCTCATCATTAATTGCGTAATGAGCTTGCTCCGGGGGCATCACCTTGTAGGCCACTGCAATGACCCTCAACCCGTCTGAATTCAGTTTTTTTTGTAAGTCAGCAACCTTAGTATGGACTGACTCATCCATGGGCAAAATCTGGCCATTAACTTTGAGTTGGGTGCAGGCTTTGAGGACTTCTTCAACTGCGCCCTTACAAATCAAAATGTGCTGTTTCCCCTGTTCTTCGACCACTACCGACATGCGACGACGCACAAAGTCAAAGGGAACTTCATCGAATTTTCGGTAGTTTTTCTCAACGTCTAAGGACTCCAGTTCTTGACTGCGATCGAGGACAGCAATATCTAATAAATTCTTCAGTCCCGTCTGGTAAAAACTGTTGAGATAGGCATATTTAAGAACGTCTAAACTCTCTTGCCCATAGGGATCCAAATGCCGTTGTAAGACGATTTTATCTTGAGTTAAGGTCCCTGTTTTATCAGTACATAAAATGTTCATTGATCCAAAGTCTTGAATTGCATCAATATTTTTAACAATTACCTTTTTTTCAGACATTACGATCGCACCCTTTGCTAAGTTCGCGGTAGTAATTACGGGTAACATTTCTGGAGCGAGTCCTACCGCAACCGACAACCCAAAAGTGAATGCCTCAACCCAATTGTGTTTTAATGTTCCATTAATCAGAAAAACAAGAGGAGCCATGACTAACATAAAGCGCACTAGCAGCATGGTTACCCCATTGACCCCTTTGTCAAAACTAGTTCGGACTCTGCGTCCGCTGACTGTTTTAGCCAATGATGCAAGATAAGTATGACTCCCGGTTTCTGCAACAACGGCGGTGCCAGAACCACTTACAACTGCGGTACCCATAAAACAAAGATTAACTAGCTCTAATGGATTTTTTTCTTTGTCGTCAGGGAGGTCTACATGTTTTTCAGCGGGTAGAGACTCTCCGGTTAGAGTTGATTGACCGAGAAATAAATCTTTTGCGGCAATTAGCCTGACATCAGCGGGAATCATATCTCCAGCCGAAAGAAAAATGATGTCTCCCGGCACCAGTAGTTTCACTGCAATTTCTTTACCCTTTGTGATTCCTTGCTTTGATGGTGCATCTTGAGTCATATCCTTACGACTTACTGCGGCTGTAATGCTCACCATTTCCCGCAGTTTCTCGGCGGCTTTACTGGACTGAAATTCTTGTGAAAAGCGAAGCAACCCCCCAAAGATTACCATGATAGTAATAATGAAAGCTGCGATCGAACTTCCTGTTAACAATGAAACTATCGCGAGAAAAATAAGTAAAAGCGACAGTGGATTTGTCATTGCTTTTATCAGCTGAAAATACCACTTTGTTGGCTTTTCACGAGCAATTTCATTTAGCCCTGATTTCTCTAACCGTCGCTTAGCTTCAGTTTCAGTTAGCCCCTCTAAACAAGTATCGAATAAACTTAGAACACCTTCTACATCACGTTGAGCAATGTCAATTAGTGCTGCGGATGAATCTATAGATGAATTAGATGCCGGCTTAGATTTTTTCAATGATCGCATTATTTGCTTTAACGTTTTCATGAAATAGGTTATATTGCGATTGCTAAACGGATGTTGTACTAAAATTTAGTTGATAATTATTGACTGCTGATACCATCAGTTGTCCGTCCGCTCATCTCGCCCTGTATGACTCGATAAATATAAACAACTTCACCCCGTCCTAATGAATCAATCCAAGTCCGGTTGATAACAGGAGAAAGGGCTGGATTTCGCTCTTTTGCGATTTGGGTAATCCGATCGATATCGTGCTGCTCTGTCAAATGCTTAGCTTGACCCGTAACAATTACGCTACGCCAATGACTTAAGCTGTGTACCTCTTCAACCTGTAAACAGATATCTGGATCAGCATCAATGTCATGAGTTTTCATTCCAACTGTTGTAAATAGATAGATGTCTGAATTGTCAAAATAGTAATGCATTGGCATTACATAGGGCTTTCCCTTATGAATGAAGCCAAGATGACCGTACCCTATCTTATGTAGTAGTTCATTAATCTCAGCTTGTCCCATTTCATCAATATCTAGCATGGCTATTTCCTCAAGGTTTAGTAATCAATCGTAGGTTTTATCCAATCAACTTAGCCACTCGAAAAGCAGATGTAACCGCTCCTTCGTGCAAACCATTGCCGAGATAAGCTCCTGCATGATAAGTGTTACGCTCACCATTTGTATCGACAATTTCATCCCGATATTGGAACGATTGGGTTGTATACATCGGAGTATGATGTTTCTCTCGATGTATAATACGATCGGGTGCAATCAGTTCTTCTAGTTGAAATGATAAAAAATAATTCTCAGACGATAAACTACCGCAAAGTTGATTTAGAAATCCGTTATAACCCCATTGACTCTCCGTTTGAAAAAAATCAAATTCGGAAGGTTGTTTAATGTTAAAACGATCATACATCGATCGATCCTGATGCACGATGCTAGTCACATAATTCGCTTTCCAATCAGAAAATCGTTTAATTTCGACATCAGTTGGATCTGCCAATAGTGCCATCACCTGATCAGGAGGAGTCGCAAAAACAATCTTGTCAAATTCATGCATTTCACCATTCAATAAGGAAACTTTCACCATATCTACATCTCTAAAGATACGATCAATCTCGGTGTTTAATAAAATTTTACCCTTAAATCGAGTCAGGATTTTTTCAATATAAGAATACACTCCGCCTTTAACCCGAACCCAATTAACTGCGATGTAGTCACGGATTACTGGGATAGCAAGTTCTGAAGGAAAATCATTAATTAGTTCAAACGGAATTGAATAGCTATACATGATAAGAAGCTTTAGCCAAGTATTACGAGTGCAGGGACGTTTTAAGTACTCTGAAAGCGGTTGATTATGGAGACTTTTTAAGTCAGCCGATCGCGTTCTTAGCCATAATCCAGCGGAGCGGGCGTAGAGTGTATCAAGACGTAAATATTCGATGATTCGGTGAACTCCCGTAAAATTTTTATCAATCATAACTGCCGATAAAAATTGGCTTCCATCATTAAGGAACATGCCTGATCCAACACTAACAGGTTCTAGTTCTACTCCTAGATCTTGCATCAGCGCAATAAAGTTGTAAAAAATAGTTGGAAATTCTAGTACTCCACTTTCTAAGAACTCATCGCAAGCCGACTGGTTGGGCTTTACGTTCTTGTTTAACGTACGAATATGTCCACCGAGGATAGGCTGTCGTTCAAAAATAGTGACATGATGCCCCTGTCTGTCGAGCAGATAAGCCGTAGCCATGCCACTCGCTCCACTCCCAATCACAGCAATTCTCATAATTAATCCTCTTAATTGTTAACTGTAACTAGTCTTCGATCGTGTGCTTAACCGGTGCCTAAAATTACATCACCGGATAATCGTTGATATAGTAAGGCTCCTGTCCAAATGGTGGGTGCAAAACCGGGATATCCAGAGGATGCATTACAGAAATAGAAGTTTTGCAAAGATGTTTCGTGATTGAGCCGCCCAAGCCCCATATTTTTAGGAGTTAACTTAGATCCATAAGAATTTCCATTGGGGCACCAACAATACCGTTCATTGGTCGTCGGACTACCTGTAATATGAAAAACCATATGCTTTCTAAAATTTGGAACATAGTGTTTCTCAACAACATCCAAGATTGAGTCTAAAATCTCTTGCTTTTTCTGGTTATAGGCTTTACGATCGCGTTCTCTTAATTGTTTAAAGTAATCATAGTTGGCAACTGTTAGAAACTCCACAATCTGACAATCCTCTGGGCAATCTCGACTGGCCTTTGTTAGTAACGTCGGCGTTGTTATTGCAAAGCTAGGATTGGAAAAATCATTGCGATCGTACATCTGTGCAAAGGCTTCATTGAGGTCTTGATGCCCCGTATGCGAGAGGTTCCATTTGCCAAATCCGTAGTCTCGGAGATCTAAATCTTTAACGACACAATAGGCCATGTAGTTCGATGCTGAATAGTCATAGTCCAGCTTCTTGCGAACCGTTTTGGAGAACTGCGATTCACCGATCATTTTGGCAGCTTTTCGAGGATCGATGTTGCAAATCACGGTACTGCCCGTAAATTCTGCGGCTTGATGGGTGACTAGATTCATGGCCTGGACACCCGTAACAGTTTGATTCGTTACTCGGAAATCTGTTATTTCATGGTTGAATAATACCTCTCCTCCGTTGGATTCGATTACTTTAACGAGTGCATTAATTACTGATTCAAAATGCTGCGTCGGATAAAATGCACCCGCTTGATAGCCTCGAAATAATGCAACCCAGGCAAAGAAAGAGAGTTGATTGGGAGGAAGAAGAAAATCAAGCCATTGTAGTGCTAATAGGGTTTGAGCGGCTTGAGGAAGTTTGAACTCATCAAAGACATCTTGAAGCGTACTATTGAGATGCCGAACTGTGGTCCAGACTTGAGTTGGGTTTTTGAGAACTTCGATCGGATCGATAGGGGGTGCAACTTTTTTTAAGCCTTTGCCCGTCTTTTCCACCGTCTCAATGAAACGGCGAATATTAGTCTGATAGTCAGGAAAAATTGCTGATAATCGATCGATAAGTTTGTCCGGCGCTGACGGGATATCTAGCGCATAACCGGGCATTCGCACATGGTCAAACCCTTCCGGATCGTAACGCTCAAACGTAACCTCTTGATCAAGTCCTAATTTTTTGAGTACTCTATTAACAGTTTGCCCTTCGCCACAGTCCCAAACGTAGTGGAATTGAGCATTAAACGTGTACTTCTTAGCCATCATGAAGGTGTGTCCGAAACCTCCCGGATGCTCATGGGCTTCAAGTATGCGCACAACTTTACCAGAGTTTGCCATCAAGGCCCCAAAAGTTAATGCGGACAAACCGCTACCGACAATGAGATAATCTGGCTTCATAAATAAACACTCTCCAAAACCAATGGATTAATCCATTTATTGATTACTTAACTGAACGAGTCGGGTAATAGTCAGCACAGTCAAAAGATTGCTCAGTCAGGGCAATAGTTGGGTGAAGCGCACAGTTGAGATAGGCATTATGATTGAAATACTGACAACGATCGCAAGGTGCTTTCCTGTTTTGCCTAAGCTTAATTGAGTACTTCCGCCAGAGAGGAATATAAGAATAGAGTGGCATAGCAATTAGTGAGAAGACTGCGATCGTCATCATGATGAGGAAAATAACATCTAGAACAAGAAGGGTATCATTTCCTCGATGTTGCGGAGAAAGTAACGAGTTAGAAGTCTGAGTTGTTAGTTGTTTAGGTTCCATATGAATTCCTCTCATGGCTTCAGAACGTGAAGAAGGCGATTAATTTGGATAAGACATTCATTCATTCGATCGAGAGATGGAATAATAGCCTTCTTCTTAATTGCGTTTGTAATCCTAACTTACGGACTAACCACAGCTTTCACCGTAACCGTCTTAACGCCTTTGATTTCCATCACTAGTGCCTTGATTTTATTGAGTTGCTCTTGTTTAGGAACAACCCCTGCGATCGTAACATCTGCATCTTTCGCTGTAACCGTGAGCTTTCCATTGGGGATATTAGCTTCAAGTTTACTGCGCACTTCACTGGCTAAATCGCCCTCCGTTCGTTTTTGAACATCGCCTCCTACGTTATTTCGCTGCTCTCGTGCTCGGATGTCTGCGTCAAGCTGCTTTTTGCGAACTTCGCTTTGTGCATCATCTTGAGTCATCTTAGCATTTTTATCAGTTGTAACCTGTCCGTTGTTTTCAGTCGATCGAGGTGCATCGGATGAAGTTTTTGCGTCACTACAAGCTGATAAAATGACAATTAATGAAACACCCATCAGAAGAGCTGGGAGAGAGGTTATTTTTGTAATCTTATTCATGGTGTAGACCTTTACGATCGTTAATTAATGTCAATCAATTGTCTAACGTTCAAACCCGTGAACGATCGACGGGTCTTGTTGCTGTTTCTACTTGGTTATGCGGTAAATCGTAGGCATACCATTCATGAATACCTCGATGACTAAAAACGGATTCAGCTAAACTCAAATCGACTTCTGATCCGTCCACTACAATAAGGTAGTCTCCTTGTGACACCCGATCGCTATAGGTTTCAGCGCGATCGTGGGGGATTCCGAGTCCAACAAGCCCGCCCGCCAAGCTCCCTGCTGCGGCTCCAATAAGACCTCCTGAAATGGTAGAAGCAATGGCAGTCGCTGCGGCTCCGGCTAGCATCACAGGACCTACTCCTGGAATCGCGATCGCTCCTAATCCCACCAACAATCCAGTCAGACCGCCTAAGGTTGTTCCCGCAACGGCTCCTGTTTTAGCTCCATCTCCTGCATCATTTTCATGGGTCTTTAGGGTTCCTATGTCAGCTATTCGATCGCTAGTATGAACCCCTGTCGCTTCAGTATGGCTCTGAATATCACGGCCCACTAATGAGACTTGATCCATTGAAAAGCCACGGTCCTTTAACTCGCGTAAAGCCGCTTCCGCCATGTCATAACTTGTGAATAGACCAACAGCACGTTTTTTCAACATCATGATATAGACTAGGTTATGGGACAAAGATTTTACAGGCAATTTCTATAGGTTCAACGCTGAGTTTATCTGATTGAACGATTATGTTGCTCTGTAGTATCAGTGTGCTAGACGGCTGTTTGATTTCTTGGACTAATTGATTGAATAGGTGGAATACGATACAAAGTTTCACAAAAGTAGAACTTATGTCGAAATACTAGAAACCCTTAGCCGATCGAATTCGAAATGTTCTTCTACTGCACTAACGACATCTGGATAATACGTCTTTGCAAACGAAGGATATTCTCCCGCCATGACTACTCCGCCCCAGCAGTGTAATAAGTGGACTTCAATATTTTGTCGAAGCAGAGGCGCTGCATCTCTCGGAGAGGTATTGTAGGTTCCAGGCAGGGACACAATGGCGATCGAGGTTGTGTTCAGTGCTCTCACTAAAGCAAGCTGATCCTGTTTTTTAAAGTGTTGCCATTCTTGGTGCCAGTCCTGAAAAAGCTGCTGCGTGCCGGGAGTTTTGCGCCAAACCATGACGCCACTGTTGAAATGTGGCGTATTTCCTGGCACACGGTGCAGCGTGTAGTCTATCTCTTCTTGCGCTACATGATCGCATTGTCCAACGGTGGGATTTCGATCGAGAACCATTGCAAAATCCCCGTGGTCAAGATAGGGCCACAGCGTGCTTACCGGGCGGATGGGTAAAATATCTGCATCCAGAAATAGGGTCTCTTGATAGGGGCTGAAGCGCGACAACTGTGTCTTGATAGACCGCGACAAAAACGCACCTTGGTCATCTAGCTCATTGGGTTCTATAAATCGGGGTGTAATGCCGTAATCACTGACGGGAAACTGCTGAAGCAAGGGGCGATCGGAGATGAGGGTGATGGGCAACGTCGGATCAAGTTGACGCAGCGCCATCGCACTTATTAATGCAGCTTCTAGGTACTGATCACGGGTTGTTGCACAATAAATTACACCTCGGTTCGTCATAAAAATATGGCTCTAATCGCCCAATGGTTAGATTAACACCGTATAACAATACTGCGTTGTGGCGATTTTTGGGTTAGCAATTTTTTAAGCGCGACAGAAGGACGACCATTTCATCAATAGCACCGCGCAAGGTCGAGGCGGAATCGTCAGAATTAACGATCATACTAAAGACTAAGGGGGAATAATTCGGAGCATTGATGTAACCCGACAATGCAACGGCACCCTGTAATGTCCCTGTTTTAGCAGAGACGACTCCCGCAGCCGATGTGTTGCCCATGCGATTGGTTAAAGTTCCACTTCGTCCGGCCACGGCTAGCGATCGACGAAAGGTCTGAGCTTCGGGTTGCAATGCCATTGCTTGCAAGGTTTGGACAAAGGCTTCAGCGCTGGCCCGATCGCGTTCTGCTAATCCCGATCCATCGACCATACTATAGCGATTTGGATTTACATCTAGACTGCTCAGAACCTGTCGAACGGCATTCACACCACTCGCTCTAGAATCCAAAGACGTTGGCTCTTGCAATCGTCCTAGCGTTTTCAGAATGGCTTCCGCGTAGACGTTATTGCTGTTTTGATTAGTTTCACTAATCAGTTGTGAGAGCGGGGGCGAAACGACGGCGGCGAGTTCGATTTCACTGGCGGAAGCTGGAGTCCGTTTGACAAGCGTGGACTGAATCACTTGAATTCCAGAGGTGGTTAATATCTTGCGAAACTCGCCTACAAAATAGTTTCCGGGATTCGGAACTGAACTATCAAAGATATTATTTTCATTGACAAGCAAACTATTGACAGGCGCGGCATAGCCTTCACCCCGATGTCGAGTCGCCCAAAAGGGATTGTATGGCTCACCTCGAAATACCGTATCGTCCCCAATTAAGAGATTAACCCGGCGGATTCCTTTTTGTTTGAGTTGTTGCGTTAGGGTTCTGAGCTGGCTGGTGCTAAAGCTTGGATCGCCTTGCCCAACGACCCGCATTGTGGCTAACTCTGGTCCGATCGCACTGCCGAGTACAGGAGTCCGAAATTGATATTGCCCACCCAATTTTGTCAAGGCCGCCACAGTCGTAAATATTTTGTTATTCGAGGCGGGCATTAGTAAAGTTGAAGGATTGTTAGCATAGAGGTCTTGTCTTTGACCCACGGAGGCTTGATTTTGGACGAGAACACTCCACTGTCCTGGTATCCGATTCACAATCCGATCGAGCCGACTTCTAAGCTGCGCAGGGCAAACAGAACCCGCAGGGACTTGTGCAAGAACGCTACGGCTGAAAACTGGAATTAAACTAAGGCCACCCAACAGGGCCGCTAGCAGTGCCCGAAACGATCGTCGATAAAGCATGGTGATTGGGGGTGTGGGCGTTAGTGCGATGTGGATCCTGCAAGGTCGGAATCTCAAACCTATGGGTAGTATAGTCCATTACGCTTTCCCAATATGTCTCAATCGTTTCACCTACTGATTTTCCGATTGGAGTTGTTGCAATACAGGCCATTTTTCGATTCTCCTTGTAGTCTATAGATTCAAGCCGAAGTAGTGCGATCGGAATCAAAGATCACCTTACACGCTCTGGTCTCTGTGAACTCTAATGCGCATCGCTCGGACCATCAGAAGGCTTAACTTTCTTAAGGAACAAAATTGCGATTCCACTCATTAGTAATGCAAAACCGATGAAATAGAAGCAATCATTGAAGGCCATGACATAGGCTTCACGGCTGACTAGACCTGCGATCGACTTATAAGCTTGGGCCTGTGCTGTTACAAGATCGCTGCCCCGACTCGTGAACACTTGGGTCAATTCTTTAATACGCTGCTGCGTTTCTGGGTTATACAATGAAACTGCATCACCTAACTGATTGGAGTGAAACTGTTCGCGCTGAGTTAACAATGTCGCCAGTATTGCAATCCCAAATGAGCCACCTAGATTGCGCATCATATTAAATAATCCACTCGCTGAACCTGCCTGAGTCTTGGATAGTCCAGCCGTCGCCATGGTCGATAGCGGCACCATGATCAGCGGTTGACCCATTGCTCGAACGAGCTGTGACCAGCGTAACTGATCAATTCCCGTGAGATGCGTTAAGTCAGAATTCATAAAGCAACTGGTCGTGAAGAAACTGACGCCGATCGCAATCACTAACCGGACATCAAGGATTTTAATGAGCTTAGGAACAAAGGGAATCAGGAAGAGTTGCGGAAGTCCCGCCCACATCAAAACTTCACCAATTTGCATGGCATTGTATTTCTGGATTTGAGCTAGATATAAGGGCAGTACATAGATAGAGCCATACAACCCAATTCCTAACGATACGTTGACAATGCTAGCAAGGCCGAAGTTTCGATTATGCAAGAGACGTAAATCAATAAATGGCTGCTTACGGGTGAGTTCAATCCAGAAAAATAGGGCTAAAAAGACTAGCGCGATCGCACTTAAGTTAATAATTAACGACGAATTGAACCAATCTTTGCGAGACCCTTCTTCTAACACGACCTGCAAAGAAGCCAGCCCGATCGCCATGGACAAAATTCCCCACCAGTCTCCTTGCTTAAGTAACTCGGGTTTTGGCCGTTGTTTCGCGATGCCGTACCATACCCCTGCAAGTAGGAGTAGGCCCGGAATCACGTTAATGTAAAAGATATAGTGCCAACTAAAATTATTAGTGAGCCATCCCCCTAAAGTCGGTCCGATCGAAGGTGCAAAGGTCGCTGTGAGGGCAAAGAGCGCTAACCCGATCGGTTGTTTGGACGGCGGCAAGCTGACAAGCAGATTGGTAAACGCCATGGGAATTAGAATCCCACCCGTTGCGCCTTGAAAGGCCCGAAAAAAAATCATAGATGGCAAATTCCAAGCCGATGCACAGCACACGGAAAAGAAGATGAAGAGTGCAGCATTGACTAAGATATAGCGCCGAATCGAAAAAACCTGGGAGAGCCACCCAGTCAGAGGAATAACAACAATTTCTGCTACCAGGTAAGCCGTAGAAATCCACGAACCTTCTTCCAATGTTGCGCCCAAGGCGGCTTGAATATCTTGAAGTGACGAGTTTGTGATTTGAATATCCAGGACGGCCATGAAAGCCCCCAGCATACTCGCACCTACGCCTATCCAGGTCCGAAGGGGTACAAAATCGGGCGATCGAATTGGACTTGGACCTGAGTTCTGGATTACACCTGCATTTGCCATGACACTAGCTCCGCAAAATAAATGATTCTAGTTAATTTTCTGCATAGCTAATAATGCCTTTTTGCTCATAAATTTTCCGAACAATGGTCCTAAGTTCTGGAAATTGCCTGATGAAAAATAGCGCTCCCAAGATGCAACTTACGCCCGCTATCAGTAATGTATTGGTCGCACCAATATGAGTCGCGAGTGTTCCACCCAACAGACTCGCAAAAGGGGTCACTCCTAAAAACGACATGATATATAAGCTCATGACTCGTCCACGTTTGTCATCATCAACAATTGTCTGTACTATTGTGTTTCCTGCGGCAATTTGAAGAATGGTCCCTAAGCCTATTAAAAACATAGCCCCTAAAGACAGCGGCAAAAATCGAGATAGAGCAAATATAATTAGGCCAATGCCCAGACTAATCGGTCCAATAATAACTAATTTTCCCAGTCCAATTACGGTTTGTCGGGAGATGAGATAAATCCCCCCAAACAAGGCACCTACTCCTGATGCCGCCATCAAGAACCCTAAGGTTTGAACATTGCCTCCCAAAATTTTGTCTGCGAAAATAGGGACCAATACAGTATATTGCATTCCCATCAGGCTAACTAGAGCAGATAGGATGAAGATCGATCGGATGGGCAAACTCATGAAGGCATAATTGATTCCGTCTTTGACGTCTTGCCAGGGATCGCTGGTGACGATCGATCGAGTTTTTGGTTTAAATCTCATCGCCAATAAGGCAATAATGACCGCAATATAGCTAAGGCCATCGATTAAGAAACAATAGGCTTCTCCAACTCTAGCGATGACCAATCCCCCGATCGCAGGTCCGATTAATCGCGCTCCATTAAACATGGTGGAATTGATGGCGATCGCATTAGCAAGATCTTCGCGTTGCTCAACAAGTTCTACTGCGAAAGCTTGGCGTGCGGGTGCATCTATTGCATTAATGAGTCCTTGAACGAAGCTTAAAACGATAATATGCCATATTTGGACAACTCCTGATAACGCTAAAGCTGCAAGCGTTAATGACTGCACCATCGCTAGGACTTGAGTGCCAATTAAAATCCGATGCCGATCGAATCGATCGACGATTACACCCCCAAAGGGAGCAAGTATAAAACTAGGGATTTGGCTTGTAAATCCCACAATTCCCAACATAAGCGCTGAATGGGTTAGGTTGTAGACTAGCCACACTGTCGCGATTTGCGTCATCCAAGTGCCAATAAGAGACACGCCTTGACCCGCAAAAAACAATCGATAATTTCTAGATCTTAGAGCGGGTAAAAAAGATTTTCGATCGGATTTTTGCATACGGATTGGGGTAAGGGAGGGCGAAGCTCGATTTGATTTCAACTTTATTCATTCCAACCTATTTAATTCCAACCGTAACTTCCGCCGATAAACCAGGAGTGATTTGTGACTCATAGCCCTTAAGACTCTCTGCGTCTAGGTTGATTTTGACAGGAATACGTTGGACAATTTTAGTGAAATTTCCAGTTGCATTATCAGGCGGGAGGAGTGTGAATTGAGACCCGGAAGCAGGTGAAATACTATCAACACGGCCACTGAAAACACGACCCCTAAATGCATCAAACTTGATTTCAACAGGCTGCCCCGATTTAATGCTATTGAGCTGCGTTTCCTTAAAGTTTGCAATGACCCAGTAGTTTGTATCGACGATCGCCATTAACGGTGCCCCAACTTGAACCCGGTTGCCGACTTCGACATTCTTTTTGCCAATCCGTCCGTTGCTGGGGGCGGTAATATTGATATAAGAGAGTTGAAGCTGAGCGGCTTTAAGGGAGACTTCTGCTTCGGCTATTGCACCTTGGGCCGCCTCATATTGACTCTGGTTGACGACTGTTTGTTGGCCTGAGGCCGTGGCTTGTTGGAGTCCACCTCGGGACGCTGCAAGTTTGGCTTGGGCGCTGGTGATGCCTCCTTGGGCTTGCGTGAGTTTGGCTTGGGCTTGCTGAACGCCTTGAAGGGCAGATTGCTTTTGGGCCTCGGCGACTGTGTAAGCGGCTTGGGCGGTATCTAGCTGCTGACGTGCGATCGCTCCTTGTTTGTATAGCGTTTCATAGCGGTTGTAATCAGCTTGAGCTTTTTGTCGCGTAGCCTCAGCTTGATCCACGAGAGACTGGGACGCAGGGATCCCAGCTTCGGCTTCTTGTACAATTGCACTAGCGGTACCAATGGCCGCTTGGGCGGTTTCAATATCACCTTGAGCAACAGTTGTTTTGCCGCTCGTTGTTTGAGAGGCTAGAGCGACACTTGCTAGAGCGGTATTGGCCTGACGCTTTGCTGATTCTAGAGCCGCTTGAGCTTTTTGAACTTTGTTTTCATAATCTCGGCGATCGAGCTGTACCAATAGCTGCCCCGGCGCAACAACTTGATTATCACTAACTAAAACATTGCTAACGGTCCCTTCTATCTTGCTGCTGACTTGATGAATCGATCCTGCAACCGTCGCATTGTCTGTTGTTTCGTGACTGGACGCATATTGCCAATATCGATAGCCAAGTACTGCTGCTAAAATGCCTCCTATGCCGAGTCCGACTAGGAGAATAACAATTGTTTTATTGCGCTTAGAGCTTGAAGGCCGTTCTGGTGGTAGGGGCGTTATTAATGCTTCCTTTTCGAGATTAGTTTCGGATATTCCTTGAATTGACGTTTTGGCAGGCACCAGTAAGGGAGCCGATCCATTTGTAATATTTTCTCCAACAATCACATCATCTTGAACCATCTCTTACTCCCTTACCTGACATCTTATATCCTAGAGCATTTATCCTCATTACATTGAATACACGCCCAAATCTTTGATAGATGGAGCATTCAGAACCTTACCTTTGCAATTGAAGCGAGAACCATGACAAGGACAGTCCCAACTTTTCTCTGCATTATTCCAAGCTACAATGCAACCCAAGTGAGAACAAACGGCTGAAACCGTGTGCACAACACCCTCATTATCTCGGTATGCCGCTAACTTTTCACCCTCGATCGTCACTAGTTTGGCTTCACCTATTGCTATATCAGACAGTTCATGTGAACTGAGTCCCTTTAGCCGATCGCCCAACCAATGCACCCCTACGCTGATAGTTTGTTTGACAGCCGTAGGCGTTGCAAAATCAGTTACGCGAGTGGAATCATAAAGACTTGCCCAAGCATTAGTGTTGCCCAAAATTAAGTCCGACAAAATCATTCCAGAGAGTGTTCCTTTTGTCATTCCCCACAGGCTGAATCCAGTAGCAACATAGATTTTAGATTTGGGGGTGAGCTGACCGACGTATGGAAGTTGATCAAATGATACCATATCTTGAGTAGACCACCGATAGTCAAAAGTATTGATACCGAATCGATTTCTGGCATAATCTTCGACCATCCGATATTGTTCTTCAGTATCAGAGACTTCGCCCACTTTGTGACCGCCGCCACCCACAAGTAACAATAACCCCTTAGTCGATGGTGTTGTCCGAATAGAGAAGTACGATTTGCCACTGCCAATAAACATTCCTTCAGGTGCGCGATCGGGATCAATAATTGCACCCACAATATAGGAGCGTTTAGGATAGGTTTTCGCAAAGAAGAGTCCACTGTCTAGAATCGGTAGATGCGTCGTGACAACCACCTGTTTGGCCAACACCGTGCCGCGATCAGTCATGACTTGACAAAAGGTTTTTTCTTCTTCTACATTAGTCACTTTCGTATCTTCAAAAACACAACTCCCATCGCCTTGGATAGACTTGGCTAGATGGAGTAAGTATTTCCGAGGATGAAACTGGGCTTGATGGTCAAATCTAATCGCACCTTTAACTGGAAAAGGAAGAGGCGTATCGGGAACAAAATGAGCAGGAAGACTAAGCTTCAAGGCCGCCTCATACTCTTGCGCAACCCGCTTGAACTCCTGCTCTGATTCTGCAAAAGTATAGGCACTACGGCGACTGAAATCACAGTCAATCTGCTCATCATTAACAAACTTTGCAACGCGCTCTAAAGCGGCTTGATTAGACTCGGCGTAGACTTTTGCTTTTTCAAATCCTAGATTCTTAAGCAAGTCAGAGTAGATTAATTGATGCAGAGATGTTACCTTAGCCGTTGTATGGCCGCTCACACCTGCTGCTATTTTTTTAGATTCTACGATCGCAACTGTTTTGCCCATTTTTTTCAGGAGCATAGCTGTTGTGATTCCCGCAATTCCTCCCCCCACGATCGCAACATCAACAGTAACATCATGACTCAAGGCCGGAAAGGTTGTATCGGGAGACGAGTCGATCCAGAATGAAATCGGTTTGCCTGTTAAAGAATTCATGAGTATTTAGGGCATTATTTGTGGCTTTACTGAGTACGCTGCTGAGTGCGTTGACTATTGGCGTTGACTATTGGGGCATCAACTACTGAGGCGTAGTTAATGAAGAAGAAGATTCAATCTTCTTTTCTGCAAAGTAGTTATTTAAAAACGTACTTGCAAATGACAGGATGACAGGACCAAAAATGAACGCTAGTGGTCCACTTACGATAAAGCCAGGGACAAACAATGACGCCAACCAAAAGCAGAAACCATTTACTATGAATGAGAACAAGCCCAAGCTTAAAAAGTTTATTGGGAGAGATAGAATTGAAAGGACCGGTCGGATGACAGAATTAACAGCTCCGACTACAACTGCCGCTAGCATTGCCGCTGGGAAGTTAGCGATATCAACGCCCGGTACTACCAAATCTACAACCAGTAATCCTAATGCTGTTGCGATCGTCGTAACCAAGAATCCAACAATATTTGTGTTCATACCTTTACCACCTGAATTAAATCAATTTTGGGCCTGCTTGGATTAACCACGCCTACTTATAAACAGAGTCGCTTTTGTAGACCGACTCGTTAAGAGATCGAGATTGATCTTGCTTGACGATCGCCCAAACAGCGTGAATGATACCTGGAATCCAGCCTAGTAGAGTTAATCCAATGTTAATAAACAACGTTGGACCCACCCCAAATGCCATAAAGACACCTACAGGAGGAAGAAGAATAGCGAGTAAAAGGTGCAGCGATTTCATGATTTTTGGTCCGGTGATGTAGTTGATACGTATTTGCTTAAAATACAAGCCTGTTGGGAATTTTGCTTGTAAGTGAAGGCTAGTCTAGAGTAGGAGCATAATTTTGTCGAATAACAAGCGCTTTTGTCGATTTAGCTACTTCTAATCCTTTTCCACAGATTAATAATCTGCTGCTTAACAGCCTTTTCCTTGCGAGCTGCACCCGTTCCAGCATTAGCCGATCGAAGGCGAGTTGCTTTATGTCTTTCCTCCAATGGAATAATGCCAGAAGATCGGGCGTTAGACGTTGCCTTGATGTACCAGGCTTTAGTATCGTTAACCTTGGATTTGAGGTTGCTGTAGCGATCGCCGTAGCGGGAGGTTAGCCCCAAATCTAATTTGGAAGCTTGCACCTTCAAACGTTCATATTTTTCTTGAAGAGGTGCTAATAGTCCGATCTTCGATTTCATATTTTTTCCTCTGACTTGCTTGTGGTTAAGCAAGTCACTACTAATTTCTTTCAAATTTGTCTAAATGTCATTTGATGTGTTTCTAAGATGACGAAAACCTGTCGATGCTCCAATTAAAGAAGTCGCCAAGCCGAGGAGAGATCCAAATACAAAAGACCAGCTCGCTTTCGCTGCATTTGCTGCAATCTCACGCGTTTGTTGAGCTGAAATAGTTGGGGTGCCAGCCTGTACGTTAGGCTGTACTGACGTCCCTGGAACAACATTAATGGGGGTGTTTTGCTGAACTTGGTTAGCAATGTTTCCAGCGTTAGCGGCTGCTACACCGAAAGCTCCCGAAACGCCACTTGATAGAAGCCAAGCGCTAAGTGCAAGTGTAGATGCCCATAGGATTGCTCCATTCAGCAGTGCAGTACTTCGGCTCATTCGCCCAGAGCTTCGACCAGTCACCCATCCTCCGAGGAATAGAGAAAGAAGAAGACTAATAATGGCCCAAATACCAATGTTTGTTCCGACCCCTGGCGCTTCACTCCGAGGCGCACCTGAGTCACCAATACTGGTTAGGCCAATCGCCGCACCAAAGGCACTTAGAACAAGTTGCGTACTCACAGCGATTACAAGTCCTGCAATGATCGGACCCCACCGAACTTGATCATGGTAGTTTGTCATTACAGAAGATTCATTCCGATCGACAATGTGATCAACAGGTCGGTCAGTAGGTCTATTGATATATGTCATGGTAATGCTCCAAAGGTGATATGATAACGATGTGATTTGGATAAAGTGATTACTAAAACCCAAATCCAGACTTCACTAATGATCGAATTGCATTGTCTTTAATCATAAGCTGTCGAAATGCTTCCACCAAGAACTCTTGAGCCTGCTTTTGACTTAGATCAGTAACTTGATGCTCATACTTTTTTAAATGAAACTATTGCTCTAAACTGAGTTCTAAAGGCAGTACGTTCATAAGATTAATCCTTCTCTATTTGGATGTCGATCAAGCTAGCTAAGCAACAAGTTATTGAGAGTAGCTAGCCTGACCCATGGTTATTGAGCCGATACGGCGTAATTCATGATTCCCCAGAAGTGAAGGACCCCTTGACCAGAGAAGTATTCAGTCATTAGGGCCGCAATGAACCCAATCATTGCAAAACGACCATTCCAAATTTCTGCTTGAGGGGTAAAGCCCCATCGCCAGGTATTACGATCGTTCCCAATAACATCTTTTGTAGAACTTGTCATGATGTTTGCTCCAATTTTGGTGAGTAGTAGAGTTTTATGAGTAGCAGAGTTTTGAAAGTAGGAGAGGTAAGTTGTTTAAAACTTATGGATAAATCCTATCAAGAGAGTCCATCCATAGCGATCTCTCAAGTGGATGAACTCCATTAATTTCCGTCATGTCAATAGACAGAGAATAGAAGTTCATCCTAAGAATAGGGTTGAAAAGTTCATTCATAATCAAAAATCCCCCCAAATCCGTATTGAAAAGGGATTTGGGGGGGCCTCCGGCAAATTTATTGTTAGGAATGACTTAACTTTTCAAACAGCTTCTAAAGGGCTGATTTCCCCACGCCCGGTGCGCGTAATTCATCTAAGGACAAATGAGGGGTTTCAGTATAAACAGAGTCTAATAATAGCGATAATAGACCCGCCGATCGCGCACTTTCAATAGCTCGATGCGTAATCAGTTCGCCCACATTCAGAATCACTTCATCATTTGTGTCGAGAATCACTCGGGTGGTCGGGCGGCCCAAAGCTCCCATAATCCGTTTTTCATCAATCGCTTCGGTACCCCGTTCTTGTAAGTCACTCGCCGTTTCTTTCACTTTGTCCCAAAGTTTGGCAGCCCCTTCTTGAAGATGATCGCCCACTGCTGACGTTGTGGTTGTAAATCGATCGCCCGTTGTTGCAGCTAGCATACTTGCCCTCGATTGCGCCGCTCCAGAACTTGTCAGACCAACTGCTTCGAGTAAGGCCGCTTCTTGATGATAGATTTTAGCGCGATCGATGACCTGCGGGGTTACGATTTGCCCTTGTGCCGCTACGATATAGCCTTCTGGCGTATACACCGATTGATGGGCTCGTCGCCCTTCAGATTGCTCAATCGTTAATCCTGCAACAGCCGCTCCTAACCGATCGCTAAGGGGATCTTTCAGGCTTCCACCTGCCGATCGATAGAGTTCATCTAGGATTTCTAGATGGTCAGCAATGCGGGCCATTTGAGGGGTGATTGTTTCACCGATCGACACAAGATGCTCCCCGGTTGTTGTATTAACTTCCTTTTGAGCAACTTTGCCAATTACAAACTCCTTTTGAGCCTCTCGATCGATAATGGCATTAGTTACTCTAGAACTAGCGATCTGTCCAGCTACTTGGAACTTCTCACCCGCAATCTGTCCAGCCGCTTGCAGTTTCTCACCTGTCATCTGAGCAGTCTCTTGCATTTTCGCTCCAGCAACTTGAGCGGTATCTTGTATTTTTTCGCCTGCATTTTGCATGACGGCCTTCAATCCACCTACTTGTTCCTGCATCATTTCTGCTGTTTCTGTCGGCACAAATGCTATGTCCTCACCAATCTTTAAGGTCTGAGGAGCAGGCACAAACGATCGTCCTGAATAGGCATCTGCAAACAAACCACCTGAGGCTTCATACCCTTCAACTTTCCCGGTCAGTTCATCAAAGTAAAAATCAACTAAGGTTCCTAGATCTCGACCGTCTGTGGTCATGATCTTTGTCCCGTTGAGAATATTGTTGTGCTCTAGCACTCGATGAATTTTGGGGTAGTCGCTAGACGGGGCAATCGAATCCTTAGAGGGGATAATGACAGCATCTGCACCAATCGCCTGGACTCGATCGAGGGGCAATACTTTCGCATTGCTAAACCATCCACCTTCGTCGATCAGAAATCCTAACAAGCAATTTTCATGCTGATCGAAGATGACGTCCACAATAGTCTCAATTCGCTCTCCAGAGTCGTAAGCAACAACGGGCTTACCAATGACATCTCTTCCCTTACGCATGATATTGACTTCCTTAGGTTTAGAAATAATTAGAGTTTTTAGTGGCTTTAGCTTGAGCAACCCAAGTCCATGAATTATGGTCGGACGGGCTTTTCAGGAGTCGATCCCGAAAACTGTCTGACCTTATTGCTTCGACCGAATCCTGGAATAAGGTCTATTGTTCCTGAATACTCTAAAGCTCCTGCAACGGCGATCGCAGAAACTAGTACAATCCCAACATACAAAGGTGTCTTTGAAGTTTTTCCAATAAGTCGTGGCATATGAAATCCGCAGTAACTGCAAGAAGCTGTTTATATTTCGCATAATACCAATTCAAGCATTGAGAAGCCTTCCCTCGATTAGGGTAAATAATAATGGAATGAAATCCTTTATTAAGCTAATGGAGAGATAGCACTCTACCTCTTTAGGGAGAATCTCTGAGAAAGCGATCATAATGTCAAGTAATCTTTCAAGAAAGATTACTTATAGGAGAGATTCTGAATAAGGGGATGTCGAGTCATGCTTAGAGGTATTGAAGGGATCTACATTTTATGAAAATAGTTCTATCCTATGACACTATAACTTGCATTTTAGATGCTCATATGAAGAAGATTAATCCTTCATCCTTAAAGATAATCCGTCTTTCGATCGCGGGATTGAGTCATTTGACCGAATGGGGGCGGTAATTGCTACTATAGTGATGGCAAAATGTATGTTGCGGTTTTACCAATGGCTAATCAGAACACGTCGGCTGTCCCATTAACGGTGCCTAAACAATTGGGGATTAATCCATGATAATGCTGAAAAATCGATTTTGACACTGGTTACGCCCTAAGTTCAAGTCTGCAAGTGCGCCCCATACAAATGAATGAAAGAGTTTCAAGAATGATCAGAATAGTGTTGTTTTTACGCCGATCGGGGCTAGCAATCCTTAATTTAATGGTTGTCTTGCTATTACTCGTAGGCGTCGTTGCTAGTAGCCTGTTATGGCCAGCATCGACGATCGCCCAATCCCGCCCGCCCGCTCAAGCCGTATTGGGAGAACTTCGGGTTGCCACGCGATTACTCCCACCTTTTGCGATGGAAGAGCATGGAAAATATACTGGCTTTAGCATGGAGCTGTGGCAAAAAGTGGCGGAGGAACTCGGGAAATCTTTCAAGATTGTAGTCTATCCAACGCTACCCGAAGTTCTATCCGCCGTCCAAACGCGGAAAGTTGAGGTCGCGATCGCCGCGATTTCGATTACTGCTGACCGTGAGGGAAAAGTCGATTTTTCCTATCCTATGTTTAACTCGGGACTGCAAATTCTCGTGCGTAGCCCCAAGCAGTCGGGGTTTGTGCCGAATTTATTGCGTGACTTGATTTCCCCGATCTTTCTCCAACTGTTTGCGTTCGCTTTAGGCATGGTCGTGGTGGCGGCGCATATTATCTGGCTATTGGAACGTCGCCACCCGAAAAGTGCGATCGATGAAGCTTATTTTCCAGGGATTTTTGAGGCGGCTTGGTGGGCGGCTTCAACCTTGGCAACCCAGGCCGAAGAAATGCCCAAAGGACCGTCCGGACGTTTGATGGCCGTATGTTGGATGTTTATTGCCGTGGTGTTTGTCGCCTACTTTACGGCAACGGTCACCACCAGCATGACCGTGCAGACCCTTCAGGGTGATATCAAAGGTCTAGATGACCTGCAAAATCGGACCGTGGCCACAACTGCCGGAAGTACGGCGGCGGATTTTTTGCGCACAAAGCAGATCAAAACGTTAGAAGTGGACAAAATCGAATCAGCCTATGATGCTTTACTTAACCAGCAGGCGGATGCGGTGATATTTGATGCCCCGGTGCTGATGTACTATGCATCCCGTGGGGGGAAGGGTAAAGTCCAACTGGTTGGAGACCTGCTGCGGGAAGAGAGCTACGGCATCGCGGTCGCTAACAATAGTCCCTATCGCAAACCGATCAATAGCGCCTTGCTCAAGCTGCGTGAGAATGGGACTTACCAAGCAATCTATGACAAATGGTTCAAATCTAAATCCGATAGCGCATTAAACTAAGTCAATGGAGGGGTTTTATGATGAGCCGATCATTAGAAGTCTACTGTTGGAAGCCGATCGGTCGAAATTTACCTCTCTTTATATCTTCCAGAAGGTACAGACTAAATATCAAGGTCGTCCCTATGATGGCTATAAGTGTCTTTGTTGGTTTTCAAATCTCTTTATCATGATATGTCTATAGATGTCTAATCTGTCGGTCGCTACAACGACCTTAATTTAACCAAAATTCAGTACTATTTACTTTAGGATTATAGACATCGTGCAAACTACCCTTCACTCGATCGGCACAGCCAACCCGAGTTTTAGACAGTCTCAAACTCAAGCTGCCCACTTTATGACTCAGGTGGAAAGTCTACCTAAGGCATTGCGAAGGCGGATTCCATCGATTTATGCGAGTTCGTCGATCGATCGTCGATATAGTTGCATTCCAGACTATGGCGTTGCCCCAGAGGATTTCGAGTTTTACCCTAAAAATTGGTCGTTGCAGCCCTTTCCTTCTACAGGGCAGCGCAATCGGACCTACGCCCATCATGCCACAGTCTTAGCGATTGAAGCGGCTCGGAATGCCTTATCTGAATCCTCCTATCGAGCTGTGGAGATTACCCACTTAATCGTGGTGAGCTGTACTGGATTTTCAGCGCCCGGTGTGGATATCCAATTAATTCAGCAGTTAGGACTTAGGACGACGGTTGCGAGGACCATGATTGGGTTTATGGGGTGTCATGCCGCACTAAACGGGTTGAAAAGTGCTCACGATGTTTGTCAGGCCAATCCCGATGCGCGGGTGCTGATGGTTTGTGTGGAGCTTTGTACGTTGCATTTTCAAATTGAAGACTCAATAGAATCGGTTGTTACGAATGCATTGTTTTCAGACGGGGCTGCTGCTGTTGTCTTGTCCGCCGACCCGCCATTGAATTCTGGTAAAGCTTTAGTATATCGAGGCGGTCATAGTCTGGTGATGCAAGACTCGCAGGATCTGATGAGCTGGACTATTGGCGACACAGGATTTCTCATGGGTTTATCCTCCTTGGTTCCGGGTCTTATTGGCCATCATATTTCGGACTATATGGCTAAAGTGCTTGATTCGCATGACCGGTCAATTCCTGATCTTGACTTCTGGGCAATTCATCCGGGTGGGATTCAGATTGTTCGGCAAGTTCAAGCCGCGCTCGATCTGCCTCAGTCGAAACTTCAGGAGTCTTATGATGTTCTTCGGGACTATGGCAATATGAGTTCTCCAACGGTTTTATTTATTTTAAAACAAATCTTCGATCGCACCAAGCAGGATAATGCATCGCCTGAACCCCAGATGGGAGTCGCAATGGCCTTTGGTCCTGGACTGACGATTGAGTGTGCGCTCTTTGAAATCGTTTAAGCTGAAATATCGTTAATGTTCAGGTTAATCAAGGGTCAATCATACCATGCCATCTTTTAATGCCCGAACGGATGAAGACGAGCAAATGGACGACTTCTCCATTGATGATGAACGTCTGACCGATGCTCTTCAGCAATTGCGGCTGATTAACCAATATCTCAGCGGCTATAGCACCACCATGTCTTTCCTAAAGCCGTACTTACGATCGCGCGCTAAAGCCATGCATCCTAAGACTCGCATTCTGGATGTGGGAACTGGAATTGCAGACTTTCCGGAACACATTATCCAATGGGCTGACCAGAATCTCCCTAATCATGAGATTGAAATCGTTGCAATAGATGCCAATCCGGTCACAGTTGCCTTTGCCCAAAAAACCTTGAGTGAGCGACTCCCCAAACGGTTGAGCGATCGCATTCATGTGGAGACAGCGGATGCGTTGTCGTTGCCTTATGCAGACGGTGCTTTTGATCTGGCGATCGGAGCGATGTTTCTTCATCATTTTCCTAACGATGCAGCGGCTAAAATTGTTCGATCGATGCAGCGAGTCTCGCGTGATGGCATTTTAATTAATGACTTGCATCGTCATCCGTTGGCTTATTATGGAATTTATACGCTGACGCGGGTTTTTCCTGCGGCTCCGATGGTTCGCAACGATGGTCCTATTTCAGTCCTGCGAGGGTTCGAGGCTCCGGAGTTAGCAGCGATCGCTCAGACTGCAAATTTACCTAATGTTTCGATTCGGTGGCGGTTTCCATTTCGGTGGCTCTTAACAACTGTAACTCTCTAAGGTGAGATTCTACTATGCAATCTACTATGCAATCCAACACGCAATCCAATACCCACTATGACACGATTATTATTGGAGCCGGGTTAGCGGGCTGTAGTGCGGCTATTCAGCTTGCGTCGTCTGGCATTCGGGTGTTGTTGTTAGAGCAATCTCGGTATCCTGTACACAAGCTTTGCGGTGAGTTTTTGTCGGTTGAAGTGATGGAGACGTTCGATCGTCTCGGTATCTTAGAATCGGTGCGAAAGGCGGGTGCGAGTTCGATTCGACAGGCGTATCTCACGACTAAGAGCGGTCAATCCTTTCATCATGTTCTCCCTGGAACGGCACTAGGATTGAGTCGCTATAAATTGGACTTGATCTTGTTTGAACGATCGGCGGCGTTGGGTGCAGATTGTCGAGATGGTGTAGTGGTGAAATCGGTGTCGGGCGGTCTAGCTGACGGCTTTGAGGTGACGACGACGCAGGGAGACTTTACGGCTCGAACGGTTCTTGCAGCCTATGGGAAGAAGTCTGCTTTGGGGAGAACGCCGACTCGATCGCCTTTTGTGGCCTTTAAGGCTCACTATACGGGGCTTGATATTCCCGATCTGATCGAGCTTCATGCCTTTGAAGGTGGATATTGTGGACTGTCGGCGATCGAATCGGGTCAAGTGAATCTGTGTTGGATTGGTCACGATCGGATTTTGCAGGGCGATCGGGCGCTTCCCCCGGCTCTATATACTAATCCTGTGCTAGCCGATCGGCTTTCTAAGATGACGCGAGTGCAGAGTTCGCTGAATGGTTTAAGTCAGATTTCACTAGACATCAAGCCAAAGTTTGTGCGAGATGTTTGTCAGATTGGTGATACGGCAGGAATGATTACCCCTCTGTGCGGGGATGGGATGGCGATGGCGCTGCGATCGGCTGAACTTGCTGTTCCGTTTGCCGTTGGTTTTCTGAATGGTAAGTATTCAGAAGTTGAATTCAAACGAGGATATGAATCTGCGTGGAACCGTGAATTTTGGCTCCGATTGCGCGTAGGAAAACTGATGCATCAAGCGTTTATTCAGCCTTCTCTAGCGGACATTGGCGTAGGTTTGTGCGATCGGCTTCCGAATCTGGGCGCATGGATTATCCAATCGACGCGGGGTCGGGCTATGGCTTGATTTAGATTGATTGAACTTGGGCAGACGCACCAACGTCGATCGATCAACGATCGGGTTATCTATTTCCTCGATCGTTGATGCTCATGATTCTTAATGTAATCGACAAATAAATATCCAAACATTACGACATTCAATCCAAATAATCCGACCTTGATCACTGTAACGTGCTTGAAGATTTCATATATCTCTGCTGGGATGCTAATTCCCACAAGTCCTAAAACTAGTAAATGTGCCCAACCCTTCTGCTTCCATAGCCCGATCGCTTCAATGCTACTGAGGGCGCTATATCCGGCTGCTGCAAATCCCGCAAACTTGAGCGTTTTGGGTGTGATATTTAAAAATTTATCTAGAAGATAGACAATGATTTGGTGCTTCCCTTCGAGCTGATACGTCTCAGCGAGATCTTGCAACGATTCAACATTTTTTAGCGTCAAGAGTAGCCCTATAGCCGTGGCAGCGAACAAGAGCGTCATCATCAATTTGTAGGCAACGATCGCGACAAGTCCGATCGGACGACCTCGATAGCTGAATTTGAGTTTAAATTTCACAAGTTTAAATTTTGCAGTAGAGTTCGCGAAAATAACATCATTCTCTTCATTAAACACAATTTTAAGGTCAGCCCATGACCAACCTAGCAAGTCAGCCCTCATTTCCCGTCCCCGCTTGGAGCGAATATGCGATCAATCCGGGTCTCCAATAGACCTATCCATAAATTAAATTACGGCAAAAAAAGATGGTAAAACAGTATTTTAGCTGCGTACCACCCAATGAAAAATCTACTTGATTATATCTATAATGAGCCTCCTCGGGTGTTGGCCCTGTTGGGCGTTAATTTAGACGCCTTCCAATCTCCAACAGGTTTTGAACGCTTATTCCTCATCCTCAGTGTACAAACAATAGATGGAAGGATGATCTTGAACCTTGCGCACTTCCTGTCGGCGGGCACTATGCCCGAGAGAAACGGCTACTCGTTGGCGAGTTTTTGGCAAGATTGTAGACTCTACGGTGCCATAGAGGACTTCAATCACATCGTCAATAAAGAAATGACGATCGGGATCTTGTCTGAATACGGCTGGAATCGCATCAGCTAGCTCCAATCCTTCAAAGTCATGGGTAAGCTGAGGTCCGGCTGTCGAGGAGGGCTTGAGGCTTCCTTTCTTTGAGGCTTTGGATGCTTTGGATGCCTTAGAGACCTTGAGCGCATTGAAGACGCTAGACGGGGACGATGTCTCCTTTAGATTTCTTTTCGAGGCTTTAGGACTCTCTGTCTGGGATTCTTCCGGTTCATCTTCGTCGAGTTCAGGGACGATCGCGGCGGACGGTTTGGTCTTGGTTTTTGTAGAAGGCTTCTTGGTAATCGGGTTTTCTTGTTCAACTATTGGGTTCAACACATTGAGCTTGTCGTCTGTTTTGCCGAGGAGCGCCGTCATGTGGGAAAGATTTGCATCGATCGTACGAGTAGCGTGTTCTACGGCGGCTTGAACAATCGCATCGCGTTCAGAAATCAGGCGATCGAGTTGTTCTTCGAGTTGTTGTCTGAACTCTGGGGTTAAAACGCTGAAATCCATGGTGGGGTTATCCTATCAGAAACGCCATTTGAGTATATCGGTGAATCCCGTTTTCGCCACAAATTTATGATGTAATAGTCCGATTTGATTTATGCCATCCGGTTGAACGGCCTCCCGATCCCCAAGATGCTGTTGGCGAATTGGGAGTCGGAGGGCCTCTTTGTCTTTGAAAGCGTTCTGCTTCATTGTTTGTCCACCTCGGAATTCATTCCGAGGTGGCATGTGGCAACCACGATTAACTTGCTAGATCCAAGCACGTCGCGCTGCAAAGGGGCGATCGAGTACAATGCATCTATCAAATCCTTCCTTCTAGAATGTCAAACTTAATTAGGCGCGTTGCGATCGTAGGGGGAACCCATGGAAATGAATGGACCGGAGTTTATCTTGTTAAAAAGTTCCAAAAATCGCCTCAACTGGTTCACCGATCGAGTTTTGAAACGGTGACGTTATTGGCAAATCCAGAAGCGATTGCGCGCAACCAACGCTATATCGATTGCGATCTGAATCGTTGTTTTGACCCGAATGATCTGAATAACCCAGCTTTGACAGGTTATGAAGATATTCAAGCCAAAGCGATCGTATCTGCATTGAGCCTGGATGACACGTCTAAAGTCGATTTTATTATTGATTTACATAGCAGTACGGCCAACATGGGACTGACTTTACTTCCTGCTAGCCAACATTCATTTAATCTACAGATCATGGGTTATCTGTGTCAGCAGAACCCTGACATTCGCGTTTGCTGCGGGGTTCAACAGAATCGAAATTCACCCATGCTCCGATCGATCGCACCGTTTGGATGCACGATTGAAGTAGGCGCGATCGCTCAGGGTGTTCTAGATGCCCACCGATTTCAACAAACTGAACAGTTAATTCATAGCATTTTGGATTATCTAGATGCAGTTAATCACAATTTAGTGCAGGTGACTGCATCTAGCTTAGTAATTTATCAGTCAATCGAATCGATCGATTATCCTCGAACTCCAACTGGAGAACTGGACGCGATGATTCATCCTCAACGTCAAGGAAAAGACTATGAGCCACTCGAAGCAGGCGATCCATTGTTTTTGACGTTTTCTGGGGAAACCATCGTCTATCAAGGGCCATCGATCGTCTTCCCGATTTTTATCAATGAGGCGGCTTACTATGAAAAAGGAATTGCTATGACATTGACTGAAAAACAGCAGCTTAAACTCGCATCATCGATCCATTCAATGGATCAAGAAGATTTTATTTCCTGATCGCAAGCTGTAACGGTTAGGGCACAATAGAACTTAAGTCTGGTGTTGCATTTCTCTACACATCTATAGTTCTCCCTAGACGGTCCGAGTATGAGACGATTTCCTTTCGCACTAGTTTTGCTATTCTCGGTTGGGTTTATTAGCTTTGGCGATCAGGTGCTGCCTCGATCGATCGGGCAGTACAGCACCCAAGCGCGACTTACTATAGACAACATGATGGTATCCGCGTTTCCGCAATGGAGTCCCAAGACAAACCAATACAAAAGAACCCAAGATGCCATACAGCAGATGGAAAAAAATTAACGCAACCAGTGTCAGCAACTAACGATGATCATGAGTTGATCACCATCAGTAAACGCCCAAAGTTTGACCAATGCCCAGTTGGCCAAACTTTTACCAGGTGAAATCAACTGGGATCTCGACGGCGATGAAGCTCATGTGCCACTTTCATAACGAATCATCTGCTCCTTCGCCAGCATGGTAAGAACTGCGCACCAATGGACCCGATCGCACCTGTGAAAAGCCCATAGCTCGTGCTTTTGCGCCCAATGCGTCAAACTCCTCTGGGGTCCAGTACCGCCTCACCGGAAGATGCTCTAGAGAGGGGCGCAAATATTGGCCGAGGGTAATACGATCGCACCCCACAGTGCGTAAATCTTCTAAGGTCGCCATAAGTTCGTCTTCGGTTTCACCATGGCCCAGCATGATGCCGGATTTGGTCAAGATACGGGAATCGAGCTGTTTGACTTGGGCCAACACCTGTAGCGATCGTGGGTACTTCGCGCCGCGTCTGACCACGCCTTGGAGTCGTTCGACGGTTTCGATATTGTGGTTGTAGCAGACGGGTTGAGCGGCCACAACAGTCTGAATTCGCTGAGACTGGAGCGTGTCCGGATTAAGGCCATCGTAGCGGCCACCCCAGAAATCAGGCGTTAAAACTTCGATTTGGGTCTCGGGGGTTGCGTGACGGATGGCGTTCATCGTTGCCGCAAACCAGCTCGCCCCACCATCGGGCAAATCATCTCGCGTGACTGACGTGAGCACCACATATTTCAACCCTAACAATAGTACCGACTCCGCCACCTTTTGCGGCTCATCTGGGTCCAATGGCATCGGCGCATGACCCTTATCCACTTGACAAAACCCACAGCTCCGCGTGCAAATCGGTCCCATCAACAAAAACGTTGCGGTCTTTTGGCTGTAGCACTCGCCTCGGTTGGGACAGCGACCTTCTTCGCAGATGGTATGGATATTGCGTTGTTTGATAATCCTCTGGACATCGGAAATCTCGCTGGCTCTCCCGATCGTGGGTCCCCGCAACCAGTCTGGCATCGGTAGAAATTCTGTTTTTGGGGACATTGCCATGGTTTTTTGCACGGGTGAGGTTTTAACGAGAGAAGATTAGGGCACAATATTGGGGTGTGATGGTTAAGGTCCGATCACTATAATACTCAAGTCAATGAGTGCATTTAAGGTTCGCCGTGAGTTCTCTTATATTGAACCTTAATTACCGAGTGAAGTCATCCGCGAGAGGGATTTAGTTGTGGCCAGTCATAAAGTCTTAGTAATCGACGATAGCGCGGTCATCCGAAATATGGTGCGCGACATGCTGCCGAAGGGTAATTTTGAAGTCCTCGAAGCAAAGGATGGCGTTCAGGGCATTACATTAGTGCGCCAGGAGCGTCCGACGTTAATTATGCTGGATTTCCTCTTGCCGCGCATGAGTGGTTGGGAGGTGTTTCAGCAGATTCAGGCGCAGGCGGATCTCCAGTCGATTCCGTTGGTCCTGATGTCCGGGCGCAAGGAAGAGGTGACGGAGAAAATTAAAGAGCCGTTTGAGTATTTTGAGTTTGTCCAGAAACCCTTTGACCAGAAGCAGTTGATCGAGGCCATCAAGCTTGCCATGGTGAAGGCAAAACGTCGTCCTGCAATGGCGGCGGGCAGTGCGGCTCCGGCGGTCTCAATAGGTGGCGGCGATGTGGCGGCTCTCTCTGCGAAGGTGGCTAAGTTGCAGGCAGAAGTGGATGCGCTGAAGAAACAACAGGCGCAGATTTTGGCGTTCATCAAGTCGAAGTTCAGGTAGGGGACGGGTTTCCCCAACCCTCTCCCAAAAGGAGAGGGAGCAAGAGTCCGATCGCTTTTGTAGCATGGGTAGCCTAGTTGAGTCTCTCAGAGTTGTTGAAATTCTGAGGGATTTGGTTTTTGGGACTCTAGGACCAGCAATTCTAAATCTCTAACTTCTCCCGCAGCGATCGCAAAGTCTCCTGCACTACTTTAGGATTCAGATCGTCAAATCCTAAGATTTTTTCAGTGATATTTACTGCGGATTCATACAATGGCAGCGCCCGATCGTATCGATAGTCATGGAGTTTCCGCTTCCTCGAACTTGGCGACATAAAACACGCGGTGGGTGTTAGTCCAAATTCGGATTTCTTCTACACCTTTGCTGATCGTAGACATTGGTTTAGCGAGCCTTTATCCAAGACGTTAATCTGCGGTCTAGCCCGAGAATTTAACTGGTTTCTCTAAGCTTCACGATGTGTATTTTTAATGAAATTTATGGCGTCTTCCTCTTTTTCAACCCTGTTGCTCAACCCTCCTCAAGGTCGGCTCTGCATCGACGATCGCAGCCCTACGATCGACCCGATTGCCTTTTCTCTCGTCGTCCCGACCTACAACGAAGCTAAAAATGTGTCGGTCTTAGTCGATCGCATTACGACGCTGCTGGACCCGATTTATCCCAGCAACTACGAAATCATTATCGTCGATGACAACAGTCCTGACGGGACCTGGGATGTCGCGCAGTCCATTATGCCGACCTATCCCCAGCTTCGCGTCATGCGTCGCCAAACGGAGCGAGGACTTTCCACTGCCGTCATTCGGGGATGGCAGGCCGCAACGGGTGAGATTCTAGGCGTAATTGATGGGGATTTGCAGCATCCCCCAGAGGTCTTGTTGGGGTTGCTCGCCCAAATGAAAGCAGGGGCCGATTTTGCGATCGCGAGTCGTCATGTGGAAGGCGGAGGGTGTAGCGATTGGGGATTGCTGCGACGAATGCTCTCACGGGGCGCGCAGATTTTGGGCTTGATTATTTTGCCTAGCGTTGTGGGTCGGGTCACGGATCCTATGAGCGGTTGCTTTATGGTGCAGCGGTCGGCTATTTCAGGCGTGGTGCTAGACCCGTTAGGCTACAAAATTTCGCTGGAAATCTTGGGCCGAGGCCGGGTCGATCGCATCGAAGAAGTGGGCTATGTTTTCCAAGAACGCCAAGAAGGCGAAAGTAAGGTCACGCGCAAGCAGTATGTAGACTATCTTTTGCACTTGCTTAAACTTCGATCGCGGGGCCGAGTCGCTCGCCTGCGCAGCAAAATTCCGTTCCCAATCGCACGTTTGTCCAGGTTCCTAGTGGTGGGTCTCAGCGGGGTTGCCGTAGATATGTTGATGCTCTATCTCTTGAGCGATCCCAGTATGCTGAATCTTGGATTGACGCGGAGTAAAATCATGGCGTCGGAAGTGGCGATTGTTAATAATTTCCTATGGAACGACAGGTGGACATTTAAAGACCTTGCAAAAGGTCAAAACCAGAAACGACAGGTCTTAAAACGGTTCATTAAGTTTAATCTCGTTTGCTTAATGGGCGTGATTCTAAATGTTCTGATTCTCAATACCTTATTCAACACCTTCCACATCAATCGTTATCTAGCGAACTTCATTGCGATCGCCATCGTCACGCTTTGGAACTTTTGGATGAACCTCAAGCTCAACTGGCGCGTGACCGACGTTTAGGCGATCGGGATTTTAGGCGATCGCAGATACATCGTCTGAAGGACAGAGTGCAATTTCAAACGTTTTAAGCCGAGCGGACTCTGTGGGGTGAGGACAGCCAAAGATTTTGCTCAGCTTGTTCGATTGCACCAGACATTCTCGAACTTCCCAATTTCCGACATCAGCTAGCGTCCGTTTATTTTTGCTGTTGATGGCGATCGTTGCTGCAATGCCTACCCCTTGGCCCACTCCAACGTTATATTCCACGATTCGACCCGATGCGCAAGCATAGCCATCAAATCCAGATCCGGGACTCACCACGGCGAGATTGCGTATTTTTTTGAGGAGCGTGTGACGGATGCCGATATTGTAGATAGGCGGGTAGTGAAAGGAAATATTGTTAATACCGAGCGCATTGGCCCGTTTTCCTAGGCCCACAATGCCGCCCCGGACGTCCAAATGGTAGGCAAAAGTCCCGATTGCTTCAGGTCCAGGGACGCCGCCGGCCATCATCATTGCGCCGCTTAACGGTTCTACAACTCCCGAAATATTCCCAGCATGACGAATATAAAGTTCAGGCATGGCGGTGACACTTTTCGCCCCGAGGGATCTGAACCATCGGTCTAGAAAGGGGATCTCAGTCAACATCTCAGCCGTGGGTTTACCGCCATTTTTAGCCAACGCATTGGCTTGGGCACCACTAACCGCAAACATTAGCGCATTCCAAGACATTCGGTCATCGGGAAGAATCGCAATATTGGCTTGGTCAAACATCATGCCCCGATCGAGATCCATCATTTTTCCCCGGAAGGCATGATACAAAATCGAGAGCGCCCGACAGCGAACATCAATGTAATCTTTGCCGATATAAAGGCTTTTTGGGTTGCCATTGAGTTCGACTAGGCTAGCGCGGAGTTGGTTGATACGCGCTACATCATGACCCGCCGCGATCGCAATGTAGCGTTGCGCTTCGGTATCATTCACATTGATAAACCGTTTGATATACGCCAGTTCCACCTCTCGTAAAGTTTGCGGAGTGAGTCCTTGGGTTTCGATCACCAAGGTGACGGGCAGCTCAGCATCGGATAGACCAAAGGTCCCAAACCCGGACATCCAACGCGCGCCTGCAACTTGGGCCAGTTCACCGTTGACGGTGGAATCAATGAATTGTTTGGCGATGCAGGTTTCGCCGTTGGTTAAGGTGATTTGAGCAAGCCGATCGCCCTGAACGTCGGCCACACTCACACTCACCTGGCTCAAGACTTCCGCACCAACCTCCGACAGCATTTTCCGCAGAGCTAGATTAGCTTTCTTCGCGTCTAACGCAATTTCGACAACGCCTGACTGCTGAAGAAACTCTTGATAAATCGCAACCGGATAGCCAAAGGTCACATTGCCCACGGTCGATCGCAAATCCCCTGGAACGTTGCTGCGATCGAGATACGCTAGCCCGCCTCGCACCAGATGGCCGCCGATGCCGAGTTGAGCGTTCGATTTGATCAGGAGCAGCGTTTTCAACGTCAATCCGGTCTGACGTTTGTATTCACGCGAGGCTGACACTAGCGCCAAGACTCCCGGAACTTCGTCACCGTAAACAATCAAATCGTAAATGCGAGGAGGATTTGCCATGGTAGAAATGCAAGTTGGATAACAATTTCAATTAAGATACCCACAAGATACAACAATAGTCCAGACATTTCTCAGAGAGGAAAATAGACAAGGAAGCTATCCATATAGCGATCGCCATGAGATTCTCGATCTATTTGAAGGAGAGCAGAAAGCAAGAGGCGCACGCCGCAAATAGGACGGTAAAGTCGATTTACCGATTTTAGCCGTTTTACTTAGGTTAAGAATGTCTGGAATATTGATCTATAGATCAGCCATAAAATCGATCGCGATCGTGCGGAATGAGTAACCGAGAAACATTGGGTGTGGACGGGATAATGCCACCGGGATTGAGCGGGAAAAGATTGCCGTAGTAATCTCGTTTAATATCCTCAAGCTTGCACGTTTCGGCAATCCCTGGAATCTGATACAGATCTCTCAAATAACTCCCTAAGTTCACATAGTCTGAAATCCGTTGCCGATCGCACTTAAATAAACTGTAGTACACCACATCAAACCGAAACAACGTAGTAAACAATCGAATATCCGCCAAAGTCAACTGATCGCCGCACAGATAGCGTTGCGTCGATAAAACAGTATCGATCGTATCCAACATTAAAAACAATTCGTCGCAAGCTTCATTATAAGCCGCTTGGGTCTGCGCAAATCCACATCGATACACGCCATTGTTAACTGCATGATAGATTTTTTCATTCCAATCATCAATCATAGACTTCAAGTTTTCAGGATAAAAATCTTGACTTGAATCAGATGTAAACTCATTAAAAGCTGAGTTTAAAATTTGAATAATATCGCCACTTTCATTGTTAACAATGGTCTTTGTTTTTCGATCCCAAAGGATAGGCACTGTCGATCGACCCTGATAGCCCGGACGTGCGCATTGATAAAGCTCTGGAATCGTTGCACAAGATTCAGAAGGCGTTTCGAGCAGCCAAATTCCCTGATCATTGGACGGAATCGCAACCTCAACAGCAATCACCGACTCCAAGCCCTTAAGCGCCCTCATAACTAATGTCCGATGTGCCCACGGACAACCGTAGCCCACATAGAGGCTGTAGCGATCGGCTTCCGGTGGATAAAGGTTGGTTTCATTCTGGTTAATCCAGGCCCGAAACTGACTTTCGGGTCGTTGATACGCGCCCGATCGATCGCCCGGAGCGAGACTTTGCATCATTGTTTTCCACAGTGTCGTCCAGATAAATTTGGCCGACTGGATGACCAATTTAGGAGGCAGTGCCATGAGAGTCCTCCCTTTTCTGACTTGCTTCGCGCTCTAAATACTCAAAAACAGACTTGTCTCCAATGTCATCGGGAATAGTTTGAACACACTTACGCAGGGCAAAGATAGCAAACAATACCGACCAAGCAATAAGCAAAAATTTCTCAATCTCAACTGGCAAAATCCCTAAAAGATGTCCTAACAGTAAAGACGGGACGATCGCCACTAGGAACTTTGTTTCCAACCGATTAAAGCAAAAAGCTTCTTTGAAAAAGATGCCATTCAGGGCCACAAAAGTAAATCCAATCCCTAAAATACTGGTCGGATGCTGGGCAACGTACAAGGCTAACGATTGGTGATTTTGAAATGCGATCGTTGCGAGAACTACCGCGACTAGAGTGCCGATCGCCCAAAACACCTGTAACGCCCTGTGGAGGACTTTGACATAGATATGAATCATCGCAAGAGCCACGCCCAAGGCAAGGGAAAACCCAGCATAAAGCGCACTCAGCAACCCAAAGGGCACCGCAGGGGGAAGAAGCGTCGCGAGGGTCCCAACGCCACCAAAAACAGCAGCGATCAGCAGCGATGCGCGATAGAGAATGACGCCGTTTCGATCGTCTTTTGTGATGGTGAATTCACCAAATTGCCCTTGATAAATGGTAGCAGACGAGTCTAAAGTGAGTGAGCTGGCCATGGATCTCCTAAATTAGAAGCTTATGATTCATAGTAGTTGATTTTGGAATATAGGACGTCATTAGGACATAAATTATGATTGAAATTCTTGAAGCAAATCCACTGAATCCCGTTCACGCCAAGGCGATCGTCCAACTGCTAGATGAGTACGCGCGTGAGCCTATGGGCGGCGGTCAGCCATTGTCTGAAGCGGTCAAAACCAATCTCCCGATGGCATTGAGCAAGCGATCGAATGCTTACGTTATTCTAGCTTTGGACGGGAATAAACCCGCTGGATTGACCATTTGTTTTGAAGGGTTTTCGACCTTTGCGTGCAGGCCCTTGCTCAATATTCATGACGTCATGGTTTCGGCACGATACCGAGGTCAAGGGATTTCAAAACGGCTGCTTGAACAGGCCGAAGTGATTGCGCGTCGTCTCAATTGTTGTAAGCTCACATTGGAAGTCCTTGAAGGTAATTCGATCGCCCAATCCGCCTACCGATCGGTTGGATTTGACAGCTACCAACTTGATCCAACGAGGGGTCGTGCTTTATTCTGGGAAAAGAAACTGGGCTAACCGATCGTTGCCTGCGATGATATCAATTTCGATTCATAAGCAGTTTGATTCTTATCTTAAATGAGCTGCATCGATCGGACAAACTGCTGTAACTGCCGACTTTCTAATTCTAAAACCCGCCGAGCAGACTTCCAAGTTCCGCTATTGGTCTTTTCATGGGCTAATCCTTAGAATTTCTCAATACCCTACAATTCATCAATCATCACCAATCCACCCTCTGAGCACCCCGATTAATTGATCTCGGCCTAATCAAGGTCTTAAATGAGACAGCCGGACGATGCGGATATGACAATAGACGGGAAATCGATATCAGAATTGAACAATGGGCTCACTCATGCAGCGATTGCGTCGGATTTCATAGCCCGCGTTTCCAGCCAAGTGAATCGCATCAGATTGTAAGTCAAATTCTTCAAACCCAATTGGACTTTGGCATTGGCTAGACCAACCGTGCGTAGGAGCTTACCGCCCATGCCCATAATCCACATTTTTTACGTTTGAGATAGAACATATCATTTCTGAAAAGCACGGAGGTGAAACGACTCAGGATAATCTTGCACTAGCTTGTCCACCTTGAAATTTGGCTAAAGGTTTGGATCTCGGTTCGATCGATCCAATCACTCAAAAACTTACTCCATTCTTTCATCCACGTCTTCAGCAATGGTCTAATCATTTTTGGCTTGAACAGGCATCCATTGTTCCGCTCACGGCAGAAGGACGAGTGACCGTGAAAATTCTTCAGTTCAATAGTTCCGATCGCATCTCAGAACGAGATTATTTAATGTAGATCGATCGCTCCCTCCCCAATTCTAAATTCTTCATTCTAAAATCGATCGCAGCGCATCGATCGCATCACCAATCGGAACATCATCAGGCTGGCGATCGATCCATTGCACTAGGGCGGGGAGAACTTCGATCGTTACTATGACCATTTTTTAATTGAATTGAGAATCAAAAAATTCGATCGCAGTACTATAATCAATAATTGCCACGATCGAATTAGCCATGGAGCATGTGCTTCAAACTTGTTTCAGTAGATTCGATTTTGGTTTTGGGTAGGACTTTCCAGATCTGGACATTCCGTTACTGTCAAGGCTTTTCCTCGGCGAACTTCACGCACCTCATCATCCCAAATTACCATGCAACTCGACCATACTGTTGATGCAGTACGTTCTGGTATATCAACTTTAATGGTAAATGGGGTAAATGGCTGCTGGTAGGGGAGTATAGCTTTTCCTTCTTCAAAAATGATGGTGTTGTGCCATAGAAAGTTTGTGTATACGTCTAGTAAACGGGGAGAGATTCCTACCCCTTTCCCTATTTGAATACGCTTTGTCTCCTTGCCATCGGCTTTAAAAATAACCCAAGGAGCATTCCCAGCTTGCGCTGTTGGCAAAAATTCAAGACTCCTCTGCCCTCCACCTAAAGAATCTCTATGTGCCTCCTTGATATATTCTTGAATTTCATAAGCCACAACTTGAACTTGCTGGGTTCTTACCAACGATAAATAGGGCGGTATGGCAATCCCTAAAAGAATTGCCATAATGATGATGACAACAAGTAACTCGATTAAGGTAAATCCTTGGTACTGATGTTTCCTTCGCTTCAAAACATATAAATCATGGAAAGAACTAACATTCAAAAAGCGTTTGAGCCATTGAAGATTTTTCATGGTTCGATGATTTTAGATTGTGTGTGAATTTTTACTGGATTCGACAGAATGACTTCATGGGAGCATCTAGCTGAACTTCAGGATCGAGTGAAGCTCGTTTGGCTGAGGTACAGGCGGCCTCTTGATTTCCCAGCCTCAACTCAGCAATGGCTTTATTTTGCCATGCATAAGAGAAACTATTATCAGAAGCTAAAGCTTTTTCAGCAAGTTCGAGAGCTTCTTTAGAGCGATGTTGTATGTTACGTGACCATGCCAATCCAGTTAGTAAGGCAGCTTCATCATCTGGAGAATGTTTGATATTTTGCGCCAACCTATAGTATTCATACCCCTTATCAGCTTTCCCCGCATGATTAGAATCTTTGCCCATTTGCATATACTTGTTAAATTCATCTTCAGAAGGGTTCTTCTGCACCTGACTTTCACCTTGAGACACTGCTGCGAATAGATTTTGAGGCCCTATGTTAATGTTGAAAGTCGGCGCTATGCGAATAATAACGGTAAAGGTAGCTGTCGCTACCACAGTTGCAGCCAGCAGCTTCAAAGCCAACTTCATACCCATGGTGTTAACCCCACTTTTATCTAGCTTGGAATTCGATGTAACAGACTCAGACAATGATTTGTTAGCCATGAAGATTCTTGTCTCTCAGGATTAGGTTAATCTTAAACAAAAAGCAATTCCAGCACGTTAAATATCTCTAAAGTCAATCTACAAGCTAACCCAACTCTATTCCGGAAAACCATCCACATTACTTCAGAATTTAGGAGGGCAGGTCGATGGCTTGAGAATAAGGTCGGAATTATGAACTCCTTGCGACTCAAGTTGCCAGACCTATTTCGTCTTTATTAAGACAAAAAATTAAGACAAAAAAACGAACTCTTATCAGACGAATAGTCCCAGCCTGTCCGGATATTACTCTCCACACAGCGTTCAATGGTTGAAGGCGATCGCCTTCTCCAGCTCCCCCGGGAAAATCTTCGCCTTCCCCTTCTCCACCAACATTTCCGCCATCTTCCCCGCCGCCGCCTTTACCGCTGCCCCACCAATAACAGCCTACTTGATGACCATAGCAACCACACATCAGAAATTTTCTCTAGTTATGTCACAAAAACATAAACTCTGCGATCGCCTCACTTTTGCCCGATCCTCTAGAGTCAACCCATTCACCTCAGTCGAAGGCGGGCTTACCGATCGCAAAACATCACCGCAACGCATCACCGCAAATAATTCATACCCCTCACAGAATCTTCAGTACCATAAAGCAGCCTTAACCCCATCAGTCCTCATGAACCTCCAGCGATTCCTAACGCCCTTCGCGCTCACCCTCGCGGCCCTGGCCCTCACGTTATCCTCAGCCCAAGCCACCATTCCCCAAACCCCGATCGAAACCCTAAAATCCGATCGCCTCCTTGACTACAGTCCCCTGCAAGACCTCCTCCGCAGCGGAAACTGGGAAGAAGCCAACGCCGTCACCTCCACCCTGATGCTCAAAGCAGGCGGACAACTCGATCGAGGCTATCTCATTAAGCAAGACATCCGCTATTTTCCCTGCAACGATCTCCTGACCCTCAATCGCCTATGGCAGTACTACAGCAGCGATCGCTACGGCTACGGTCCCCAAACGCGCATTTGGGTTGGGCTTAAGGGCAAAAACTATCAAGATTCTCTGCGCTTCGAGAAAAAAGTCGGCTGGGGCACCCGCGCAACGCTCATCAAAAATCCTGCCCAAGCCCCCATCGGACATCTCTCCTTTCGGCCTGCAAGTGGCGGCGGAGTCGCTGATGCCTGGGGCGGCGGCTGGATGGACGAAATGCCCAAACGCTTCAACACCTGCATGAATCCCCCCAAGCCGTTGGCAACGCCTCCCGGAACGGGAATCGACCTCACCAAACCCGCGAAACCTACCAAACCCGTCAAACCGCTTAAACCCGTCAAACCCAGCCGCAAATGAAATTCCCCCACAGGCGATCGGCTTTCCACAAAAACACAACTTGTCAAAAAACCGTCACCGACCAGTGGTAATCTTGTGAGTGGCAATTTTGTCTGCTTGAAAGTGAAGTCCATTTATGACTAGCCCTGACTGCTGGGATCCCTAGTTAGGAATGCCTTTGAAGCGCATCTTGTTTTAGTAATAGCTGAAATACCTAGTAGGGCGTAAAGCATGGTCACCGCAGCAGCAAGTACGGGTTACATCACTCAAGTGATTGGTCCCGTCGTCGATATTAAATTTCCGGGCGGCAACATGCCCGCTATTTATAACGCGCTAAAAATCAAAACCAAAGACGTCGCAGGCAAGGAAATTTCCATCGCCTGCGAAGTCCAACAACTTTTAGGCGGCAACCAAGTTCGCGCCGTCTCAATGAGCAGCACTGATGGTCTGGTGCGCGGCGCTGAAGTCACCGACACGGGCGCTGCCATCAGCGTACCTGTTGGTGCCGCCACCTTAGGTCGTATTTTTAATGTCCTCGGCGAACCCGTGGACGAAAGAGGCCCCGTAGACACGTCAACCATGATGTCCATTCATCGTGCGGCTCCTAAGCTCACCGAACTGGAAACCAAGCCTTCTGTCTTTGAGACCGGAATTAAAGTTGTGGACCTGCTCACCCCCTATCGTCGGGGCGGCAAAATTGGATTGTTTGGCGGAGCTGGGGTTGGCAAGACCGTCATTATGATGGAACTGATCAACAACATCGCAACCAACCACGGTGGGGTATCGGTGTTTGCTGGAGTGGGCGAACGGACCCGCGAAGGAAACGATCTTTACAACGAAATGATCGAGTCGGGCGTGATCAACGCCGATGACCTTAGCAAATCCAAAATTGCTCTGGTGTACGGTCAAATGAACGAGCCACCTGGCGCACGGATGCGTGTCGCACTGTCGGGCTTAACCATGGCGGAGTACTTCCGTGATGTCAACAAGCAAGACGTATTGCTCTTCGTAGACAACATTTTCCGCTTCGTACAAGCGGGGGCTGAAGTGTCCGCGTTACTGGGCCGGATGCCGTCTGCAGTTGGCTATCAGCCGACCCTCGGGACGGACATGGGTGACTTGCAAGAGCGGATTGCTTCGACCACTGAAGGATCCATTACCTCCATTCAAGCTGTGTACGTGCCTGCGGATGACCTAACGGATCCCGCTCCGGCGACGACGTTTGCTCACCTGGATGGAACGACCGTACTGTCGCGGAACTTGGCCGCAAAGGGAATCTATCCCGCTGTGGATCCTCTAGATTCCACTTCGACCATGCTTCAGCCTGGAATTGTGGGCGCAGATCACTACGACACCGCTCGTGCTGTTCAGTCCACGCTGCAACGCTATAAGGAACTGCAAGACATTATTGCAATTCTGGGTCTAGACGAATTGTCGGAAGACGATCGAATCACCGTGTACCGTGCCCGTAAGATTGAGCGCTTCTTGTCTCAGCCGTTCTTCGTCGCAGAAGTCTTCACGGGTTCGCCTGGGAAGTACGTCTCGCTAGAGAAGACGATCGCAGGCTTCAAGCGCATTCTTGCAGGTGAGTTCGATGACTTGCCTGAGCAGGCGTTCTACCTTGTCGGCGACATCGACGAAGCGATCGCCAAAGCCGCGAAGTTGAAGTCAGAAGGGAAGTAGTTCGAGACTATCCCCCTCAACTCTTTTCCAAGAGAGAGTTGAGGGGACGTTTCACGTTTTCAGGTTTCATACTTTAAACAACAGGATTATTCCAATGCCTTTAACCGTTCGTGTCATCGCTCCCGACAAGACGGTCTGGGATGCGAGTGCTGAAGAAGTCATTTTACCCAGCACCACTGGACAAATGGGAATTTTAACCGGACATGCGTCGATGCTTACCGCATTGGATACGGGTGTTCTGCGGGTTCGGGCTGATAAAGAATGGACGCCCATTGCCCTAATGGGTGGATTCGCGGAAGTAGACAGAAATCAGGTTACGGTGCTCGTCAATGGCGCAGAACGTGGATCTGATATTAATCTCGAAGCGGCCCGCAATACGCTCACCGAAGCCGAAGCTCGGTTTAACAAAGCGCAAAACGGAACCGATCGCCCCGAATTAATTCTAGCCACGCAAGAGTACAAACGCGCACGAGCTAGAGTTCAGGCTGCGAGTGGAAACACTTAAGGGCGACCTGAGCCGATTTCAAAAAAAGATTGTGAAAACAAAGAGAGATGCGATCGCGTCTCTTTTTTTATAGGAATAACAATTCCTTACCGAGACTCTATGCGAAAAAGATCCCTATTTCCTCGACTACTTGCAGGCGGACGCTACCTCATCTTGATTGCGGTGGTCTGTTCGTTTATGGCTGCTGTTCTAGCCCTTATTTATGGAGGACTCCAGACGTTCAACTCAGTGGGCATCATTATAAGTCAGGGCGAGATCTCTAGTAAAAATTCCAAGAAGTTGGTGGTCTCTATGATTGAGGTGATTGACCTCTTTCTGTTAGGTACTGTTTTTTACATCACCGCACTGGGGTTGTATGAATTGTTCATCAGTGACAACATTGATGTGCCGGAGTGGCTTGAAATTCACACGATCGACGATCTCAAAGGTAAATTAATTAGCGTGGTAGTGGTGGTTTTGGGCGTGCTTTTTCTGGGACAAGCCGTGACCTGGGATGGCGAAACTAACCTATTGCCGTTTGGGGCCAGTATTGGCATTGTGATTGCGTCACTGACCTATTTTCTGAGTGGTCAACACAAAGTTAAAAAAGATAAGAGCCTGCCGGATGAACATTAATCTTTGTTCTTTATTTCTAGCCGCAGAGAGGTATGAGCCATGTTACTGAGCGCTGTTGGAAAACGTCTATAGGGTCTCAGGACGGCTGATAGAAAGGCGGGGCCCAGGTTCGATTAGCGGAGCCTTGATGCGATTGATTTGACCCAGCGCCCATTTTGCGGTTTCTTGGACTTCAATATCCGGATCCTCGCAGGCACTTTGGAGAAGCTGGCTGACGTTCGTGAGGAGGTCATAGACTCGGGTGAGATCGCGAATGGCGTTTTTGCGCACATCGGCATTTTCATCTTGGAGGGAAATAGCGAGTGCTCGGCTGACAGGCTTAAGGGTCCGGGTACTAATTTCAGACAGTGCTGATAGGACGAGCCCACGTTGCTGGGAATCTGAATCTAGGAGCAAATCGACTAGCGGCTGGACGGCCCGCGAATCGCCTCGTTGACCGAGTTCCCAAATGGCTTTCTGTCTTTGGGTTGGGTCGCTGCTGCGAAGGCCATGCACTAAGGCATCCATTACGCTCGGTTTGGGAATCCGCACCGTTTGAATGGCGATCGCTTCCGATCGAGACGGTGGCGTTAAGGTTGGCGGAGTGGGTATTGGGTTAGGCTCTACTTTAGGGATAGCTTTGGGGTCGGCTTTAGGGGTAATTTTTGTTTTAGGTATAGCTTTTATTTTTTGGGAAGCTTTGGCGTCGGTTGGGGATGAGAACAATTGGGGTTTTGGGCTATAAATCAGCGCATCTGGGGGTTGAGTGGCCAGTTGAGGCTGCGATCGGCGCATCACCAAGGTCATCCCAACGCCTGCTCCCATGACCGATGCGCCTAATAATCCTGGGACCCACCAGTCGATGCTTTTTTTCGGGGATGTTGTGTCGATGGTTGATTTTGACCCGGAAGACTTTGCCGTAGGACTAGGGGATGGCTTAGGCGTAGATTGCGCTGTAGATTGAGGCATGGGTTGCGCAACGGATGGAACTGGAGCCATGACGAGCGCCAGAGTTGCGGCCAGTACAAACAGAGTAGGATGGATGGGACGAACGCAGCGAGGGAAATAATAGAAAGACATAGGCTTAGACGGGGGCGTGAGCGGGGCTAAGAGTCGTATCTACAGATTGCACCGATCGAACCGAAAAATAACGCTGACGGATGTCCGGATTTCTCAATGGAGTGTAATTTCCTATGTCGATCGTTTTTTTCATCATTGGATTCAATATTATCTTGGCTTTCGGGTTGGGGTGGGTGGCCGGACGGATGGTGCGGTGGAGACGATCGCTCCAGCGTCTGACCCGGAGTCTCCAAGTGGCCGAGCAGACGGTTCAGCAGCACATCAATGCGAGTCCTACCCTGGCACTGCCTGTGCTCCTTCACTATCAGCAGCTTGAATCCCAACTGGCCCCACGCCTAAAATCCTCTGCCCAAGCCTTCAATGGATTACAGCGTGCCCATCGCCTATGGCGCGTTACTATAAGGAAATCTAGAGGGTTTTAGTTATGTCAGGCAATCGATCGGGTGGTTTTTTAGGTGGGATAATTATTGGTGCGGCGGCGGGTGCTATTGCAACGCTTTTGGCGGCTCCGCGCACGGGACAAGAAACACGGCGCATTCTCAAAAAATCCGCAGAGGCGCTTCCCGATCTGGCTGAAGACCTTTCAACATCGGTCCAAATCCAAGCCGATCGACTGTCCGAAGGTGCGCTAAAACGCTGGGATGGGACGTTGTTGAGGTTAAAAGAGGCGATCGCCGCAGGGGTTGAGGCGGGGATGGAAGCTAATGCGCGATCGGCTAACCGTTTTGAGTCGCGGGATGATGAATAATGGACCCGGTTTTTTGGCTTGGGGTGTCATTGTTTTTGGTGGCGATCAGTTTGACGGTCGTGCTGGTGGCGGCGATTCCGGCATTTCAGGAATTCAGTAAAGCGGCCCAGAGTGCCCAAAAATTATTTGATTTGCTCCAGCGAGAACTCCCTTCGACCTTAGATGCCTTGCGTCGCACTGGGGTTGAATTGTCGGATTTGTCTGAGGATATGAGTGAAGGGATTCAGAATGCAAGTCATGTGGTGAAGCAGGTGGACGAGAGTCTGATAGAAGTTAAGCAACAGGTCCAACGTGCGGGGATAGGCACAACCAGTTTTTTGGTGGGGATGCGAGCCGCGATGCGAAGTTTTGGGCGATCGCGCAGACGGAGATGACATCGCTTGCACGGGCTGAAAGCAAATTGGTTGAGTCGATGAGCGTAAACAGCATATTCTCGATCGGCATCCAGACTTGCCAGACGGTTATTTGAGCTTGATTGAGCAAACACTGTTGAATCCTGATGAAGTGCGGTTCGAGAAGACTTTGCTGTTTTCTCGTTGGTTTTCTGATATTCGGCGGGGACGATTCCTGGTCGTTGCGGTAGTATCAGATCAGAGAACAGCGGCACTTGATGACCGTCACTGGATTGTGACTGCCTATCTATCAAATACAGTCACCCAAGAGCATGTGGTATTGATGGCAAACTAGCATTTGAATACGATCGGATTGGAGATATTCTATACATCAACAAATGTGCTGTCTATCCCGAACAGGAGTCTACGGAGATTAGTGCTGGGGTCGTGGCTCGACATAATCCGCAGACACAAGCTGTTTAGACCTTAGAAATTTTGTGGTTCTCGCGGCAGATGCAACAGGGTGAATCGTTTGAATTGCCGATCGATGTTGACTGGCAATTGGCTTTCACAAAGTGTCTCTAAAAGAGAATCGCGGCGTGAGATCGGGCTTGAGTACGCGATCGGTCTTTTCTGAAATGAATGATTGGGTTTGTCACAGTTCTTTGATTTTTCGAGAAATCGTAGAATTTTGAAGAACTAAAGATGCAGATGCAGCAGCGAGTTCGGATTCACCACCTCACACCATCGACAGCTAACTGAAGTAAAATTTTAACGGCACTTGGCGCACTTATGCTAGCGGTGCCGATTGCGAGTTTCTAGAAATAGAGAGGTAATGGCTTGAATATCTTGACGTTCCAACCGTTTGATCCAGAATATGGTTAAAGAACAACCTCCTCGTAAAACAGCCCAACAGATTGCTCGTTCAAGCGGTGAAGGTAAGGAAATGACAGTATCTTTGCCAAGTTGTTGCAGTCGGGTTAAGCACCGAGCTGCACGTTGCGCGGCGGAGTTTGCTAATATTTGTAGCAGTTCTTCGCGCTCGTCAGTGAGACGTTCAGGCAAGCTTCCCATTGCCCAGTAAAGATGTAGGATCGATCGATTACGTCTGTACGATCGGTGCAGCGCCCGAATTAATTGTTGTCGCAACGGGCCGTAAGATTCCATAGATAAAATTTAACCCATAGATCTTTTGTCTAGCGATCAAAAGTCTAAGTCTGCGGAGTTTCGATCGCAAAGAGTTCGATTCATTCCCCTCGTCATTATGTCAAGTTACTGAAATATCTTTCCTCATATCTTCTTCAGGGTGCTGTAGCTGAGTGTCTTTAGCTTATACCCTGAAAGCTTTTTTTACCATCCATATACCCCTTCTGTCCAGTGTGATAGGCTTTCCTGACCATATGGGGTAAATAGCAGTGACATTTTGACGATCGAAATTTTATGACCTATTCCGAGTTTGGTCTAATGCAAAAAACCTTGCAGTGAGCCAAAAATTAGGAATAGTCCCATCGCCAGTCGGTACCACACAAAAATCCAGGTGCTCTGCTTTTCCAGGTACCGTAGTAGTCCATAAATAGCTGCAAAAGAAGAGATAGTCCCTGAAATCAAACCGACTAGTAAAATCAGCCAACCCTCCAGGCTTAATCCAGCTTTGAGCAACTCATGCAAGGCGGCTGAACCTGCCAAAATAACGGCGGGCAATCCAAGTAAAAAGGAGAATTTAGCCGCAGTTTCCCGTTCCATTCCCAACAATAAAGCACCTGTGATGGTCGAACCCAATCGTGAGACCCCAGGCACGATCGCCAGAGCCTGAACAACACCAACCCACTAACCATCTTGCATTGTAAGTCGATCGAAGTTACGTTTACGAGTGCCAATAAATTCTACCAATGCCAGAAGCAAGGACATCACGGTACAGGCGATCCCGATCGCGACTAAACTCCGAAAGGGTGAACCCGGAGCCTTATTTTTTGGAACAGAAGGCCGACGATAATCAGTGGAATGGTCCCAATGACAATTCCCATAGTCATCCGAAAATCGTTAGATTGATAATTACCATCCCGAACCGATCGAATCGTGCCGCCAATCAAGCTGTTGATATCCTTCCAAAAATAAGACATGACGGCTGCTAAACTCGCCATCTGCAATACCGCTGAAAAAGCCAAACCTGGATCGGGCCATCCTAACAAACTTGGCACGATCCGCATGTGTGCGGTGCTACTAATCGGCAATAGCTCGGTAATTCCTTGAACAATACCCAGAATTAAGACCTTGAACCAACCTAACTGGACGAAGCCTAAATCGATCGTTTCTGGTGCAGGTGTAGCTAAATAATAAGTCATCATTGGTGGGTATAAAACTGGATTGGCAACTAAACGAGGAAAGAATTGAAGTTACATTTTCACCGATCGAGATCGTTGTTCGATCGATTATATTGCCATCGAGATCGATTCCCGTAATAACTAGTGGGTGAGCATAGATATCAACAGTCGCACAACTATGAATACTTTTGGCAAAACCCAACCAATCTTGGTGGAAAATAGCAGACGCAAGGGTGCGCCGCCACCAGAAGTTAAATAAGTCATACCGTCGATTGGTGACGCTCAACATTTACAGTAAAGTATCGATTAAAAATGAACAAGCAATAATAGTTTAAACAACATTACACAAGCTGCAATTAGTATGGCCGCGATCGACATGACTCCTAACCACAGCAAAACTATAAACTTACGATTTGCACTATGACTTAAAGTGGGTTGTTTAATATAATTCTCCAAGAGATTAACATTTCGCGTATTTGCTTTCCAGGTAGTATCGAACAAGTCGCCAAGAATTGGCACAAGTCCGACAACTGCATCAATGACAATATTGGAAACCATCCTTAGTAGAATCGTTTTAGGTAGTTTGAATTGAATAGCATGGAATAGGATATGGCAGGACAGAAGTAACCCAATTACGTCGCCACCAATGGGTAAGATGCCAATGAGCGATTCGAGTCCTACTCGCAGATTCGTACCTGGAATTCTCAAGGCATTATCCCAGAGGTTACTCAAGTGTCGAAGCCGCTCTAATTTAGCGATCGTGACTGGTTGAAGATTAACGGCGATTTGATGAGGGCGCTCGGTCATAATATTTTCACTTTGATTATGGCAGACTGGGAGACTTAGATGACTTATTAATAATAGTTGAAAAGATATATGAAAAATACACTTGTTTGAGATAATTGTAGTACATAATAAAACGTGACCTCAAAGGTTGATCGGGTACAATTGTAAGCCTTACTCAGTCCTTCCGAAAACTCATAGAGTCGATCTAAATAAGAAAGAAGTGTCTAAAAAAGATGCTTCTCTTAATTAAATATTAACAAAACAAATATTGATTATGGAAGAAGATTTAGGGCGAGAACCCGTGGAAATGCAGGAGGATACGGCTGAGGCGCTTAAAGATATGAAGGAGGAGCTAGCTGAAGAACGCGCTGAGTAACGTTAAGAGCGTCAATCGCTAAATTTAATTGGGTTATCGACGGCTATTTTTTCGACACTAGCCGCGATAGCTGCGATGCAAGGTGGTTATTTCGCAAATGAAGGAATGTTGGCACAGATTCGATCGAGCGATAGTTGGTCGCGATTTCAGGCAAAATCGACCAAGCGACATATCGAAGAATCTAATGTAACTTTACTGCAAGCCTTCCAAAAACCAGTCCCAGCTAAAACAACTAGCGAAATTGAAAAGTTAAATAAAGAACAATAGGAGATTCAGAAAGAAGCGCAGCAGCTACAAGTAGAATCCGAGCAGAATTTACAACGTCACGAGTTATTCGCTCGAAGTGTGGCAGCATTGCAAGTGGGAATTTCGATGGGAGCGATCGCGCAGCTCTGACTCGCAGACAACTCATCTGGTATGTAGGCTTGGGGATATCCGCGATCGGGATTGGCTTTGCGATCGCCGGAACTTTTCCCAGTTCAGAAAAGGCTATTAATGTTAAGTCGGAACAAACTAACTTAATTCAGGAGCGTTAGTCGAAAACTACTTTATCATTTGATATCAGCTAGCGTATTAGTAGCAATCGTCTATAGATAGTTAAGTGCGCTAAACTATGAATCCTGACCCAATCATTCATGATGTGTCCTTAGCCATGAATTTATCCTCTCAATCATTGCCAGATGTGATGTTTGATTTGAATTGTTGGCGGATTGGGTGCTTGAATCGGGCTGCGATCGATCGGTAAATTATGGGTCGATAGCAACCTAACTGTTATTTCTCCGTCGGCATAATACCAATCCCCCCCGTTGTATCCTTGAAAGGTAGCGCTAACTCCAGTGACTTGATAGGAACTGATAACTTGTTTGACTTGCTCTAAACTCGCGATCGTTGCAGTTCTCTCTGCGTCGATATCCGCAGCGATATGATGAGTGACTTTACCTGTTAAATAGATAAAACCACTACTTTTGTCAAATGTTGCCGACCCGACCCACAAAGGTCTACCGTTCTCGGCATCGACATTAGGCGATTGCCAAAACCGAACGTGGTGACGTTGACTGGCACTACTACCAGCGGGTTGCTCGAAGGCTAAATCCTGTGGACGATCGAAAAAATATAAATTACTCACTGGTGCAGTTGGGTAAGCCTTTTTGAATAGTACGCTGCGAGCGATGCCCACACTAGTCTTGACGGTAACTGGATCGGCTGGATACCAACCTTTGATAATAAAGCCTGAACCACTTCCGATCGTGTCCTCACTAATCCCAGATTGAGCGGATCGCCAGGAATACCGTCGGCGGTGCGAGTAACTTTGGGAGAAGTTGCTAATTTGGGGTTGTGTTCGTAATGTTGCCAGATGGCTGGGAGGACGAGATAAGCTAAGATCCATACCACAGCACTAATCCACCGGAAATGGCGAGGGCATAGTTAATCCACTAGAGGCGGCAGAAAGATTTATGCTGATTAGATCGTTGATTCATAATGACTAAGGAAGTAGCAACTAAATAATATCCCAAATTTCTAAATCTCTGGCGAACCGCCCCCAACCCTCAATTCTGGGGGCTTAGGACGTTCATGTTCCCCTAGAATTGAGGATATAGGGCGGTTCATCAGGGTAGATTATGTTTGCGCAAATCCTTAATGCCTCTTCTAAGTGGTTAAAAAATCGAGCGGCACCGATTATACTTGTTAGCTCATCTCGATTCCCATTTTGAAAGGCTACGCCAATGAATCGTCTCTGTATTTCGGGCGGCAAGCCAGAGATGATAAACGTTACGTTCTGAAGAGATCGGCTGGATATCCAGGGTGAGGAGAACCTAAGCTCTGCTAGCCTTAAGAACAGCTAAAATCGCGATTTATAATTCTAGCGATCGCGATAGTGATAATCCCACCCATGCGCTTTGAAGTACTGAGTTATTTTTTCTGTCTAGGGGTTTTCTGATTGTGGCGATTCGGTGGGAGATTTGGCTTAATGGGTTCATTAGCAGAATTAACTGACTCTTCCGCCAGATGCTCGTTGGAAGAGCCTCTCGTTTCGAAAATCAAACCCTCTATTTCTTCGCCAATTTCTTCACCAATTTTCGCACCAATTTCGGCTCCAATTAACATGCCGATTGGCCCCATTAATAGCTCTCCCACAGTTTCACCGACAATTTCACCGATCGTTTCACTGGTAATTTCAGCAGTTAGTTTTTCGGTTGATTCGACGAAATCTTCCTCTGGATTATCCGATTCCTCAGCAATGGGACGATCAATCGGTTTTCTGGCAACCTTGACGATCGGCAGCGATATGCCCAAACAATCGAGAATCTGTTGCTCTGATAGTTCGCTCGGATGATAGGTAATGACGATCGAACTCGCCAAGGCACTAACGCGGACTTCGGTAACTCCCTTGAGAGCAGTCGCAGCCTGTTGCAGGTCGTTGCTATAGAGCATGTCGTCGTGAAGTCGATCGATCCGTAGGCGGATTCTACCGGGTAAGCGATGGACGACCTTACCTTCTATTCTGGGTTTGGATTTGGGCACAATCGAGTTGGATGCTTGGGGGGTGGTTTTGTTCATGACTTAAAGTGTGGCTGCCCAAGCGAAGCAAAATTCTGACAAGATGAGAAATGGTACTCCAGGTAGGATCGGGAGAAATAGACCGATGATGCCGACGATCGCGCTAACGGTTCCGACCGCGATGAGAATTTGCTTTTGAGTATGTCTTAAAGTAGCTTCCATGTGATGAATCCGGTGGTGATAAGTAAATAATTAAACGGTCGCAGGTTGGCTTAACGGGTGAAAAAGTTGTAAATCTGAATTGTGGTTCCAGGCTATGCCCTCCGGATCTCTATGCTGGCTCCAAAGGTCAAACCCTGACACCGCCCGATGACGGGCAACGGTTTTGGCTGTCACACCCAATCTTTTAGCTAAATCCCTTTGACTGAGTGCATCAGGTAAGACTCGATCGCTCGTGTCCGACTGTTGCTGCACCTTAGTTTGGGTTGGGGTTGATTTGACTAGCACAGGCAAGGTGCGATCGGAACTCAGTAGCGGACGCAAACCATTTAACTCTGCAATAATCGATGTCCCATTATTGATCAAGATCGCCATCACAGGGTCGAGCGCGAATAAAACACCGCCCAGCATGGCACCTAAGTTTGGCACCGCGACGATCGCTGTATTTTGCCAGATAATGTCCATCGCCTGCCGTGCAACTTTAATCGCCAAAATCAAGCTCCGCAGATCGTCTTCCATTAACACTACATCAGCCGTTTCACGGGCAATATCGGTTGCTCCCGCGAAGGAAATGGAGACATCCGCATAGGCAAGAGCAGCAGAATCGTTAATCCCGTCGCCACAGAACGCTACCGTTCTCCCACTGTCGTGGAGCGATTTAACGACGTCTACTTTTCGTTCTGGGAAGGCTTCTGCGTAAACGCAATCGGGGTCGATTGCCAGTTCTTGGGCGACTGTCTTAGCGACTCGGGTGACATCGCCACTAAGCATATAAGCTTTAATCCCTAAATCCCGCAATTCTTGAATCACCGCCCGACTTTCGGGGCGGGATGGATCGCTGTAAAGGATGACTCCTAGGAGTTCACCATTACCAGCGACATAAACAGGGGAATGGCTACCGGAGAGTATCTCTGGATAACGTTCTGACAGGCTCGTCAGATCGATCGATTCTTGCTCCATCAGGCGGTGACTGCCGACTAAAAGCTTCATTTTATTCACTGTCGCCATAACGCCTAAGCCGACGCAGTACTCCCACGTATCGCATTCATATAACGGGAGACTACCCTCACGAGCATGGCGGACGATCGCTTCAGCAATGGGATGATTTAAACCCTGTTCCGCTGTAGCAGCCAAGGCAAGGATTTCTGACTCGGATAGTTGAGAGTGTAATAATTTAACGGCGGTGATTCCAGCGTGTCCCTGAGTCAGGGTGCCCGTCTTATCAAAGACGACTGTATCAATCTTGGCGAGGAATTCGATCGCTCTACCACTCCGGATCAACACCCCGTTTCGCGCTGCATAGGTGAGGGCAGAAAGAATCGTCGTCGGCACAGAAATCCGAATCCCTGTACCAATATCAAGCGTCAGCAGGGCGATCGCGCGGTTGAGATTATTACTCGCTATCCCCACGACGGCAGCAGCAATGAGCGTCGGCACGACTAATTGATTTGCAACCACTGCGGCATAGTTTTCGACGCGGGTGTCATGAACGGGGGCGGATTCCACTAGGGACAAAATCATACCCGCGCGGGTATTGGTACCCATTCGCTCAGCAAAAATGCATAGATATCCATCTACAACTAGGGTTGAAGCAAATACTTCTTCCCCAGCCTCACGAGTCACGGGGACGGATTCTCCGGTGAGGCTACACTGATCGACAATGGCTGTACCGCGCACAATATAGCCATCTACAGGAATCTGATCGCCGGGGTAGACTAGGACACGATCGCCTTGAATGATATCCTTCGTTAGTATACGGATTTCTTGCCCATCTCGTTCCACTAGCACTTCGCCATTCAAGCAATCGAGTAAATCCAGGGATGCCCGTTCGCTGCCTCGCGCTGTCATATCTCGAATCACCTCACCCCCTTCGATCAGTCCCAGCATCAGTCCTGGCGCGAAGTAGGTGCCTTGGGAAGTATGCAAGGCGATCGCTAAACCATCAAGGAAATCAATATTGAGTTGCTGCTCTTGGGTAATACCCTCGATCGCCCTCTGAAATACGGGAATTGCGGCAGCCAGAACGACTCCAGCCACCACCACCCCCGGAATTGGCAACCCCAAAACAGTCCCCAATCCCAATACCAAGCCCAGCGCAGGTAGCCCCAACCGCTGGAAATAATCGATTTCTTCTTTTGGAGCGGACTGCTTGCTTTCAGTCGTTATGGTCGGATCTAAAGCCTGTGTCAGCCGCTCAACTAGCGTACTGTGGGCGATCGCGGTCTGCTCGACGGAAAGCTGGAAATCGAATTCCACCGAGATCGATTTTGCTGCGGGATTGATTCGGACTTGAACCACACCCTCGATCGCTGTAGCTAGAGCCATCAGTCGCTGAGCATACTCTACATCTTCCCCCAAACTGGCAACCTTGAGCCGGAGGTGCCAAGGTGTTTGATGGGCGATTTGATAGCTCATTGTCAAACTAGTTGTAACACTTGGCTCGGCTGCTGCCAGTAGATTTTGTGTGGGTTTCTCTAAATTAACAAGAATTTCCGTCTTGACTGTGGTAAGCATCTAAAATTGCTGGTATGAAGTATGGTAAAAATCGATCCACGCAGATGGGCTTATATTTAAGGTAACTACTCAGAAACGATTTCAACTTCGCGAGGTTCGGCATAGTTAGGTGCTTTCTTAGCTGCACGCTCCGCCTGTGCATCAGCAACTAGATCGCGAAAAGATTCCTCAGCTTCAGCAAAAGCAGACTGGACATTCTCGATCGTATCCAAACCCCACACCATCGCTTTCTTAGTATGCTCTTTCGCCGATTCTGCTAGGGGTTCGCCCAGTTTATCGTGTCCCATCGCTTTACCAACGATCGTAACTACGGGTGCGAGTGCAAGTGCACCAATGCCCACCGCTAAAGCAGCTAAAGGTTCTAACCCGAGAAACAATGCTTCAAATTCCACGCTGGCTTAACCTCGTTCTAGTTTAATATTATTCAATGAACATTTTGCTTGAGTTACACAGATACTGGATTTACTCTGTGCATCCGAAAATCAAACTTAATATTGATGATAGTATAGCAGTATATTTGATTGAGATTTGTATATGTTGATTCCATCGATCGAGATGATCAAGATTTTAGGTAGTGCCATTGTGTGAAGGGCAAAAAATAATAAGGTAATTTCGAAAGCGGCATGGTCAGTGCTCAAGCTGCGAGGGCTATTTTTCTCTGTCCTTCAGAAAAGGGCACTACCAGATTTTACTTTAGTTAAAATATTCATAAATTCCGATTAAAATAATCAAACCAGACGATGAAAAGCCTGCCCAAAAATCAGTCATCCTCTTTGAAAATTTCTCACCTAGCGCAGAACCACCGAGTAATGCTAGTACGGCGAGAACAAAGGTCGATCCTGTGGTTAAGGTAGCATCTAGACCAGATATGCCAGCGCCTATTCCACCGCCGATATTATTAATGGTCAAACTAAATGCTAAAGGGATAGAATCTCTCATCTTCATGTATCCCACAATACTTCTAATGTCTGTTGTGGGACGATCGATATAGTTTGTATCACTCCTATCAGCTTGAAGATCGGCAGATCGAGTTTGATAAAAATAATTAGGCATAGAGAGATTCTTCTGCTGGGTATACTTTTCAATCCTATGGCGTTTGTGTTCCTGCCGAATAGTTTGCCACATTCCGAAAATCCCAATTGAGATGAGAACTCCGCTACCAAGTATATTAGCGGTCGATTGAGATAAATATCCACCAATCATTTGCCCAATTGATATCGACAAAAATGTCCCCAAGCTAGACACAACTGCAATGAGCAAGTTAGCACAGATAGTAATCCTAACTTTTTTAATACCATAGGCGATCGCGACGGCGAAACTATCGGCATTAGAAGAAATGGAAATTAAAGCGATCGAAAATAGATGTAAGCTCATTAATTACTTATATAAACAATAGCAAACGGCTTGTGACAATTTTACTGTAATTATTATAGCAATAGTCTGGACATTTTTCAGAGAGGGAAATAGATGAAGAAGCTATCTATCCGTTAGGGTGCGAATTAACAACAGCACCGGATGGATAGGGTATAGAAACTGCTGTACAGAGGGAATTAGAACTTTCTCTATTCGCGATCGTCGATACGGAGACGGAGAATGCCTATGCTTTTCATGCGCAACAAACTTATGAAAAAAGCCTGTATCCGTTGCTAAGTGGCACAGACTATTATTTAATCCGTTTAGAGCAAAATAAGCCCCACTGGCCCAAACGCCTTCAATATCTGGCCGTGGATAGCGCCTACGCCAATGCTCCCTTTATCAATGGGGTGAAAATACTTGGACTAATCATGACACCCCTCGGTATGTCCTCCTTTTTCGACCCATGTGGACCAAGATGCTGAGGAGATTTTGCAATTCTATCAACTGCGATTCTAAATTGAGTTTATTTTCGTGATGCGAAATAATTTATAGGCTTGAGTGAGAGGTAAAGTTGGGCGTGATATTTTAAACGTTTCGATTGATGGCTACAGTTCTCTAGAATAATTCACTCAAGAGATCAAGCTGACTCTGCCAATCCTCATCATGTCTCAGCGCAATTACCCTATATCCAGCTTGGTAGCGGAGATTGTCACGATCGATTCGGTCTTGCTCCTGCTTTTCAGGAGAATCGTGAACAGAACCATCACAGAAAATAGTAATTTTTGCAGTTTTGTACATAAAATCAGGCTTGATAGATGCGTCAGCAATTAATTCTTGGGCTAAGTCAGGTAGTTGGATGCCACGACGGTAAATTTCATCTAATACCAACTTCTCTAGTCGAGAGTTTG
>ENA-OBIO01000037-OBIO01000037.1-metagenomes-genome-assembly--contig:-NODE-37-length-81119-cov-6.34432_pt1 | contig 81119 bp, 76 predicted proteins | sample MGYA00153383_OBIO01 | MGnify analysis MGYA00153383 | reverse complement strand
CCTCGGTGGGTCAAGAGATCGGTGTTGCGTCAGGGATGGCCGCCCGAAGGGACGAGACGACGGGCCTTTGACGGCGGCTCGCCGCGCAGCGCAACAGCCCGGCCCGGCGCGTCCGAGCGACGCCCTAGGATGACAATCGCGAAGGCTTGATCGCTCGGTAGTAACTCAACGGATTCCCGTCATGACGCTCGCGCCGGGTGCACCACGCGATCAGCGCAAGCAGCGCCACTTGGATCGGCAGTCTCAGCCACAGCGCCCAGATCGGGATCGCCGCGAACAGGTTCGGCCTTTGCAGCATGTAGACGTGGCACGGCGTGACGGCAAGCGTCAGCAGGAACAGCCCGATGCCCGCCGCGCGCCGCGTCGGCCGCCACAACAGTCCCACTGCCCCGAGCAACTCGAACACGCCGCTGATCAACACCGCGGCGCGCGGCCACGGAATGTACGGCGGCACGATCTTCATCTCGGTCTCGGTCGCCACGAAGTGGGCGATGCCCCCGACGAAGAACCATAGGAAAACGATGACCAGACCGACAAGCTTCCCACGTGACATCGACACAGCCGCCATCGCCTCACTCCCCCAACAGATGCAGCGCGAGCTCGCGCCGATGCGGCCGCGTGCGGTGTTCCCACAGGTAGATGCTCTGCCACGTCCCAAGCGCCAGGCGGCCATCGGACAGCGAAACCGACAACTGCACCGCAGTCAGCGCCGCACGCACATGCGCCGGCATGTCGTCGGCGCCTTCTTCGCGATGCCGGAACAACGGATCGCCATCCGGCACGAGCCGCGCGAAAAAGCGATCGAGGTCGCCGCGAACATCCGGATCAGCGTTCTCCTGGATCAGCAGGCTGGCCGACGTGTGGCGAACGAACAGCGTCAACAATCCCGTGTCCAACCCCGCCGCATCGACCCAGTCCACCACCGGCTTCGTGATCTCGAACAGCCCTCGCCCGCGGGTTTCGGAGGTCAACGACGTGGTGAACTGGCGCAGCATCGCCAAAGAATAATGCAAGACACCCGACGGCTCTCCGAAGGGCGCCATGGCGAGCGCCAAGCGCTTGCCACTGCGGGCTTGTTGGCTGTTGGTGGCCCGGCTTCGGGCGTGGCGGGTGGTCGGGGTGACGATCTGGCCGGCGCCGCGCACACGCAGCGCAGCTACGTGTCCGCAAGACGGTCAGTTCGTCAGCGCGCTCGTTCGCGCACAGCGCGAAGGAAAGCAGCGCGCGAACCCCGACCGCGGGAAGGGCCGCCTTCGGAACTCGCCGGCTCGCCGGCCCGTCCAGGCGCACGCGTCGGCAACGGGCAACATCAATGGCCCCGGCGCACGCCCCGGGGCCGGCTCCTTACGCCGTCATATCATCATCTTCGCGCTCACCGACAGGTGCGTCACCCGATGCGCCAGCAGCTGCCGGGTCGGACGCTGGTTCGGCATCGCGTTCGACCGCACACAGCATCGCGGGCAACCAACCGCTTCCGGCGACCAGCCTTTCGGCTTCACTCGCCAGATCGCCCTTCTTGAGCTTCGACAAGCGCGCCACCTGATCGGGTGCAACGACGTCACAGCCTCCAGCGCCTTCGCCTTCGAGACATGCTCGAAGTAGCCCACCGCCGTAGGCCTCCACCACGTGTGCATGTCCAGCCCGACCGCCTGCGCGAGCATGGATGCAGGCGTCTCCGTTTCACGCGAGCAGATCGCCGTCGTGGTGGACGCCACGCACACCGCGAGCAGCGAAAGAAGCTCGCTCTGCGGCATCACCAGCAACTCCGCGAACATTGCTTCCGATTCGCTCGGCAAGCGATTGGCCCAGGCCTCGCGCACTTCGCGAAGTCCGGTGGCCGCAGGCGCATCCGCCATGTCGGCAGCGTGCTTGACCAGCCCATCGACATGCGAGGTCGCGTTGATGTTGATCGGCGAGCCCTCGTAGCCGATCGAGAGTACACGGCGCGCCAGGTGATCGATTAAGGGGCTCAGCAAGCGTCGCACTTCGAGCGGCGACAGCTCTTTGGCTTTGCGTGGCATGTCCAGCCCTTCCCAAATTTATCCTACCCCTTTCCTACCCACACAAGAAATTGGGATGGTGTGGAATCAGGGGGGGACAAGCTGGGACGAGCTGGGACGGCTTTTACCAACGAAAAAGGCCCCTTAGGGGGCCTTTTCATTCTTGCTGTTGGCGGAGTGGACGGGACTCGAACCCGCGACCCCCGGCGTGACAGACAGAGCAGCATTGCACCGCGCGCACGCGTCCCATCAAGCGTTGGCCGCGCGCCCGAGCTGCTAACTCGTGCCGAGGTCGCGTTGAGTCCTTCGCGACGCAATCGATGTGACATCGGGCCGCGGTGGGATGATGGCGAGCTCGATTGCCGTGTTGAACCACAGGGGTAAAGCCAAGAAATGTGGGGGTATGGCTGGGGGTATCTACAAGTCTTCATGAAAATAACTTTAATGAAAACAACATGTTAGGTTGCCGTTGAAGATCGCCACCTGGAACGTCAATGCGCTCGCCGTGCGCTTGCCACAGCTGCTCGACTGGCTCGGCACCTACCAGCCCGACGTGCTGTGCCTGCAGGAAACCAAGCTCACCGACGACAAATTTCCGCATGCGGCGATCGCGGCCGCCGGCTACCAGGTGCAGTGGTTCGGCCAGAAGACCTACAACGGCGTCGCACTGATCAGCAAGTCGGTCGCAACAGACGTGGTGCGCAATATTCCGGGCCACGATGACCCGCAGGCGCGCGTGATCGCAGCGATGGTCGACGGTGTGCGCATCGTCGGTGTCTATGTGCCGAACGGCCAGTCGGTCGAGAGCGAGAAATTTCCGTACAAGCTCGCTTGGTTGACTGCGCTGCGCGACTGGTTAAAAGCCGAATTGGCGGCGCACCCGCAACTCGCGCTCCTCGGCGACTACAACATCGCGCCCGAAGACCGCGACGTCTACGACCCCGTGACTTGGGCCGGTGAGGTGCTGTGCACGCCCGAGGAGCGCGCGCATTTCAAAGGCCTGCTCGCACTCGGGTTGCACGACGCGTTTCGCCTGTTCGAGCAACCACCGAAGCAATACAGCTGGTGGGATTACCGGATGCTCGGATTTCAAAAAAACAAGGGCCTGCGGATCGATCACATCCTCGTCAGCGACGCGCTAAAACCGCGCGTGCAACGTGTGGTGATCGACCGGCCGACGCGCAAGAACGATCGGCCCAGCGACCACGCACCCGTGATCGCCGAACTCAAGTTCGACTAGCGGTCAGTCGTCGAGACCCAGCTCCTGAATCTTGCGCGTGATCGTGTTGCGCCCAATGCCGAGCTTTTGCGCGGCCTCGATGCGGCGCCCGCGCGTGATCTCGAGCGCGGTGCGGATGAGTTGGGCCTCGAACTTGCGGGTCAGCGTGTCCCAAACCTGCGGGTCACCGGCCATAAGCAGGCTGCGCGCCTCCTGCTCCAACCCGCCGAGCCAGTCAGAAGCGGCTCTGAACGACGGTGCTGTGCCAGACGCCGTTGACATGCTGCTCGCTGCAAGAGTCGAGGCTACCGGCTCTGCCGCAAGTGGCTCGCGAACGAGGCGCGCGGGCGCGATTGGCACGGCTTCGGCGGCGACTGACTCGACGGCGAGTTCGGGCGGCAGGTCCTTGGCCTCAATCACTTGCGACGGCGCCATGACGGTCAGCCAATGGCAAATGTTTTCGAGCTGCCGCACGTTGCCTGGAAAGTCGAAGCGCATCAACCGCGCGAGCGCCGAATCGGTGATGCGCTTGGCCTCGACGCCGAGTTCCTTCGCGCTTTTTTGCAGGAAAAAGCGGGTCAGCGAGGGCACGTCTTCGGCGCGCTCGCGCAACGCTGGCAAGCGCAACCGGATCACGTTGAGGCGGTGGAACAGGTCTTCGCGAAACGCGCCGAGCTTGACGCGAGCTTCGAGGTTCTGGTGCGTGGCCGCGATCACGCGCACGTTGCTGCGCATCGGGTTGTGGCCGCCGACGCGGTAGTACTGGCCGTCGCTGAGCACGCGAAGCAGGCGCGTCTGCAGGTCGAACGGCATGTCGCCGATCTCGTCGAGGAACAGCGTGCCGCCGTCGGCCTGCTCGAAGCGGCCGCGGCGCGTGGTTTGCGCGCCGGTGAAGGCGCCGCGCTCGTGGCCGAAAAGTTCGGATTCGAGCAGATCTTTCGGGATCGCCGCGGTGTTGATCGCGACGAACGGGCCGGCGGCGCGCGGGCTGTGCTTGTGCAGTGCGTTCGCGACCAGCTCCTTGCCCGAGCCCGACTCGCCGGTGATCAGCACCGTGACGATGCTTTGGCTCAGCCGGCCGATCGCACGGAACACGTCCTGCATCGCAGGGGCCTGGCCGAGCATCTCGGGCATTTGAGCCGCCTTTTCGTCGCGCACTTCTTCGCGCAGGCTTTCTTCGACCGCGCGGCGGATCAGCTCGACGGCCTTGGGCACGTCGAACGGCTTCGGCAAGTACTCGAAGGCCCCGCCCTGGAAAGCGCTGACGGCGCTGTCGAGGTCGGAATACGCCGTCATGATGATCACCGGCAGCGCCGGCATGCGCTCGCGCACCTTGGCCAGCAGCTCAATGCCCGAGCCACCCGGCATGCGAATGTCGGAGACGAGTACTTGCGGCTCGTCGTCGTCGAGCGCGGTCAGCACATCGCGTGCATTGGTGAAGCTGCGCACCGCGAATTCTTCGCGTGCCAGCGCCTTCTCCAGCACAAAGCGGATGGATTGGTCGTCGTCAACGATCCAGATGGGTTTCATTGGAGGTTTAGGGTAACGGAATCACGATTTTGAAGACGGTCTTGCCCGGTTCGCTCTCGCATTCGACTGTACCCAGATGCTGCTGCACGAAGGTTTGCGCCAGTGTGAGACCGAGGCCGGAGCCACCGTCGCGCCCCGACACCAGCGGGTAGAAAATTCGGTCTCGGATGGACTCGGGCACGCCCGGGCCGTTGTCCTCAATATGCAAGTCCAGTGCCAGACGGTAGCGTTGCTTGCCCAGTGTGACCTGGCGCGCGATGCGCGTGCGCAAGGTAATTTGTGCGTCACCGAACGCGATGCGCTCGCTCAACGCCTGCGCGGCGTTGTGCGCGATGTTGAGCACTGCCTGGATCAACTGCTCGCGGTCGCCACGAAAGTCGGGAATCGAGATGTCGTAGTCGCGCTTCATCTCGAGGCCGCGCGGAAACTCGGCCTGGATCAGCGCCCTCACCCGTTCGCAAACCTCGTGCACGTTGACGTCGCCGACCACGTGCGGCTTGCGGTGCGGCGCGAGCAGCCGGTCGACCAGCGCCTGCAGCCGATCCGCCTCGTTGATGATCACTTGGGTGTACTCGTGCAACTCGCGCGATTCGACTTCCATCTCGAGCAGCTGCGCCGCGCCGCGAATGCCGCCGAGCGGGTTTTTGATCTCGTGCGCAAGATTGCGAATCAACTCCTTCGTGACCTGTGCCTGGCCAAGCGCGCGCTCCTCGCGGTCTTGTCGGGTTTGTTGCTCGATCTCGACCAGCTCGACGACGACGTTCGACGACGAATCCATCTGGTTGACGATTACATGCACCGGCAGCGGCTCACTGTGCAAAGCGCCGGGGCGCCGCAACAAGGCTTCGAGGCGGCTGGTCGAAAAATCGTTGCGGGCGACTGCGGCCACGGTATCGCGCAGGCGCTGCGAATCGACGAACCAGTCGAACAACGAACCGCGCTGCACGCTGCGGCGCGACAGGCCCAGCACGTTCTCGAACGACGCATTGGCAAACACGCATTCGCCGTCGTCGCCGACCACGGCCACCATCGTCGCAAGGTGATCGAAGGCGGCGTACGCGACCGCAGCCGTGGCAAAAGGAGTGATGGTCGGCGGGTGGGCGCGCTTCACTGTGGCTGCTTGCCGATTTCGCGCTTGAGTGCGAGGACGTCGCTTTCCTTGCGAGCGATCGCCGCCTTCAGGTCGGTGACCCGGTCGAGGTACTTCTGGTAATTTTTTTCGCTGCCCTGGCGCTCGGGTTGACCGTTGTTGTAGTCGGTCTTGAGTGAAGCGAGGCGGTCTTCCTCGCGCTTGAGCTCGCCCTCGAGGATGCGCCGGGAATCGGTGTCGCGGGCGCGTTGATCGGCCGGGTCGACCTTGCTGCCCGCCGGGCCGGAACCGGCCGGCGGCGTTGCACCCGCACGCGGCTTGACGCCCTGGATGATCGTGATCGGCGCGCCTTCGATCGTCTTGCAGCCTTTGTCTTTCGCTTCCTTGGCGCTCAGCGTGTTGTTGTATTCGTTGCCGGGGCAGCGGTACATGGTTTGGCCCTCGGCGGCGAGGGTGGCGCCGACCCAAGCCAGCATCGCAGCGAACGAAATCAGAACAGAGGCGACGAACTTCATGCGGTGGTTCTCCAAGCCTCTCCAACGCGCCGCACCGAAGTAGCGCCGACAAGGCGATGTAGATTGTGGCGCAGCTTGTTCGCTCGCCGGCCCACCAAAGCCCGCCAAAAGCAAAGGGACAGCTCGCGCCGTCCCTTTGCATCTGGGCCGCGCCGCCAGGGCGTGGCTTACAGCGTGTAGTACATGTCGAATTCGACCGGGTGCGTGGCCATGCGAAAGCGTGTCACTTCCTGCATCTTGAGCTCGATGTAGGCATCGATGTACGCATCGGTGTACACGCCGCCCTTGGTCAGGAACGCGCGGTCCTTGTCGAGGTGCTCGAGGGCTTGGTCGAGACTATGGCAAACGGTCGGAATCTTCGCGTCTTCTTCAGGGGGCAGGTGGTACAAATCCTTGCTGGCGGCTTCGCCCGGGTGGATCTTGTTTTCCACACCATCGAGGCCGGCCATCAGCAACGCGGCAAAGCCCAGGTACGGGTTCATCAAGGGATCGGGAAAGCGCGCTTCGACGCGCCGGCCCTTCGGGTTCGCGACGTGCGGGATGCGGATCGAGGCCGAGCGGTTCTTCGACGAATACGCCAGCTTCACCGGTGCCTCGAAGCCCGGCACGAGGCGCTTGTAGGAGTTCGTGCCGGGGTTCGTGATCGCGTTCAGCGCGCGCGCGTGCTTGATGATGCCGCCGATGTAGAACAGCGCAAACTCGCTCAGGCCGGCGTAACCGTCACCGGCGAACAGGTTCTTGCCGTCCTTCCAGACCGATTGGTGCACGTGCATGCCCGAGCCGTTGTCGCCAACGATCGGCTTGGGCATGAAGGTGGCCGTCTTGCCATAGCTGTGGGCCACGTTTTGGATCACGTACTTCTGCAGCTGGACCCAATCGGCGCGCTGCAGCAACGTGCTGAACTTGGTGCCGATTTCCATCTGCGCTTGCGCGACCTCGTGGTGATGCACCTCGCACGGGATGCCGAGCGATTCGAGCACCAGGCACATCTCGGAGCGCATGTCTTGCATGCTGTCGACCGGCGGGGTCGGGAAGTAGCCACCCTTGACGGCAGGGCGGTAGCCGGAGTTGCCGTGCTCGTACACCTTCTTGGAGTTCCACGCGGCCTCTTCGGAGTCAATCTCGACGAAGCAGCCCGACATGTCGTTGCCCCAACGCACGCTGTCGAACACGAAGAACTCGGGCTCGGGGCCGAAGAACGCGGTGTCACCCAAGCCCGAGGCTTTCATGTAGGCCTCGGCGCGCTTGGCGAGCGACCGCGGATCACGCTCGTACGGCTTGCCGTCGGACGGCTCGACCACGTCGCAGGTCAGGATCAGCGTCGGCTCTTCGAAGAACGGGTCGATGTTGGCGGTGTTCGGATCGGGCATGAGCTGCATGTCCGAGGCTTCGATGCCTTTCCAGCCGGCGATCGAGGAGCCGTCGAACGCGTGGCCGCCAGTGAACTTGTCTTCGTCGAAGTGCGACACCGGCACAGTCACGTGCTGCTCTTTGCCGCGGGTGTCGGTGAAGCGGAAATCGACGAACTTGACCTCGGCGTCTTTCACCATCTTCATCACGTCGGCAACGGTCTTGCTGGCCATCTGGAACTCCTGGTGGAATGCTTGTTCGGGGGTGATAAAAAACTGCGAACTCGGCCTTCGAAAGACCCGCTCGCGGGACCACAAAAAGCGCACAGGAATGTAGCAGAAACCATGCCCGCAACAGGATGCTGAGACACCCTTCGACGCCCGGCTCCATGCCGGGCGCAGGCTGCAGGCCGGAGTGGCGATCTTCCACCCAAATCAGTGCATGAACACGCACCGAATCGAGTCGCGCTATCGCACCAGTTCAGGGCCGAGTTTCGCGCCGTGCGATGCCAAGCCGTCGAGCATCGCGCGGTACGCGGCATCGAGCAAAGCGAAATTGCCTTTAACGCCGAGCTCGATGTGACGGCCGTACTGCGGGTGGTCGACGCTCGGCAGGCTGAACACCTTGACGCCGTCGAACTCGGCCTCGATGCGCTCCATCAGAGGCGTCAGCGCGGCTTCCATCGCGCCGAACACGATCACCGATTTTTCGCTTTGCGCGCCCTGCCCGTGCAGCGCGGCGTAATGGTGATCGAGCACCCATTCGATCATCGGCCAGGCCATCACTGGAAAGCCCGGCACGAAGTGCACGTGGCCGACCGTGAAGCCGGCGATTTTGTTGTACGGGTTCGGGATGATTTGCGCGCCCTCGGGAAACACGCCCATGTTCAGCCGGTGGACGTTGTCGTGCCGGTCGGGCTCGTACGCGAGGCCCTGCTCTTTCGCGGTGTCGCGCATGCGCTCATGGATGAGGTCGCGTGCTTGCGGGTGCAGCGCGAGCGGCACGCCGAGTGCGGCCGCGGCACACTGGCGCGTGTGGTCGTCGGGCGTGGCGCCGATGCCACCGCACGAGAACACCACGTCGGAACTGGCGAACGCGTATTTCAGGTCAGCGGTGATGCGCACCGGGTCATCGCCGACATAACGCGCCCAACTCAGGCCGAGGCCACGTGCGGCCAGCAACTCGATGACCTTGGGCAGGTGCTTGTCGGCACGTTTGCCCGAGAGGATTTCGTCGCCGATGATGATCACGCCGAAGTTCATGGCGAAGCCTTCGAAATTTGAGTTGACGTGCGCAAGCTGTGCCGTTTATCGAGATCAGGCTCCACGGCGAGTACGAGCCGTTCGCATTCTGATCAATTCGGAACGAAACCCTCCGCACAGGTTCGTTGAAATAAATAGTTACTGCGAAGCAAATGCAACAAAAGTTCGCACACTGCGCGGCTGCTGACCAGCAGCAACGTAAGAACTGATGGCCAATATTGCGATCCCTTCATGCCCAGCCTCCTGCGAAAGACGAATCGTGCGTCGCTCATGCGCCCACAGAAGTGCGAGTTCTCTTCCTGCTTCAAGAACAATGTGGTCAGTTGGAGTCGCGTCATCGACGAAAACTTTGCCGTCAAGATGAAAACTGGATTCCGCCTTCCCCTCCGAAGGACCAATGACACCAAAGGCATGCGCGCCATCACTGAAGAAGACTCTTGTCCGTCCATTGCCGAGAGACTTAGCGTCTTTGACCCAACATGGATGCTCATGCCCTTCGGCAAATGCAGATGAACTCAGAGAGAGCAGGAACGCGAAGACAGTAAATCGCATGTGTCAAAGTTCGTTGGAGCGCGCCCCGAGCGCTTCAGAGGGCGGGGAAACTAGCTGCGATTCGTCGACTGGTTCTACATCGCGCGGGCCATCTCGCACCGCCGGCAGCACCTCGACCGAATCGTTCTCCCGCCGCATCACCTGCAACGCTGCCAGCACAAAGTGCGCGAACCAGAGTGCCGAGAACGCAAACACGAGCGTGTAGATCCAGATCGCCACGGGCACCAGCACCGGCGCGAACACGATCGCTATTGCGCCTGACGCCCACACCAGCGACGGCGCGGCGCCGAGGTAGCCGGTCAGCACGCCCATGCCGAGCAGCGTGTTGCGGTGGCGCTTGACGAGCACGCGGCGCTCGTCGGCGCTGGCGTGTTCGGCGAGTACGTCGTAAGTCATTACGCGGTAGGTGAGCCAGCCCCAGATGAGCGGCGGGATGATCAACACCAGCGGCGGCACGAACCACAGCGGGATCGAAATCAGCAGTGCAAGCAGCGCCACAACCGTCGCCCACAGCGCGCCGAACGTGCTGCCGACGAACGAGCCGCCGTGCTTGCGTTCGAGCAGCGGGAAACGCCGGTTCGCGACCAGCGTGAGCATGGCCGGCGACATGAAGGCGGCCACCAGCAGCAGCGAGAGCACGACGATCACCGGCGTGGTGAGAAACACGACGACCATTGGCGCAAGCGCTGCTTTCAGGGCAGCCAAGCCCACGCCATCGAGCCAGCCGCTCATCGTTTTCAGGATCGGCCACGACTCGAAGCTCGCGCGCACCGCAGCGATCGCCGGTTCCCAAAAAAAGTAGCCGAGGCCGAGTGCCAGGCTGGCCATCAGCACCAGCGGCAGCAGCGACAACACGATCACGCGCGGGTGCAGGCAGTAGGCGGCGGCGCGCCATAACGAATCGAGCAGCAACTTCATGCCGAGGTGTCGCGCTGATTCGAGGTCAGCGCATGTTGCCGGTGTGGCCGAGCGAGTAGCGGCCCGGCTGCGGCCACACGGTCAGCCCGTGCGGTTCGGTGCCGACCTTGATCTGCTGGACGGCGCCGCTGGCCGTGTCGAAACGGTAGATGACGTTGTCGTAGCGCGCCGCGAGCCAAAGGTATTTTCCATCGGCGCTGACGTTGCCCATGTCGGGGCTGCCACCGCCCGGCACGGCCCAGCGCGCGACGATCTTTTCGGTTGCGAAGTCGATGACCGTGACGCCGCCATCGCCGAGCTTCGGCCCGCGAATCTCGTGCGAGCCGCGGTTGGCCACGTAGAGGCTCTTGCCATCGCGGCTCGGGTACAGGCCATGCGCGCCGATGCCTGTGGCGATGAAACCGACTTTCTTGAACGACTCGACATCGACGATGTGAACGCCATCGGCGTGCATGTCGGCAATGAACACGCGCTTGCCGTCGGGCGCACTGCGGATGTCTTGCGGCATGCCCTTCGAAACCGTGCACATTTCAGTCTCGCCCGGCTCCCAGACCTTGCCGGCCTCGGTGCGTGGCGCGCCCTTCGTTTCTTTAAAGCGCGTGGACGGCATGTCGAGCCGCAGGTAGCCCAGCACCTTGTGCTCGACCAGATCGATCTTGACCAACGTGCCCGAAAACTCGCAGGTGAAAATCGCACTGCGGCCGTCGATCGCGAAGTCGGCGTGGTTGATGCCGGGGCAACCCGGCGTATTGACCGAGAACTGCAGCGCCATCGTTTTCGGGTCGCGAAAGTCGAGCCGTTTGCGCGCCTCGGCAACGACGATCGCCGACTTGCCGTCGGGCGTGAAGTACATGTTGTACGGGTCGTCGACCGCCACCGGAACGCCAGCCTTGCCGGTGCGCGGATCGATCGGCGTCAGGCTGCCATCGGTACGGCCTTCGGCGTTGTTGGTGACCCAGAGCGTGCGCATGTCGTACGACGGCACGATGTGCTGCGGGCCGATGCCGACCTTGAAGTGTTCGATGACCTTCATCGCGATCGGGTCGACCACGTAGACGTCGTTCGAGCGCAGGTTCGGCACGTAGATGCGTTCGAGGTCACCCTGCAGCGCAGTGCTGACCTTGCCGGCGCCGATCTCACTGTACAGATTGCGCGGGTCGGGCACCGGCGGCATGCCGGGCAACAGCGTCGACGCGGCCACAGCCACCGCAGGCTTCGCGACCGGCGGCTCGGTGCCGGCGCCGTGCACCTGGCTCGCCACCAACACGCCTGCCACCGCACTCAGGCCGATGACCCACACCGCCGCCTCTTTCAATGCCAGTTTCATCTCGCTGTTCCGTCTCGAATTGAATGTGTCGTCCGGATTCACCGCGCCCGGGCCGCATCGCGGATGACCTGCACCGAGCGCTCGACCTGCAGCGCGATGCCGATCTGCCCGAGCTCGGCCGTGGCGCGGCGCGGGTCACCGTGAACACCCTCGCGCGGCCCGGCCTTGGCCGCCGTTGCCAGCGCGTCGGCACGCACCATCGCGGGGTCGATCGCCAGCGTCAGCGCCGTGTCGGCCAACCCTGCGTGGGTGCCGATTTCATCGACGCTGAAACCCTTGGCTTTCAACGCCTCGACGAAATCGATCTGCGACACACGATAGTAGTCGACGAGCGCGATCACTTTGGCGCCGGGCCGGGCTGCCCACTCGCGGTTGAGCTTGGCAGCCACGCGCTCCAGGCTTTTCTGGTAGCCACCGTGGTCACCGAGCAGCACGATCTCCCGAAAGCCGTGTTGGCGAAAGCTGCGCGCCGCGCCTTCGAGCAAGGCCTCGAACGCGGCCTCCGAAATCGAGATCGTGCCCGCGAAGCGCATGTGGCCGGCAGGCGGTTCGACCGCACCTTCGGGCACATAGGCGATCGTCGGCGCCACCACCGCGTTGCCGAGCTTTTGTGCGATGCGTCCTGCGATCACCTTGACACGTTGGTTGTGCTTGCCGAGCGCCATCTGCGGCCCGCTCTGCTCGGTGCCGCCGATCGGCACGAGTACCGTCGTCGCACCGGCGGCGATGCGATCGCGCAGCTCGGTCCAGGTCAGGTCTTCGAGGTAGGCGCTGCTCGCGGGTCCTGCCGCGTGGGCCGGCGCGCCAGCGATGTACATCAGCGCCAGCCACATGCCCAGAAGCACCGCCCGGCGCACACCGGGTTTGGTTTGACTCATGCTCGGCACCCGATCTCAGGCGTCGTCGCCGCCACCGAGCACGCTGCCCAGCAACCCGCCGACCGCGAGCCCGCCCAGCAGCGAGCCTTCTTCGCGCGAGCCGCCGCGTTGCGGTGCGGCCGCGAACACGCGCGAGGCCAGGCGCGAGAACGGCAAGCTCTGCAGCCAAACCGTGCCGGGGCCGGTGACCTTCGCGAAGAACAGGCCCTCACCACCGAACAGCGCGGTCTTGATCTTGCCGACGTATTGAATCTCGAAGCCCACGCTCGGTGTCATCGCAACCAGACAACCGGTGTCGACCAGCAGGGACTGGCCTGCGCGCAGTTCGCGCTTCTCGACCGTGCCGCCGGCATGCACGAAGGCCAGGCCGTCGCCGTCGAGCTTTTGCATGATGAAGCCCTCGCCGCCGAAGAAACCCACCGAGAGTTTTTGTTGGAAGAAGATACCGAGCGAAACACCGCGCGCCGCGCACAGGAACGCGTCTTTCTGGCAGATCAACGTGCCGCCGAGCTGGCGCAAATCCATCGCCAAAATCTTGCCCGGGTACGGCGCTGCAAAAGCGACCTTGAGCTTGCCCGCCGATTGATTCGAGTAGACGGTCGTGAACAGCGATTCGCCGGTGACGAGCCGCTTGCCGGCGCCGAGCAGCTTGCCGAACAGGCCGTCGCTGCCACTGCTGCTCCGGCCGTCGCCAAAAACCGTGTCCATGCCGATGCCGGCGTCCATGAACATCATGCTGCCGGCCTCGCCGACCGCCGCTTCGCCCGGATCGAGTTCGATCTCGACGAACTGCATCTCGGCGCCCTTGATTTCGTAGTCGACCACGTCCATCGCCAAGCTCAAGCTCCTTGTAAATAGTTCGGGTTGCGCGCGCCGGGTTTGCGGCGGTACATGTCTTGATCGGCCGCCGCGATCACGTTGTGCGCCTCGTCGCCATCGCGCGGGTAAAGCGCCATGCCGATGCTGCCGCCGACCGTGACCAGCGCATCGTCGGGCATGCCCTCGATCGGCTCGCGCAGCGCACGCTCGAGATTCTGGCGTACCTCTTCGGCGGCCTCGGCAGAAACCACGCCGTCGAGCAACACGATGAACTCGTCGCCGGCGTAACGCGCGACCATGTCGGTGTCGCGCACGCCGTGGCGCAGGCGGGCACCGAGGGTGGCGAGCACCTTGTCACCAGCGGCGTGACCGAACCGGTCGTTGACGGCCTTGAACGCGTCGAGGTCGACGAACAGCACCGCAAGCGAGTGTTCGTCGGACGAGCGCCGGTGATGTCGGATGCGCGTGCCCAACCGCTGCAGCACCGCCTCGCGGTTCGCCAGGCCGGTGAGCTTGTCGGTGCGCAGCTTGTGCTGCATCAGGCGGAAGTTGCGCGCCAGGTCACCGAGGACGTCTTCGCGGTCGATGTCGATCGGGCTCTCCAAGTCGCCGTCGCCGATGCGCTGGGCCGCGACCGACAAGCGCCGAAGGTCGCGCGTGACCCAGCGCATGATCGCCATCCCGAGCAACACCGCGAGCAGCGCCGCGAGCGCGCCGACGAGCACCGTGCGCACCACGTTGCCGGTCACGCCGCCCATGAAATCGCTGCGCGGCACCGCGACGACGATGGTCCAGTCGAGCCCGACTGAATCGGTCACGCGGGCGAAGCCGGTTTCGATCTGGCGGCCATCGGGCGCGGTAAATCGGCGCGCGCCGCTCTGGTTGGCCGCGGCGGCCGCGAGCTCGGTCTTCAACTCGTTGTAGGTCGCGACCAGCAAGGCGTTCGGCGCGTTCGCGGCATTCACGCGGCTCCAGGTGCCGTCGTCGCGCTTGAGCACGTTCGGTGCGTTCGAGGCCGCGACCAAATCGCCGTTGCCCTCGATGACGAACGCGAAGCCGTTGGGTGACACCTGCAGCCCGCGCACGAACTCCTCGATCGCGCGCAGCGAGAGGTCGGTCGCGACCACGCCTTCGGTTTTGCCGTCGGCGCCGTTGACGTGGCGCGCGCGCGTGGCCACGAGCTCATGGTTTTTGAAGTCGACATAAACCGAGGTCCACGCTTGCAAGGTGGTTTGCGTGCCGACGATGTACCACGGGCGCTGCCGCGGGTCGTAGAGGCGCTGCTCGCGCACCGGCTCGCGCAGCGCGCCACCGATGTCGGTGAACTTGGAAAGCGTGCGCGGCTCGTCGGCCTGCAGCTTGACACGCCATTCGGCTTCGCTTTCCGAGAAGCGCCACAGGCCGACGAACTGGCCCAGCCGGTTGCCGTAGTAGGCGTAGTTGTTCGGGTCGCGGTGCAGGGTTGTCGCGATCCAGAGGCGGCTGCGCAGCACCGGCAGCTCGTCGCGAATATCGGCCGGCGCCGCGAGGCCACGCGGAAAGGCCGCTTCGAGCACCGCGCCCGAGCCGACCACATGACGTTCGACGGCCTGGCCGATACGCTGCACGGTCTCGCGCAGCAGGCGGCCCGAGACCGTGTCGACCGCATGGCCAGCCGCGTTGTACGACAGCACCGCGACCGCCAACGCCAAGCCCAGTACCAATGCCACATACGGGATCGTCAACAACCACTGGAGCGGGATACGGGAAACTGCTTTCATCGGATCGAGCGCATCGGCCGTCGCGCGGGACTTTTTTAAGGTGCGCGATTATCGCGGCCCTCAGTCCACGCTCGGCGACTGCAGCGCAACGCATGCCGCAGCGCCGGTTCACCCGTCACATCGGCGTGGCGCCGCAGCGACGAACCGCCCCGCTCACGGTTGCCGCAAGTGCCAGGCGCGGGGCCGCGTGAAGGTCTGAATGCCCAACGTCGACAATGTCAGACCGACGCCCGAATCGCCATGCCCCGACCACGGCAACCGCGGGCTCACGCGGTCGCAGCAGTTCCAGTACACGGTGCCGGCGTTGACCTGGCAGAGGATCGCTTTCGCGCGCGCTTCGTCTTTCGTGAACACACCGGCCGTCAAGCCGTAGCGCGAGTCGTTCATCAGCGTCAGTGCCTCGGCGTCACTCGCGACCTTCTGGATGCCGATGATCGGGCCGAAGCTTTCTTCGCGCATCAACGCCATCGTGTGGTCGACATGGCTGAACACGGTCGGCAGGTACCAGTTGCCGGGGCGATCGGTGAGGCGCGCGCCGCCGAGCAGCAAGACGGCGCCTTTGGCCTTCGCATCGGCCACTTGCGCGTCGAGCACGCCCAGTTGCGGCGCGCGGGTGATCGCGCCGATGTAGGTGTCTTCCGAGGTCGGGTCGCCGAGCGCAAAGCCCTTCACGGTCTCGACGAAAGCCGCCACGAAGGCATCGTGAATGCGCTCGTGCACATAGATGCGCTCGACCGAGCAACAGCTCTGGCCGGCGTTGTACATCGCGCCGTCGGCGAGCGACTCGGCGGCGGCTTTGACATCGGCGTCGTCAGCCACGTAGGTCGGATCTTTGCCGCCGAGCTCGAGCTGCAGCTTGATGAAGCGCGGGCCGACAACGGCTGCGATGCGCTGCCCGGTGGCATGCGAGCCGGTGAAGAACACGCCGTCGATTGTTTGCTCGAGCAGCGCCGCGCCGACCTCGCCCCCGCCGACCAGCGGCGCGAACACGTCGAGCGGCACGCCGGCTTCGTGCAACAGCCGCGCGATGTGCAGGCCCGTGAGCGTCGCGAACTCCGAAGGCTTGTAAAGCACCGCGTTGCCCGCCAGCAGCGCCGGCACGAACACGTTGCCGCCGACGAAGTACGGGTAGTTCCAGGCCGAGATGTTGACGATCACGCCGAGCGCATCGAAGCCGAGCACCTCGCGTGTGCCGCCGTCATCGTGGAGTTGGCGCGCGCCGATGGCAGCCTCGGCTTGCGCGATGAAGAAGTCGATGCGCGGCAGCAACCCGTTGACCTCGTTGCGCGACTGCCGGATCGGCTTGCCGACCTCGGCCGTCAGCGTTGCGGCGAGCGACTCGACCTCGGCCGCGATGCCGACACGAAAGCGCTGCATCGTCTCCATGCGCTCCTGCAGTGGCAGCGCGGCCCAGGCGGGTTGAGAGGCGCGCGCCGCAGCCGCGCGCTCGGCAACGAGTTCGGGCGAGGCAGCGGGCACCTCGGCGAGCAGCGCGCCGGTGGCGGGGTTGTAAATCTTCATCATGTCGCGTGCTTCTTCTTGAATGCACGGCCCCACGACGAGCGGGCGGCGCGCGCGGTGGCGAGAAAGTCGTTGAGGATCGGGCTGCCGTCGAGCTGATCGGTGTCCAGTGATTTCAGCGCGAGGAACTCGGGGTGCCATTGCATGCCGAACACATAGCTCGGCCCGCGCCAGCGGATCGCCTCGACGACGCCGTCGGGCACGCCCTGCGCTTCGACGACGAGATCCTGGCCCAGCACCTTGACCGCCTGATGGTGGATCGAATTGATCTTTGCCTGCTTGATGCCCGGGTACATCTTCGCGAGTTTGGTGCCGGCGATCAGGTTGACGCCGTGCAGCGCGCGTTCGTACAAATCGGCATCGCGGTGCGAGATGGCATGCGTCACCTGGGTCGGGATGTCCTGGAACAAAGTGCCGCCGAGTGCCACGTTGATGAGCTGGCAACCACGGCAGATGCCGATCACCGGCTTGCCGGCCGCGACGAAGGCGTTGAACAGGTCGATCTCGTAGCGGTCGCGCACGCGGTCGCCGGCCCACTCGGACGTCAGCGGGGTTTCGCCGTAGCTCTCGGGCGCGATGTCGGCGCCGCCCTGCAGCACCAAGCCGTCGAGGTGCTCCGCGTACGAACTCAGCCTGATGTCGCTGGGCTGAATCAGGCCCTCACTTTCGATCGCCGGGATCATCACCGCGAGCACGTCTTTGGCGAGCACCCAGTGCGCGACCGATTGTTCGAGGTAATGCAGCGTCTTGGTGTAGACGCCGCCGAGGTCGAGCACGGGGCCGACCGGGTGGTGAATGCGGGCGGAAATGCCGATGATCAGGGGTCGTGCCATCTCAGAATGCCTCGGTGAAGAACCGCTCGAAATCGGCTGACGTGCACACGCGCGGGTTCGTCGCATGGCAGCCATCGGCCGTCGCGATTTCGATCAACCGATCGAACTGCTCGCGCTTCACGCCGACCGCGGCCAGCCCCGACGCGATGCCGATCTGCTGCTTCAACTCTGCAAGCCACGGCACGAACGCGTCGCCCGACGACACGCCGACCCCATGCGCGAGCTCCGCGAACTTTTGCGGCGCAACTGCCATGTTGAACGCCATCACCGGCTCGATCATCAACGCGTTGGCCAAGCCGTGGTGCAGGTCGCACACGGTGCCGAGCGCATGCGCGCACGAGTGCACCGCGCCGAGGTCTTTCTGGAACGCGATCGCGCCCATCATCGAGCTCATCATCATGTCGGCGCGCGCCTGCAGGTTGTCGGGCTCGCGCACCGCCGTGCGCAGCGCGCGCGCGCCGATGCGCAGGCCTTCGAGCGCGATGCCGTCGCACAGCGGGTGGTCGACCGGCGACAGGTAGCTCTCGATGTTGTGGGTCAGCGCGTCCATGCCGGTCGCGGCGGTCACGGCGGGCGGCAGGCCGAGCGTGAGTTCGGGGTCGGCGAACACGACCTTGGCAAGAATGGCCGGCGAGAAAATCACGCGCTTGACGTGCGTTGCTTCCTCGCTGATCACGCTGCTGCGACCGACCTCGCTGCCGGTGCCCGAAGTGGTGGGCAGCGCGATGAAGTACGGCAATGCGGCGGGGTCGATGGCGCGGGCCTGCGGGTGATCCCAGACGTACTCCATCACATCGCCGGAGTGCGTCGCGAGCAGGCCGACGACCTTCGCCACATCGAGCGCCGCGCCTCCGCCGACGCCGATCACGCAATCGGCCCCGTGCGCCTTGTACGCCGCCGCGCCGTTCATCACTTGGGCGCCGGTCGGGTTGCCGAACACGCCGCTGTACACATTCACGTGCAAGCCGGCGGCATCGAGCATGGCCTTCAGCTCGGCAATCAACGGCAGCGCCGCCAGACCCTTGTCGGTGACGATCAACGGGCGTTTGCATCCGCGCGCCATCAGGTGCGGGCCGGCCAATGCGCGCGCGCCAGCGCCGAAGTGGATCGTGGTCGGAAACGAGAAACGCGTGATGCTCATGGTGGGGTGCTGGTTGGCTGGCTACTTCATGCGGGCCCAGCGCAGCTCGGTCGAATCGGCGGGCCACTGAACCGCGCTGACCGACTTGCTCATCGCCCAGGTCAATGTGCGACGGTACAGCGGAACGAAAGGCAGCTCGTCACCGACGATGCGCAGCGCGGCGCCGACCATCTCGCGGCGGCGCGTCAGGTCGGGCTCGACACGCACCGCGTCGATCAGCGCATCGAGCTTCGGGTTGCTGTAGCGGCCGGCATTGAAGGTGCCGAGGCCGCTCTTGTCCCAAGTGCGGAACAGCGCGTTCAGCGACGACCACGCATCGGGGGTCGGCGTCCAGCCGAACTCCATGAAACTGGCAGTGCCGCCGCTGAGCTTCGGGAAGAACTGGTTCGTCGGCGAGCTGCGCAAGGTGGTGCGGATGCCGACCTGCGTCAGCATCGCCGTCATCGCCTGGCACACCGCCTCGCGCCACGGCACGTTCACGCAGTCGAGCGTGACCGAGAAACCGTTCGGGTAACCGGCCTCGGCGAGCAATGCCCGTGCCTTGACCGGGTCGTAAGGCAGGCGTTTGTCGAAGTCGGGCGACGAGCCGTCGACCTTGGGCGACAGAAAAGCGCCGGTCGCCACGCCCTGCCCGCGCAACACTTTTTGCGTGATCAGCTCGACGTTGAGCGCGTGATAGACCGCGCGGCGCACGCGCAACTCTTTGAAGGGGTTCTTACCCTTCACGTCACTGTCCGGCAGCTCGTCGCGCGCCTGGTCGAAGGTCAGGTATTGCTGGCCGAGGTCGGTGGTCTGCAGCAGCTTGATCGCCGGCTCGCGCTTCAGGCGTTCGATGTCTTGCGCGGGCGGGTCGAGCACCAGATCGACCTCGCCCGAAACGAGCGCTGCCAGCCGCGTCGCATCGGAGCGGATCGCGATCAGCGTGACGCGGTCGACATTGCCCGAGCGCTTGTCGCCCCAGCCCCACCAGCGCGGGTTGCGCGCGAGCACGGTGCGCACATCGGGCTCGTAGCGCTCGAGCATGAACGGGCCAGTGCCGTTGGCATTGCGCACCGCGAAAGTTTCTTGCTTGCCGTTGAAATCCTGCGCTTTTTCGACGCGATGGCGAACGCTCCAGGGCCGGCTCATCATTGCCAGCATGAACAGCTTTTCGGGCAGCACGGCGTCGGGCGCTTCCAGCGAGAGTTCGAGTGTGAGGTCGTCGATTTTGCGCGCCGCCTTCACGCCCTTGAGCTGAAACGAGCGCTGCGACGCTGCACCCATCGCGCGCTCGATCGAGAACACCGCGTCGTCGGCGGTGAACGGCGTGCCGTCGTGAAAGACGACGCCGGGCCGCAGCTTGAAGCGCCAAGTCGTCGGGCCGACCGCCTGCCACGACAACGCCAGCGAAGGCTCGAGCTTGTACTGCTCGTCGCGGTTCACCAGCGATTCATAAACCTGCGTGTAGACGCGTGAGTGGTACAGCAGCGCGAGACCGTGCGGGTCCATCGTCTGCGGGTCGAAAGCGCTCGCGATACGCAGGGTCGCTGCGCTGGCGGACGCCGGTGTCAGTGCCATGAGGAGCGCGACGAGCGGTGCCATGAGTGGTGCCGTAAGCAGCGCGAGCAGCCAACGGCGGGCAACGGGCGGCGCCTTCATCGTCAGATGACCTCCAGGTAGCGCTTGAGTTCCCAGTCGGTCACGCCGTCGAGCCACTGGCGCCACTCCCATTCGCGCGTGGCGGCAAAGTGGTCGACGAAGTCATCGCCGAACCAGTCGCGTGCGACCGTCGATTGCTTGAACACGCGCGTGGTCTCGATCAAGGTGCGTGGCGCGCGCGGGATGTCGTCAGAGCCCGCGTTGGTGCCGGTGATCGGCGGTTGCGTCAGCTTCAACCCTTGCTCGACGCCGTGCAAGCCGGCGGCGATCACGGCGGCCATCGCAAGGTAGGGGTTCACGTCGGCGCCGGGGCAGCGGGTTTCGAGCCGTGTCGCCTTCGGGCTGCCGGCGATCACCCGAAAACTCGCGGTGCGGTTGTCCATGCCCCAGGTCGGTTTGACCGGCGCCCAGAAGCCGTCGACTAGCCGCTTGTAGCTGTTGATGGTGGGCCAGAACATCGGCGCCATCTCCATCAAAAAGCCGCACTGCCCAGCGAGGTAGCTCTCGAACAGCTTGCTCATCTTGCGCGAGCTTTTCGCGTCGAAGAACAGGTTCGACTTTCCGTCCGACAGGCTTTGGTGGATGTGCCCCGAGCAGCCCGGCAGCTGCTGGTTCCACTTCGCCATGAAGCTCGGCATCACGCCGAAGCGCGCGCCGATTTCCTTGGCGCCGGTCTTGAAGAGAATCGCGCGATCGGCTTGCTCGAGCGCTTCGCCGAACGCGATCGCGACTTCATAGACGCCCGGCCCGGTCTCGGTATGCAGCCCCTCGATCGGCACGCCGAACAGCGGCATCTCGTCCATCAGCGCCTTGAAAAATTCGCGCTTGTGGTTCATCCGCAAGAGCGAGTAGCCGAACATGCCCGGCGTGATCGGCTCGGGGTCGACCCCCTTTTTCGCGGCCCAGCTTTGCGGCGTTTCGGCGAAGTTGAACCACTCGAACTCCATGCCGGTCATCGGCCTCACGCCGAGCTTCTCTGCGCGTTTCAGCACGCGCTTCAAGGTCTGCCGCGGGCAGATCGGCAAAGGCGCGCCGGCCGGCGTGACGAAGTCGCCGAGGAAGAACGGCACGCCGTCGTCCCACGGCACGGTGCGGTAGGTGTCGAGGTCGAGCCGCGCGAGCGCATCGGGGAACCCGTGCTGCCAACCGGTGAGCGCAGCGTTGTCGTAGCAGTGGTCGTTGGCGTCCCAGCCGAACACCACATCGCAAAAGCCGAAGCCACCGTTCGGGTGCGGCTCGGCGGCGCCGAGGAATTTGTCGATGTGCAGGTACTTGCCACGCAAGATGCCGTCGATGTCGCTGACCGCCACCTTGACCTTTCCGGTGCCGGACTCGCGCACGGCACGCAGCGCGGGATGCTCCTTCCCGCTCATCGATTGCTTCGGCGCCACCTTGTCTCCTTGTTCAGCGCCCCCAGCCTAGCGCATCTATCGCGTCTGCGACAGCACTCACCGCCTGCCGCATCTCGTTGCGCCCGATCGCGCCGATGCAGCCAACGCGGAAGGTTTCGACTTGTGTCAGTTTGCCGGGGTACAGGATGAAGCCACGCTGCTTCACCGCGGCGTAGAACGCGTTGAAGTCGTAGCCCTGCACGGCCGGCGCATGGAAGGTCACGATGATCGGTGCCTGCAGCGTGGGGTCCAGGAACGGCGTGAAGCCGAGTCGCTTCATGCCGTCGATCAAGCTGCGCATGTTGTCGGTGTAACGCGCGAGCCGTGCCGGCTGACCGCCCTCTTCGGCGAACTGCTTCAGCGCTTCGCTCAGCGCTGCGACCACGTGCGTGGGTGGCGTGAAGCGCCATTGGCCGGTCTTTTCCATGTAGATGTGCTGGTCGAACAGGTCCATCGCGAGCGAGTGCGAGTTGTGCTCGCAGACGGCAAGCACGGCCTTGCGGATGACGACGAAGCCCATCCCCGGCACACCTTCCAGGCACTTGCCGCTCGCGGCCACGAGTGCGTCGAACGTGATCGTGTGCGCGTCGATCGGCAGCGCCCCGAACGAGCTCATCGCGTCGATGATCAAACCTTTTCCGTGGCGCGCGCACACGTCGCTCACGGCCTGCAGAGGGTTGAGCACGCCGGTGCCGGTCTCGCAGTGAATGAAGCCGACGTGGGTGACGCTCGGGTCGGCGCGCAGCTTGGCCTCGAGCGCTTCAGCCGAGACGGCTTCGTCTTCGGCGTGCGACATGATCGTGGTGCGCCGGCCCATCAGCGCGGCGACCTTGCCCAGGCGCTTGCAATAGGCGCCGTTGTCGAGCACCAGCAGGTGACCATCGCGTGGCACCAGCGTCGCGACCGCAGCTTCGACCGAAAACGTGCCGCTGCCTTGCAAGGGCACGACGACGTGCGAGCCTTCGCCGTGAACAACAGCGAGCAGTTGCCGACGCATCTCGGCCGTCATCGCGACGAAATCGGCATCCCACGAACCCCAGTCGCGCAACATCGCGAGCTTGGTGCGCAGCGTCGTCGTCAAAGGGCCGGGGGTCAGCAGGATGGCATCACGGTCCACGGGTTCATCTCCTTTGTGTGGCGTTGTCAACGGCCACCGCGCCAGGCCTGCGTGCGGCGGTTCACCCACGCGCCGAGGGCCATGAACAAGAGCGTCGCGACAGTCGATGCAGCGGTGATCAGCACGGCGCACGCGGCCGCCGCACCGGCCTCACCGGCTTCGTCGAGGTTGAGGATCGCAATCGACGCGACCTTGGTGCTCGGCGAATACAGGAACACCACCGCCGAGATCGTCGTCATCGCGTTGATGAAGAAGTAGCGCGCGATGTCGAGCAAGGTCGGCGTGCAGATCGGCAGCGTGACGCGCCAGAAGGTCTTGAAGAACGGCACTTTCAGCGAAGCCGAGACCGACTCGAACTCGGGGTCGAGTGCCTTGAGCGCCGTCACTGCCGTGAGGTGGCCGGTCGTGTAGAAGTGAACGATCGTGCACAGCACCAGCAGTGGCAACGTTTGGTACAGGCCGTTCAGCGGATTGCCTGGCAGGTTGAAAAAAAAGATGTAGCCGAGGCCCAGCACCAGGCCCGGCACCGCCATCGGCAGCATCGCGAGCAAGCGCACGACCGGGCGCAGCGCCGCCATGCCGCGCGTTTTTTCGAGCAGGTAGGCGCCGACGAACACAAGGATCGTGCCGAAGAACGCGGTGCCCGCGGCGAGCTTCAAGCTGTTGAGGAAAGCGTCACCGACTTCGGCGTCGACCAGGCCCATCGTGTAGTGCGTGAGCGTGGGCGTGAGGTTGTAGGGCCAAAAGGTCGCGAATGACGCGAAGATCGCCATGCCGAGCATGCCGACCATCAGCGCGGCGGTCAGCAGCGCGTAGGCGAGCATCGCGGTGTCGAAGCCGCGCGCCGGCCTGGGCCGCAACGGCACGGCGCGGGCCGACAGCATCGCGGTCTGCTTTCGGCTGACCAGCCAGTCGATCGCGAAGGTCAGCACTGCGGGCAGCAACAGCAGCAGGCCGACGACCGCACCACGCTGGAAATCTTGCTGGCCGATGACGAGCTTGAACACGTCGGTCGCGAGCATGTTGAAGTTGCCGCCGATCACTTTCGGGATGCCGAAGTCGGTCATCACCAGCGTGAAGGCGACCATGCCGGCCGAGACCAGCCCGTACTTCGCGCCCGGCAAGGTGATCGTGAAGAACTTGCGGCGCGTGCTGGTGCCGAGCGCATCGGCGGCCTCGAACAGGCGCTCATCGGCGAGCGAGAGCGCGGTAATCAGGATCATCAACACGTGCGGGAACACCGCGAAGCACTCGGCCATGACGATGCCCGGCGCGCCGTAGATGTTCTCGAAGCCGAAAGCGCGGATCACGCCGAGCAGCGCACCCTGATTGCCGAACCAGTAGATCAGCGAAATGGCCGACAGCAGCGACGGGGCGAGCAGCGGCACCAACGCGATCGTGCGGAGCAGACCCTTGAGTGGCATGCAGCTGCGTTGCAACGCGTAGGCGAATCCGAACGCCAGCGGCAGCACGATCAGCGTGACCACCAACGACACCCAGACGCTGTGCCAAAGCGAGGTCAACAGCGAAGGATTGGCAAGGTAGCCGGTGAAATTGCCGAGACCAATGAACGTGCCGCCGGCGTTCTGGAGCGACTTGACGAGGATGCTCGCCAGCGGCAGAGCGAGAAAGACGACGAGCGCGAGCGTGATCAGCAGCATCGACGCGTGGGCGATCCGGTCGGTCCAGTGGGCGCGCTGGTGCAGCGCGGTGCCGGGGAGCGTCAGGGCGGCCGGCATCGTGACGTCGCGCGCATCAAGCCGCGGGTTTTGGCGGGAACGCGCGCAGCCGATCGGCGCGCAATGCGAAGCGCAGTTGCGCGCCCTCGTGAACGCCCAAGTCATGCATTTGGATGAGCGAGAACTGCAGGTTCATCGGCTGGTCGGGCAAGCCCTCGACGCGCAGGTCGACGAAGCAATAGCCGCCGAAAAAATCGACGCGCCGCACGGTGCCGACGCACTGGTGCGGGTCGCCCGCCTGCAACCCTTCGACGACGCGGTCTTCCGGCCGCATGTAGAGCGTTACGCTCGACCCGGTCGACGGCTCGGCGCCGGCACTTGGCGGCCAGGGCAGGCGCAGGTGACCGCAGCGCAGCATGCCGCCGCCTTCGGCCACCGCGACAAGCCGGTTGCCCTTGCCGATGAAGTCGGCCACGAACACGCTCGCCGGCTCGCTGTACACCTGCATCGGCGTACCCACCTGCTCGATGACACCGTGGTTCATCACGACGATGCGGTCGGCCACAGAAAGCGCTTCTTCCTGGTCGTGCGTCACCATGATGGTCGTGACACCGAGCTTGTGCTGCAACGAGCGAATTTCCTGACGCAGCCGCACGCGCTCCAACGCATCGAGTGCCGACAAGGGTTCGTCGAGCAGCAGCAAACCGGGCTTCGTGGCGAGTGCGCGCGCGAGCGCGATGCGTTGCTGTTGCCCGCCCGAGAGTTGCGCCGGAAATTTGTCGCCGGTGCCCGGCAGGCCGACAAGCCGAAGCAGCTCTTCGACGCGATTGGCGATGTCGGCGCGCGACTGCTTGCGGTTGACGAGGCCGTAGGCGACGTTGTCGGCCACGGTCAGGTTCGGGAACAGCGCATATGACTGAAACACGATGCCGTAATCGCGCTGCGCAGGCGGCATCAGCGAGATGTCTCGCTCGGCTTGGTGAATGCTGCCGGCTGTCTGCGTTTCCAGCCCCGCGATGATGCGCAGCAAGGTCGTCTTGCCGCATCCCGAGGGCCCCAGAAAGCAAACGAACTCGCCTTGCCCGATCGACAGGCCGATGTCGCGCAGCGCCTCGAAGGCACCGAAGTTCTTGCGGATGCCCGCCAGGCGCAGGTACTCGCTCATCGAATGGGGTTTACTTTTTCGGCTCGGACTTCGCGTCGTAACGCTTGTTCCATTCGGCCAAGACGCGCTCACGATTCGCCGCAAGGGTGGCGAAGTCCATCTTCACCAGCCGCTTCTCGTAGTCGGCCGGCACGTTCTTCAAAGGCTCAGCCACGCCGGGCACCGCGGTGATCGCGAAGTTTTTGCCGTAGAGCTTCATCGCGTCCTTGCTCGAAGCCCAGTCGGCGAGCTTCTTGGCGGCGTCGAGTTTTTTCGTGCCCGCGTGGATCGCGAAGGCCTCCAAGTCCCAGCCCAGCCCTTCCTTCGGGAAGATCAGGTCGATCGGCGCACCCTTGGCCTTGTTGGCATTACCGCGATACTCGAACGAAATGCCCATCACGTACTCGCCGGTCGCCGCCATGTTGCAGGGCTTGGAGCCGGAGTGGGTGTACTGCGCGATGTTCTCGTGCAGCGCGTCCATGAACTTCCAGCCGCCGCCCTTGCCGCCGTCGTCGCCCCACAGCGTCAACCAGGCCGACACGTCGAAGAAGCCGGTGCCCGATGACGCAGGGTTCGGCATCACGATCTGACCTTTGTAGATCTGCTTGGTCATGTCCTTCCAGGTTTCAGGCTTGGGCAGGCCGCGCTTGGTGGCCTCGACGGTGTTGAAGCAAACGGTCGCGCCCCACACATCCATGCCGAACCAGGCCGGCGGGTCTTTCTTGTCGCGGTACTGGCTCATGATCGCGTCGAGGTTGAGCGGCGCATAGGCGATCAACATGCCTTGCTTGTCGAGCAGCGCGAGGCTCGACGCAGCCACGCCCATCACCACATCGGCCTGCGGGTTCGCCTTCTCGGCGAGCAGCTTGGCGGTGATTACGCCAGTGGAGTCGCGCACCCACTTGATCTCGATGTCTGGGTTGACCTTGATAAAGCCGTTTTCATAGGCCTTGAGCTGGTCGGTCTCGAGCGCGGTGTAGACCGTGAGCTGGGTCTTCTGTGCGAACGCGCCCGTGGCGCCGATGAGCAAGGCCAGCGCGGCGAGCACCGGTTTGATGGAACCCAGATTCATGCAGAACTCCTGGCGAAGATGACAAGGAACTGAAGGCAAATGCAAGCCGCGTGCCCATTTCGATCTGGCAGGCTACCGTGCTCCCGGCGCAGTCTAGAGGGCGGGCGAAAGTGGCGTCAACTGTTTCATGTTGATTGTTGACAATCGACATGTGCTGTCATCTACTCGTCACCCATGAGTGCCACAGTTGTCCGCCATCCCACGATCACGCTGCTGCAAACGAGCTCGCTCACGAGCGTGGTGCAGGGCGAGTTGGAGCGAATGATTCTTTCGGGTGAATTGGTGCCCGGCGCCCGGCTGACCGAGCTGACGCTCGCTGCCCGCCTGGGCGTCTCGCGCGGGCCGTTGCGTGAGGCCTTCCGCATGCTCGAAGAAGCCGGGCTGGTGCGAATCGAGAAGAACCGCGGCGTGTTCGTGCGCGATATCCCGATCGCCGAGGCGGTCGAGATCTTCGACCTCTGCGCCGCGATGGACGAGCTCGTCGGCCGGCGCCTGGCCGAGCACATCGCGCCGGCACGGCTCAAAGAAATTCGCGGCCTCGTCGACCAAATGGAGCAGGCGGTCAAGGCCAAAGACGCGCAGCACTTTCACCTGCTGAACCTGAAGTTCCACGACCGGCTGGTCGAGCTCGCCGGCAACGGCAAGTTGACCGCGATCTACCGCAAACTGATCAAGGAACTCAGCCTGTTCCGCCCCCTGAACCTGGCCGACGGCTGGCTGATGCCGGTCTCGGCCAACGCGCACCGCCAGATCGTCAAGGCGATCGCCTCGGGCAACCCGGCAGCCGCCGGCAAGGCGATGTTCGACCACGTCATCGAAAGCAAGGAACGCACGGTTCGCAATCACCCCCAACACGCGCACAAAACTTGAGCCGCAAATGATCGACGTCAACCACCGCCACTACGCCTTGCCAAAGCAACCGACCGTGGTCGTCTGCATCGACGGCTGCGAGCCCGAGTACATCGCCCAAGCCGTCGCCCATGGCCGCATGCCGTGGCTCGCGCGAGTGCTCGCCGAAGGCACGGCGCTGATCGCCGACTGCGTGATTCCGAGCTTCACGAACCCGAACAACCTGTCGATCGTGACCGGCGCGCCGCCCTCGGTGCACGGCATTTGCGGCAACTACCTGTTCGATGTCGCGACCGGCACCGAAGTGATGATGAACGACCCGAAGTGGCTGCGTGCGCCGACGATCCTGGCTACGCTGGCGGACGCCGGGTCGACGCTCGCCATCGTCACCGCCAAAGACAAATTGCGCAAGCTGCTCGGCCACAAGATGAGCGGCATCTGCTTCTCGGCGGAAAAGGCCGACGAGGCGACGATGGCCGAGAACGGCATCGACGACGTCTTGCGTCGGGTCGGCATGTCGCTGCCTTCGGTCTACAGCGCAGAGCTCTCGGAGTTTGTGTTCGCGGCCGGTGTTGCGCTGATGCGGGGCGCATGCAGGCCCGATGTGATGTACCTCTCGACCACCGACTACGTGCAGCACAAGCACGCGCCCGGCACGCCTGGCGCCGATGCGTTCTATTCGATGATGGACAACTACCTCGGGCAGCTCGACGCGATGGGCTGCGTGATCGCCCTCACCGCCGACCACGGCATGAACGCGAAGACGCGCATGGACGGGCAACCCGAAGTGATCTACCTTCAAGATTTGCTGGATGGCTGGCTCGGCGCGGCACATGCCAGGGTGATCCTGCCGATCACCGACCCGTACGTCGTTCATCACGGCGCGTTGGGTTCATTTGCGACGGTGTACCTGCCGCGCGAAGTCGATCAGGCCGCAGTGGTGAAGCGACTCGCATCGCAACGCGGCATCGAAGCCGTGCTGACGCGCGCCGAAGCCACCGAGCGCCTCGAATTGCCGGCCGACCGCATCGGCGACATCGTCGTTCTCTCCGAGCGCTCGTCCGTGATCGGCACGGCTGCAGCGCGCCATGACCTCACTGCACTCGACGCACCGCTGCGCTCGCACGGCGGCCTCTCGGAGCAGCGCGTTCCGCTGATCCTGAACCGCAGAATCGAAGGGCTCGATACGCAACGTCGATGGCGCAACTTCGACGCCTTCGATTTGGCGCTCAACCACGCGCAGTGACCGAGCACGACGACGAAACACCGATGCAGTCATGAAGGCATTCCCGACCCGATGACCCATTTGCTCAACCTGCTCGCCGCGATCGCGCTGCTCGTGTGGGGCACGAACATCGTGCGCACCGGCGTGATCCGGATCTTCGGCGAGAACTTGCGCAAGGTGCTCGCGAGCAGCCTGAGCAACCGCTTCAAGTCGATGCTCGCGGGCCTGGCCGTGACCGGTCTGGTGCAATCGAGCACGGCCACCGCGGTGATCATTTCGTCGTTCGTCGGCAGTGGCCTGGTCGGCATGGCCGCAGGCCTCGCGGTGATGCTGGGTGCCGAGATCGGCACGAGCCTGATGGCGGTGGTGTTTTCGTTCGATCTCTCGTGGCTCTCGCCGTTGCTGATCTTCTCGGGCGTGGTGCTGTTCATCTCGAACGAGAAGAGCACCGCGGGCCGCGTGGGCCGGGTCGCGATCGGTTTCGGGCTGATCACGCTCGGGCTGCAGTTGATCGTCGCAGCAACGCAGCCGATGATCGCTTCGCCGGTGATCCGCGGCCTGATCGTCGGGCTGCCGAACGATGTGTTCCTCGACATCATCGTCGGCGCGCTGCTGACCATGGCCTGCTACTCCAGCCTTGCCTTCGTGCTGCTCACGGCCACGCTCGCGGCCTCGGGCATCTTGCCGATCACGGTCGCGCTCGGCCTCGTGCTCGGCGCCAACATCGGCAGCGGCATCCTCGCGATGCTGACGAGCTCGGGCCCGCCGACAGTGCGCCTGCGCCTGCCGCTCGGCAGCCTGCTGTTCAAGCTCGCCGGTTGCGCGATCGCGATCCCGCTGCTGCCGCACATCCACGTGCTGCTGCAGAACCACCTGCCAAGCATCCACGCGCAGGTGATCGCGTTCCACCTCGGCTTCAACGTCATCCGCGCGGCGCTGTTCATCGGCTTGACCGGGCCGATGGCGCGGCTGGTCGAGAAGCTGCTGCCGGCAGCGCCGTCGCCCGCTGCGCCGACGCGTCCGCGCCACCTCGACCCGTCGGCCCTGCAAACACCCTCGCTCGCGATCAGCTGCGCCGCGCGCGAAGCACTGCATCAGGCCGACGTGGTCGAAACCATGATGAACGGCATCCTGCCGGTGCTTCGCGACAACGATCTGGTGCTTGCCGAGCAACTGCGCAAGATGGACGACACGGTCGACGAGCTGTATTCCGCGATCAAGTTCTACCTGACCCAGATCTCGCGCGAGGCGCTCTCGCAAGACGAGAGCCGGCGCTGGACCGACATCGTTTCGTTCACGATCAACATGGAGCAGATCGGCGACATCATCGAGCGCGTGATTCAAGACATCGAAGACAAAAAGATCCGCAAGAACCGCCGCTTCTCGGATGCCGGCATGGCCGAGATCGTGCACCTGCACGAGCGCCTGAGCGCGAACCTGCGGCTGGGCATGAGCGTGTTCCTCGACGGCCATGTGCGCGACGCGAAAAAGCTGCTCGAAGAAAAAGCGCGCTTTCGCGACCTCGAGCACGCGTACGCCGCGACCCACATCGCACGATTGCAAAACAACACCGCGCAAAGCATCGAGACCAGCGCGCTGCACATCGATCTGATCAGCGACCTGAAGCGCATCAACTCGCACATCTGCTCGATCGCGTATCCGATCCTCGAGTCGGCCGGCGCGTTGACGAATACGCGCATCCGCAACTCGCAGCACGGCGCGCTGACCGCTCCCGAAGACCCGGTCATCTGAACCCACCATGCCCAGCCCCACCGACATGGAACAGCTTTCCGCGCGCCACTGCGTCCATTCCACAAAGGCGAGCACGCCGCGCACATGGCGTTGACCTGGCCGATCGTTTTGGCTGTGCTGTGCGCCGCGATGCTGCATGCCTCGTGGAACGCGATGATCAAGTCGGGCGGCGACAAGGCCGCCGACACCGCGCTGATGACGGTCGCCGGCGCCGTCGTCTCGCTGCCTTTTTTGCTGTGGGTCGGCCTGCCGAACCGCAGCGCGTGGCCGTACCTGCTGGCCTCGCTGGTAATCCACATCGGCTACTACATTGCGCTGGTCGAAGCCTACGAGCACGGTGACCTCGGCCTCACCTACCCGATCATGCGCGGCTTCGCGCCGCTGCTGGTCGCGCTCGGCAGCAGCGCGTTCATCGGCGAAGCGCCGAGCGCAGCAGCATGGCTCGGCATCGTCGGCATCGCGGTCGGCGTCGGGCTGGTCGGGCTGGCGCATCCGGGCGAGGCGCTGCACCACCGCCGCGCGTTGTTGTTCGCGTTCGCGAACGCGGCGCTGATCGCGATCTACACCACGGTCGACGGCATCGGCGTGCGGGTCAACGGCGGCGCGGCGCGCTACGTGCTCATGCTGTTCGTGCTCGACGGGTTTTTTTATCCGGTGCTCGTGTGGCTGCGCCGCGGCACAGTCGAACGCGCCGCGCTCGTCGCCTACGCGCGCAAGCGCTGGCCGGTGGCCGCACTCGGTGCCAGCGCCTCGATCGGCGCATACGGCATCGCGCTGTGGGCGATGACGCGCGCGCCGGTCGCGTCGGTCGCAGCGCTGCGCGAGACTTCGGTGTTGTTCGCCGCGGTGCTCGGCACCGTGCTGCTGAAGGAGCGCTTTGGCCTGCAGCGCGCGATCGGCACCGGCGTCATCGTGGCCGGTGTGATGGCGCTGCGTTTCGGGTGAGTCGAACGCGCCGGGCCCAGCCGAACCAGACGCACGCAGCCACCGGCAGGCCGAGGCCGAGCCATGAGAGCGCGTCCCACACGCCATCGCCCACCAACCCCGCGATCGGCCCGACCGCGCTGACTACCGCCAGCGCGATCGGCGCACCCCACAGCCGCCACTGAAAACCGCGCTTGTGCCGGCTCACGGCGACCTCCCTTCGCGCTTGGCCAGCCACAGGTGGAGGCCGCTGCCAAGCACGATGATGGTGACGATGTCGAGCACAGTCCACAAGATTTGCATCGGCAGGCCGCCGAAATCACTGAAGTGCAGCGGCTGCGAGATCAGCAGCGCGGTCAGGTACCAGGGCAACACGCGGCTGTCGGTCACCACGCCGGTGACCGCGTCGACCAGCACGGACAGGCTGGCCGCGCCGGTCGCCGCATCGCTGACGGTCGGGTTCGCGAGCGAGTTCGCCTCCGAGCTGCGGCGCAGGCCGTAGGCGGCCCAGGCTGTGATCGACGCCGTGAAGTCGAACTCGCCGCGCAAGGCGCCGAACAGATCGCGCTCGTGCGAGTACGACCACGGCCGCGCGAAGTTGGACGACGCGTCGGGCGCGCGCGGCACGACGCTGACGGCAGGGTCGAGCGAGGCGTTCGGCCGGGCGCCGCGCAGCTTGTTCTGCTGCCAGCCGATGTCGGCCGAGAGCCTCACGTCACGGTTGTGCCAATCGAGCCCGACCGCGAGCAGGTCGAGCTTCGAGTGCTCACCGTCGACCGCGGTGTCGCCTTCGTGGTGCGCCGCGTTGAAGCGCACGCCGGTCGCCTGGTCGGGCCCGAAACGGCGCGAGATGTCGGTGGCCACGGTGAACTGACGCCATTCGACGCGCCGGCTGTCACGCGCGTGAGCGGAATGTTGGTCGCGCGTATGGGCAGCAGGTTTATGGCACCGCCGATGCCGTCGCCGCCTGGGCTCGCACCGTTCAAAAAAGCCGTCGCGCCGCGCACCAGCTCGACCCGCTCGAACAGCTCGATCGCGATGTACTGGCGCGGCAGCTATCTGTAGAGGCCGTTGTAAGCCACGTCGTCCGAGCCGAGGATGAAACCGCGGATGAAGTACGACTCCTGGAAGTTGCCGAACCCGCGTGCCATGCGCACCGTCGGGTCGTTCTGCAGCATGTCACCGACGCTCTTGGCCTGGCGGTCCTGGATCAGCTCGTTGGCGTAGCTCGTGATGCTGAACGGCGTGTCCATCATGTCCTGGCTGCCGAGGATGCCGACGCGCCCGCCGCGCGCCACCTGCCCGCCCCGCGTAAGGTGCCTTCAGCCCGCCGGCAGAGGCATCGGCGCTGGGGCGCACGGTGACCGGCGCGAGCGTGGTGATCGGCGCTTTGGCCTCCGACTCGGCGCCGGTTGGGATGCCGTCGCTTTGCGCCCGGGCGCTCGATGTGGATAGCACGAGAACAGCGCCGGCCAGCGCGGCCGGACGAAAGGTGGAAGGCATCGTGAAACCCATGATCGTTAATGCGAACGTTTCGCGTTCTCACGAATGGGCTGCGTGTGCCGTTGCTGCGGAGCGCTAAGTTTTGTCGAGCCAGCGCAGGAGCACCATCGCGGCTTCAAGCGTGAAGGCATCGGAATGAAGCCGCTCGATGAGCGTGGCGGGGTCGAGGCACTCGAAACGTTCGACCTCGCCGTCCTGGTTCATCGGCGCCACGCCCTCGGCCGCGACCGCCTGCACCATCTCGATGTGCTCGACCATGTAGCCCTCGGCCAACGGTCGGCGCACCGTGAGGTGGCCGAAGACACGGACATCGCTGAACTGCGGCAGGCGCAGGCCGGCCTCTTCCCAGGTCTCGCGCTCCAACGTCTGCGCACTCGACTCGGCCGCACTCGACAAACCGCCCATCGTCGTGTCCCACAAGCCCGGGTCGGTGGACTTGTCAAGCGCGCGCTGCTGCACCCACACATCGCCACGCGCATTGCGCACGATCAAATGCACCGCGTGTGTCGCGATGCCGAGCGGCCTCACGACGGCACGTTCGATCTTGCCGACGACCGCACCGCTGCCATCGGCGACCGACAGCAACTCATTGCGCCAGCCACTCACGACACCGTTTGCCTGCAGCCATTGCGCGATATCCGCGAAGCTCGCGTCGACATTGGCGGCACTTTGCGACGCGCCGATGGCGCAACCCGCCGCCGCGGACACCAGCGGCAAGCCCGCGGCAGCGAGGCGTTCGGCCAGCGCGGGCTCGATCGAGCCGATCGTGGCAGTCGCCTGCGCCAAGGTCAGCGGCAAGCGCGGTCGAAGTGGTGGGGCGTCGAGCTTGCGTGCGAGACGTTCGCGCCAGTCGGGGTCGACAAAAGGATTCATGCGAAAAGTGTCCATGCGTCGCGCGTGTGGCGAAGTCATTCGGCGCGCGTCAGCATCTGCAGCAAAGCCGCCTCGTCGAGCACGGTGATGCCGAGTTCGGTTGCCTTCTCCAACTTGCTGCCCGCCTCGGCACCGGCGACGACGTAGTGCGTCTTTTTCGAGACCGAGCCGCTGACCTTGCCGCCGGCCGCTTCGATGCGGTCTTTCGCGTCGTCGCGCGAGAGTGTCGGCAAGGTGCCGGTGAGCACGAAGGTCTGGCCCAGCAACGGCTTGGGTGAGGTGTCGGCCGTGCCATCGTTTTCGCGCCAAACGATGCCACAGGCGCGCAACTGTTCAACGACCTCCCGGTTGTGCGACTGCGCGAAGAAAGTGTGGATGCTGTGCGCCACGATCGGGCCCACGTCGCTGACTTCGAGCAACTGCGCCTCGCTCGCATCGAGCACGCGGTCGAGCTGGCCGAAATGTTTGGCGAGGTCTTTCGCGGTCGTCTCGCCGACATGCCGGATGCCGAGCGCGTACAAGAAACGCGCCAGCGTCGTCTGCTTGCTTTTCTCCAAGCCGTCGATCAGGTTTTGCGCGCTTTTGCCGGCCATGCGCTCCAGCGCGAGGAGCTCGGCGACGCCGAGCTTGTAGAGCTCGGGCAAGGTGCGCACGACGGCGGCATCGACGAGCTGATCGACGAGTTTGTCGCCGAGACCTTCGACATCCATCGCGCGCCGCCCCGCGAAGTGCAGCAGCGCTTGCTTGCGCTGCGCCGCGCAAAACAACCCGCCCGAGCAGCGCCAATCCACCTCGCCTTCCTCGCGCGTGATCTCGCTGCCGCAGACCGGGCACCTGCCGCCGAGGCGCGTGTACAGGTCGAACGGCTGCGCATCGGCCGGGCGTTTGTCGAGCACGGCGCCGACGACTTCCGGAATCACGTCGCCCGCGCGTCGCACGATGACGGTGTCGCCGATGCGCACGTCCTTGCGGTCGATTTCGTCCTGGTTGTGCAGCGTCGCGTTGCTTACCGTCGTGCCGCCGACGAATACCGGCTGCAGCTTCGCGACCGGCGTGAGCTTGCCGGTGCGGCCGACCTGCACGTCGATGTCCTGCAGCAGCGTGGTTTGCTCCTGCGCCGGGTACTTGTGCGCGACGGCCCAGCGCGGCTCGCGCGACTTGAAACCGAGCTGCGCCTGCTGCGCGCGGTCGTCGAGCTTGTAGACAACGCCGTCGATGTCGAACGGCAGCGCGTCGCGGCGCGCGGCGATTCGTTGGTGGTAGGCGGTCAAGCCTTCGGCGCCGTGCGCGACTTCGCTGTCGTCGTTGACCGGCAGCCCCATTTTCTTGAAGGCGACGCCGAGGCCGTGTTGCGTGTCGGGCACCTCCCAACCTTCGACTGCACCGAGCCCGTACGCGAAGAAGCTCAACGGGCGCTTGGCCGCCTTGCCGGCATCGAGCTGGCGCACCACGCCGGCGGCGGCGTTGCGCGGGTTCACGAAGGTTTTTTCGCCTTTGGCGCCGGCCTCGATCAGGGTGCGCTGGCGTTCGTTCAGCGCATCGAAATCGTCGCGTCGCATGAAGACCTCACCGCGCACTTCGATCACCGCGGCGTTCAATGCATCCGCGCCGCGCAGCCGCTTCGGCACGGTCGCGATCATGCGCACGGTGTGGGTCACGTCTTCGCCGGTCTCGCCGTCGCCGCGCGTGGCGGCTTGCACCAGTTCACCGTGCTCGTAGCGCAGGTTGATCGCCAAGCCGTCGAACTTGAGCTCGGCGTGGTAAGCCAGCGGCGGCGCGTCTTCGGCCAGCGCGATCGCCTTGCGCACGCGGGCATCGAATTTTTCGGCACCGAGCGGCGTGGTGTCGGTCTCGGTGTGGATCGACAGCATCGGCACTTGGTGCCTTACGGGTGCGAGGCCATCGAGCACCGCGCCGATCACACGCTGCGTTGGCGAATCTGCTGTGACCAGCTCGGGGTGCGCGGCTTCGAGCGCCTGCAGCGCCTGAAACAGCGCGTCGTACTCGGCGTCGGCAATCTGCGGCGCGTCGAGCGTGTAGTACAGATGGGCGTGGCGCTGCAACTGTTCGCGCAGCACCGCAGCCTTTTGGATCGTGGCTTTATCGGGCATGGCCCGAAGTTTAGACAGGCCGCAACCGCTTCAACCGCCTCAGCTGAATAGCCGACGCGCTGCCGACGTACCGGCCGCCAGGTCACGGCCTTCGAGCGCGGCGTACAACTGTCCGAGTTCGTGGCCGATGGCCGCGAAACTCTCACTGCCGAGTTGGCGGTCGTGGTCGTCGACGACGCTCGCGTCCATGCCCTGCGCGAGTGCTTGAGCGCTCGCCTGCCAGGCCGCGAACGGCGCAGCCTTCGGGTCGGTTTGCGGCACGTCGAAGCTCAGGGTCACGTCGCGCACGGCGGCGAGGTTCGGGTCGTCGGCGAGCGCGGCCTGCGAGTCGAACGTGAGCGTCAGCACCGGCGGCGCGCCGTCTTCGGCGGCGGGCAACACGAGCCGGCCAGGCACGACGCCGGGCACGAAGCCGTGGCGGCTCGCGTGCTGCTGGATGTAGCCGACGCTCCACGCCGCCTCGCGGGCGCGCAGGTGCACCGCGAGCTGCGCGTCGTGGGCCACGGCGAAATGATCGAGCTCGCGCGCACCAGCCACGGCTTCGAGCATGTCGGGGAAATCGGCCATCGCGCCGATTGCGTCGGCGAAGGCCTGCACCTTTTGCACGAACTCCGAATACTCGATCTCGTTCAACGCGCCGGTGCGGTTCGCGAGTTGCACGCCGGCTTGAAACTCACCGTAACGCTGGCCCAGCGTTGGCACTTCCCACTCGCCGGATTCGCTGTTCAGGCCTTCGATCATGAAGGGCTTGCCGCCCGCGCGGCGCGTGGTCGGCAGGTGCGCGATCACGTGTACGCCGCTAACCGGCGCGTCGACGCGCACGGTGGCGATCGAGTCGATCAGCGCGTCGAGCTTCGGGCTCACACGACGGCTCGCACGGCGCTCGGGAGCTGGCTCGTGCAGCGCGGCGAGCGTGCGGGCCTCACCGGACTCGCCCGACTCGGCCGATCTTCCTGGCGTCACTCCGCCGTCCATCACCGGCTCGCGCAGCTCGGTGCGCTCGGGTGCGACCTCGGCGCGCTTCGGCCCAGCCTTGCGCGCCTGCCACGCGCCGTGCGCGATCACGCCGGCGAGCACGACGCCGCCGAGGGATGCGAGGGCGATCGTCAAGGTGCTGCTCATCGTCTTTCCATTGGCAAACGCGCTGTCAGGCCGCTTCGGCCAAGCTGACGGCGGCGTCCATGTCGACCGTGACGATGCGCGAAACGCCCTGCTCCTGCATCGTCACGCCGATCAGTTGCTCGGCCATCTCCATCGCGATCTTGTTGTGGCTGATGAACAAAAACTGCGTGGATAGCGCCATCTGCTTGACGAGCTTGGCGTAGCGCTCGGTGTTGGCGTCGTCGAGCGGCGCATCCACTTCGTCGAGGAGGCAAAACGGCGCCGGGTTGAGCTGGAAAATTGCGAACACGAGCGCGATCGCCGTGAGCGCCTTCTCGCCACCCGAGAGCAAGTGGATCGTGCTGTTCTTCTTGCCGGGCGGCTGTGCCATCACCTGCACACCGGCATCGAGAATCTCGTCGCCGGTCATCACGAGCTTGGCGTTGCCACCGCCGAACAGCTCGGGGAACATGCGGCCGAAATGCATGTTGACCTGCTCGAAGGTGCTGGCGAGCAGGTCGCGCGTCTCGAGGTCGATCTTGTGGATCGCGTCGGTCAGCGTCGTCATCGCCTCGACCAGATCGGCGTTTTGTGCATCGAGAAAGGTTCTGCGCTCCCGCGATGCGGTGAGTTCGTCGAGCGCGGCGAGGTTGACGGCGCCGAGCGCGTTGATCTCGCGGTTGATGCGGTCGATCTGGCCTTGCAGGCCGGTTAACTTGACGCCGTTGTGTTCGATGCCGGCCGACAAGGCCTCGAAGTCGACAGCCGCTGCGACGAGTTGATCGAGGTACTGCGCGCCACCGAGTTGCGCGGCCTGCTCTTCGAGCTGCAGCTTGGTGATGCGGTCGCGCAGCGGCTGCAGGCTTTGCTCGTGCTGCAGGCGCCGCTCGTCAGCGCGGCGCAAGCGCATCGTCAGGTCGTCGTATTCGCTTCGCTTGGCGCCGAGAATCGCTTCGCGCTCCAGCCGCAACGCGAGCGCTTCCTGCAGGCCGGCCTGGGCCGACGCATCGGTCAGGCGCGTGAGTTCTTTCTGCAGCGAAACGTGCGCCTGTTCGTTGCCGGCGAGTTGCTGTGTCGCGGTCTCGATGCCGCGATGCAGTTCACCGCGGCGGGCGGCGAGCGAGCGCGCGGCGAACTGCGCTTCTTGCGATTGGCGTTCGAGTGCACGCAGTTGTTCACGCGCCTCGGTGAGCTTGTGTTCGGCGCCGATGACCGCATCGTCGAGCTCGGCGTGACGCTCTTGCGTGACGCCGAGCTGCATGTCGAGTTCCTCGAAGCGCGCTTCGCCGGTCGCACCACGTTCGGCGAGTTCTTCGAGTTGCGCGTCGACCTCGGCGAGCTCGTCGTCGAGCTGCGCGCGGCGCGTGCTGCTGGCCTCGGCGAGCTGCGACAGGCGCAGCAGCTCGACCTGCAACTGGTGCGCGCGCGTTTGCGCCTCGCCCGCCTCGCGGCGTGCGCCGATCAGGCGTTGCGAGGCGTCGGTGTACATCGCTTCAGCGCGCACCAGGCCACTGCGCGCTTCTTCCGCGATCAACACTTGCGCGCGCAACTGGCGGTCGAGGTTTTCGATTTCCTGTGCGCGCGCCAGCATGCCTGCCTGCTCGGAATCGGGCGCGTAGAACGCGACGGCGTAGGGGCTGACGGCGTGGCCGTCGCGGGTCATGATGACCTCGCCGTGGGTCAGCTGGGCGCGCTCGGCCAGCGCCTCGTCGATGTTCGCCGCGGTGTAGATGCCTTCCAGCCAGTCGTTGAGAAGCGCCTTCAGGCCGGCGTCGTTCAAGTGCAGCAAATCGCTCAGCTTGGAGAGCGTCTGATGCGTGTTCGCAATCGACGCCTGAGGCAGTGTGAAGAACGCCAGCTTGGCCGGTGGCGCATCGTTCGCGAACGCACTGATGGTTTCCAGGCGCCCCACTTCGAGCGCGCCCATGCGCTCGCGCAGTGCGGCCTCCAGCGCGGTTTCCCAGCCCGATTCGATGTGGATCCGGGTCCACAAACCTTGCAGCGAATCGAGCCCGTGCTTCGCGAGCCAGGGCTTCAACTTGCCTTCGGTCTGAACCTTCTCTTGCAACGCGCGCAGCGCATCGAGCCGCGCGCTCAGGTCGGCCTGCGTGCTGCTCTTGGCGTTGACGCTGTTCTGCTGCGCGCGTCGCGCTTCGTCGAGCGCCGGCACCTCGTCGTTCAGCTCGTGCAGCCGCGCATCGGCAACGTCGAAGGCTTCGTCGGCCACCGCGTGTTGTTGCTTCAGCTCAGCGAGCCGGTCGAGGTCGGGCGCGGTGAGTTGGTTGCGTTCGCCGGCGAGCTTGTCGCGGCGCGCGTTGAACTGGCGCTTCTGGTCGCTCACGTTGCGGCTCTCGGCGGCGAGCACCTGGATTTGCTGCTGCACCGCGCTCACGAGGGTCCGCTGTGCGTTGCTGGCGTTCTGCGCCGCACGCACCGCGTCTTCCGCCGTCGGCAGGTGGCCCGATTGCTCCTCGGCCTGCGCGGCCAGCACCTCGCCCTGCTCGTCGGCGGTGGCGATCTGTTCGGCGATGGCCGAGAGCTCGTCGCTCGCCTCGGTCTGGCGCAGCGCCCACTGTTCGTTTTGCGCGGTGAGCTCGACCAAGCGCTGCTCGACGCGCGCCCGGCCCTCGACGACGTAGCGGATGCGTTCTTCCAACCGGCTCACTTCGAGCGCGGCCTCGGCCAATGCGCCTTGGTGCGTGTGCAACTCATCGCTGGCAGCGTAATGCGCTTGGCGAATGGCCTCTAGCTCGGCCTCGCCATGGCGCAACTCGGCGGTGCGCGCCTCCAACACGTTGATCGCCTCGGCCACGGCCGTCTTGACGCTCGCCTCCACGCTCGCCGCATCGCAGTGCATCAGGAACCACGACTGATGCAGCTTCAGCTCACCCGAGGTCTGCAAAGCCCGGTATTGCGAGGCGACCTCGGCCTGCTTCTCCAGCTTGTCGAGGTTGCTGTTGAGCTCACGCAGGATGTCGTCGACGCGGGTCAGGTTCTCGCGCGTGTCCTTGAGCCGGTTCTCGGTCTCGCGGCGGCGTTCCTTGTACTTCGAGACGCCGGCGGCTTCTTCGAGGAACAAGCGCAACTCTTCGGGCTTGCTCTCGATGATCCGGCTGATCGTGCCCTGGCCGATGATGGCGTAGGCGCGTGGGCCGAGGCCGGTGCCGAGGAATACATCCTGCACATCGCGGCGGCGCACCGGCTGGTTGTTTATGAAGTAGCTGCTGGTGCCGTCGCGGGTTAGCACACGCTTCACGGCGATCTCGGTAAAGCGGTTCCATTGACCACCGGCGCGACAGTCTTCGTTGCTGAACACGAGCTCGACGCTGGAGCGCGATGCCGGCTTGCGGTTGCCCGAGCCGTTGAAGATCACGTCCTGCATCGACTCGCCGCGCAGCTCGCTCGCCTTGCTTTCGCCCAGCACCCAGCGTACCGCATCCATGATGTTGGACTTGCCGCAGCCGTTGGGCCCGACGACGCCGACGAGCTGGCCCGGCAACTGAAAGTTGGTCGGCTCGGCGAACGACTTGAAACCGGAGAGCTTGATCGAGTTCAGGCGCATGGGGCTTGCGTTGGACAGTCCAGAGGCTGGCGCCTAAGTGCTTGATTTATTTGAATAAAACCTGCATGGCGCGGGCTTCGGAGCAGCACGGATGATAGCATCCGACCCTTCTGTCGAAGCTCTCGAAAAGTGACCGCCATGGCCAAGACCTCAAGCGCAACAGCCCCTGCCTCGCAGCGCCAAAAACCCGTGAATCCGCCCAGCGTGCCGAGCAAGGCATTGCAGGTTTTTCCGAACCCCACGCCGGAGCGCGACTACGTGATCCAGTTCCAGATCCCGGAGTTCACCTGCCATTGCCCGCTGACCGGCCAACCCGATTTCGCCAGCTTCACGATCGACATGGTGGCCGACAAACTCTGTGTCGAACTCAAGAGTTTGAAGATGTACATGTGGAGCTACCGCAACGAGGGCGCGTTCCACGAGAAGGTCACGAACGACATCGTCGACGACATCGTGCGCGTGGCCGACCCGCGCTTCATTCGCATCACCGCGAAGTGGTTCGTGCGTGGCGGCATCTACACCAACGTGGTTGCCGAGCACCGCAAGAAAGGCTGGAAGCCGCAGCCGGTCGTGCAGCTCCCGCAGCACGGGCAAGCGTCGGGCCTGCTTTAAGCTCGCATCGTTGCTAGACCGCGATGCCGTAGCCGTCGACCTCGTAGGTCGTCACGTTGAAACGCGCCAACTGGTTTTGGCCGAACGCCATCGTGATCGGCACGTCGCCGGCGTCGCGCCCGCGTGCCATCACGATGCGACCGATGCGGGGCACGTTGTGACGGGCGTCGAAGGTGTGCCATTTGTCGCCCAGGAACACCTCGAACCAGGCGCTGAAATCCATCGGGTACGGCACCGGCGGGATGCCGATGTCACCGAGGTAGCCGGTGCAGTAGCGCGCCGGGATGTTCATGCAGCGGCACAAGGTGACCGCCAAGTGGGTGTAGTCGCGGCACACGCCCACTTGCTCACGGAAACCTTCGACAGCGGTGCGCGTGGCGCGGGCTTGGTTGTAGTCGAACCGTATGTGACGGTGCACGAAATCGCAGATCGCTTGCACGCGTGGCCAGCCCAGCGGCGTCGTGCCGAACTGGTTCCAGGCGAACTGCAACAGCGCACTGTCGACCTCGCAGTAGCGGCTCGGCAGCAAAAACTGCAGCGTCTCTGGCGGCAGGTCGGTCGGGTCGTGCTGCCACGCAAAGAAATCGACCGGGTCCAGCAGTCCCGAATCCTGGATCACCGACTCACTGCGAAAGCGCACCTGGTTCACGCCGATGGGCGCATTCACGCGCCCGCACAGGTTACCGAAAGCGTCGAGGTATTCGTCGACTGGCAAGTTTTGGCCGACCTCGATGTGCTCGGGCGCGAGCAGATCGTCGCGGCGCGAAGGGTGCACGTGCAGCAGGTAAATGAGCGCCATCGGCGAGGCGACCGAGAGCTCGATGTCGAAGCCTATTTTGATGAACATGCGTCGCTCCAGCGGCAGGGTCGAGAGTGAAATCGCTTCAGCAACCAGGCGCGGCTGAGGTCGACGTAACAGTATGCAAACAAATGCTTCGGCATGAGCGGGTGACCTCGCATGTGCGGGTTAGAAACACGCGACTCGCCTTGTCGGCGACGTCCTATGCACGAAGCGGGCCAGTGCGGAGCTTCCCCGATAATTGTTCGATGAACCCGTTGCTGTCGCGCCTGCATTCCTACCCGTTCGAGCGCCTGCGCGCGCTGACGGAAAACATCGTGCCGAACCCGGCGTTCGCGCCCATCGGCCTCGGAATCGGCGAGCCGCGCCACGCCACGCCCGAGTTGATCAAGCAAGCGATCACCGAAAACCTGAAGGGCCTGGCGACCTACCCGGCCACTGCAGGCGAGCCTGCCTTGCGGCAAACGATCGCAGCGTGGTTGATGCGGCGTTACGGCGTAGCCGTCGACGCGATGACGCAAGTGCTGCCGGTCGGCGGCTCGCGCGAAGCGCTGTTCGCGCTCGCACAAACGGTGATCGACCCGACAAGGGCGGGCGCGGTCGTCGTGTGCCCGAATCCGTTCTACCAAATCTACGAAGGCGCGGCACTGCTGGCGGGCGCGCAGGTCGCGTTCGTGAACAGCGACCCGGCGCGCAACTTCGCGGCCGACTGGGCCAGCGTGTCGGACGAGACCTGGGCGCACACGCAACTGCTCTATGTGTGCTCGCCCGGCAACCCGACCGGTGCGGTAATGCCGCTCGCCGAATGGCAGCTGTTGTTCGAGTTGAGTGAGCGCTACGGCTTTGTCATCGCTTCCGACGAGTGCTATTCCGAGATCTATTTCCGCGACGAGCCGCCGCTGGGCTCGCTCGAAGCCGCAATGAGGCTCGGCCGCAATTTCGACCGCCTGATCGCATTCACCAGCCTGTCGAAGCGCTCGAACGTGCCCGGCCTGCGCTCGGGGTTCGTGGCCGGCGATGCGCAGGTCATCAAGCAGTTCCTGCTCTATCGCACCTACCACGGCAGCGCGATGGGGCCGGTCGTGCAGCAGGCCAGCATCGCGGCCTGGAACGACGAGGCGCATGTTGTCGCGAACCGCGCCAAATACCGCGCCAAGTTCGCGCAGGTCACGCCATTGCTGACCGCCGTGATGCCGGTGGCGCTGCCCGACGCGGGCTTCTACCTTTGGGCCGATGTCTCGAAGCTCACCCCGAACGGCGACGACGCTGCCTTCGCCCTCGCGCTGCTCGCTCAATACAATGTGGCGGTGCTGCCCGGCAGCCTGTTGGCGCGTGAGGCCCATGGCGTGAATCCGGGCGCAGGCCGCATCCGCCTCGCGCTGGTCGCCGAAATCGACGAGTGCGTCGAAGCGGCGCGCCGAATCCAGCTTTTCGCCCGCTCTTCTTTCATTCAATCCCCGTGAGCCACAAATGACCCAAGCCAACATCCACGAGTTGCAAAGCACCATCGAACTCGCCTGGGAGAGCCGCACCTCGATCAACGCGATCAACAGCCCCGAGATCTACACCGCCGTCGAGGCCGTGATCGCCGAGCTGAACGCCGGCCGCCTGCGCGTGGCCGAGCGCCAGAGCGTCGGCCAATGGACGGTCAACCAATGGGTCAAGAAGGCCGTGCTGCTGAGCTTTCGGTTGAACGACAACAAGGTGATGCGCGCCGGTGACCTCGGCTTCTTCGACAAGGTGCAGACCAAGTTCGCGCACCTCGACGAAGCCGCGATGCGCGCAACCGGCGTGCGCGTGGTGCCACCGGCCGTCGCGCGGCGCGGCTCGTTCATCGGCAAGAACGTGGTGCTGATGCCGAGCTACGTGAACATCGGTGCGTATGTCGACGAGGGAACGATGGTCGACACCTGGGCCACCGTCGGCTCGTGCGCGCAGATCGGCAAAAACGTGCACTTGAGCGGCGGCGTCGGCATCGGCGGTGTGCTCGAGCCGCTGCAGGCCAACCCGACCGTCATCGAAGACAACTGCTTCATCGGCGCGCGCAGCGAGGTCGTCGAAGGTGTGATTGTCGAAGAGAACTCGGTCATTTCGATGGGCGTCTACATCAGCCAGAGCACGAAGATCTACAACCGCATGACAGGTGAAACGAGCTACGGGCGCATCCCGTCGGGCTCGGTGGTCGTCAGCGGCAACCTGCCGGCGGCCGACGGCAGCCACAGCCTGTACTGCGCAGTGATCGTCAAGCAGGTCACGGCCGAAACCCGCGCCAAGACCAGCATCAACGAACTGCTGCGCAGCTGATCACGGCGCGAGCCGTTGCGCGAGCGCCGCAGCGTGCCGTTCCACCCGCGAAGCGTGAAATGATCGACAGCGCGCTGACCCAGCGCCTTGGCCTGAAAGGATTTTCATGAGTGGCGCAAACATGGAGCGCGTGCTGCGGCTGATGTCCGAGAAGGGCGCGTCCGACGTCTACCTCTCGGCGAGCTCGCCTATCCTGATCAAGATCAACGGCCAGTTGCTGCAGCTGAGCGACCAGCCGCTCACGCACACCCAACCGCGCCAGCTGCTGGCCGAGCTGCTCACGCCGAGCCAGCTCGAGGAGCTCGACGACACCGGCGAGCTCAACATCGGCGTCGGCATTTCAGGCGTCGGAAGCTTTCGTTTGAGTGCGTTCAAACAGCGCGGCACGATCGCCGCGGTGTTCCGCTGCATCCCGTTCGTGATCCCCACGCTCGAGAGCTTGAACGTGCCGCCGGTGCTCAACACGTTGGTGCTCGAAAAGCGCGGCCTGATCCTGATGGTCGGTGCGACCGGCGCGGGAAAAAGCACGACGCTCGCCGCAATGCTGGAGCAGCGCAACCAGCAGCTCGCCGGCCACATCCTGACGATCGAAGACCCGATCGAGTTTTTGTTCAACAACAAGAAATCGGTGATCAACCAGCGCGAGGTCGGGCGCGACACGCAGTCACTCAACATCGGCCTGAAGAACGCGCTGCGCCAGGCGCCCGACTGCATCCTGATCGGCGAAATTCGTGACCGCGAGACCATGACGGCGGCGATCTCGTACGCCCTGTCGGGCCACCTCGTGCTCTCGACCCTGCACGCCAACAACAGCTACCACGCGCTCGGCCGTATCTTGTCTTTCTACACGCCGGAGGCACGCCCCGCGCTGCTCGCCGACCTGGCCGCGGGCCTGAAGTCGATCGTCTCGCAACGCCTGATGCGCGCCACGGCCGGTGGCCGCGTGCCTGCGGTCGAGGTCATGCTCAACACCAAGCTGGTCTCCGAGCTGATCGAGAAAGGCGATTTTTCAGGCGTCAAAGAGGCGATGGAAAAATCGATGGCCGAAGGCTCGCAAACCTTCGAGCAAGACTTGGCCCGGTTGATCAACACGGGGTTGATCAGTCGCGATGAAGGCTTGGCCTTCGCCGATTCGCCGACCAACCTGATGTGGCGTTTGCAAAACGACATGGCGCCGGTCTCGCGCGCTGCGCCCAAGCGCGACGAACAGGATGACCAGGCCACGTACACCGAAGTCTCTGTCGACGTGCGGCCCGAACCGGCCACGACCGCGGCGGCGAGCCTGCGCCGATTTTGAGCGTCGCGCGAATTCATGTCACGAACGCTGCACCTCGCTGAACAGCTGATCTCGCGTCGCTCGGTCACGCCGCACGACGGCGGCTGCCAGGCGCTGATCCGCGAACGGCTGGCACCGCTCGGTTTCGAGTTCCACGTGCTCGAACACGGCCCCGACGACACGCGCGTGCTCAATTTGTGGGCCGTGCGCCGCGGCAGCGTCGGTGCCACCGGCAAGCTGCTCGCGTTTGCCGGCCACACCGATGTGGTCCCGACCGGGCCGCTCGGCGCATGGACGAGCGACCCCTTCGTGCCGACCCACCGCGACGGCCAGCTCTACGGGCGCGGTGCGGCCGACATGAAAACCTCGATCGCGGCGATGGTGGTCGCGGTCGAAGAATTCGTGGCGGCGACACCCGACCACGCAGGGTCCATCGCGTTCTTGTTGACCAGCGACGAAGAAGGCCCCGCCGTCGACGGCACCGTGCGGGTTTGCGACTGGCTGCGCGAACGCGGCGAGCGGCTCGACTACTGCATCGTCGGCGAGCCCACCTCGGTCGATACGCTCGGCGACATGATCAAAAACGGCCGCCGTGGCACGCTCTCGGGCAAGCTGCGGGTGATCGGCGTGCAGGGCCACATCGCCTACCCGCACCTCGCGAAGAACCCGATCCACCTCGTGGCACCCGCGCTCGCCGAGCTGGTTGCGGCACGCTGGGACGAAGGCAACGCGTACTTCCCGCCGACGAGCTGGCAGGTCTCGAACATCCACGCTGGCACCGGCGTGGGCAACGTGATACCGGGTGATGCGACGATCGATTTCAACTTCCGCTTCTCGACCGAATCGACGCCGGCATCGCTGCGGGCGCGCGTTCACGAGGTGCTCGATCGCCACGGCCTAAAATACGACCTTGCGTGGACGCTGGGCGGCGAACCGTTCCTGACCCCGATCGGTGACTTGAGCGAAGCGCTCGGCGCGGCCATCCTTACCGAGACCGGCATCGCTCCCGAACTCTCGACCACCGGCGGCACCTCCGACGGCCGCTTCATCGCCAAAATTTGCCCTCAGGTGATCGAGTTTGGCCCGCTCAACGGGACGATCCACAAGATCGACGAACGGGTCGAGGTGGCGAGCCTCGATCCGCTGAAAAACATTTACCGCGACACCTTGGTGCGCTTGCTGACATGACCCTGATAGACCTGATCACCGCGCAGAGCGCCCGCCTCAAACAGGCGGGCGTTTCGTTTGGGCACGGCACCGGCAACGCCTTCGACGAAGCCGCGTGGCTGGTGCTGTGGTCGCTCGGCCTGCCGATGGACGCACTCGAAGCGAAAGCGAAGAACGAGTTGACCGCCGACGAGCAAGCCAAGGCCGAAGCGCTCGTCACCCAGCGCGTCGAGACGCGCCTGCCCGCGGCCTACCTGACGAAAGAAGCCTGGCTGCAGAACGTGCCCTTCTACGTCGACGAGCGCACCATCGTGCCGCGCTCGTTCATCGCCGAATTGCTCGCCGACGGCGAAAACCACGGCACGCTCGACGCGTGGCTGAGCGACACCACGCACAAGGTGCTCGACCTGTGCACCGGCAACGGCAGCCTTGCCGTGATCGCCGCGATGGCCTACCCCGACGTGACGGTCGATGCCGCCGACATTTCGGAAGACGCGCTCGCCGTGGCGCGCATCAATGTCGACAAACACAAGCTCGACAAGCGCATCTCGTTGATGCACTCCGACCTGTTCGCCGCGGTACGCGGGCCCTACGATTTGATCCTGTGCAACCCTCCGTACGTGAACGCGCAAAGCATGCAGGCGCTGCCGGCCGAGTACCGCGCCGAGCCGGCCCTCGCGCTGGCCGGTGGCGACGACGGCATGGACCTGGTCCGCAAGCTCTTGCGCGATGCCACCAAGCACATGACGGCGGACGCCGTGCTGGTGCTCGAGATCGGTAACGAGCGGGCACATTTCGAGCATGCGTTCCGGCGGCTCGAAGTGGCCTGGCTCGAAACCAGTGCCGGTGACGACCAGGTGCTGCTCGTGCAACGCCAGACGCTCACCCAATACCGCTGGGCCTGACCGCTTCGCCGGCCCCGCGGGGCTTCCACCGAACTGATTGATTTTTCTCATGCTCGTACTCAACCAAGTCTCCCTGCGCCGCGGCGTCAAGCTCGTGCTCAACCAGGCGAGCGTCACGCTGCAGCCCGGCGAAAACGTCGGCCTGGTCGGCCGCAACGGCGCCGGCAAATCGTCGCTGTTTTCGCTCATCACCAAGCGCCTGCAGTCCGATGCGGGCGACGTGAGCATGCCGCCGCGCTGGCGCATCGGTGAGGTCGCTCAAGACATGCCCGAAACCGACCAGGGCGCAACCGATTTCGTGCTCGAAGGCGACACCCGCCTGATGGAAGCGCAGGCGCAACTTGTGCAAGCCGAACTCGACGACGACGGCCATGCAATGGGCGACGCGCACCAGGCGATCGCCGAGGCCGGTGGCTTCGAGGCGCGGCCACGCGCGCAGGCGATGCTGCAAGGCCTCGGCTTCAAGACGGCCGAGCTCGATGCGCCGGTCAACAGCTTCTCGGGCGGCTGGCGGATGCGCCTGCAGCTCGCGCGCGCGCTCATGTGCCCGGCCGATTTGATGCTGCTCGACGAGCCGACGAATCACCTCGACCTCGACGCCCTGGTCTGGCTCGAAGCCTGGCTCCAGCGTTACGAAGGCACGATGATCGTGATCAGCCACGACCGCGAGTTTCTCGATGCGATCACCAACGTCACGCTGCACCTCGACGAGACGAAGCTTACGCGCTACACCGGCAACTACACCGCCTTCGAAGAGATGCGCGCCGAACGGCTGACGCAGGCTGCAGCCGGCTACCAGAAACAGCAGGAGCGCATCGCCCACCTGCAAAAGTTCATCGACCGTTTCAAGGCAAAAGCCAGCAAGGCCAAGCAGGCGCAAAGCCGTGTGAAGGCGCTGGCACGCATGGAGCGCCTCGGCCCGGTGCTGACCAGCGCCGACTTCCAGTTCGAGTTTCGCGAGCCGATGAATTTGCCGAACCCGATGCTGGCGTTCTCGCAAGTGGCTTGCGGCTACCACAGCGACGACGGCAACGAGACCCGCATCATCGACAACATCAACCGCTCGGTGCTGGCGGGCCAGCGCATCGGCATCCTCGGCGCCAACGGGCAAGGCAAGTCGACGTTGGTAAAAACCATCGTCGGCGACCTGCCGCGCCTGACCGGCGACATCACCGAAGGCAAGGGCCTCTCGATCGGCTACTTCGCGCAGCAAGAGCTCGACGTGCTCTCGCTCGACGACGGCGCGCTGATGCACATGATTCGCCTCGCGCGAGACAAAGGCCCGGCCGGCCGCGAGCAGGAGTTGCGCGACTTTCTCGGCTCGTTTCGTTTCGTCGGCGAGATGGTGACGCAGGCCGTCGGCACGCTCTCGGGCGGCGAGAAAGCGCGCCTCGTGCTGGCGATGCTGGTCTGGCAGCGCCCCAACCTGCTGCTGATGGACGAGCCGACCAACCACCTCGATTTGACGACCCGCGAGGCGCTCTCGATGGCGCTGAACGAATTTGAGGGCACGGTGATGCTGGTGAGCCACGACCGGGCCTTGCTGCGCGAAGTGTGCGACGAGTTCTGGCTCGTCACCGATGGCGCGGTCAAGCCGTTCGACGGCGACCTCGACGACTACCAGAAGTGGCTGCTCGAGCAATCGCGTGAAGCCTCGCGCGAGCAATCCAAAGGCGACAAGGCCAAGCGCAAGCGCGATGCCGCAAACGCCACCGAGGTGCCCGCCCCGGTGGCCGCCGCGAACCGCCCACAGCGCACCGATGACGCCAAGCCGCTGCGCAAGGAGCTCGGCAACGTCGACAAGCGCATGGCCGTGCTCGTCGCCGACCGCGGCGCGCTCGAGACCGCAATGGCGGCAGCGAACATCACGCCCGCACAGCGCGCCGAGCAAGGCAAGCGGTTGAAGGCACTCGGCGACGAGATCGACGCGCTCGAAGCGCGCTGGCTCGACCTCAGCGCCCGGCTCGATGCGTTGACCGGCCAGCCGGCGGGTTGAGTACGCCCCGGCGGCGCGCAGCGCATCCGGTCGATTCGAACGGCGCATGGTCGATCAGCGCGTCGCTTTTCAATTGAACACAATATAATCGCACGTACTACGATAAACTGCCGGCATGCCGAACAAGGATTTCACCAACAAAGAATCGATTGCGAGCCCGCGTGAATTGCAACGTTTGGACAACCAGCTCTGCTTCGCGCTGTACTCCAGCTCGCTGGTCATGACCAAGCTGTACCGGCCACTGCTTGCTGAACTCGGGCTGACGTACCCGCAGTACCTGGCGCTGCTCGCGCTGTGGGAGTCGGATGCGATCGGCGTCGGCGAACTCGGCGAACGGCTGTACCTCGACTCCGGCACGCTGACGCCGTTGCTCAAGCGCATGGAGGTCGCCGGCCTGCTGGCGCGCGAGCGCGCCGCCGACGACGAACGCCGCGTCATCGTCACGCTCACGGCCGCGGGCCGCGCGTTGCGTCGCAAAGCCGAAGGCGTACCGCACCAGGTCGCTTGCGCCACCGGTTGCAAGCTCACCGAACTGACCAACCTCACCGCGCAATTGCAGGCGCTGCGCACCAACGTCGCCGGGCAACTTTCCCTGGCGGCCTGACCCTCACCTCCCCCAACCGTTCAACCAAAGGAACGCACCATGAAGCTCGACAAAGTTCTCTACACCGCCCATGCCACCTCGACCGGCGGCCGCGAAGGCACTTCGAAGTCATCCGACGGCGTACTCAACCTGACGCTGACCACACCGAAAGAAATGGGCGGCAACGGCGCCACAGGCACCAACCCCGAGCAGTTGTTTGCAGCCGGCTATTCGGCTTGCTTCATCGGTGCGATGAAGTATGTGGCGGGTTCGCAGAAGATCGCGCTGCCGGCCGACACGTCGATCAAGGCCGACGTCGGCATCGGCCCGATCCCGGCCGGCTTCGGCATTCAGGTCACGCTGAACGTGACTATCCCCGGCATGGAGCGCGCGGCAGCCGAAAAGTTGGTCGAGGCCGCGCACGGCGTGTGCCCGTACTCGAACGCTACGCGCGGCAACATCGAGGTGACGCTGAACGTGCTCTGAGCGCGACCCTCTCGACCCCGCGATCGCGTGGGGTCGGTGGTGGCGGATTTCACGAAATCGTCATCCACCGTCTTTAGCCTCGGAAACGATTTTTCACGCTGCCGAGGCACCCATGACTTTCTATCTGCGCCCCCTCGTTGCCGCACTGGCACTGGCCGCGGTTTCCGCTGCCCACGCCACGCCCGCGTTCGTCAACGGTCTGGCCTTACCCGCCACGATGCTCGACCTGTCAGGCGGCACCGCAGTCAACACCGGCCGCGTCGGTTATTTTTCCGACATCTACTACGACACCAACCGCAATGAATGGTGGGGCGTTTCGGACCGTGGCCCCGGCGGTGGCACGCTCGACTACGCAACCCGCGTGCAGCGCTTTTCGCTCGACGTGAACACCACCACCGGCGCGATCTCGAACTTCCAGATTCGGCAAACCGTGTTGTTCACCGATGCCGCCGGTCAGCCGCTGAACGGCAAGGCGCCGAGCCCCGTCAACGTGCTCGGCGGATCGTTCGACCCCGAGGGTTTCGTGATCAACCCGAAGACAGGCAACCTGCTCGTGTCGGACGAGTACGGCGCCTCTGTCTACGAGTTCGACCGCACCGGCAAGCGGGTGCGCGAGTACGCCGTGCCCGAAAACATCAAGCCGACATCCGCACCCGGCGTGTACACCTACGAGCCTGACGCGAACAGCGCCGGCCGCCGCAACAACCGCGGCTTCGAAGGCTTGGCGATCAGCCCGGATGGCAACTTCGCCTACGCGATGCTGCAAAGCGCGATGGTCAACGAAGGCGGCGCCAACGGCGTCTTCAATCGCATCGTCAAGTTCGATACTGCGACCGGCAAAGCGGTCGCGCAGTACGCCTACAAGATGGAAGGCTCGAGCCAGGGTCGCGGCATCTCGTCGCTTGTCGCGATCAACGACCACGAGTTTCTCGTGCTCGAACGCAACAACCGCGGGCTCGGCGCGGGCTCGGAGCTGACGACGCAGAACAAGAAGGTCTACAAGATCAACATCGCCGGTGCCGACGACATCAGCGGTATCGAGATGACGGGTGGCGTTTTCGCTGGCAAGACCGTCGCGAAAACTACGACGCCTTTCCTCGACCTCGGTGCCGACACGCTTGCCGCACTCGGCGGCGCCGTGCCCGAAAAGTGGGAGGGCCTCGCCATCGGACCCAAGCTCGCCGACGGCAGTTTTCTGATGCTTGCCGGTACCGACAACGACTACTCGGTGTCGCAAATCTCGGGCAGCTCGACCCAGTACGACGTGTATTTCAAGCCCGGCACGAACAACCGCATCCAGTGCGGAATAGGCGGCTTTGCCAACTGTGTCGTGATGAATGCGAACGGCTCGCTCGGTGCGGCCGTGCCGGCCGGCTTCGACACGACCGGCTACGCGCTGATTCCCGGCGTGCTTCACGCGTACAAGGCCAGCGCGGCCGATCTTGTCGGCTATGCAGCACCAGTGCCCGAACAGCAAACTTACGCGCTGATATTCGCCGGGCTTGGCGCAGTCGGCTGGGTTGCGCGGCGCCGCGCGCGCTGAATCGGGCTCAAGCCGCGCCGCGCGAAAACAGCTGCAACACGAGTTCGATGCGCGCCTGAACCGGCGTCAGCGCGCCAGCCGATGGCAGCGCGGGTGCGTTGGCATCGATCACGCTGCCGCCCAGGCAACGCGTGGCGCGCAGCACCTCCATGCCGGCGGCTCGCGCTTCGATAAGATCTGCTTCTAACGCGTGATGCACGCTGCCGTTGCCCGTGGCCGCGACGACGATGCCGTCGACCCCGGCGTCGTGCATGGCTCGGACCAGCGAGCCCCGCGCTTCGCTGTGACTCGTCACGATCTCGACGACCGGCCAAGGTGTGCCGTCGCGCGGCAAGCGTGACAACCCGATCGCTTCGCCCGCGGGCCACGCGCGATGCCTTCGCAAGCGCCCTTCTTTGATGTGGCCGAGCACGCCGGCATCGCCCGAGCCGAATGCGTCGAGGCGATAGGTGTGGACCTTGCGCACATCGAGCGCACTGTGAACCGCACCGGCAAGCACCGCGACCACACCACGCGCGCCGGGCGCATGCGCCACGACCATCGCGTCGAGCAGGTTTTGCGGGCCGTCGGATTGCAACGAGGTGGCTGGCCGCATCGCAGCCACCAGCACCACCGGCTTGAGCGGCGCGAGCAACCGCTGCAGGAAATAGGCGGTTTCTTCCAACGTGTCGGTGCCGTGGGTGATGACCACGCCGCCGACCTCGGGCCGCGCGAGGTGCCGGTCGACGGCAACCGCGAGCGCGCGCCAAGTCTCAAAGCCCATGTCTTTGCTGTCGAGCTGCGCGATCTGCTCGACTTCGATCGGCATACCGGCGAGCGCCGGGACGCTTTCGACCACCTGTGCCGCACCGAGTTGTGCGGCGCTGTAGCCGACGTTGTCGGATGCGCTCGCGGCGATGCCGGCGATCGTTCCGCCGGTGCCGAGCACGACGACGAGGGGCGCTTTGTTTTGCATTTTTTGCGAAGCTGGATGAAAATACAGGTACTGGATGAATCGTCAGCCTGCAACCCAAGCAAGCCGCCGTGTGTCCGCTCTCGGGGAACCTCAGTGTACGAACCGCCCAAGCTCACCGACCGCCAACAGCAAATCCTCGAGCTCGTGCAAAACGCGATCGAACGCACCGGCGCCCCGCCTACGCGCGCCGAAATCGCCGCCGAGCTCGGCTTCAAATCAGCCAACGCCGCCGAGGAGCACTTGCAGGCGCTTGCGCGCAAGGGCGTGATCGAGTTGGTGGGCGGCACTTCGCGTGGCATCCGCTTGCGGTCGGAAACGCTGCGGCAGGTCAACCTGCAGCGCAGCAAGCACTTCACGTTGCCGCTGCCTGGCATGGCGCAACTCAGCTTGCCGCTGATCGGCCGCGTGGCGGCCGGCAGCCCGATCCTCGCCCAGGAACACATCGACCGCACCTACCTGCTCGAGGCCAGCATGTTTGCGCAGCGGCCCGATTACCTCCTCAAAGTGCGCGGCATGAGCATGCGCGACGCCGGCATCATCGACGGCGACCTGCTCGCCGTGCAGCGCACGAAGGAAGCCAAGAACGGCCAGATCGTAGTCGCGCGGCTCGGTGACGAAGTGACCGTCAAGCGCTTTCGCCGCACCCGCAACAGCATCGAGCTGATCCCCGAGAACCCCGAGTTCCAAACCATCGTCGTACCCACCACGGGCGCCGATGCGGCCGAGATGCAGTTCGAGCTCGAAGGCCTCGCGGTCGGGTTGATCCGCAACAACATGACGATGTGATCGCCGTGGCCGCCGCGCGCACGGTCAAAGCGCCCAAGGCCACCAGCGCGGTCGAATGCACGGTACTTGAGCAGTTGCCCAACATCGGCCCATCGCTCGCTGACGATTTGCGCCTGATCGGCATCGAGCGCCCGGCCGACCTGCGCGGCAAAGACGCCTTCGTGCTGTACCAGAAGCTGTGCGCCGCCACCGACCAGCGGCAAGACCCCTGCGTGCTCGACACCTTCATGGCCGCCGTCGACTTCATCGGCGGCGCGCCCGCGGCGCCGTGGTGGGCCTACACGTTGCAACGCAAGGCACTGTTCGGCCAGGTGTAGTCAAGCAAACCCGCGCCGCACCACTCAGCGGCGTGCGCCACGCTCACTGTTTCGGCGCGCCCAGAAAATCCATCTTGCCGATCTCGACACCGTTGTGGCGCAGCAGCGCATAAGCCGTCGTCGCATGAAAGAAGAAATTCGGCAGCGCGAAAGCCTTCAGGTATGCCTCGCCTTTCATCACGATCGGTCCGGTGCGGCGCGGCAGCGTTACGTCCTTCTCTTCGGTGCCATCTACCTTGTCGGCCGGCACCGATTCAATGAACTCGATCGTCGCGCCGATGCGCGCGCGCAGTTCCGTGAAGCTGGCTTCGGTGTCATCGAACTTCGGCGCGTCGACGCCGGCGAGGCGCGCGACCAGGAACTTGGCAGTGTCGCAAGCGATCAGCACCTGGTTTTTCAGCGGCAGCATGTCGGGCGCCAAGCGTACCGCTAGCAGCACCACGGGATCGAACTTTTTCGATTCCGCATGGGCTTCGGCCTTGTCGAACCAGACGCTCATGTTCTTGAGCATGGCAATGAAAATCGGCGCGCTGGCCGAGTGCATGGTGATGGACATGGATACTTCTCCGGTGGTTTTTAAAGGAGTAATTCGGCATGGCGGCGGTGACGCCGGCAACCGTGGCGCGAAAGTGCTCGCGTGCACAATCGGGGCCGAGCCTGCAGGCAGCAACGACCGACCGCCCTCCCGTGAACATCATCATCCTAGACGACTACCAAGACGCGGTGCGCAAACTCAAGTGCGCCAGCACGATGGAAGCGCTCAACGCCAAGGTCTTCACCAACACCGTCAAGGGCATCGGCCAACTCTCGGTCCGCCTGCGCGATGCCGAGGTGCTCGTGCCGATACGCGAACGCACGCAATTTCCGAAGCAGTTGCTCGAAAAATTGCCCAAGCTCAAGCTGATCTCGCAGACCGGCAAGGCCGGCTCGCACATCGACATCGAGACCTGCACGAAGCTGGGCATCGCGGTTGCCGAAGGTGTGGGTTCGCCCACTGCCCCTGCCGAATTGACCTGGGCGCTGATCATGGCCGCGATGCGCCGCCTGCCGCAGTACATCGGCAACCTCAAGCACGGCGCGTGGCAACAATCAGGGCTGAAAGCCGCCTCGATGCCTGCGAACTTCGGGCTCGGTATGGTGCTCGAGGGCAAGACCCTCGGCATCTGGGGCTACGGCAAGATCGGCCAGTTGGTCGCCCGCTACGGCAAGGCCTTCGGCATGCAGATCACGGTCTGGGGCAGTGAGTCGGCGCGCGAGCGCGCCGCGAACGATGGCCACACCGCCGCACCCAGCTGCGAGGCCTTCTTCGAGACCTGCGACGTGCTCTCGCTGCACCTGCGCCTGCACGACAGCACGCGCGGCGTCGTCAAGCTCGACGCGCTCTCGCGCATGAAGTCGACCGCGCTGCTGGTCAACACCTCGCGCGCCGAACTGATCGAAGAAGGGGCGCTGGTTTCGGCGCTCAACCGTGGCCGGCCCGGCATGGCCGCGGTCGATGTGTTCGAGAGCGAGCCGATCCTGCAAGGCCACCCGCTGCTGCGCCTCGAGAACGCGGTCTGCACGCCGCACATCGGCTATGTCGAGCAAGACAGCTACGAGCTCTACTTCAAGGCCGCGTTCGACAACGTCGTGAACTTCATCGCCGGCACGCCGACGAACATCCTGAATCCCGAGGCGCTGCGAGTGCTGCGATGAGCGCGGCCGCTGGCGCGGCGATGCCGGGCGCACCGATGCCCGCGAGGCTCCGTTGGGCCTTGATGTTCGGCAACTTCGTGATCGGCGCCGGCGTGATGGCCGTGGCAGGCACGCTCAACGACCTCTCGCACTCGCTGAACGTTTCGATCGCGCTGGCCGGCCAGCTGATCGCGATTGCCGCCGCGACCATGGCCTTCGGCGCTCCGCTGCTGGCGAGTTGGGTCGCGGGCTTCGACCGCCGCCGCCTGTTGGCGCTGGCGCTGCTCTGGTACGCCGCCGGCCACGCGATCAGTGCGCTGATGCCGACCTACGCTGCGCTCTGGCCGGTGCGCGCGCTGACGATGCTGGCCGCCGCCGTCTTCACGCCGCAGGCGGCCGCAGCGATCGGCTTCATGGCTGCACCGCGCGAGCGTGGCCGGGCGATTACGTTCATCTTTCTCGGCTGGTCGGTCTCGTCGGTGCTCGGCCTGCCGCTCTCGGCCTGGATCGGTGAGAGTTTCGGCTGGCAGTTCGCGTTCGCGACGATCGCTGCGCTCTCGCTGGCGGCTGCGGTCTGGGTCTTCGCGGCAATGCCCGATGGCGTGCGCCCTGCCGCCCTTTCAATGAAAGCATGGCGAGATGTGCTGACGAACCCGGTGCTGATGGCGATGGTGTTTGTCACCGCGCTCTCGGGCGCAGGCCAGTTCACGCTGTTCTCGTACTTCACGCCGTACTACCGCAACACGCTCGGCGCCAGCACCGAACAGATCACGATGCTGCTGATGTGGTTCGGCGCGTTCGGCCTGATCGGCAACGTGGTGCTGACACGCGTGATCGACCGCGTCGGCCCGAACATCGTGGTCGCGTTCACGTTGTCGCTGATCGCGCTTTCGCTGCTCGCCTGGCCGCTCGCGGTCACGCTGGTCGGCACGGCCGTGGTGCTGGTCCCGTGGGCGCTCGGCTGCTTCGCGTCGAACTCGACCCAACAGGCGCGCTTGGGGCTGGCCGCGCCCGCGCTCGCGCCAGCGTTGATGGCGCTGAACACGTCTGCGATCTACCTCGGCCAAGCGATCGGCGCCTCGAGCGGCGGCTGGCTGATTTCGCACGGCGGCTACGCGCCACTGCATTGGGTCGGGCTTGCGTGGATCGTCGCCGCCATCGTGCTCAGCCTGTGGGCCGGGCGGCGCACGGTGGTGTGCGCATGACGACCGCGACGCCGCGACCACGCGCCGCACCCGCTTCGCTGCGCGAGCTGTTCTTCGCTTTCAACTGGCTGGCGCTGCAGGGCTTCGGCGGCGTGTTGCCGGTCGCGCAGCGCGAGCTCGTCGAGCGCAGGAACTGGCTGACGCAAGACGAGTTCGTCGAGATGCTCGCGATCAGCCAGGTGCTGCCGGGGCCGAACGTGGTGAACCTCGCGCTGACGTTCGGCGACCGCGCGTTCGGCTGGCGCGGCGCCTTGGCCGCGCTCGGCGGCATGCTGCTCGTGCCGATGCTCATCGTGCTCGCGCTGACCGCGCTGTACGGCCGCTTCGCGCAATATCCAGTGGTCACCGGCGCGCTGCGCGGCATGGGCGCAGTCGCGGCCGGGCTTGTGCTGTCGACCGGCTTCCAACTGCTCGGCACGCTCAGGCACAACGTGATGGGCTTGCCCGTGTGCATTGGCTTTGGCGCGCTCACGCTGCTCGCGACCGTGTGGTTGCGGCTGCCGCTCATCGGAGTCATCGCCGGCCTCGGCTCGGTGGCGGTCGCAGTGGCGTGGCAGCGATCGAAAACGCGATGACTCTCGACATCGCCGACCTGTTCGGCCTGTTCACGCACTTCCTGGTGTTGAGCCTGCTCGCGGTCGGCGGCGCGATCACGACCGTGCCCGACATGCACCGCTACATCGTCGCCGAACACCACTGGCTGACCGATGCGCAGTTCACCGCGTCGATCGCCATCGCGCAGGCTGCACCGGGGCCGAACGTGTTGTTCGTCGCGGTGCTGGGCTGGAACGTCGCCGGTCCGCTCGGTGCATTCGCGACGATGACCGGCATCCTGGTTCCGTCGACCGTGCTCTCGCTGTGGGCCACGCGCTGGGGCGCTCGTCGGCGCGAGACCCGGTTCGTGCGCGCGTTCACCGCCGGGCTCGCGCCGATCACGCTCGGGCTGTTGCTCGCGACCGGCTGGGTACTCGCCGAACCTTTTCTGCGCGACCCGGCGCACCGCTGGGGCGCGCTCGCGTTGATCGCCGTGAGCATCGGGGCGATGCTGCGTACCCGGCTCAGTCCCATGTGGCTGGTGGCGCTCGGCAGCGTTGTTGGGGCGCTCGGCTTCGTCTGAATTGCGGGCGGTCAACCCAGCGCGCGGTCGATCACGCCGGGCAGCGCGTGCAGGTCGTCGACCACCGACGTGGGCAGTTCCGACCAGTCGAAAGATTCGCTTTGCGCGTAGGGTGATGCCATCAGCACTTGGGCGCCGCCACTCGGAGCGCCACTGACCATCAGGCTCAACGGTATCGCCGGCCGGGAGTGGGCTTCGTTCATCACGGCCAGCGTGCCGCCGATCGACGCCGCGAACACCAGCACGGGTGGCGCGCCCGGCACCATCGCCAGCACCGACAGGCCCCGATCGCGCGCTGCAAGTTCGATGCGCTGCAGCGTTTCGGCGACGCCGTAGCGGCTGTGCCGAATCACGCGCATCGCGTGGTTGCGCTCGTCCTCCGAAGCGCTGCGCAGCGGGATCATCGCGGCCATCACGACGGCGAGGCTGCCGGTCATCCAGAGGCGGAACGGGCGGCGCACCAAGGGTTGAACGATGTTTTTCATGCGCCCAGCGTAGGGGCGCCGCGTGACATTTTTATTGCACGCGGAGTCAAGATTGGTAAACGGCTGCCGGCGCCGCTTTGCCGACGCTTTGCCGCCGCTGAACCGTCGCTGAACTGCCGCTACTTCGTGCCGAAGATCTTGTCGCCCGCGTCGCCGAGGCCGGGGATGATGTAGCCGATCTCGTTCAAGTGGCTGTCGACCGAGGCCGTCCAGCAACGCACTTCCGGATGCGCTTTCGCGAGCGCGGCCACGCCTTCGGGAGCAGCCACCAGCACGAGCGCGCGGATGTCCTTGCAGCCGCGCTTCTTGAGCAAATCGACGGTCGCGATCATCGAGCCGGCCGTCGCGAGCATCGGGTCGATGATCAGCGCGGTGCGCTCGTCGAGCTTGCCGACGAACTTCTCGAAATAGTTTTCGGGCTGCAGCGTCTCGTGGTTGCGCGACAGGCCGACCACGCTGACCTTCGCGCTCGGGATCATGTCGAGCACGCCGTCGAGCATGCCCAAGCCGGCGCGCAGGATCGGCACGACCGTGACCTTCTTGCCGCTGATCTGCTCGATTTCGGTCGGGCCGCTCCAGCACTGGATCATGACCTTCTCGAGCGGGAAATCGGCTGTGGCCTCGTAGGCGAGCAGGCGCGCAAGCTCGTTGGTGAGCTCACGAAATTTCTTGGTCGAAATGTCGTCCTCGCGCAGCAGGCCGACCTTGTGTTTGACCAGCGGGTGCTTGACGTCGATGACGGGCATTGCAGCTTCCTGACTTGTGCGTTAGGTGGCGCGTTAGGTTGACTTCTTGGTGCGCTGGCGCACCGCTTCATACAGGCACACGCCGCTCGCCACCGAAACGTTCAGGCTCTCGACCGCACCGGCCATCGGCAGGCGCACGAGCTCGTCGCAGGTTTTGCCGGTGAGTTGCCGCATGCCGCTGCCTTCGGCGCCGAGCACGATCGCGACCGGGCCGCTGAGATCGAGGTCGTAGAGCGAGCGCTGCGCGTCGTCCGACGTGCCGATGACGCGGATGTCGCGCTCCTTCAACTCGTTCAAGGTGCGCGCCAGGTTCGTCACCATAAAGTACGGCACCGTGTCGGCCGCGCCGCTCGCGACCTTGGCCACCGTCGCATTGATGCCGACCGCGTGGTCTTTCGGGGCGATCACCGCGTGCGCGCCGGCACCGTCGGCCACGCGCAGGCAGGCGCCGAGGTTGTGCGGATCGGTGATGCCGTCGAGGACCAAAATCAGCAGCGGGCCATCGATGGCATCGAGCGTGTCGTCGAGCGAAGAGCTGACGGAAATAGTCTCGACCCGCGCCGCCACACCCTGATGGCGGTGCGAGCCGCTCAGCTTCTGCAGCCGGTCGTCGTCGCTGTCGATGACCTTCGCGCCGGCATCGCGCGCGCGCTCTACGAATTGGCGCATGCGCTGGTCGTGCCGCGTGGTGTCGACATGAATTTCGATCACCGATCGGGGCGCCGCTTTCAACCTGACCGTCACCGCGTGAAACCCGAAGAGAACCTGTTTGCTCATGGCTGCGATGTTACGGCCCTCGGGTACGTTGCCCGCCGCCCACCATCAACCCGCTACGGCGCCATTCATGCAAGTGATCTGCCTCGACCTCGAAGGCGTGTTCGTCCCCGAAATCTGGATCGAGTTCTCGAAGCGCACCGGCATCACCGAGCTCGCCCGCACGACGCGCGACGAGCCCGACTACGACGAGCTGATGAAGCTGCGCATCGGCCTGCTCGCGCAACACCAACTCAAGCTCGCCGACATCCAGAACGTGATTCCAGATCGACGCCGCGGGCTTCGTGCGCCGCCACGTGCTGCGCTAACCCGACCAAAAGCGCCGCGCCGTCGACGCGTTGCGCGGCGATCGACACTGCGGCGCTGGCCTTGCGCGCCGGTAGAACCACACTGCAGCGGGCCCGCCGCGAACCGCGGCGTCGATTGCGATCAGCGGCCGGTTTCTTTCAAGTAGGCTGCGCGAGCCGCGACGGCGGTGTCGGTGAAGTCGGAGAACACACCGTCGACGCCGAGCCTGAAGTGCTGCAGATACTCGGCCTGCGGGTCGCCTTTGTAGTCGAGCGCGAGGCGGCGCGGTTCGTTGCGGAAGGTGTACTCGTGCACGAACAGGCCGGCCTTGTGCGCGTCGGTGACCAGCGTGGTCGGTGCCACCGTCGTCGCGTCTTGCAGATTCACTTTGCCGTCGCCGTTCACATCGAGCATCTGACCGGCCGTGTTGAAGCTGCCTTTGGCGGCCACGAGGTAGGGCTTCCAGGGGCCGATGCCGTCGGCATAGGTCTTGATGTCGGCCAGGCCGGCCGGCGTGAGCATCGCCGGAAACTTGCGCGTGTCACCGGCACGAACCCAGTCGTAGGGACGCGAAAACGGTGAGGTATCCGGGTTGTCGACACCGCCATTCTTGAAGTCGTAGTCGTCGCCGTCGACGAGCTGCACCATGCGCGTGGTTAATCCCTTGCTGCGCATAAGCTTCAGACTGCTCGGCTCGAAGCTCTGCACGAAGATCGGTGCGGTCTTGCTGTTCCAGCCGGCAGCATTGATCAAGGCGACGAGCTTGTCTTCGAGCGGCACGCCGAGGTCACGGTGAAAGGTCGGGTTCTTGGTTTCGGGATAGACGGCGATGGTGCGGCCCTTGGCCTGGCTCTGCGCCTTGGCGAGGTCGATCACTTCTTGCAAAGTCACCACCAAGTACTTGCCGTTGAAACTCTGATCCCGCTCGGCCAGCGGCTGGATCGCACGCAATGTCTTGATTTCGGCGAGGGTAAAGTCGTTCGCCCACCAATCGGACGTGGCCGTGTCGCCATCGAGCGAGCGCGTGACTTTTCGGCCCGCGAATTCAGGGTGGCTGGCGATGTCGGTGGTGATCGAAAGCTGCGGGTCATGACGCGCAATCAGCACACCGTCTTTCGTCGAGATGACGTCGGGCTCGATCACATCGGCGCCCATGTCGATGGCCTTTTGATACGCCTCCAGCGTTTCTTCCGGCAGGTAGCCCGAGGCGCCGCGGTGCGCGACGACCAGCGGCTGTGCGCCATCGAGCGTTGGCAGGGGGGCGTTGTCATCGCTGCCGCCGCAGCCGCTGCCGATCAGCGCGGCGGTGCAGGCAAGTGCCAGGACGAGTCGGCGCAATGGAGGGTGGTTAAAGTCAGTCATGAGGTCTCCTCTTTGGCTTGATGTACGAGAGCAAGGGTACGTCGGAAATGTGACAAATCATCCATGCATCATGGCGCTGCGTGAGACGCAACCTCAGCCTCGAACTGCCACGATCCCCGAGAGTACGCCGATCAACACCGGCTGGTGCAGCATGTAAAAACTCAGGCTCCAGCGGCCGAGCATGGCGAGCGGTGTGAGCCCACGCGGCAACGCGGAGGTGATCCAAGCGCGCCGTCGCGCCAGCACCCATTGCCCGGCAGCCAGCCCCCACCACATCACGCCCAGCCACGGCAGCAGCGGCACGAAATCTTCGGTGACCGGCTTGCGCGTAACGAGACCCAGCCAGTTTGTCGAGCGCGTGTCGAAGAACGGGTGCTGCACGAACTGCGGCAGCACGATGGCCACGAGGCCGAGCCCCCACAGCCAGCGCCCTGCCCCACCGGTCAGCCGCATCACGATCAGCGCGACCGCGATGCAGTGCAGTACGCCGAAGCTGATGAAGCTGCGCGGAAACATCCACATCGAGCCGAGCGTGACCAGCACGGCGCACCCCGCCACCTGCGCCCAGCGACGCCAAAAGCGCCGCCACGGCTGATGCTGTTCGAGCGCGATCGATTGGCCAAAGCCTGCGCAAAAAAGAAACAGGCTGACGATGCAGGTGCGCTGCAAGGTCCATATCGGATCGGTGTGGAAGTTTTGCTGGATGAACCCGAAATAGTTCAAATCGAAACAGAAATGGAAGATCGCCATCCACGAAATAGCGACCGCGCGCAGCGCATCGAGGCGGTCGAAGCGCGGGGAGGTCGTCGTCATGTCGAAGGCCGTCGAAGTCACGCAGGAACGATAGCGCACGCGTGTCATCGGCCAAATGGCGGTTGGCGCGGCCCGAGCTATCGGGCGGCGCATGGAACCTGCTGCATCTTTAACGCGAGACGCCCTCTCCGTCGGCACGCAATTGCGCGAATGGCGCCAGCGCCGCCGGTTGAGCCGGCTCGACCTCTCGGTCGATGCCGAGGTTTCGACGCGCCACCTCAGCTTCGTCGAGACCGGCCGCGCGATGCCGAGCCGCAAAATTGTGCTTCGCCTGGCCGATCGGCTCGACGTGCCGCTGCGCGAACGCAACTGCTTGCTCACGGCCGCCGGCTTCGCGCCGATGTACGCCGCGAGCCCGCTGGACGACCCGGCGATGGCGGCGGCGCGCGCGGCGGTCGGGCAGATCCTGAAGGCGCACGAGCCGTTTCCGGCGCTCGCGGTCTACCGGCACTGGAACCTGCTGTTTCACAACGCCGCAGCTGGTGCGCTGCTGCAGATGGGCATCGCCCCCGAACTGCTGCAGCCGCCAGTCAATGTGCTGCGCATAAGCCTGCACCCCCAAGGGCCTCGCGCCGCGCATCGCCAACTTCACACAGTGGCGCGCGCACTTGTTCGAGCGCGCAGGTTTTGCGGCTCGCCGCCGAGGCCCGCGAATCGGCTTGACGAGCTAGCCGGCCGACTCGGTCGCTGGCGCGAGACCCACACCCGCGGTCAACGCAGCTGCCCGAAGCGGCCCATAGACAGTTGCGATGGGCAACTGCATCCGCAACGCGAGTTTGAGGTAGGCGGCATCGCAGCTGCTCTGGCCGAAGCGCAGCGAGAGCGCGAGGGTTTCGCTCGCCGGCACCGCGTGGCGGTCGACGTCGATCGGCAGCGAGACGATCTGCGCAATCACCCGCTGAGCCGCTTCGGCCGTCATGCGCTGGCGCAGGCAAGCCGTGCGCAATATGTTGGTGAATTCAAGTTCCCAAAGCGACGGAACCGCCGCACGCTCATCGCGCAGGCGCGCGATCATCGCGTCGGAATACGGTGTGGCCTGGTTCTCGAAAAACCAACCGCAGACGACCGAGTTGTCGAGCACGAACGCCACGCGGGTCAATCGCGGCCGTCGGCGATCAGCTCGCGCCAATCGCCTTCGAGCACGACGCCCCTGCGCAGTTCACGCAGGCTGGCGATAGCCGCGCCGACACGCTGGCGCTGGCTCGGCGCGCCGCGCTTGGCGGCCACCATGCCCACCAGACGCGCGACCGGGAGCCCGCGGCGGGTGATTGACTGCAACCGACATCCTGCCTCTGGCCGTGGCGAATCTCATCGGCCTGCCGGCGTTCGGCTCGTGCATCGGCATCGGCCTGACCTCGATGAAGCTGCTCGAAGCCAGCGCCCGCCAGCCCGAACTGATCCCCGAACCTCAGACCAAGTTCTTTCTCGCTGTGGGTGTGACCGATGGCGCATTCATCATCGCAACAGGCATCGGCCTGTGGTTCGCCACCGCCAACCCGTTTAAATAGCGAGGCCGGTCAACCGACCCAGGCCCGCGCGTTCGCGAACATGCGCGCCCATGGGCTCGGGGCGCTGCGCTCGCCCGGGGTCCAGCTCATCTGCACGTTTCGGAGCACGCGCTCGGCGTGCGGCATGAGTGCGGTGAAACGGCCGTCGGGCGTGGTCACCGCGGTGAGGCCGCCCAGGCTGCCGTTCGGGTTGAACGGATACGCCTCGGTCGGCGCACCGAAGTGGTCGACGAAGCGCATCGCGCAGTTCACAGTTTTGGGGTCGCCGCGCTGCGAAAAATCGGCAAACCCTTCACCGTGCGCGACCGCAACCGGGATGCGGCTACCCGCCATGCCGGTGAAGAAGATCGACGGGCTGTCGAGCACCTCGACGAGGCTCAGCCGCGCCTCGAATTGCTCGCTGCGGTTGCGCGTGAACTTCGGCCATGCGCCCGCGCCGGGGATGATCGACGAGAGCGCGGCCATCATCTGGCAGCCGTTGCACACGCCGAGCGCGAAGGTGTCGCTGCGATTGAAGAAGCGCGCGAACTGTTCGGCGAGTGCGGGGTTGAACATCACCGAGCGGGCCCAGCCCTCGCCCGCGCCGAGCGTGTCGCCATAGCTGAATCCGCCGCACGCAACGAAGCCCTGGAACTGATCGAGCCGCGCGCGGCCGGTCTGCAGGTCGCTCATGTGCACGTCGAAGGTCTCGAAGCCAGCGCGGTCGAATGCGTAGCTGGTCTCCAAGTGGCTGTTGACGCCTTGCTCGCGCAGGATCGCGAGCTTCGGGCGGGCCTTGCCGATGAACGGTGCGGTGAGATTCGCCACCGCGTCGATGCTCGCATCGAAGCTCAGCTTCACGTGTACGCCGGGGTCGTCGACGCGGCCTGCTGCCTCGTGCTCGGCATCGGCGCCGGCCGGGTTGTCGCGAAGCTTCGCGATGCGCCAGCTGACCTCGTCCCAGGTTTGATGAAGGTCGCGCAGCGGTGCGCTGAACACCGCCTTCGCGTCGCGCCAGACTTCCATCACGCCGCGATCGTTGGGCTTGCCGATGAAGTGGCTGTGCTTGCTCAGGCCGTGCGCGCGCAGCGTTTGCATCACGTCGTTGCGCACGGCGGTCGGCACCTGGATCACGGCACCGAGCTCTTCGCTGAAGAGCGCGCGCAAGGTCAGTTCGCCGCGGCGAGCGCCGACTTGCATGGCCCAATTTTTAGAATCACCGTGATCAGCGCGGCTGTCGGAGATGCCGTCGCCTTCGGTAACCAACATGTCGACGTTCAGGCTCAGCCCGATGTGACCGGCGAAGGCCATCTCGCACGCTGTGGCCCACAGACCGCCGTCACTGCGATCGTGGTACGCGAGGATGCGGCCTTGCGCGCGGAGCTCGTTGATCGCAGCGACCAGCGCCTTGAGTTGCGCCGCACCGTCGAGGTCGGGCACGCCGTCTTTCGCGGGCGAGCCGAACTGGCCGATCACCTGCGCCAGCATCGAGCCGGCCATGCGGTTCTTGCCATGGCCGAGGTCAATCACGACCAGCGTCGTGTCGCCGGGTTGAAGCTGCGGCGTCAACGTCGATTGCACGTCGTCGAGCGTGGCGAACGCGGTGACGATCAGGCTGACGGGTGCCGTGACCTGCTTCGTGACAGCGGAACCCGCGCCCCCGTCCGACCAGCGCGTGCGCATCGAGAGCGAATCCTTGCCGACCGGCACGCCGATGCCCAGCGCCGGGCACAGTTCCATGCCGATGGCGGTGACCGTGTCGTACAGCGCCGCGTCTTCCCCGGGCTCACCACATGCGGCCATCCAGTTGCAGCTGAGCTTGACTTTGGACAACTCGATCGGCGCCGCGAGCAAATTCGTGATCGCCTCGCCGACCGCCATGCGGCCCGATGCGGGCGCGTCGAGCGACGCCAGCGGCGTGCGCTCGCCGATGCTCATCGCCTCGCCGCGGAAGCCGCTGAAATCAGCCAGCGTCACCGCGCAATCGGCAACAGGCACCTGCCACGGTCCGACCATCGGATCGCGGTGGCTCAAGCCCCCGACGGTGCGGTCGCCGATGGTGATCAGGAAGCGCTTGCTCGCTACGGTCGGGTGGCGCAACACGTCGAACGCGACCTTGTCGAGCAAAACATCGGTCAAGTCGAGCGCGGCCGATTCGTGCACGACACGCTGCACGTCGCGCAGCATCTTCGGCGGCTTACCGAGCAGCACCTCCATCGGCATGTCGATGATCAACTCCGACAGCCCTGAGCCTGTCGAAGGGTCTTCCAACACGAGCTGCTTCTCGGACGTCGTGACACCGACGACCGCGAACGGGCAGCGCTCGCGCTCGGCCATCGCGCTGAAGATCGGCAGCGCTTCGGCGGCCACCGCCATCACATACCGCTCCTGGCTTTCGTTGCACCAGATCTCTTTCGGCGCGAGGCCGGTTGCTTCGAGCGGCACCTGGCGCAGGTCGAAGCGCGCGCCCATGCCAGCGCCGTCGACCAGCTCGGGGAACGCGTTGCTGATGCCGCCCGCGCCCACATCGTGAATCGCGAGGATCGGGTTGCTGTCACCCAAAGCCCAGCAGTGGTTGATGACCTCCTGCGCGCGGCGCTGGATCTCGGGGTTGCCGCGCTGCACCGAATCGAAGTCGAGTGCGGCGGCGTTCGCGCCGGCTGCCATCGAGCTCGCCGCACTGCCGCCCATGCCGATGCGCATGCCGGGCCCGCCGAGCTGGATCAACAAGCTGCCGGGTGGGAAGGCGATCTTGGCTGTCTGCGACGCGGCGATCGAGCCAAGCCCACCGGCGATCATGATCGGCTTGTGATAACCGCGGCGCACCCCGGCCACGTCTTGCTCGTAGACGCGAAAGTAGCCGCCGAGGATGGGCCGACCGAACTCGTTGTTGAACGCGGCACCGCCGAGCGGGCCGTCGACCATGATTTGCAGCGGGCTGGCGATGTGCTCTGGCTTGCCGATCGGTGATTGCTCCCACGGTTCGTTCGTCCCGGGCAGGTGCAGGTTGGAGACGCTGAAGCCAGTGATGCCCGCCTTCGGCTTCGAGCCGCGGCCGGTCGCGCCTTCGTCGCGGATTTCGCCGCCGGCGCCGGTCGAGGCGCCCGCGAACGGCGAGATCGCTGTCGGGTGGTTGTGCGTCTCGACCTTCATCAGCACGTGGACCGTCTCGTTGCGCGCCGCGTAGACCGGAGCGTTGGTGTAGCCCTGCGGCAGCCAGCGCTGAATCACGCCGCCCTCCATTACCGAGGCGTTGTCGCTGTACGCAACGACCGTGTGCTGCGGGTTCGACGCCTCGGTGTGGCGAATCATCTGGAACATCGAGCGCGTTTGCGCAACGCCGTCGATCACGAACTCGGCGTTGAAAATCTTGTGCCGGCAGTGCTCGCTGTTGGCCTGCGCGAACATCATCAGCTCGACATCGGTCGGGTTGCGCGCCAGGCCGGTGAACGACGCGACGAGGTAGTCGATCTCATTGTCGGAAAGTGCCAAACCGAAATCGGTGTTCGCCTCTACCAGCGCATCGCGGCCTCGCGCCAGAACGTCGACATGCGCCATCGGAACGGCGAGCTGCTCGTCAAACAGGTGCACCGCGTCTTCGCGCGTGGGCAGCACGCTTTCGGTCATGCGGTCGTGAAGCAGCGCGGCCGCGGCTTGCAGTTCAACGGCAGTGAGGGTCTTGGTGCCGCCGAGCAGGCCACGCTGAAGGGTCAACCGGTACTCGGTGACGCGCTCGACGCGCCTCACGGCCGAGCCGCAGTTGCGCGCGATGTCGGTCGCCTTCGAGGCCCACGGCGAGACCGTGCCGAGGCGCGGCGCCACGACGATCAATGTGCCCTCGATCGGGCCGGCGTAGTCGTCACCGTAACGCAGCAGGCCGAGCAATTTGTCGTGTTCGTCGCGCGCCAGTTCGGCGTCGCTCCAGACCCAATGCACATGCCTCGCGGCCACACCGGCGATGCGGGCGTTGACCGACTGCAAACGCGGCAACATCGCCGCCGCGCGAAAACTCGAAAGCGCGTTGCCGCCCTCGAAATGAGACAGGTGCTTGGGTGTAGGGGTCACGCGGCCGGCTCGCTGTGGGGTGGGCTGTGGGGACAGCCCGGTGCAAAACCGAGATTTTAAGTGCCGAATGACATAATTCGGCCCATGACGATCACGATCAAAACCCCTGTAGACGTTGCAGCGATGCGCATCGCCGGCCGCCTCGCATCCGAGGTGCTGGACCTGCTCACGCCGCATGTGAAGCCGGGAATCACCACCGATGAACTCGACCGGCTCGCACACGACCACATCGTGCACGTGCAGCAGGCCGTTCCCGCGCCACTGAACTACGCGCCGCCCGGCTACACGCCGTACCCCAAGTCGATTTGCACCTCGGTCAACCAGCAGGTTTGCCACGGCATTCCGAACGAAAAGCCACTGAAGAACGGAGACATCGTCAACATCGATGTCACCGTCATCAAGGACGGCTGGCATGGTGACACCAGCCGCATGTTCGTCGTGGGTGAAGGCTCGATCGCCGCGAAGCGCCTGTGTGCGATCACCTACGAAGCCATGTGGAAGGGCATCGTCAAGGTCAAGCCCGGCATTCGGTTGGGTGACATCGGCCACACGATCCAGACCTTCGCCGAGAACCAGGGCTTCTCGGTGGTGCGCGAGTTCTGCGGCCACGGCATCGGGCAGAAGTTTCACGAAGATCCGCAGGTGCTGCACTACGGCCGGCCGGGCACATTGGAGGAGTTGGTGCCGGGGATGATGTTCACGATCGAGCCGATGATCAACGCCGGCCGCCGCGAGATCCGCGAGATGGGCGACGGCTGGACGATCGTCACCAAAGACCGCTCGCTCTCGGCGCAGTGGGAGCACACGGTGCTGGTCACCGAGACCGGCTACGAGGTGATGACGCTCTCGGCCGGCAGCCCACCGCTGCCGGCCTTCATGACGGCCGCCGCGGCAGCGATCGCCTGACCCCTTCACCGATGGCCGTCGTGCTCGACGCGCCGATACCGGCTGCGCTGGTTGTCGCGCCCACTTTGCCCGAACTTCGCTCGCGTTTTCGCGACGGCAAAGCGGCGCTGATCGATCACTTTCGCCAATCACGCCCGACCGCACCAGTTGCAGCAGCGCTGATACGCGCACTCAGCCGGCATGTCGACGAGGCGCTGCTCACGTTGTGGAGCCACGCCGCGATGCCTGCCGGCACTGCGCTGCTGGCAGTTGGCGGCTACGGTCGCGGCGAGCTGTTTCCGCACTCGGATGTCGACGTGCTGGTGCTGTTGCCGCCGACCGACACCGGCGACGCGTTGAAGGCCTCGATCGAAGCCTTCATCACTGCCTGCTGGGACATCGGCCTGGAAATCGGCGCCAGCGTGCGCAGCGTCGGCGAATGCATCGCAATGGCCCGCAGCGACGTGACGGTGCAGACCGCGCTGCTCGAATCGCGTTACCTCTGCGGCTCGCGGCGTGTCTTCAACAGCTTTCGCCACGCCAACACGCAGGCCATGGACCCGAAGGCTTTTCTGCGCGCGAAGACGCTGGAGATGCTGCAGCGCCACCGCAAGTTCGAAGACACGCCTTACGCGCTGGAGCCGAACTGCAAAGAAAGCCCGGGCGGGCTGCGCGACCTGCAGGTTTTGATCTGGGTCGCGCGTGCCGCGGGCCTCGGCAAGACCTGGGCGGCGCTCGCGGCGAAGGGGCTGATCACGCCGTTCGAGGTCAAGCAACTCAACCGCAACGAAGGGCTGCTGAAGTTGATCCGTGCACGCTTGCACATGATCGCTGGCCGGCGCGAAGACCGGCTCGTGTTCGATCTGCAAACCGCCGTGGCGGAGAGCTTCGGCTACCACGGCACGCAGGGCCAGCGCGCGTCCGAGGTGCTGATGAAACGCTATTACTGGGCGGCCAAGGCGGTGACGCAGCTCAACCAGATTTTGATGCTCAACATCGAAGAGCGCATCGACGGTTCGCAAAACGCACCGATGCGCCCGATCAACGCCAAATTCCTCGAACGCGGCGGCATGCTCGAAGTGGCGAGCGACGACCTTTACCAGCGCGACCCGCACGCGATCCTCGAAACATTTTTGATCTATCAGCAAACGATCGGACCGAAAGGCTTGTCGGCCCGCACCTTGCGCGCGCTCTACAACGCCCGCGACCTGATGGACGCGAAGTTCCGCCACGACCCGGTGAACCGCGCGACCTTCATGAAGATGCTGAAGTCGCCCGAAGGCCAGACCCACGCTTTCCGGCTGATGAACCAGACCAGCGTGCTGGGGCGCTACCTGTGGGTGTTTCGCCGCATCGTCGGGCAGATGCAGCACGACCTGTTCCACGTGTACACGGTCGATCAGCACATCCTCATGGTGCTGCGCAACGTGCGGCGATTCTTCATCCCCGAGCACACCCACGAGTACCCGTTTTGCTCGCAGCTCGCGTCGAGCTTTGACCGGCCATGGGTGCTCTACATTGCGGCGTTGTTTCACGACGTGGCCAAGGGCCGCGGCGGCGATCACTCCGTGCTCGGCGGCATCGAGGCGCGGCGCTTTTGCAAGGATCATGGTGTGCTTGGCGAAGACGCGGCACTGATCGAGTTTCTGGTCGAAGCGCACTTGACGATGTCGCGCATCGCCCAAAAAGAAGACCTTTCCGACCCCGACGTGATCGACGCCTTCATCAACCTCGTGAAGAACGAACGCACGCTCACCGCGCTCTACCTGCTGACCGTGGCCGACATCCGCGGCACAAGCCCGAAGGTCTGGAACGCCTGGAAGGGCAAGCTGCTCGAAGACCTGTACCGGCTCACGCTGCGCGCACTCGGTGGCGCGCGGCCCAACATGGACGCCGAGGTCGAGGCCCGCAAGCTCGAAGCGCGCCAGATGCTGAACCTCGCATCGTTCGACCCCGGCGTGCAGCATGCGCTCTGGAACACGCTCGAGTTGAGCTACTTCGTGCGCCACGACGCCGGCGACATCGCCTGGCACACACGCGCGCTGCAGGGCCACGTCGAGACGGTCAAGCCAGTCGTGCAGGCGCGTGTTTCGCCGCTCGGCGAAGGGCTGCAGGTGCTGGTCTACGCGCCCGATCAGCAAGACCTGTTCGCGCGCATCTGCGGCTATTTCGACACTGCCGGCTTCAACATCCTCGACGCCAAGGTGCACACCACGCGCACCGGTTATGCGCTCGACACGTTTCAGGTCAGCAGCTCGAGCTACGAGACCCAGTACCGCGACCTGATCCTGTTTGTCGAGAACCAGCTCGCGCTCGCGCTGGCCGACACCGGGCCATTGCCCGAGCCGGGCCGCGGGCGCATCTCGCGGCGCGTCAAGTCGTTCCCGATCACGCCGCGCGTCACGCTGCGGCCCGACGAGCGCGCGCAGCGCTGGCTGCTGGGCGTCTCGGCGAGCGACCGCTCGGGCCTGCTGTTCTCGATCGCGAGGGTGTTGGCAAGGCATCAGATCAACCTGCAACTCGCGAAGATCACGACGCTGGGCGAGCGCGTCGAGGACACCTTCCTGATCGACGGCCCGGGGCTGCAGCAAAACCGCATCCAGTTGCAGATCGAAACCGAGTTGCTGGACGCGCTCGCGCCTTGATGTCGATGTTTTCGACGACCTTAAATACGACCCTGAATTTGTCCTTGCACCCGCCCCGATGCTCTTGACGATCAACGCCACCGAAGCGCTCACGCAACTGCCCGAATTCGGCACGGTAATCGACGCGCGCTCCGAGAGCGAATTCGCACTCGACCGGCTACCCGGCGCCGTCAACTGGCCGACACTCACCGACGCCGAACGCATCGTCATCGGCACCGAGTACGTGCAGGTCTCGGCCTTCACCGCCAAAAAACGCGGCGCGGCGATGGTCGCTCGCAACATCGCTGGGCACATCGAACGCGAGGTGCTCGACAAGCCGAAAGACTGGCGCCCGCTGATTTACTGCTGGCGTGGCGGCTCGCGCAGCGGGTCGCTCGCGACCGTGCTCGACCAGATCGGATTTCGCGTCTACCGGCTCGAAGGCGGGTACCAGGCGTACCGGCGCGCGGTGGTCGCGGCGCTCGACAACTTGCCGGCGCAGTTCCGATACCGCGTGATCTGCGGCAGCACCGGTTCGGGCAAGAGCCGGCTGCTGCAGGTGCTGCGCGCACAAGGCGCGCAGGTGCTCGATCTGGAGGCGCTCGCGAACCACCGTGGCTCGGTACTCGGCTTGGTGCCAGGCAGCCCGCAGCCGGGACAAAAACAGTTCGAGTCGCGGGTGCGGCATGCGCTCGATGGCTTCGATCGATCGAGGCCGGTCTACATCGAGAGTGAGAGCAAGAAGGTCGGCGATCTGCGCGTGCCGCTGCTGCTGATCGAGCACATGCGCGCGTCACCGTGCCTTCGGCTCGAGTTGGCGCTCGATGCGCGCGTTAACTTGCTGCTCGAAGACTACGGCCACTTCGTCACCGACACGGCCGCGTTCTGCGAACGGCTCGACGCGCTGCGTGCGAGCCGCGGCAACGAGGTCGTCAAAGCCTGGCAGGAGGCCGCTGACGCAGGCCGCACGCCCGAGGTCGTGCGCGACCTGCTGGTGCAGCACTACGACCCGATCTACGAGCAGTCGATGAAACGCAATTTCATCGGAGTATCGGCCTTGTTAAGTGAGTTGACCTGGGACGGCAGCGAAGCCTCGCTGGCGGCCGCTGCAACGCGCGCGATCGGTGCAGGCTGATGGAGGCATTCCTCGTCTCGACCGGCGTCGTCGCGCTCGGTGAAATGGGTGACAAGACGCAGCTGCTCGCGATGCTGTTGGCGGTTAAATTTCGCAAGCCGATAACGATCATCCTCGGCATCTTGGTCGCGACGCTGGCGAACCACGCGACCGCCGGTCTCGTCGGTGGCTGGATCGCGAATGCGCTCGGCCCGAACGTGCTGCGCTGGGTCATCGGCGTCTCGTTCATCGCAATGGCCGGCTGGATGCTGATCCCCGACAAGATCGACGACGACGAGACCACCACGCAACGCTTCGGCGTGTTCGGCACCACGCTGATCGCATTCTTTTTGGCGGAGATGGGCGACAAGACGCAGATCGCGACGGTGGCGCTCGCGGCGCGGTACCAAGACTTGGTCGCGGTGGTCGCCGGCACGACGCTCGGCATGATGCTGGCCGATGTGCCCGCGGTGTTCATCGGCGACCGGATCGCGCAGAAGGTGCCGATGAAGCTGGTGCACGGCATCGCCGCGGCGATCTTCGCGGTGCTCGGGGTGGCGACGCTGTTCAACATCGGCAATCTTTTCTGACCCAGCCTCACCCCATGTGCAGGCCGCCGTTTACCGAGAAATCGGCCCCGGTCGCGAAGCCCGATTCGTCCGAGGCCACCCACGCCACCATCGAGGCGATGTCGCCCGGCGTTCCCAGGCGCTTGACCGGGATGCCGGCGATGATCTTGTCGAGCACGTCTTGGCGGATCGCCTTGACCATGTCGGTCGCGATGTAGCCGGGGCTCACGGTGTTGACGGTCACGCCCTTGCTCGCCACCTCTTGCGCGAGCGCCATCGTGAAGCCGTGCATGCCAGCCTTGGCCGCCGAGTAGTTGGTCTGGCCGAACTGGCCCTTTTCGCCGTTGACCGAGCTGATGTTGATGACGCGGCCCCAGCCGCGCTCGACCATGTCGTCGATCACCTGCTTGGTCACGTTGAACAGGCTGGTCAGGTTGGTCTCGATTACCGCGTCCCAGTCGGCGCGGCTCATCTTGCGGAACATGCCGTCGCGCGTGATCCCGGCGTTGTTGACGAGCACGTCGACCGGCCCGTGCTCGGCCTTGACCTTTTGGAATGCCGCGACGGTCGAATCCCAGTCGCCCACATTGCCGACCGAGGCGTAGAAGGCGTAGCCGAGCGCGGCCTGCTCGCGCAGCCACTTGGCGTGGTCGCGGCTCGGGCCGCAGCCGGCGATCACCGTGAAGCCGTCTTGGTGCAGGCGCTGGCACATCGTGGTGCCGATACCGCCCATGCCGCCGGTCACGTATGCAGTTTTTTGTGTCACTTGTTCGCTGCTCCCGGAATGAAGTCGTCTATCGCTCGACGGTCAATGCAACGCCCATGCCACCGCCGATGCACAGCGAGGCGATGCCTTTCTTGGCGTCGCGACGCTGCATTTCGTGCAGCAGCGTCACCAAAATACGGCAGCCGGACGCACCGATCGGATGCCCGATCGCGATCGCACCCCCGTTGACGTTGACCTTGCTGGTGTCCCAGCCCATTTCGTTGTTGACCGCGCAGGCTTGCGCGGCGAAGGCTTCGTTGATTTCCAGCAGGTCGAGGTCTTGCGCCTTCCAGCCGGCGCGCTCGAGCGCCTTCCTCGACGCACCCACCGGGCCCATGCCCATGATCGACGGGTCGAGCGCGACGGTCGCGTAACTGGCGATGCGCGCGAGCGGCGTCAAGCCGAGTTGCGCGGCTTTCGCGGCGGTCATCACGATCACGCCGGCTGCCCCGTCGTTCAAGCCCGAGGCATTGCCGGCGGTAACCGTGCCGACCTTGTCGAAGGCCGGGCGCAGGCCGGCGAGCACATCGGCATTGGTCTTCTTGTTGATGAACTCGTCGGCCGAGAAGACTACGGGCTCACCCTTCTTCTGCGCGATGCTGAACGGCACGATCTCGTCCTTGAACTTGCCGGCCTCTTGCGCCGCGGCGGCCTTCTGTTGCGAGCCGAGCGCGAGCGCGTCCTGCTTTTCGCGCGTGATGTCGTACTGCTTCGCGACGTTCTCGGCGGTGATTCCCATGTGGTACTTGTTGTACACGTCGAACAGGCCGTCGACGATCATCGTGTCGACCATTTTCCAGTCGCCCATGCGCATGCCGTCACGCGAGCCGGGCAGCACGTGCGGCGACATGCTCATGCTCTCTTGCCCACCGGCGATGACGATCTCGGAATCGCCGTCGCGGATCGCCTGCGCCGCGAGCATCACGGCCTTCAGGCCCGAGCCGCAGACGGCGTTGATCGTGAGCGCCGGCACGCCTTGCGGCAGGCCGCTCTTGATGACGGTCTGGCGCGCCGGGTTCTGGCCCGAGCCGGCGGTCAGCACTTGGCCGAAGATCAGCTCGTTGATTTGGTCGCCGCTCAACTTTGCGCGGCGCAGCAGGTCGACGACGACGGCGGCGCCCAGTTCGGGCGCAGGGGTCTTGGCGAACGTGCCGCCGAACTTGCCGACTGCGGTGCGGGCGGCGGCGACGATGACGATGTCGGTGGTCATGGGGTGTTCTCCAGAGGTTTTGATGAAAAGGGTGTCGAAGGGGCAGTGCGCGGTGCCGCTCAGCTTGCCTTCTGCTTCACGTAGCGGCCGGGCGCCGCTTCGATGGTCTTGTGCTGCTTGTTGCCCGGCGCTTTGGGTGCGGCAATCTGTTTGCCGGCATGACCCGCGAGCCACGTCGTCCAATCGGTCCACCAGCTGCCGGGATGCTCCTTGGCCTTGTCGAACCAGTCTTGCGCGTCGGCCGACAGCGCAGCATTCGCACCGATCCAGTGACTGCGTTTGCCCTTGGCCGGCGGGTTGATCACGCCGGCGATGTGACCCGAGGCGCCGAGCACAAAACGGGTTTTGCCCTTGAGCACACTCGTGTTCCGGTATGCGCCGTCCCAGGGCACGATGTGGTCTTCACGCGAGGCGTAGATGTAGGCAGGAACGTCGATCTTGCCGAAGTCGAGCTGCTCGCCGCACACGGTGACCTTGCCCGGGACGACCATGTTGTTTTCGAGGTAGGTGTTGCGCAGGTACCAGCAGTACATCGGCCCCGGCAGGTTGGTGCCGTCGCTGTTCCAGTAGAGCAGGTCGAACGGCGGCGGCGTCTCGCCTTTCAGATAGTTGCCGACGACGTAGTTCCACACCAGATCGTTCGCCCGCAAGAAGCTGAAGGTCGTCGCGAGTTCCTGGCCTTTGAGCAGGCTGCCACCGCCGGGGCTTTGGGCGCCGAGCGTCATCTCGCGCATCTGCACCATGGTTTCGTCGATGAACAGATCGAGCACGCCGGTGTTGGTGAAATCGAGCAAGGTCGTCAGCAACGTCATGCTCGCCGCCGGCTTCTTGCCACGCGCGGCCAACACCGCCAGCGCGGTCGCGAGGATCGTGCCGCCGACGCAGAAACCGAGCGTGTTGATCTGCTTGCTGAGGGTGATTTCCTGCACGACCTCGATCGCGCGGATCGCCGCGTCTTCGATGTATTGATCCCAGGTGAACTGCTTGATGCTCTCGTCGGCATTGCGCCAACTGACGACAAACAGGCGGTGGCCTTGCGCCACGGTGTACCGGATCAGCGAGTTGTCGGGCTGCAGATCGAGGATGTAGTACTTGTTGATGCACGGCGGCACGAACAGCATCGGTCGCTCGAAGACCTTTGCCGAAAGCGGCTTGTATTCGATCAGCTGAAACAACTCGTTCTCGAACACGATGGCGCCAGCGGTCATCGCCACATTGCGGCCGATCTCGAACACGCTTTCATCGGTTTGCGAAACATGGCCCCGGCGCACGTCGTCGAGCAGGTGTTTGATGCCGAGCGCGATGCTCTCGCCGTGGCTGTCGATCGCCTTGCGTTGTGCTTCGGGGTTGAGCGCGAGGTAGTTGCTCGGCGCAGCCAGATCGACAAACTGCTGCACCGCGAAGCGGATGCGCTGGCGCGTTTTTTCGTCGCCTTGAAGGCTGTCGGCCATCTGCATCAGCGTGCGGGCGTTCAGCAGGTACATCTGCGCGGTGTAGGCCGAGGCCGGGTTCGTGGCCCAGTCGGGTGCGGCGAAACGGCGGTCAGCGGGCGCTGACGCGAGTGCAAGCGGCTGGGCCTGCAACGTCTGGTTCCAGAGCTCGGTCGATTGCTTCAAGTAAGCACTCTGCAACTCGGCCACCGCCGGCATCGGCAGGCTCAAGCCCGACATCGATTTCCAGATCTCGCTGAAGTCAGCGCCGAGTGCCTGGCCAGCCTGCGTTTGCGCAGCAACGCCGTGCGCCGGCGCGGCTGCAGAATCGGGGGTGCGTTTCATAAGTCTCCTAGGCGATTGCGCGTGCAGTCTGCCGCTATTTTAAGTCGCGCAGTTCGACAATCAGGCAACAAAACGAAGGGGCAGAACCGATGGTGCTGGTCGCGATCGCGTGGATCTACGTGGTTCTGATGGTGGCGGTGGTCGAGGCCACCAGCGCGCAAGGCACGTTGCTGGGCGCATTGGTCACGTTGCTGCTGTACGGCGTGTTGCCACTCGGCATCGTCGCTTACCTGTTCCTGAGCCCAGCACGAAAGCGCGCGCGGCGCTCGGCCGAGGCAGCTTCAGTTGCGCCCGTCGGGCTCGATCCAGACGAGCGCGACCATGCGGCCGGTGACGCGGTCGCGCCGGAACGAAAAGAACCGTGAGGGTTCGCTGACGGTGCACCAGCTGCCACCGTCGATCGCGCGCACGCCGACGGCCTGAAGGCGGTCTCGTGCGAGCGCCGGCAGGTTTGCATGCCACTTGCCGGGGCCCTTGGCGATGAAGCGCGTCGAGTCGGTCGCGAGCGGCGAGACACCGAAGGCTTCGCGCACGTCCGGCCCGACCTCGAACGCCGTCGGACCGATGCAGGCGCCGAGCCAGGCTTGAACTTCTCCGGGCGCGCATCGCGCGGCGCCGCACACCTGTGCGAGCGTGGCTTCGAGCACGCCGGCCGCGAGCCCGCGCCAGCCCGCGTGCGCCGCGCCGACGGCCCGCCCCCGAGGTGCTGCGAACAGCACCGGCAGGCAATCGGCGACCTGCACGGCGCAGGCGATGCCGGGTTCGGTGGTGACGCTGGCATCGGCGTCGCGCATCGGTGCATCGGCGCGCAGGTCAGCGGCGGTCAGGCGCACCACGTTCGCGCCGTGCACTTGGTTCAGGTACACCGGTGTCGCCCCGATCGCCTCGGCAAGCAGGCGCTGGTTGTGCGCGACGGCTCGGCTGTCATCTCCGACCTCCGCGCGCAGGTTGAAGTTGTCGAACGGCGCGCGACTCATGCCGCCCTGCCGGCTGGTCATCACCGCGCCGACGCCCTCGGCGTGCCAGTTGGGTCGCAGCCAGTCGGCGTGCATCGTCAAGCGGTCGCCGCCGGGACGAGCGCGTCGACGATCTGCACTTCCAGCGTGCCGACGCCGTCGATCTGCGCGCTCAGCACATCGCCGACCTCGACCGCCGCCACGCCTTCAGGTGTGCCGGTGAAGATCAGGTCACCGGCCTGCAGCTCCCAAGCCTTCGACAGGTGCTCGATGACTTCGGCCACGCTCCAAATCAAGTTGCCCAGCGTGCTGGCTTGGCGCGGTTGGCCGTTCACGCGCAGTTCGATTTTCGTGTCGGCCGTCAGGCTGCATTCTTCGACGCGCTTGATCGGCCCGATCGGTGCCGATTCGTCGAAGCCCTTGGCGATGCACCACGGGTGGCTGAGCTTTTTGGCAGCGTCTTGCAGGTCACGGCGGGTCATGTCGAGACCGACGGCGTAGCCCCAGACGTGTTCGAGCGCGCTGGCCGCCGGGATGTCATGACCGCCCTTGCCGATCGCGACGACGAGCTCGAGCTCGTGGTGCAGGCTCTTGCTCAGCGTCGGATAGTGCATCAGCCCGATCGTGCCTTCGGCGACGGGCAACACCGCATCGGCCGGCTTCATGAAGAAGAACGGCGCCTCGCGGCCGCTGTGGCCCATCTCGATCGCATGCGCCGCGTAGTTGCGGCCGACGCAGTAGATGCGGCGCACCGGAAACAGCGCGCCAGCCGCACCTCCCTGGACCGGAACAACAGCGGCGGCGAGCGGCGTGAAAACGAAGGTCATGGTCGAGTTTTCGGATTCGTTCAGAGGGTTCGGCGAGGCCGCCGCCCTTACATTGGAATGATGCCACGCAGCGTTGCGTTTTGCCCGGCGCCAGCAGAGGCCGCCATGGGCCGCGCGACTACACTCGCGGCCATGTCTACCCCTCCGCACAGCATCAAGCATTGCAAGGTCTGCGGCGGCGCGGTTCTCTACACGGTGCCGGCCGACGACAACCGCGAGCGTGCCACGTGTACCGTCTGCCACACGGTTCATTACGAGAACCCGCTGAACGTGGTCGGCACGGTGCCGGCTTGGGGCGATCAGGTGCTGCTTTGCCGCCGCAACATCGAGCCGCGCTTCGGCTTCTGGACCCTGCCGGCTGGCTTCATGGAACTCGGTGAAACCGTTGCGCAAGGCGCGGCGCGCGAGACCGATGAAGAAGCCGGCGCGCACTTCGAGATGCAGGGCCTGTTCACCATGCTCAGCGTGGTGCGCGTCGGCCAGGTGCACATGTACTTTCGCGCGCGCCTGCTCGACACCGAATTCGCACCCGGCCCCGAAACCATCGAAGCCCGGCTGTTCCGCGAAGACGAGATCCCGTGGAACGAACTCGCCTTTCGCACCGTGCGCGAAACCTTGAAACATTACTTCGCCGACATGCGCAAGGGTCAATTCGGCTTTCACTGTGCCGATATCGCGTGATGCACCTTTTGCAAACATGAGCCCGACCGTGCCGTCCGACATCGCCACGACAGCTGCCCCCGTCGACGCCGCACCCGTCACGACTCCGCTCGTCAAGCCGGCCGCGGTCTCGGCTGCGACGCGCCTGCGCGAAGACCTGATCCACCCCGACCCGCTGCTCGACTGCCCTTGCCCTTGATCGACGTAGTCCATAGCCACTCGATTACGCGGCTTTCTTTGCCTGGCCCGCGTGCCAGTTTTCCTCGAACCGCATCGAGCTGATGCAGCCCATCGCGGAGTAACGTCTGCAATGGTTGTAGAACGTCAACCAGTCGATTATTTTGTCCATGGCCTGCCGCTGGGGGGCCTATTTGTTGCCGTACAGCCTGCCCACTTTCAGGCTTCCCCACAGGCTCTCGGTCGGCACATTGTCCTAGCAGTTCCCCTTGCGACACATCGAGCTGCGCATGCCGTAACTGGTGAGTGCGGCCTGGAACTCACGACTGCAATATTGGCTGCCCCGGTCCGAGTGGAAGATCAAGCCTGGCGCGGGATGGCACCTGAACGAGGCCATGCGCAGTGCGTCTGCCACCAGGCTGGTCTGCATGTGCGGCTGCATGCTCCAGCCCACCACCTGGCGACTGAACAGGTCGATCACGCAGGCCAAGTACAGCCAGCGTTCGTCGGTAGCGATGTAGGTGATGTCGCTGCTCCAAACGCAATCCGGCGCGCTCAGGTGGAAGTTCCTGGCCAGCAAATTTTCGGCGATGGGCGAGCTGTGTTTGCTGTCGGTGGTGACGACAAACGTCCTCTTGCCTCGGGCCTTGATACCGTGCGCCTGCATCAGCCGCTGAACACGGTCTTTGCCGACCCGGATGCCTCGCGCGAGCAGCTCCTTCCACACCCAAGGCCCGCCGTAATCGCCCTTGACCTCTGCGTGGATGGCTCGGATGTGCGCCAGCAGTTCCTCGTTGCCATGCCAGCCACCTGGCCCGCTGGGTCGGGCTCGAGCGAGCCTGCGCTGGTGCTCGAAGTAGCCGCTGACGCTGACGTTCAGAACCTCGCAGATCAGCGTGATCGGCCATGCCGCCCGGAACAGGAAAATCCAGGCGTACTTCACAGCGATTCCTTCGCGAAGTACGCCGTCGCGTTTTTTAAGATGTCGCGCTCCATCTTCACGCGCGCAAGCTCGGTACGCAGCCGGGCCAGTTCCATCTGCTCGGCGCTCACCGGGCGTTCACCGGCGCCTTGCAGCGTGCCCTTGTCGGCCAACCGCACCCAGTTGCTCAGGGTCTGCTTGGGTACCCCAAGCACACGGCGCCGTCACCGACG
>ENA-OBIO01000036-OBIO01000036.1-metagenomes-genome-assembly--contig:-NODE-36-length-82250-cov-28.4962_pt1 | contig 82250 bp, 55 predicted proteins | sample MGYA00153383_OBIO01 | MGnify analysis MGYA00153383 | reverse complement strand
AAAATTCTTAAAGAATTTGGAAATAATTATGTAATTAATTTTGCTTAACTACTTAATAGTCATGGAAATAGAACAATACTTAAAAGTGAGTGAAGTTATTGATTGGCAACATCCAGAAATTATGGAATGTGCTAAAGAAATCGCATCGGGATCTGAGACACCAACGGCGATCGCAAAAGCTTGCTTTGAGTGGGTGCGAGATGAAATTCGTCACAGTTATGACTATCAACTGAGTCCTGTTACCTGTCGAGCTTCAGATGTTCTTCAACACAAAACAGGTTATTGTTATGCGAAAAGTCACTTGTTAGCAGCGTTACTAAGAGCAAATGACATTCCAGCAGGTCTTTGTTACCAGCGGTTGAGTATTGATGATAAAGGTGCGCCGTACAGTTTGCACGGTTTCAATGCCGTCCATTTGCCTGAAGTTGGTTGGTATCGGGTTGATGCCAGAGGTAATAAAGAAGCAGTCAACGCTCAATTCACTCCACCTCAAGAACAGTTAGCGTTTAAGATTCAGTTTCCTGAAGAGGCAGATTTTCCAGCCATATTTTCAGAGCCACTTCAAGTGGTTATAGAAGCATTGCAAGGACAAAATACATGGGATGATATGCTTCGTAATCTCCCAGACATTTCGTTGGAGTCTGCGAATAGTTATGGTTTGTGGTGATACACGATTATGAAAAACATCACACAGGCTTCACCTGAAGATGCAGCAGCCATTCTCGAACTGCAAAAGCTGGCATATCAGAGCGAGGCACAGCTTTATAATGACTTGAACATTCCGCCGCTGACACAAACTTTAGACGAGTTGAGAAGCGACTTCACTACCAAAGTTTTCTTGAAGGCTCAAATTGAGGGCAAGATTGTAGGATCAGTTAGAGCGTATCAAGCGGGGATTACTTGCTATATTGAGCGGCTTATTACTCATCCCGATCGCCAAAAACAAGGCATTGGCACGACGCTCATGGAGCAAATCGAATCCTGCTTTGATGAGGTGCAGCGTTTTGAATTATTCACCGGGCACAAGAGCGATCGCAATATTCGTCTTTATGAGCAACTTGGATACAAGCTATTCAAGAGTGAAAAAATTAACAAAACTTTGTCCTTGGTGTTCATGGAGAAACACACTTGACAGGCTCCAACAAAAAGCATAAAAAGGCGATCGATTGAACATTAAAATAGCTAAGATGACACTATATCATGTTTACTCGACTCATCCTTTTTCTTCTGGTTGCGATCGGCGGAGCGGGACTCACAATCCAGATGGCTTGGAATGCGCGTTTGCGATCGTCAACCGGCTCTCCGGTTCTCACCACAATGATTTCAGTGTTCGTAACTCTGCTTTCACTCGCTCTAGTGTGGGCCAGCGGAGCGACTAATCGCGGCTCCATCCCCGCATTCAATTCTCTTCCACAATGGGCTTGGTTCGGTGGGGTTTTTGCGGCATACTACCTCGTGGCGTCCTTGATCGCAATCCCGAAATTAGGTGTGGCGACGGTTTTTTCTTTGGTGATTGCCGGACAGATGGTTGCGGCACTCGTCTTGGATTCTACTGGCGCATTTGGTGTTACCCAGATTTCCCTCAGCGTGTCTCGCGTCTTGGGAACTGCATTATTGCTGATTGGAGCAATCCTGATTCAAAAACAGTAAGAACGCCTAATTTAGACGCACTGAGTAAATTAATTGTTTTAAAGCTATGGCATTTGAATTTGACCATCTCTTTATCTTTACTGACATAGGCGCTAGTGAAGCCGATCGCCTCATCTCATGCGGTTTAACCGAGGGAGTGTCTAGGACACATCCTGGACAAGGCACTGCCAATCGCAGTTTCTTTTTCCATAACGCCATGCTGGAATTGTTGTGGGTTCACGATCCAGAAGAGGCGAAATCCCCACAAATTCATCGCACTCGTCTTTGGGAGCGATCGACAAATCGGCAGAATGATGCCTGTCCATTTGGGATTTGTCTGCGTCCTACCAGTGTTTCTGGCGATACCATTGCATTTTCCAGTTGGGACTATCATCCACCTTATTTGCCTCAAACAATCAGTATTGCAGTGGCAACAAATAGTGATGTGTTAACTGAGCCAATGCTGTTCCAGATCCCATTTGGTAAACGTCCCGATCGATTTCCTGCCGAGAAGGCGCAGCCTCCAGAGCATCCTATTGGTTGGCGCGAAATCACTCGTGTCGAGTTAGTTAGTCCTGCGGCAAATAGTCGATCGCCAGAATTGCAAGCTGTACTTGATACCAAACAAATTAAGCTAAGTATTGGAACAGACTATTGCATCCAGCTTGGGTTTGATGGAGAAATGCAGGGGCAGCAGATAGATTTGCGCCCCGGATTGCCACTGATTTTAAGTTGGTAGAGTAGAGTTTACATAGCAAGAGAAGGAACAGAAATGAGCAAACTTTACGGTGAAGCGCATCGGGCATTACAGGACGAATTCGGCACGCGCAACATGGCCGATCGCATTGAGCAGATCACTTGCAAGACAGAGTTTGACGAGGAATCGATCGGCTTCATCGAAACCAGGGATATGTTCTTCCTTGCCACCGTCGATGGCCAGGGACAGCCGACGGTTTCCTACAAGGGTGGCGACCCCGGCTTTGTCAAGGTTATCGACAGTATGACACTGATATTTCCCAGCTACGACGGCAACGGTATGTTCTTGTCTATGGGCAATGTCGCGCAGCACGCAGAAGTTGGTATGCTGTTTATCTCCTTCGATCGCCCGCACCGCATCCGAGTACAGGGCACCGCCAGTATCTCACGCGACGATCCGATGATGACACACTACAAGGAGGCGGATTTCCTCGTCCGCGTCCAACTCTCGGCACTGTGGCAAAACTGCCCGCGCTATATCCATCGTTATGAAAAGGTAAATCCATCGCGCTACGTGCCGCGCGAGGACTGTGAGACACCGATCGCACAATGGAAGCGTATCGATCTGATGCAGGATGTGCTTCCCGCTCATGATGCTGCACAGGTACTGACAGCCGGCACGATCGGCATAACGGAGTGGATCGAGAAGGTGAAGTCCGGCGATCCAACCGCGTGAAAAGACACTACAAACCGTGTGTAAGTTTCGTTAAGCAAACTTAATCTTCAAATAATCATCCTCCATCTTCGCCCCCGAAGGTTGCAACGCTGCTAAAGCTTGTGGCAAAACCATATTGCGGCGGTGATTTCCAATCCGAACATTCAACTCGTCTCCAGTTTTGGTCAACTGAATCTGATCCTTAGCAATTCCCGGCAAATACAGTTCAAGACTATATTGATTGTTTTCCTGAACAATCCTAATCGTATTTTCTTTGTGATAAATTTGACTGGGGTCTTCGTCTTTATAAAGCGTTTCTTTCAACCGTTCCAATGCTGGCAAACCGCACATTTCTTCGGAATAAAGTGGCACTTCCTTAACTGGCAATGGCATGAAATCTGCGTGAATTTCCTGACGGTATTGCTCCTGGCTTTCTTTCCATCGTTTGAAAAATGGATCGGTTACTTCTTCGGGAATAATCCGGTTTGCTACGACTAAATCTGTAGCTACATTGTACAAACTCAAATAAGCGTGAGCGCGCAGAGATTCTTTAATTACCATTTTTTCGGGATTGGTAACTAACCTGACCGAAGTTACAGTATTGTCAGTTAAAATCTTCTCTAAAGCCTCAATTTGTTCGTAAAATTCGTAAGGTGCATCCATCACCTCTTTGTCTGGCAAAGAAAAACCCGCAAGCGGTCTAAAAATAGGTTCAACTAAAGGTCTAAGGGCGGCAGATATGCCTTGCAGCGGCTTGTAAAATTTTCTCATGTACCAGCCGCCAACTTCGGGCAAACTTAGCAGTCTCAATGCTGTGCCAGTCGGAGCCGAATCGATAATTAAAACATCAAATTCGCCTTCGTCGAAATGCCGTTTCATTCGCACTAAACCGAAGATTTCATCCATTCCTGGCAAGATGGCTAATTCTTCAGCTTGCACGCCTTCGAGTCCTTGAGCGCGCAAGACTTGAGTAATGTAGCGTTTAACGGCTCCCCAGTTGCCTTCCAATTCCCTGAGAGCATCTAATTCTGCTGCCCACAAATTCGGTTTCACCAGTCGCGAATCGTGTCCGAGTTCCATGTCGAAGCTGTCGGCTAGGGAGTGGGCGGGATCTGTGCTCAGCACTAGGGTTTTGTATCCCAATTCGGCACATCGCAGCCCTGTGGCGGCGGCTACGGAGGTTTTGCCAACGCCGCCTTTTCCGGTCATTAGTATTAAGCGCATTGATTGTTTAGCTCGTTTGAATGTTGTTTACTCCTATATTGTAACGTTATGTAACGAAGATTAATTTGATGGCGGAATTAATTTGGGCGACAAGCAGCCGCCGGACACAGTACATTTCCTGTGATGCACTAAATCTGCGTAATGTCAATAGATGGTTGAGTTTCAAGGGCGATCGTATTTCAGCTATGTTATACTGAGTATCAAAAGCAAAAAGCGATCGCATTTTTATTGAGTGTAATGACACGGAAGATCTATTAGTAGCAGAACTCGTAGAGATGCGAGTCTCTCAGGACAATATTAGTTTGAGTTTCATACACCTAAAAAATTAGAGTATGTAGAACAATAGGTGGGAGTAGTTGCTGCTAGAATGATATAATTAGAAGCGATCGCAATTAGTTGATAATTCAAAAATATATGATTCAAGCAACAGCAATTAGCAAAGCAATTACTAAATTGAGTGATGTCCGCAGCAAGTTCAATTTGAGTAGGAGTGATGACCCTCAGTTTTTCACGGAATGGTTGGGCGAACTCCCAGAAATTAAGGATCGCGAAAAACTTGAATTGGATCGACTAAAAAAGCGATACTTTTACTACCTAGAACAAGAAGAAAGTATTTCCGAAGGAACGGTTAATATTATCATCATCCATCCCCTGCTAGATATAATGGGTTTGTGCGATCCACCATTCATCATTCGGGGAGAAGCTTATCTGAAAGTGGAAATTGAAAATAAGGCAGAATCTCTAGTTTTACAAGGACGCATTGATGCTTTAGCGGTGATCGATCAATTCTGGGTGGTGGTGATTGAGGCCAAAGAATCTGGTTTCAGCGTATTCAACGCCTTACCGCAGACTTTGGCATATATGATGGGTAATCCTCACCTAGAAAAACCAACTTTTGCAATGATAGCAAATGGGGAAGATTATATTTTTGTTAAGCTAACTCGTGCTGCTACTAATCAATATGCTTTTTCAAAAAAGTTCACAATCGCCAATCCTCAAACTAATGAACTTTATGATGTGATGCGGATTGTGAAGCGATTGATTAACTTGTCAGCAGGCGATCACACTTAATAAATGTGACACTACTGATTCTAAAGGCAGTTATCATCAAAACACTGTTGAAAGAGGGTGGTCAATTTACAATGATAGACATGGCAAAAATATTGCAGACAAGTAAAGCAATTTTTGATGAATTCAATCCAGACAAAATTATTTTATTTGGCTCCTATGCCTATGGAAAACCTCAAAATGACTCGGATGTAGATTTGTTAGTCGTTTTGCCTTATGAGGGGAGTAGTTTTCGCAAAACTTGGGAAATTTTAAATAAAATTCAACCGAAGTTTGCCATAGATTTATTAGTCAGAACTCCTGTAGAAATAGAGCAGCGTCTTGCCTGGAATGATTTTTTTATTCGCGAAATTATCGAAAAAGGAAAGGTGATTTATGAATCCGCTAACAGTTGAATAGGTGGATAAAGCTGAAGGTAATTTTACTACTGCTTTGCGGGAATTACGAGCGAGGAAATCTCTTAACTATGATGCCGCGTGTTTTCACATTAACTCCATAAAAATAGGACTCTATCTATAATTTTTCTGTAGTCTTGACTGGAAATACCAATTGTTTGAGCACATCCAACCGCGAACAGTTCCAGTAATCGATGTGGGAAACGATTAAATCATCGCTGTTGACTTTCATTTCGCTTCTACCTGCGATCGCCATTTGCGGCCTCCAAGGTAACGGCGCAGTCCAACTCAGCGTCCACCGGGTGTCGATGCTATCTCCCGACTGCGAAATTTCGTGCAAGTCTAGTTTAATTTCTTGAAAAAAAGTCCCCATAAACCCGATCATTTTTTGGTAGCGATCGACTCCTGTAAATCGATTCACCGGATCTTCAAAATAAACGTCTTTTGCATAAATACTATAAGTCTGATTTTTGGGAAATCTTTGATAATCGTCTTTGAGAATTTCAATAATGTCCATTGCGGGCGATCGGCATTCTTTTATTATTATCAGTTAATTTTAACACAATAGATGAAAATTGCGGAATTTTAGTCTAAATCATGATAAAATATTTGTTTATTTACTACCTTGCCAATTTATAACTTAACATCACAACTATGATTGACCTCTACACTTTTACCACACCCAACGGTCGCAAAGTCTCTATCATGCTCGAAGAAATAGGTTTACCCTACAACGTGCACGTCATAGATATCAGAAAAGATGACCAATTTAGCCCAGAATTCATCGCCATCAACCCCAACAGCAAAATTCCCGCAATAGTCGATCGAGATAACGGCATCACCGTCTTCGAGTCTGGCGCAATCCTGATCTATCTTGCCGAAAAAATAGGCAGATTTCTACCCACCGATAAAGAAAAATACTTTCAAGTCATCGAATGGCTGATGTTTCAAATGGCCAGCGTCGGGCCAATGTTCGGTCAACTCAACCACTTCAAACGCTTTGCACCAGAACCAATTCCCTATGCAATTGGGCGCTACGAAAAAGAAACTTTGCGAATCTACGGAGTATTAGACAATCAACTAGCCAAACACGAATACATCTGCGGCGAGTATTCAATTGCTGACATTGCTACTTATCCCTGGGTTGCTATTTATGAATTTCAAGGATTAACCCTCGACAACCACCCCCACCTCAAACGCTGGGCAGAAACCTTGCAAGAGCGCCCCGCAGTACAGCGCGGCATGACAATTCCATCCTAATAGAACTCGATCAAAAGCGGGCGGGCTAGAAGCCCACCCCACAAGTAAGTCAATTGACTGGTATTTGTGGAACGGGCTTCTAGCCTGTTGCTCAACTAATAGCGGGCGGGCTAGAAGTCCACCCCACAAGTAAGTCAATTGACTGGTATTTATGGAACGGGCTTCTAGCCTGTTCAAAAAAATATCTCCAACTCAATCTGCGAAATGCTTAATAATCGCTTCCGCAAACTCCGAACACTTCAATTCCGGCACCGGCGGCTCCATCAACCGAGCTAAATCGTAGGTAACTTCACTATTAGAAATAGCCGCAGCCAAGCCCTTCTTAATCAAGTCTGCTGCTTCTTGCCAGCCCATATATTCCAACATCATCACCCCAGACAAAATCAACGAACCGGGATTGACTTTATCCAAACCAGCGTGTTTCGGTGCAGTGCCGTGAGTTGCCTCAAAAACTGCACATTCATCACCAATATTCGCGCCGGGCCCCATGCCTAGTCCGCCAACAATTGCGGCGGCCGCATCGGACAAATAATCGCCGTTCAAATTCATTGTCGCTAAGATAGAATATTCACCCGGCCGAGTTTGAATTTGTTGGAAAATACTGTCAGCAATTCTATCGTTGACCATTATTTTCTCTTTCCACTTGCCGCTACCGTGACTATCCCAAATTGTAAAGAGAACGTCGGCGACTTCTTGACGAATTTTGGCTTGTTTTTCGGGTGTTAAAGCATCGTATCCTGGTTCTATTTGGCGGGCATTGTCTTCTAAGCTAATCTCGCTATTCTTTTCTTTGTTGCCGAGAATCCAAGATTCTCTTTCTGTCACGCACTCAGCACGATATTCGGTGGTTGCTAGTTCGTAACCCCAATCTCGGAAAGCTCCTTCGGTGTATTTCATGATGTTGCCTTTGTGCACCAAAGTAACTTGCTGCTTTTCTTTCGGCAACCGCAAGGCGTGGGTGAGCGCCCGCCGCACTAAGCGCTGAGAACCTGTTTTGCTAATCGGTTTAATCCCAATTCCCGAATCGAGGCGAATTTGTTTTTTGCCGTGTTCTGGTGTGGCTGGAATTAACTCATTATTCAGGTATTCAATTAATTTTTTGCCGATTTCGCTGCCTTTTGCCCATTCAATTCCTAGGTAAATATCTTCTGTATTTTCCCGGTAAATAATGACATCTAGCAGTTCGGGAGTTTTGTGCAATGATGGGGTTCCATCATAGTATTTGCACGGTCGGACGCAGGCGTAAAGGTCAAAGATTTGTCGCAAAGCTACGTTGAGCGATCGAATTCCGCCGCCTACGGGCGTTGTCAGTGGGCCTTTGATGGCGACTCCGTACTCTTTGATAGCGTCTAAGGAATCTTGTGGCAAATATTGGTATGTACCGTAGACATCGCAAGCTTCGTCGCCTACATATATTTTAAACCAGTTGATTTTGCGATCGCCACCGTAGGCCTGTTCTACCGCAGCATCCATGACTTTCTGGGAGGCTGGCCACAAGTCTACGCCGGTACCATCGCCGCGGATGAAGGGAACGATCGGGTCATTGGGGACGATCGGCAAACCGTCTTTGAAAGTAATTTTAGAGCCAGTTGTCGGGGCTACAATCTTTTCGTACATATCTTAACAGTGCGGATAGGAATTCTCCCTATTTTGCCACGATTGTCTGTCTAAACTTCAATAAATTATCAATAATTGCCTAAATTTTCAATGTTTGTGTTACTGCTGTATCTATAGTAACCAAACGGGCATTAGATTGATTTATTTTTAACCGCAGATGTTTTTGCGATCGCAACCAGTTGTACCTGAACCTCAAAACGATTTCAAAAGAGTCGAACCGCTGAAGGAAAGACCAGCAGCAGCCAGCAACAAAGCTCCAGCGACTCCCAAACCAGCTAAACTAATTGCACCGTCATCATCCAGCATCCCGACACCTGTAATTAACACGGGTAATCCGCAAATCGAATTCACTCCCGGTACGGGAATCATAATCAGAAGTCCCATAATTGTCATGCCAATTCCAATTGCCAAACGCCCGATAAAACTGTGGCAAACATACGCCATGCGGGGACGGGAAAAAAACTCAAGCCGTTTCAGCCAAGGCAGCCCCATCTTGATAATTCCTTGAATCTTTTCTAAAGAAACGGGTTTATTGACCAACCACTTTGGCAGCCAAGGAGTTTTAGCACCAAAAATTAGCTGAACAGCCAGCAACAAAATGACTAACCCAAAGGGGATAGCGTGACCTGGTACGGGAAAAGGCAATACTAAAATTAAGCCGAGTAAAGCGAATACAAAGCCGAATAGCCTTTCTCCAGCTATTGTCATTACATCTGATAAAGTTATTTGAGGCGAGCGTTCTTCCTCAAATAAAAAGCGATTTAAGTCGGCAGATAATTGAGCCATAGTTATTTTAAGTAAGAAGGAAGTTCGGCAACGGATTCTGTAACGGATTTAACGGATGTAACGCTGGGAAGGAAGAAGGAAGAAATTATCGTTCCTAGGCTCTGCCTGGGAACACATTATCTAGAGTCTCTGCCTCGACTCGGCATGAGGGAGACAGAGCCTTATTGTATTCATTCCCAGGCTCTGCCTGGGAACAAGAATACGATGATTAAGTGCCCGAAGTCCAAGAGTTGGTGTACTCAATTTGATCGGGAGTCAAGGTATCAATGTAAATACCCATTGCTTCCAATTTGAGACGCGCGATTTCTCTGTCAACTTCCACGGGGATTGAGTGAATACCTGGCTCCAGTTTACCTTTATTGGTGACAAGATGTTCGCAGGCTAAAGCTTGGTTAGCAAAGCTCATATCCATCACGGCGCTGGGGTGTCCTTCTGCTGCGGCCAAGTTGATCAAACGGCCTTCACCCAACACAATAATCGACTTGCCATTATTGAGGCGGTATTCTTGGGTGAAAGAACGCACTGTCTTCACGTCGCTGCTTTTTGCACCGAGGGATTTCAGGTCAATTTCAATGTCGAAGTGACCGGAATTGCAAACCATTGCGCCGTCTTTCATGGTGTCGAAATGTTCGGCACGAATGACGTGTTTGTTGCCGGTGACGGTGATGAAAATGTCTCCGACGGTGGCTGCTTCATCCATTGGCATGACGCGGAAACCGTCCATGACTGCTTCGATCGCCCGAATCGGATCGATTTCGGTAATAATTACGTTAGCGCCCATGCCGCGAGCCCGCAGTGCAGTGCCTTTGCCGCACCAACCGTAGCCTGCAACCACAATATTTTTACCGGCTAACAAAATATTGGTAGCGCGGAGAATGCCATCTAGGGTGGATTGACCGGTGCCGTAGCGGTTGTCGAAGAAGTGTTTGGTATCGGCGTCGTTAACGTTCATTGCTGGGAAAGTCAGCACGCCATCTCTCAACATCGCCCGCAGACGCACGATGCCTGTGGTGGTTTCTTCGGTGGTTCCGATCAAGTCGGAAATTTGCTTGGGGCGGTGCTGGATCAGGGCTGCTACCACGTCGCTGCCGTCGTCGATGATAATGTTGGGACGGTGGTCAAGGGCTGTGTAAACGTGACGTTCGTAGGTAGCGGCGTCTTCTCCTCTCATGGCGTAGACGGAAATGCCGTAGTCTGCAACTAGGCAAGCTGCTACGTCATCTTGAGTGCTCAAGGGGTTGCTAGCGATGAGTACAGCGTCTGCACCGCCCATTTTGAGGGCGATCGCCAAATGAGCTGTTTCTGTGGTTACATGGCAGCAAGCTGAAATACGGATGCCAGCGAAGGGCTTTTCTTTAGCGTAGCGTTCTTGAATTTGGCGCAATACCGGCATTTCGCGGCCGGCCCACTCGATGCGCTGTTTTCCCAAGGGGGCGAGGGATAAGTCTTTGACTTCGTGTTTAATCTGAACTAATGTTGCAACCATGTTTATGTAATTCTCGGAAATCATTGAACTTCGTTAGTTTTACCAGATTAACCTATCAAGCTGCAAGTTCGCGGATTTGACTCGATCGCCTCGGCGGGGCTAATCTGAATTTTTGATGGTGTTCGATTGATCGACTTGAAGAGCGCTCTACACGTCCTGGTCATATCAATTCCGACGGCGCCGGAATGACAAGCGAGGAGACTGCACGTGTCGCTTCCCTACGCCAAATTAATTGTACGGAAACGACACGTGCAGTTTCCTAATTTCGGCTCGTAATAATTCCGATGCAACCGAAAACGATATCATTACTCACTATGCCTTGAAATTCCCATATCGAACTCCTCCCACTCAATCGTTTTTGTTGGCCCGGCGTTCTTGAATTATGTGAATAATCGAAGGCACAAAAGAAAGTACAATTATTCCGAAAACAATCGGCAGTAAATATTTATCAACTTGATCGGCAGGAATCATCTTTCCCAAATAATAACCCATCAGCGTGATTCCAAAGGTCCATAAAAACCCGCCGATGAGGTTATAAAACATAAAAGTTTTGTATCTCATTGCCGCCACTCCCGCCACTATCGGCGCAAAAGTGCGAACAATTGGCATAAATCTCGCCAGTACAACTGCTTTTTGACCGTGTTTATCGTAGAAGGTTTCGGTTTTTTCTAAATATTCTTTTTTAAACAACCACGAATCTTCCTTCTGAAATAAGCGACGACCCCAACGATGCCCGGTTGCATAGCCAACATTGTCGCCAGCCACCGCGCAGACAAAAGCCCCAAAAATTAGCGTCCAAATATTTAGAGTGTCGGGTCCAGCCGCCACAATTCCAGCAGCAAACAGCAAGCTGTCGCCGGGGAGAAAAAACCCGAACAGCAATCCAGATTCCGCGAACACAATAGCCCAAACTCCCAAATATCCGAAGGTTTTAATCAGTTGCTGCAAATCAAAATTCATCTTTCTGTTTTTCCTAATGAACTAAGCAGTAGATAATTGAGGTATATGATATCATTGTTTTTTGAAACTTAGCATAAAATAATGGTCTGGTAAAATAATAAATTAGCCAGCGATCGATTCTTCGCAACAAAATTTTTAAGTCTAATTTAACAATGGGCACAGTAATTCAGCAAATCCAAACTAGCTTATTAAACCTGCTAGGTCAAGCGATCGAGGCAGTGCCGTCACTAGCAGTTGCAGTGGTAATTCTTTTCGTGACCCGGACGGTGGCTAGATCCGTCCAACAAATAGTCTCGGCAGCTACCGAACGTATTGTTAAAAGTTTATCTTTGCGATCGCTCTTGGTGCAAACTAGCTAGGCCCTGACGTGGGTCATCGGCAGTTCCCTCACCTGCACAATTGCTTTCCCGGCTTTGCGGCCGGGAGACATCATCGGCTTGTTAGGATTGGGTTCGGTAGCTGTGAGTTTCGCTTTCCAAGACATCTTCAAAAACTTTTTAGCCGGAATATTGATGCTGCTGCACGAACCGTTTCAATTAGGCAACCAGATAATTGTAGAAGGCTTTGAAGGTACGGTGGAAGAGATTTCGATGCGATCGACTCAAATTATGACTTATCAGGGAGAGCGAGTTATCGTGCCGAATGCGATCGCCCTTACCAATTCAGTGCGGGTACTCACAGCCATGCCGAACAGGCGAACAGACCTGCCTTTAATTTTAGACTACGATACCGAACCTTCCCTAGCAATTGAAACCTTGGTTAAAGCTATTTCTGAACTTGAAGGCGTTTTATCGCAACCAACCCTAGAAGTCGATTTTTCTGGCATCAGCGATGGTTCTTTGCATCTAATTGTCCGCTATTGGACATTGCCGGAACAAGCACAGTTGCGACGGACAAAAACTAGGGCTGTGGTGGCGATGAAAGTCGCGTGCGATCGATCGGACATGAGAATTCCTCAACCAATATCGGTGAATTTGTACGACTTCCACTCCTCCAAAGACTCTGCGTCAAATTCAGCTAGCGACGCATAAGATCAATTCCGGTTGCACTCCTCGATACGACTGTTGACGGTTAAGCTGAAGTGCATTTAAATTGTATAGTCAAGTTTAAGAAAAGTATTGTGGGGTGGGTCTAAAAACCCGCCCAAAAAATATAATTTAGATGCGGGACAGCTTAACTGTTTCGATATTTAAACAATACCGATGCAAGGGAAAACGATCTCAAATCAAATACGGTAGCATCTGAATTATTAATATTACCGAAATCAGGACAATGCACGTGCCGTTTCCCTACGGGGATATTGATAGTACCTTTAAACCTGCAATCTGCTGTATCATTCCGATGCAACCGGAAATGATATCAGATCGAGATGTCTTTTTGTTTAAACCAAGCAAAAGGCGAGCCGATTTCCCATCAGCGCGCCTACAAATCATATTCTTTTTTATCAAACGTCATTAAGCCGATCGTTCTGGCTCAAAAAATTAGGCAACTGTCTTGCTCGCGCGGCGGCGGCGTGCTGCAACCAAGCCACCGAAACCGAGAGCCAAACCAGTCATCGTAATCGGTTCGGGAACTGCTTCGGCGCTCACGGTGAAGTCTTGGAAGTCTTTGTCGTTTCCGCCGCCGCGATCATCAAAGGAGATCAGCGTGCCTCCGTTAGACAGAGAACCTGTTCCGTCTGTGAATTGTCCGGCAGGTTGGAAGAAGTTCGTTGTTTCTTTGCCGAGTGCGTTCCACAGGGGCGACGCCGCGCCAAACACTGCTTGCTGGCTGCCGGCGTTCAAAGCCGAGGTCGAGTAGACAGTGCCGTCGCCGCCGCTGGAGAGTCCCAAAGTGTAAACTTGGTTGGCTAGGAATGTGAAGACTGCGGAGCCTGAACCCAAGACGGTATTACCGAGCGATCCTTTCCATTCGTTTTCACCGCCGTTGTCTGAGGATTTAGTTTCCGAAAATAGAGTGCTAATTAGAGAGGTAGCCGAGTTCTTCACAGAGTAGATTCCGAAAGAGGAAGTGTACCCACCGTGAGATTCTTGGAACTTAAAGTTGACATCTGTATCTTCTTGGAATTTTATGCCGTTGGTACCGAAGGAGAAGGCCTGAGCTGGATCTCCGGCACCCAACAGAGCTGTGGCGACTGCGGTGGCTGTTAGGGCGGATAAAAATGTGATATTCATAACTTGTTCCTTCTGTGCGGTAATTTTAATAATTTGATTATGGAATACTTTGTTTGTATTTTTGGCACTTTAGGTGAATGTTGACAGACTCTTTATCAAGCCTTTATTGATACTTCACAAATGCTGTTTATCCGATCGCCTCTGGGACGATCGCTCCCTAAGAATACACACCCAATCATTATAAAAATTTTGGCTTAAAACCTTGCACTGCAAGGTATAGGAGCGCGGAGTGGCTAAACTTATTTTGGGCTGGTTAGGCTAATTTTTTATTTTATGGTCAAGTCTAAATACTCAACAGCAAACACTTACGTATAAACACGGTGATACCAGAGCCAACTGACAGTTATGGGAGTTTTATATTAACCAGAAATTGGGAATATTGGTTTTTTAACACTTGCGTATGGGAGTTAAAGTAGTTTATCGATCGGGTAAATTACGTACAAACTGCGATCGTTGGGTTTATGTATTTTGGTGAGATTAGAGGGAACCTGCGCCGTGACAGATCCCAAAGATGCCAGATGCGAGCTCATATTTTGGCAAACTGAAGTGGTCAAAGAGCGAATAGCTCCTCAACCAATACTAGACCTCTGGCATAATTATTGTGGAACAGGCAGGATGCCTGTTCTTCACAGGCTTTTTGGGAGATGTCTACTTATATATAAGCTCTGGACAAATCCTTGCTGGCGATCGACTACCGCATCAAAACAAACCGCTGTAGCGTTCCTCAGCCCAAGGTTCCCCCCGTCGGTGGTAGCCGTTGCGTTCCCAAAAACCGAGTTGTTCGGTTTCTGTAAACTCCAGACCATTAATCCATTTAGCGCTTTTCCAAGCGTACAAGTGCGGAACTACCAGTCGCATCGGGCCGCCGTGGTCTGGGGAGAGGGGTTCGCCGAAGACGGTGTGGGCGAAAAAGTTTTCTTCTTTTTGGAAATCTGCGATCGCAATGTTAGTCGTGTAGTCGCCGTAGCAGTGTTCTAGGATGTGCAGAGCTTTCGGATCGACTTCTATGTAGTTCATAAAATCTGTGACTTTGACTCCCGTCCACTGCACGTCGAGTTTTGACCACCGAGTGACGCAGTGAAAATCGGCAGTAAAGTTACTTTGGGGCATGGCTTGGAAGTCTGACCAAGTGAAGGTTTTTGGTTTTGCCAATCCCCAGACTTTAAATTCCCAACTCTCTATGCTGACGGAGGGTGTATCGCCATAGGTGAGGACGGGAAATCCGTTGGCGAGGTATTGACCCGGGGGGACGCGATCGCGGTTTTCGGATTCTGGCTTGCGAAAAAATTTGCCCTGCATTGATTCACGCTCTACATACAGTAACTGACTGCAACACTCAGTATAACTTGCGGGGATGGGTGCATCGCAGTTGATCTCAAGCTATTCGGCAAAAGCATTTGTGCAGAAAGGAAAATTTCATAATTCCGAGGAAGAACGACCTATTTTTGCCTTCGGAAAGTGCCCAAGCTGAAAATTCAAAAAGTATTGTTCTAGCTTATGCACTAATTAACCATAAATAATAATATCTCAGTTTATGGTGAATTCCCAAATCTTTGATGTATCGTTACAATATGCTCATATGTAAAAAAAATTGATGGGGTAAAAACCATGATCGCAAGTTACTTGATTCCGTTGACGCTTTGCTTGATTGCTGGGTGGGTGACTGCTGGGACTGACGACAGAACGCTAGACGGGATTCCGGCTCCGATAGCGGCAATTATTGGGGTGTGTTCGTTAATCTGGTTTGTGGCGGTGTGTCCTTGGCCTGTTGAACTAGCTCTAGTGTTGGCGGTGCTGGTTTTGGGAAAAGCTTACTTGCAAGATATCTTGAATTTAGGATGAATTTTCAGGGCTAGTGCGATCGAGAGTTGCGACGGGGCGATCGTTGGGTGTTTCTACTTTTTTAATCTCATAAATTTTCCAAGTTTGCAAGGTGCGCCGCCACGCATCTTAATTCTACGTTTTTAAAATGGCGAGCTTTTAAACTGGCAAGCGATCGATATCTTTGTTAGAACCAATTACTACTATTGATGTCCCTTTTCTCAAACGTTCAGTTGGCGGGAAATTAATCTCAAATTTGTTACCGCGATTCACTGCTAGCAGGTTTAAACCATAATTGCGCCGGAGTTCTAATTCGGCGATCGTTTTGTCGTCAAACGATCGAACTAAATCCAATCCGCCGCCCATCCCCGGCAAATCTAGCGATCGTTGAATAGCCATTTTATCTTGCAAGCTAAACCTGCGCCCCAGCAGCAACAGCAGAAAGGTGGTTGAGGTCATGTAACCGAGCCCGCCTACCTGCATCAGCAGCAGGATAAATAGCTGACACCAAAAAGAATAATATTTCCCCACATCTACCACAGATAATCCCGTGACGCAGGCGGCAGAAGTCGAACTAAATAGTGCTGTTACTAAATCGCTCCTATTCCCGTCACTTGTGGAGAAAGGCATCATCAACAACAAAGTTCCTGCGGCAATGACGGCTAGAAAGCCCAAGCAAATAGCTCGGGAGACAGTCATTAGAATTGGGAATTGGGAATTGGGAATTGGGAATTGGGAATTACGCTGCTCAAACTGAGGTTGTAGTGGGGCGAATTCGCACTCGCCACCAAGCCAAGAGAGCGCTAGCAATGAAAATGCTGGAGTACGCTCCCATTGTAAATCCAATAATCAAAGTTAAAGCAAAGTTTTTGAGAGTTTCTCCGCCGAATAGAAACAGGGAGAATAAAGTCAGCAAGGTAGCAAAAACTGTATTGATCGAACGGGACAGCGACTGCGTGACTGAATCGTCAACAATTTGCTCGATCGGCTGGTCTGGATGAAGCTTGATATTTTCCCTAACTCGATCGTAAATAACGACAGTATCTTGCACAGAAAAACCCGAAATTGTCAGCAGCGCCACGATGAATAAGCTGTCAGCTTCCAGACCTAATACTAGCCCCAAAATAGAAAAAATGCCTACAGTCATCAAAATATCGTGGAAGAGGGCAAACAGGGCAAAAAAGGCATAGTCGAACTGAAAGCGAAAAGTCAAGTAGATGATAATTCCCAAAAACGAAACTGCCAGAGCGAGCAATCCCGTCGTCAAAAGCTGGCGCCCAATAGTGGGCCCAACGGTATCAATTTTGGTTTTTTGGGGAGCGAAAACGCCAATTTTTTCAGTTAAAGCTGTTTGGAGTTTAGTACGCTGCTCGACATCTAAAGGTACTGTGCGAATCGAGGCTGCACGCTGCTCTGTACCGAGAATTTGAATGCTGCTGTTTGCCAAACCTTGCTTTGCTAGAACTTCGCGCACGGTACTAATATTGAGGGGTTTAGTGCAGTTATTGGGTTGGGTGCAGTCTAATTCAAATTGTAACCGAGTGCCGCCAATAAAATCAAGTCCAGGGCGGATAATAGCGCCGAACTGCTGGACTGATATCGCCATAGCAATTAAGCCACTCAGAATGATTGTTGCAGAGATAGTCCACCAGTAGCGCTGCTGTTTGATGACGCTGAATTTCATTATTTTATCGTCCATTTGCTAGTTGAAAAGCTTCGGCTACAGGCCCCAAAGCCAGAACGGGAAGAAACGTTAGTACCCCCAAAATTAAAATGGTGGCAGCCGTTACTCCCGTAAACAAAAGAGTATCAGTCCGTAAGGTAGCAGTCGTTTCGGGTACAGTTTGTTTGCGGGACATACTATCAGCTAGAAATAGCAGCGCGGTGATGGGAATAAACCGGCCTGCCCAGAGTGTAAAGCTGGTGGTCAAATTCCACCACAAAGCAGTAGGTGCGGGTTGACTGTCAGCTAGCCCTTCAAAGCCGGAACCGTTGCCAGCGGCTGCTGAGGCGTACTCGTAGACTACTTGAGTCAGCCCGTGAAAGCCTGGGTTGCTAATTCCTGAAAGAGTATCGGGAAAGGTAAGGGTAATGGCCGCCGGAATTAAAATCAAAACCGGGTGTATAAGTAGAATTAAGCTGACTAATGTGATGTCCCACTGCTCTATTTTGCGCCCGAAAAATTCGGGGGTTCGCCCCACCAACAAGCCGCTCAAAAATACAGCTAAAAACAAGTAAACAAATAACAAAGCAGTGCCTGTTCCCATTGCACCCCAGATGATTTGAATAAATAAATTGAGCAGAGCGCAAAAACCCCCCGCAGGCATGAGGGAGTCAAACATTCCGTTAGCGGAACCTGTCATAGTTCCTGTAGTGGTAATGGCAAAGAGAGCGGTTTGGGCCCAGCCAAGCCTGACTTCTTTTCCTTCTAAATTCTGCTGCGGGCCGATGGCAGCATTGACTAGGGGATTGCCTTGATATTCGCCCACGGCAGTCACTACAATTAGCGCTACAAAAATGGCAAATACCATGCCATATAGCAGCCAAGCTTGCTTCCTATTTCCGAGGAACAAGCCGTAGGTATAAATCACAGATGCTGGAATTATCAGCATTGATAAAATTTGCCAGAGATTGGAAGCGCCGTTGGGATTTTCAAATGGGTGAGCGGAGTTGCCTCCAAAAAAAGCGCCGCCGTTTTCTCCCAGCATTTTAATTGCTTCAAAATGGGCAACTGGGCCGCGAGAGATGACTTGGGTTGCGCCTTCTAATGTGGTGGCTGTTGCGGGACCTGCTAGGGTTTCGGGGACGCCTGCTGCTATTAGAAGTAGGGCAGCTAAAATGGTTAGGGGCAGTAAAACTCTGGTTATCGATCGGGTTAAATCAACGTAAAAGTTACCTAAGTTTCTGCCCGTCAGGCCTCGAATGAAGGCTATTCCTACTGCTAAGCCAGTTGCGGGACCAATAAACATTAAAAAGCCTAATGCTGCGATCTGGCTGAAGTATGAAAGGGTAATTTCTGGGGTGTAATGTTGGAGGTCGGCACTGACTAAAAATGAAATGCTTGTGTGTAAGGCTGTATCCCATGTCGGCATTCCTAATTTTGTGGAATTTAAGGGCAGCCACTGTTGCAGGATTAGCAGGAGAAAGACGAATACTGCGATCGCCGAATTACTGATTAGTACGGCAATCGCATACTGCTGACCTGTCATGTTTTCTTCTGGGTCAATGCCGCCTGTTCGGTAAATTAGCTGATCGACTGGTGTCGCAATTGGATCGAGAAACGTTTTTTTTGCTAGAAAAATTTGAGCCAAATAAGTTCCTAAGACTGGTGTGATACCTACCACAATCAGTAATGTCAGAGCTATTTGAAAAAATCCTTGCAACATGGGAGAACCAAATGTTAAGTTAAATTGATGGGATTAAGGAATTATGCACTCTTAAAGTAAAATACAGCTATTGCGGATCAACAGAGCTGTTACGATCGCCTCATCTATTAGGCGATAGCGATCGGGTTTTCCGTTGAGCTTGAATTCGGAGACTAACATGGTTAATAATATTGTTTATGCTAGTTATTCTAGGTTAAATTGCTCGATCATGCAAAAATAATTTGACGGCGGTTTTAAGCGCCCGTGTCGCTGGGAATCCCCAAACTGAAGTTACGAGGCTTTTAAGTTCCTGACATTTTTAGGTAAAATTTGAACACGATCGGACTTTTTCTGGGCTTCAACTCTGCTGCGATTGATCGGGCGATCGAGCTAAAATCGCAAAAGATGACAACATTGAGAAAATAACGGTAGAATTCCTTTAATAACTTGTGATCCGGCGATGACATCAACACTTTACCAGCAAATTCAGGAACTCTACGACGCTTCTAGCGGTTTGTGGGAGCAGGTGTGGGGCGAACATATGCACCACGGGTTCTACGGCCCGGATGGCAATTTGAAAAAAGAGCGCCGACAGGCTCAGATAGATTTGATCGAAGAACTATTGGGCTGGGCTGGAGTAACGTCAGAGAAAGAACTCCCAAAATCTTACGGCATTCTCGATGTGGGTTGCGGGATCGGCGGTAGTACGCTGTATTTGACGGAAAAATTTAGTTCGATCGCACAAAATAATTTAAAGTTGGATGGTGAGGTCGATCGGGTTACAGCAACCGGCATTACTCTGAGTCCGGTACAGGCCAACAGAGCAACGGAACGCGCTAAAATTGCTGGACTCGAAAGCAATGTTAACTTTTTGGTAGCAGATGCTTTGAATATGCCTTTTCCTGATGAGTCTTTTGACTTGGTTTGGTCCCTCGAAAGCGGCGAACATATGCCCGACAAAATTAAGTTTTTGCAGGAATGTTGCCGCGTGTTAAAGCCGGGAGGAACTTTGATTTTGGCGACTTGGTGTCACCGCTCGCTGGGAGAAACGGCGGGAGAATTGACAGATGAAGAAAGAAGGGAATTAGCAGAAATTTACCGGGTTTATGCTTTGCCTTACGTGATTTCTTTACCAGAATATGAGGAAATTGTCCGCAGTTTGCCTTTGACAAGTATTCGCAGTGCTGATTGGTCAAAAGCTGTTGCTCCTTTTTGGGATGTGGTGATCGATTCTGCTTTTACTCCGAGCGCCATTTGGGGTTTGCTGACTAGCGGTTGGACGACGATTCAAGCTGCACTTGCTCTCGGATTGATGAGCCGCGGATATCAAAGCGGATTGATTCGTTTCGGGCTAATTTGTGCTGTAAAATAAATGATATCAAATCCGGTAGCATCCGAATTAATGTTACCCACAGTCAGGACAGGGCAGTGCCGTGTCCCTACAATTAATGGGGGTAGGGACACGGCAGTGTCCTCGCCCTGTATGTATGAGTGCAACCGGAATTGATATTGACTGGTTCCCAAGCAGAGCCTGGGAACCACGTCACTCTTGCTCTGCCTCGCTCTTCTGGTAGGAATAATCAAAATTGGAGGCAGAGCCTCCCCATGTGCGTTACCAGGCAGAGCCTAGGAACAAGTAATGAGTAGAACGAGCAGATAATTTTGTGAGATAATTTGTTAATTCATTTTTTTGGTGCGTTTGTGTGATTTATGGAAAATGATTCGATTGGTAAGTCTTGGGTTGATAAAAATGGCTCGGCTCCGCAAAGCTGGGTGAGCGCTTTTTGGGAGTTTTCTAGGCCGCACACGATTGTGGGGACTACGTTGAGCGTGCTGGCTTTGTATGCGATCGCCCAAAGTGCGCGGTTGTTTGCGAATCCTGTATTTTTGCCCCTAGCTTTTGCTTGGTTGGCTTGCATTTGTGGCAATATTTATATTGTGGGATTGAATCAGTTAGAAGATGTGGAAATTGATAAGATTAATAAGCCGTATTTGCCGATCGCCTCGGGAGTGTTTTCTCTAAAAACTGGTCAGTTAATTGTTGCCGCAACAGGAATTTTGGCAATTGTGATTGCTGTGTTGCAAGGCCCGTTTTTGTTGGCTACTGTTGGCGTTAGTTTGGTAATTGGGACTGCTTATTCTCTGCCGCCAATTCGGCTGAAGCGGTTTCCGGTTTGGGCGGCGCTGTGCATTTTTACGGTGCGGGGCGCGATCGTCAATTTAGGGCTGTTTCTTCACTTTAATTGGGTGTTGGGTTTGGGAAGGGCGAAAAGTGTTTTTTCGGGCTGGAGTTGGGAGAGTCTGTCTTTTGGGATTCCGCCAGAAGTTTGGGTGTTGACGGCTTTTGTTGTGGTGTTTACATTTGCGATCGCCATTTTCAAAGATATCCCTGACATGGAAGGCGACAAGCAATACAATATTACTACGTTTACGATCGAGCTAGGCAAGCCGGCGATCTTTAATTTATCTCGTTGGGTATTGACGGTTTGTTATGTGGGCGCGACTTTAGCGGGATTCGTTGTATTGTCTAATGTTAATTTAGTGTTTCTGGCAGTTTGTCATTTTGTGGCTTTGGGTTTGATGTGGTTTTGGAGTGTTAAGGTTAATTTGGATGAGCAAAAAGAAATTGCTGAGTTTTATCAGTTTATCTGGAAGTTGTTTTTCTTAGAATATCTAATTTTTCCAGCAGCTTGTTTGTTGGGGTAGAAGGAAGAAGGAAGAAGGAAGAAGGAAGAAGGAAGAAGGAAGAAGGAAGAAGGAAGAAGTCAACCCCCCCCTGCCCCCCCCAAGGGGGGAAATTCAGGAAGAAGAAGGAAGGAGGAAGGAAGGAAGAGTTAACAAATTTGAATAAGTTGGCAATTACAAGTTAGCGAACTCCCAAACAACAAAGACAACTATGGCTTCTCAAAAAAAATCTCGAAAAAATGCTGAAAAATTGAGTGCAGAAGATTGGTTGAAAATGGCTTGGGAACATCACCAAGCGGGACGTTTGTTGGAAGCTGAGAATTTGTATCGGCAGATTTTAGCAGCGCAGCCGGAATCTGCAAATGTGCTGTGTTTGTTGGGAATAGCGGTTAGACAGCAGGGAAAAGTTGCGGAGGCGATCGACTTTTATGAACAGGCGATCGTCCAAAACCCCGATTTTGTAGAAGCACATTTAAATAAAGCTCAGGTTTTGCTGGATGTAGGCGAGTATCAAAGGGCGATCGCCAGTTACGAACAAGTCATCAAAATACAGCCAAATTCCTCACTAGCATACAATAATTTGGGCTGGCTCAAACAGCAACTCGGCGAAATAGACTCGGCAATTTTATATTATCAAACAGCGTTTAGGCTTGACCCCAACCTGGTCGAAACTACGCACAATTTAGCACATTTATTTAAACAAAAAAATCAATTAGATGAGGCGGTAGCCTGTTACCACCAAGCTTTACAAATAAATCCAAACTTGACACATACACTCATCGGCTTGGGAACAGTCTTGCAGGAGCAAGGTAAGTTAGCCGAAGCTTTTAACTGCTACCAGCGAGCAATCGAAATAGAGCCAAATAATCCCGAAGCTCAAAACAATGTAGGAGCATTTTACCACGAACAAGGCAATACAAAGGCAGCAATATCTCACTACCGGCAAGCATTAAATTTAAAGCCAGACTTTGTGGATGCTATTAACAACCTCGCCCACGCTTTGGTCGATTTAGGAAAATTTCAAGAGGCCTTTACTTGTCACAGTCGAGCCTTGGAATTGCAACCTGACAACGCCACAGCACATCTAGAATTAGCCTTAACTTTACTATTGTTCGGAGACTTTAAGCGCGGTTTTGCTGAGTATGAGTGGCGGTGGCGCACTACGCAACTATCGCCGAGGCAATTTAAAGAATCGGTTTGGGATGGTTCGGATTTGCATAGAAAAACTATTTTACTGCACGTTGAGCAAGGTTTCGGCGATTCGATTCAGTTTATTCGCTACGCCCCGATTCTGCGCAGCCTGGGTGCTAAAGTTATGGTGGCTTGCTATCCAGAACTAATGCGGTTGTTTGCGACAGTTTTGGGGATTGAATATTTATCAGTTACTTTTGAGAGTTTGCCAGAATTTGACGTTCATGTGCCGCTGATGAGTTTGCCGGGAATTTTGGGGACAACTCTGGAAACTATACCCGCAAATGTTCCTTATTTAGCTCCGCCTGCTGAGTGCAAGTTTGCACTTTCTTCTGATGCAAAATTGAAGGTAGGGATTGTTTGGGCGGGGAGTCCGAAGCGCCGGAAAGATAATCAGCGCTCTTGCAATTTGACTGATTTTATTCGATTTTTTGATGTTCCAGAAATTGCTTTTTATAGTTTACAAAAAAACTTGTCTGAGAACGATCGCACTTTGCTCAATCAGCACTTGGTGCCGGATTTGAGTCCGCATCTGAATGACTTTGCTGATACAGCTTCTGCGATCGCCCAACTGGATTTAGTGATTAGTGTCGATACTTCTGTTGCACATTTGGCTGGTGCATTGGGAAAACCAGTTTGGGTGCTGCTTTCTTTTGCTCCTGACTGGCGCTGGTTGCTCGATCGCACTGACAATCCTTGGTATCCAACTGCAAGGCTTTTCCGCCAAAATCAGCCGGAAAGTTGGCAAGAATTGTTTGAGGAAGTGCAGGCGGCTTTGAGTTTATTTGCGATCGCCAATGTTGCTAGTTATTCTGAGGATTCCGCGAAAAATCCGCTTGACTTTGCGGCCGCAATGACTGTTAATTCTACGGCTTTCGTGAATGCAGTGGCGCTCGAAATGACGGATATCAGGATGATTGAGGACAGTAAACCGGTAGTTGCGATCGCCAACCAATCGTTAGCAAAACCACTCGCAGTCAACCAATCGCCGATCGTAACTGGCGACAATATACAGGATTTGTTGCGGCAAGCAGAGCAGTTAATGGAAACAGGCGATCGGGAAGAGGCGATCGCCCTTTACAAACAAATCATATCTATTGACCCAAATTGCGTCCAAGCCCGGATTAATTTTGGTTTTCTCAAGCAAGAAAATGGCGAGTTAGATGCAGCAATCCCTCATTACCAACAAGCTTTAGCCCTCGATCCAAGTGTTCCCCAAACAGCTTACAACTTGGCAAAGATTTTTGAGGAACAAGGTAAAGTAGAAGAGGCGATCGCCTATTACGAAAAAGCTCTTGTCGTTGCACCTAATTTCGTACCTGCACTGATTAATTTAGCGGTGGCGATGCAAGAAAAGGACGAACTTTTAAGGGCGATCGAACTGTATCGGCGGGCGCTGGAAATTCAGCCGCATAGCTGGGAAGCTTATAACAATTTGGGAACAGTCTTGCAACATCAAGGCAATTTAGAAGAGGCGCTGGAATATTATCACAAAGCTCTGGAATTGCTGCCGGATTTTGTGGAAGCTATCAACAATTTAGGTAGAACGTTTCTGGAAAAAGGCGCGGTGGAAGATGCGATCGCCTGCTATAGACGGGCGATTCATTTAAATCCAGAACACGCTAGCGCTTACCTGAATTTGTCCTTGGCTTTGCTGTTGGTGGGAGATTTTGAAAATGGTCTCGCCGCCTATGAGTGGCGCTGGCAAATTCAAGAATTTAAAACTGGTCATTCCTGTTTTTTAACTGGGCCGGAAAATGCGGTTTCTGCAAGAGAATATCGGCCGCTGTGGGATGGTTCTGATTTGCAGGGAAAGACGATTTTGCTGCACGCTGAACAAGGTTTGGGCGATTCGCTTCAGTTTATTCGCTACGCTGCGATTGTTAAGGATAAAGGCGGCAGGGTAATTGTTGGCTGTTATCCGCAATTGCACCGTTTGTTTGCGACGGTTGAGGGAATTGATTTGCTAATAGTTAGAGGTGAGCCAATACCGGAATTTGATGTGCAAGTCCCGATGTTGAGTTTACCCTATGTTCTCGGTACAAAGCTGGAAACAATACCGGGAAATACTGCTTATTTGTCAGCGCCTGCGAATGCTGAATTTGCGCTTTTGCCCGATCGCAATTTGAAAGTTGGGATTGTCTGGGCGGGGAATCCCAAACATCGTAAGAATATGCAGCGTTCTTGCAGTTTGAGTCAGTTTCTGCCGCTTTTGGACGTTTCGGGGGTAAGTTTTTACAGCTTGCAGAAAGAGGTGTCCGATGCCGATCGCGCGTTGTTGAATGTAACGCCGATCGTCGATTTGAGTCCGCATTTTGGCGATTTGGCTGATACTGCGGCCGCGATCGCCAAACTGGATTTGGTGATTACCGTCGATACCGCTGTCGCCCATTTGGCGGGGGCTTTGGGCAAACCAGTCTGGATTTTGCTGGCGTTTTCTCCGGATTGGCGGTGGCTGCTCGATCGCGAAGATAGTCCTTGGTATCCGAGTGCAAGGCTGTTCCGCCAGCGTCAGCGGGGCGATTGGGAGGATGTGTTCGATCGGGTGGCGCCAGCTCTGGGCGGACTGGCTACGGCATTTGTACCGTCGGATTCGGCGGATGCTGAGTTTCGGTTGGGCCGAGATTTGCAGATGCAGAGCAAGTTTGTAGGTGCGATCGAGTGTTACGAGCGGGCGCTACGGATCGAACCCAATTACGCGGCTGCGCACAGCAATTTAGGTGTTGTCAAGCAGCACACAGGCTTGCTCCCAGAGGCGATCGCACACTACCGACAAGCCCTAGAAATTGACCCGAATTTGGCGGAAACTGCGAGCAATTTGGGGAGCGCGCTGGCGGATGCAGGGCAGACAACAGAGGCGATCGCAGAATACGAGCGAGCGCTCAATTTGAAACCGGATTGCGCGGAAGCGCTGATTAATTTGGGCTTGTTGCGGGAAGGACAAGGGGATGTTGCGGAGGCTGTAAGATGCTACGAGCAAGCGATTCAAGCCAATCCCAATTGCGCTGTGGCCTATGTGAATTTGGGAATTGCTTTGGAGGAACAAGGGGAGGAAGCGGGCGCGAATTACGATCGCGCGATCGCAAGTTATGAACGGGCGATCGCGATCGAACCTAATTGTTTCGACGCCTTGCAAAACTTGGCATATGCGTCGATCCGCCAGGGACGAGTTGCAGATGCGATCGCCTATTACGATCGAGCTCTGGCGCTGCAACCGGATTTGCCCCAAACTGAGCTCGCGATCGGGAGTTGGCTGTCAGATCGAGAACACTCAGATGAGGCTTTAGCTTATTGCCAGCAAGCGGTTCAGGAATTCCCAGCCAGTGCTGCTGCTCGCTGCAATCTGGCAATTGTCCTTTACAAACAGGGCAAAATTGCCGATGCGATCGCCTGCTATCAGGAAGCTTTGAGCCTGAAACCCGACTTTCCAGAAGCTTTGAACAATCTGGGCAAAGCTTTTGAGGCAGCGGGAAAAATGGCAGAGGCGATCGATTGTTACCGTCGGGCGATCGAACTCAAACCCGGTTATCTCAATCCCCTCACTGGTTTGGGGGGTGCTTTGCACGATCGCGGACAATTTGCGGATGCTGTCACCTACTACAGTGAAGCTGTTAAATTCAATGTCGCTAATCCCGAATCGCACCTAAATTTAGGTTTAGCTTTGCTACTAGCTGGAGATTTTGGACGCGGTTTTTCCGAGTACGAATGGCGACTGCTAGTTGAACAAAAACAGTATCCGCATCACAATTTTCAACAGCCGCTTTGGGACGGCAAAGATTTGCAAGGAAAAACTATTTTGCTTTGCCCGGAACAGGGTTTAGGCGATGCGATTCAGTTTATCCGCTATGCAGATTTGGTCAAGCAAAAAAACGGTCGAGTAATTGTTTGGTGTTTGCCGCACTTACAGCGTTTGTTTGCACAAGTTGCGGGAATCGATCGGTTAATAGTTAATCCAGAGGATGCACCGGATTTTCAAGTTCGCGCGCAGCTAATGAGTTTGCCGCACCTGCTGAAAACAACTTTAGAAAGTATACCCGCGAATGTTCCTTATTTAGCTCCACCGCCCGGTTTGGAATTTACTCTCAGCCAAACTGCTAATCTCAAAGTAGGGCTTGTCTGGTCTGGAAATTCCAGATATTCACAAAATAAAGTGCGATCGTTCCCGCTGAATTTGTTAACAAAACTGTTAGATATTCCGGGAGTAGATTTTTACAGTTTGCAAAAGGAAATGACAGCGGAAGATCGTGCTTTGTTAGAGCAAATGCCTGTCATTGATTTAAGCCCTAATTTGCACGATATGGCCGATACTGCGGCGGCAATTTCGGCCCTGGATTTAGTGATTTCTGTCGATACTTCTGTAGCACACTTGGCTGGTGCTTTGGGTGAATCGGTGTGGATTTTGCTGTGTTTTGTGCCGGATTGGCGGTGGATGTTGGAACGCGAAGATAGTCCTTGGTATCCGACGGCGCGGCTGTTTCGCCAGTCAGCAGCGACAGATTGGGAAGGAGTTTTAGAACGGTTAATTTTGGCGCTGACAGAAAAAGTTTGCGAGCATCAAACAACTGGTTCGCCAATAGAAAGTCAGCCGAATATTGCATTACCTCAAAAACAGTTCGAGCGTGGAAATCTGCTGAAATCTCAAGGAAGGTTGGCTGAGGCGATCGCCTATTTTAAAAATGCCTTAGTTTTGCAGCCAAATCTGATCGAGGCCGCCACTAATTTGGCAGTAACACTGCACCAAACAGGCGATTTAGCCGAAGCTGCTACGTATTATCAGCGCGCGATCGAAATTGACCCCAACTGCGCTCAAGCGCAAAATAACTTGGGTATTTTGCTGCAAGATCGAGGCAATATCGCCGATGCTGTATCTTGTTTTCAAAAGGCGATCGCCCTGAATCCGCTTTACGCCAAAGCTCTCAACAATCTCGGCGCGACACTCCAGCAGCAGGGCGAGTTGTCAAGTGCGATCGCCTGTTTTCAGCAAGCACTTTCCATCAATTCTAATTATGTGCCAGCCCTGATAAATTTAGGCGCGGCGATGCAAGCAAAATCTCAGCCCTCAGAAGCCCAACGGCTTTACGAGCGCTCAATTGAAGCAGAACCAAACAATCCCACAGGACACTATCACCTGGGAACATTATGTTCGGAAATCAACAAAATAGAACAGGCAATTTCTAGCTTGGAGCGAGCAATATTTTTGCAGCCAAATTATGTAGAAGCTATCAATAACTTAGGTAGTGCTGTTGAACAGTTGGGAGACGTAAGTCGAGCTATTTGGTGTTACGAGAAAGCCCTAGAAATTGATGAAAACTGTGTTAAGGCTCACTTCAATTTAGGCTTAGTTTTGCTATTGACTGGGGACTTGCCGCGCGGTTTAGCAGAGTACGAGTGGCGCTGGTTAACAGATCAGTCAAAACAATTGCAGCGGTTGAATTTTGATAAGCCAATTTGGGACGGTTCAGATTTGAACGGACAAACTATTTTGCTCCGATCCGAACAAGGTTTGGGCGATGCAATTCAATTTGTGCGTTACGCGGAAATCGTGCAGCAAAAAGGCGGCAAAGTAGTCATTTCTTGCTATCAAGAACTGAAGCGTTTATTCAAGCAGATTCCTGGCATCGAAAAAGTAGTGGTGCGGAGGGAGGAATTACCGGATTTCCAAGTGCAAGCACCGTTGATGAGTTTGCCGCATATTCTGGGAACAAATTTAGATAATATACCTGCAAATGTTCCTTATTTAGCTGCATCTCCGAATTGGCAGTTTTCGCTAAATTCTGATTCTAATTTCAAAGTTGGGATTGTGTGGGCGGGAAGTTCGGAACATTTGAAGGATTTTGTGCGATCGAGTGATTTGAGATATTTCCTAAAATTATTAGATATTCCGGGCGTAAGTTTTTACAGTCTTCAGAAACAATTGTCTGCGGCGGAACACACTTTATCAACTCAAATTCCCGTCATAGATTTGAGCGACAATTTGAACGATTTTGCCGATACTGCGGCGGTGATATCGCAACTGGATTTAGTGATTTCTGTGGATACTGCTGTCGCCCATTTAGCCGGTGCTTTGGGTAAACCAGTCTGGATTTTGCTGTCTTTTATGCCGGATTGGCGGTGGCTTTTGGAGCGCGAAGATTCTCCTTGGTATCCGACGGCGCGACTGTTTCGCCAGCAAACACTGGGTGATTGGGAGGGAGTGTGCGATCGCATAAAAACCGCCTTACAAGAGATGGTAAAAACATTTACTCGTTTCCAGGCTCAGCCTGGAAACGCAGATCCAGAGGCTCCGCCTCAGCTTTCCTTGTCACCCCTACAGGTAGAAATTCACATAGCAAATGCCTTACAAAAACAAGGCAAAAAAGCAGCAGCTACCACTCGATACGAACAAGTAATCGCCGCCTCACCCAGCAACGCCGAAGCCCATAGTTACTTAGGTTATTTCAAACAGGAAAATGGGCAGATAGCTGAGGCAATATCGCATTACAAACAAGCTCTAGAAACCAATCCCAACCTGAGTGAAACGAACTCACATCTAGGTTGTGCTCTCGAAGAACAAGGAAAAGTTGTGGAGGCGATCGACTACTATACTAAAGCAATTCAACTATCTCCCAATTCGCCCAATTCGCGCTTGAGATTAGCATTAGCTTTGCTTTTAACTGGTAATTTACAGCGCGGTTTTGCCGAGTACGAATCGCGCTGGCAAACTCAAGAATTGGAGCAGCGCTATTTCGATCAACTACTTTGGGACGGCTCAGATTTGCACGGAAAAACGATTTTGCTGCACCCAGAACAAGGTTTAGGAGATACGATACAGTTTATCCGCTACGCGCCTTTAGTCAAGCAAAGAGGTGGCAAAGTTATGGTGGCTTGCAATCTGTTGCTGAAGCGTTTATTTGAAGGAATTGCCGGAGTCGATCGCGTAGTAGTGCAGCCGAGGGACTTGGTGGAGTTTCAAGTGCAAGCCCCGCTGATGAGTTTACCACATATTCTGGGAACAACTCTCGAAAATATACCAGTAAATATTCCTTATTTAGTTCCACCACAGGATTGTAAACTTGTCCTAGAACCGTGCGATCGACTAAAAGTAGGTATTGTATGGGCGGGCGGCCCGCTGCATCGCAAGAATCATCAGCGATCGTGTAAATTGAGCGACTTTGTGAAATTTGTAGATGTTCCGGGAGCCAGTTTTTACAGCCTTCAAAAAGATTTGTCAGTTAGCGATCAAACTTTATTAAATCAACAGCAAATTCCAGATTTAAGCGAACATTGCGTAGATTTTGCCGATACCGCAGCGATTATTTCGCAACTGGATTTAGTGATTTGTGTAGATACTTCTGTCGCCCATTTAGCCGGTGCTTTAGGCAAACCAGTGTGGATTTTGTTGTCATTTATTCCCGATTGGCGGTGGATGTTGGAACGTGAAGATAGCCCTTGGTATCCCACTGCGCGGTTGTTTAGGCAGCAAAAAGCGGGTGATTGGGATGGTGTGTGCGATCGGCTAAAAACAGCCTTAAAAGAGCAAATCAATTCATTTTCTGCTCGTTACCAGGCTCAGCCTGGTAACGCATATCCAGAGGCTCCGCCTCGCATTGACCCCCCACAAATACCGATACAACTAACAGGAATCGGCATTAGTTGGTCAGTCAGCGTCACCAGCGGCTGGGGAATTTACGGCATGAATTTAACACTACAACTGCTACGAAATCCCGCCTGGGAAGTTGCACTTTTAGCGCCACCTTCCATCTCAGAAATTATCAATCCGCTGCACAAATCGCTGTTATTACCCGCAGTAGAAAAGCAGAAAGATTTTCAGGAATTAGTAACGGCTAATTCAGACAAACAAATAAATTGCAACTTTCCCGTACTTTATGCTTTGGGAAATAATTTAGCATCGTCGGGAATCGAGAATCAAATTACCAGCGCTTGTCAAGTGGGAGTCATCTTTTTTGAAGACACGCGAATCACAGCAGAAGCACTCGAAAAAGCCAAAAAATATAGTACAATTGTCGCCGGTTCTAATTGGAATGCCGATGTTTTGAGAGGTTTTGGCTTAACTAATGTGGCGATGGTAAATCAAGGAATTGACCCCGCAATTTTCCACCCTGCACCTAAATCTAGTCTATTTGGCGATCGCTTCGTCATCTTCTCCGGTGGCAAACTCGAATATCGTAAAGGCCAAGATATTGTCGTCGCCGCTTTCAAACGCTTTCACAAAAAACATCCAGAAGCATTATTACTAACAACGTGGCACAACTTCTGGCCTCAGTATATGCTCGGAATTGAACAAACCGGAAACGTCGTCGGACTTCCCAATGTCAACCGCGATGGGAGTTTAGGAATTGCCCAATGGTTAATTGCTAACGGTTTACCGATTGATTCTTTCATAGACATTGGCTTAATTCCGAATCATCTCGCCGGACAAATATTGCGAGAAGCCGATGCAGCCGTTTTCACCAATCGCTGCGAAGGCGGCACTAATTTAGTCGCAATGGAAAGTATGGCCTGCGGAATTCCTACCATTTTATCAGCCAATACCGGGCATTTAGATTTGATTTACAGCAACATTTGCTATCCTTTATCAAGTCAGGGACAAGTTAAACCGACTGCTCATTTTTCCGGTGTAGAAGGCTGGGGAGAGTCAGATATTGATGAAGTTGTCGAGGCTTTGGAACAAGTTTATACCAATCGAGAACAAGCCAAAAGTCGCGGTTTAGCTGCGGCGAACTTTATGCTCGATTGGACTTGGGAAAAACAGGTTAAGCGCTTTCTGGATGTTATTGGCGGGCTATATACATAATTCCCGTAGGGGCGGGTTCACCAACGATAATCGCCCCAAAACCAACAATTTCAAAAACCCGCCCTCACCCAACAAACAATATTAATGTGCATTCAGATTTCCGGTGGGGCGGGGACGGGTTTATATTAATTGTCGGTGATTATTATGTATGGTTGGCGAACCCGCCCTACAAATAAAATGTAGGTTGAAATTACAATTTCAATCCAGCGATACAATTTCCGTAGGGGCGGGTTCACCAACGATAATCGCCTCAAAACCAACAATTTCAAAAACCCGCCCTCACTCACTCACCCAACAAACAATATTAATGTACATTCAGATTTCCGGTGGGGCGGGGACGGGTTTATATTAATTGTCGGTGATTATTATGTATGGTTGGCGAACCCGCCCTACAAATAAAATGTAGGTTGAAATTACAATTTCAATCCAGCGATACAATTTCCGTAGGGGCGACGCACCATACCAGATAATTATTTCAATTTTTGAAACCACACTCCTGTTTCATCATTTGATTTTCTTTAAAAAACCATTGGTACACCAAGTCATATTATAGCCGAAATAATCGCAATAATTGCTATCAATTTCGTATTCATTTTCATGTTCAGATAGGAATTTTTTCAGTGCCTTATGAGGGCCGCTATTATAGGAAGCATCTTGAACTAAATCTGAAATGATTCCATCTTCAATTACGATATATTCTTCCTGCTGAAGATACGGATGGAAGAATTCTAAGACGTGCTTGCTAGTTTCGTAGGTATGATCGGCGTCTTCTATTACCAGTAAGGGACGCGGCAATGAATTGATAAAATCTGGTGTCAATAAGTCTTGCAATGCTCGCCCGTTTCCTTCCATATAAGTGACACGAGGATGTTGGACTGAAGTAACTTTGAAAATATCAATAGAATAAATGTGGCCATCAATGCCAAAATTATTTAGCATATCTCCAAACCACAAAGCACTCCCACCATGTTTTGATCCAATTTCAATAATTGTCAGCGGTTTTAAGTTCCAAAATAATAGGGGGTACAACCCAAAATCGAAGGGATTTTTCAGCATCGGTACGCCTCGATATGAATAGTTAAGAGCGGCGTCTTGAATGAACAGCATCTGTTCGCGTGGAAGAGTTGTATTCCACGGGCGTTGCTGTGTGGGTATTTTTATTTGCAATAAAGCCCTAGTTAAGTTTGTAAATTGGATTTGTGCTTGGCGGTGCATTGGATCGATCGCCAATTCCGCTTTAGCCATTGTAAGTGCTTCCTGATACCGTCCTACATTACTCAAATAAACAGAGCGCAGGTAGTGCATTCCTGGAACATAAATATTTAGTGAGGCAACTTTTTCGGCTAGCCGCATGGCTTCTACCGGATTATTACTATTGAGTAATGCCACAGCTTGTTGCATCATTTCATGTACTTGTCGGACAGTGATTTCTGGATCGACAAACTGATTATTTGACATACCACTAACATCATAACCCTGCAAATGCGCTGGCAAATTCCAGGAAACACTCGGATCTGGTTGATGTTTTACAGGCTCGACATTGCCTCGCCAAGCAGCACCCATAATTTGCATTGTTTGATAAATTACAGTCTGCCATCCCCTTTGCTTTAAGTAATCTAAACCTTTAGCAACATCGGGAGCAGCTAAGTCATGGAACAAAATTATGGCATCTTTTTCTGCTAGTTGTTCGCAGGCGATCGCATCATTTAACGGCCCATCACCTTCGTGTTCTCCATCAATAAAAATCAACGACCATGGTTAAATTGAGCAGCAAAGTCTATTACTCTCTGTGGGCTATAGCCGGGGATTAGCTCGATGGTTGTTTGCACTCCCGACGCATTGAGAGCGCCTTGAATTGAATCGATTACACTTTGTCTGATGTCGTCTCTTTCTAATAGCGGATCGACGACATCTAATTCAACTCCCGCAAGGGCTAAATGACAGGCTGACCAACCCAGCCAACAACCAATTTCTAAAGCTTTTTTACCTGTGAATTGCAGGGCTGTATTATAAAGTATATGTGCTTCATCGCGACTGAGAAATCCGACTGATGGAACTCGCCCGTCGACATACCAATTGTGAGGAATTTCTCGGCGTAGATATTGCCACGGACAAGTCTGAGTATCACCGACAATCATGTTGGGAAAGTACGCATCTGGGAGAATGATTGTAAATCCGGGCGAGATGTAATCTCCAGCAGGCAATAAAGTATTGTTTGCGATTTCTGAGTGTGCTGGTAATGTCATTTTTTTATCTTGTATGGGTTGGTAGCGGAGGCTGATTTCTATGGTGTCGCCGTCTGTTGTTGCTAATTTTACCAAGTCGTGTTTGTGGCCTGTCATGTGCAGAATGCCGATCGCCTCCTGCGGCAAATACGGCTCCACAAAACAACCTCGATCCTTATCCCACACGGGTAAACCAAAGTTACAACTCCAGTTGCACCAAGCCGGCAACATCTCTGTTTTGTCAAATAATTCTGTGCCATAAACCAAGCGATTTAAGGCAATTTGGTCAGTCATCAAAGAGACGTGCTGCTGCAATCCCTGTGACAAATATTCCTCCCAAACTTCCCAGTGTGGAGCATCCTTGTGCAGTGCAAAAACACCAGCATTTATGGTTGGATAGCTGTGCAATTTCTGGGCGACTTCTTCCCCAAAAGCTGCTTCATAATCGCGATACACAAATTCCGAGTACCAAGGTAGTTTGCCATAGGCTAAATAGTAATTGCGATCCAGTTCTGGGACAACTGCTAAACCTCGTTTTGCTGCTCCTTGAACTAATAAGCTAACTGCTTTCCAATTTTGTACCCAAGCATCGGCATCTATCCACAAATAGATATCAAAATTGGAAAAGTATTCGCGCAAAAACGGACGTGCTAAAAGTCCTTTGAGATAGTGAGGAGCTTCATTTATACTAGGAAATTCAAAGTCCCAATCGGGTTTTTGGATAAAATTAACTTGTGTTTCCAGCCATTGTAATTGTTCGGGAGTGCAGCCGAGATCGAAAAAGCCGATCGCCACATTAGCGCCCTCTGGCTTTTCCCGCACCGATAAAATAGTGCCTCGCACCAGTTCAAAGTAATTTGCATCGGCGGCCATGATGATGATAATCTGCATAAGAAGAAGTATAACTGAGATATTGTATCATTATCAACAAGTCTTTTATGAACAGGCTCTCCGACCTGTTCCACAAGAAAATTTATCTTTTGTGGAACAGGCCGGAGAGCCTGTTGCTGACAATAGTGCAAGATATGAAATATAACTAACTATTCTAAAATCAAGTATACCACGGAGGAAGATTTATGAAAAATACAAAAGGGAAAGTTTATCTAGTTGGTGCGGGGCCTGGAGATTGTGACTTGATGACAGTGCGATCGCAAAAACTGCTATCGCAAGCCGAAGTCTTAATCTACGATGCCCTAGTCGATATCCCACAACTCGAATTAATCCCCGTAACTTGCCTCAAAATCGAAGTCGGTAAACGCGGCGGCAAACCTTCGACTCAGCAACAAGAAATCAACCGTTTGCTAGTAGAACACTGTCACAGAGGCAAACAAGTAGTCCGCCTCAAAAGCGGCGATCCATTTATTTTTGGACGTTCCAGTTCCGAAATTCAAGCATTAAAAGCAGCCGACTGCGATTTTGAAGTAATACCCGGAATTTCATCTGCATTCGCCGCACCATTACTAGCAGGAATTCCCATCACAGATCCGGTGATGAGTCGCTGTTTTGCAGTGATGAGCGCCCACGAACCTGATGCTCTGGAATGGGAAGCTTTAGTCAAGATAGAAACTTTGGTAATATTGATGGGAGGACGAAATTTAGGTGAGATAGTTTGGCAATTACAAAAGCATGGATTGTCCAGCCAAACTCCGATCGCCATTATCCGAGATTGCGGCCGCCCCGAACAACAAATTTGGCTCGGCACTCTCTTCAACATCGTACAGAAAACAAGCTGTGAATCTCTGTCACCGTGTGTGATAATCATTGGGGAAATAGTCAGATTGCGCGAATATCTCATGCAGCCAGAAATCACAAGTAAGATTGATGTACCTGTCAGCAATAATAGTCAATTACCACTAGCCGGAAATACCATTTTAGTTACCCGTGCAGCTTCTCAATCGGGTCAATTTGCCGATCGCCTCCAAGAACAAGGTGCCCGCGCGATCGAGATGCCAGCGTTGGTAATTGGCCCGCCTTCGAGTTGGGAAGCGTTGGATAGTGCGATCGCACAATTGTCAAGTTTTCACTGGTTAATCCTCACTTCTCACAACGCTGTAGACTACTTTTTTGAACGATTGCAAGCAAAGGGGAAAGATGCTCGCAGCTTGTTCGGAATTAAAATTGCAGTTGTTGGCAAAAAGACTGCCGAAAGTTTGCGATCGCACTCTCTGCAACCAGACTTTATTCCGCCCAACTTTGTCGCCGATTCTCTAGTCGAAAACTTCCCCTGGGAGGGCGTGCATGGTACAAATTGCAAGATATTATTTCCGAGAGTAGAAAGCGGCGGGAGAGAGGTTTTAGTCAAAGAATTAACCGCCAAAGGAGCGCAAGTCATCGAAGCACCAGCTTATCAATCTTGTTGTCCCGAAACTCTCGATCCGATCGCCCTCGCAGCACTGCAAAATCGAGCCGTAAATATCATAACATTTGCCAGTTCCAAAACTGTACAGAATTTTTGTAAGCTGATCGAACAAAGTCCAGAATTGTCCCGATCGCAGAATTGGTTACAAAATGTTTGCATCGCCTCGATCGGGCCGGAGACTTCCAAAAGTTGTTATGATTTATTGGGTAAGGTAGATGTGGAAGCTCGGGAATATACGTTGGATGGGCTGAGTGAGGCGATCGTTCAATGGGTTGCAGAAAATCAAAGTTGATTACCCCTTTATCTATCGGCGGTTGAAACCGCGACTACAGAAACAAAGTCCACTCCAAGCGGACTAAGAAGGAAAATTCAAAATCACCCGGCGGTTGAAACCGCGACTACAGAAACAAAGTCCGCCTCCGCGGACTAAGAAGGGAAAATAAGTTGTAAACTGGTTGTAAGATAATTAGGAGGAAACATGACGACAAAAGAACAGATTCTCCAAGAACTCGATCGAGTACCAGAACCTGCAATGGCCGAAGTGCTTGAGTTTGTCCTAGCTTTACAGGCAAAGCACAACGCCAAAACTCAAAAAAGCGATGTTTGGAAAGCCTATTTAGCATCTAAAAAAGAACGAGAGGAGGTTTACCGTCGCCTTGCAAACTCCTAAATTTATATCTTTAGAGGAAGTGCTAGAACTTCATGATGACCAAATTTCTAGCTTTGGTGGCACTCCTGGTGTCAGAGACGAAGGTTTGTTAGAGTCTGCTTTAGCTCAACCGCAAGTAACTTTTGGCGGTGAATTGTTGCATCCGACAATTGCCGCACAAGCTGCTGCTTATCTGTACCATATAGCGATGAATCATCCGTTTATTGATGGTAACAAGCGATCGGCATTTGCGGTGACAGATACCTTTTTGCGTTTGAATGGCTTCTATTTGAATTTGACGGACGATCGAGCCTATGATTTGGTGATGGGAGTCGCACAGGGAACGATGACTAAGGAAGAATTAAGCACTGAGTTCGAGTTATATATTGTTGAGTTTTAATAAGCTGGACATCCTAGGTTTAAATTAGTAATATCTGTAGGGATACGACATTGCCGTGTCCGATGCCGGGAGCAGGAAACCGGGGAACAAAATAGGGAGTAAAATGATCCATAAACAAAAGAGTAGAACTGGTTTGCGTCAAACTACTAATAAAAATCAAAACAAAAAAAGCACAAACGACCGATCGCCCTTTCTCCGCTAACTCCCCCTACCCAGAACCAAATTAAGCAATAGCCATGAATATAAATTTTTCTCGTTTCGACATCTTAACCACCTTGCTAGTAGGAAGTACCGCTGCCTTAACCATAGTCATCAGCCAGCCTGCTCAGGCAAAAACGCCCCAAGAAGTCGCCAGCATTGCCGGGCCGCTGACAGTACAAATTAACAGTTCACTCGGAGATGGTTCTGGCGTAATTATTGCCAAAAACGGTAAAACTTACACAGTTTTAACAGTTAACCACGTCGTAGAAAAAGCAGACGTGAAATACAACGTTCGCACATCGATCGGCAAAAACTATCAAGCAACCGCAGTCACCCGCTTGCAAACAGCACCTACAGATGCCGATTTAGCAGTAGTCAAATTTGAAAGTCCCGAAGAATATCCAGTCGCGACGATCGCCGATTCCGATCAAGCCGTCATCGGCACTCAAATCTTCGTTTACGGCTATCCGGCTACTGGAGGGCTTTTTGGGGCAGAACGAGAACCAGAACTGTCTCCCGGGCTAGTTACCAGCCGCCCACGCAATCGCCCGGAAGGTTACACCTTGCGGTATCAAGCTGTCACTTGGAGCGGCATGAGTGGCGGGCCTGTTTTTGACTCCGAAGGCCGAGTCATTGGGTTACACGGACAAGGGGAATTCGGTTTTGCTCAAACAAGTTCCGGCGAAATCGCGCCGATTAAAACTGGATTTAATGCAGCAGTTCCGATCAATACTTTTATCGCCAAATTGGTGGCGGCGGGAATGAATAAATCCGAGTTGAAAGTAGACAATACTCCCGCAGCAAGTGGCCCGGTATCTCTCGATAATCCGCAAGATGCCAAAACCTATTATTTTCGCGGACTTTCGCGCTTAGATCGAGGGGATGCTTGGGAGGCGATCGCCGATTTCAACAAAGCACTCGCTTTCAAGCCTAATAACACTCCAGAATTGCATTTTAATATCGGCAATGCGCGCACCTTGATCGCGATGATTCCCGATCCCACCCGCGGTTCCACGGCTATCCAAGCATACACGCGGGCGATCGCAGCCAATCCCGGTTTTGCCGACGCCTACTACAACCGAGCTTTAGCTTATCTGGACAACAAAGACCAACCGAAAGCAATTGCCGACTTTCAAAAAGCAGCAGAACTTTATAAGCAAGGCGGCAGAACCAGCGCCTATCAAGACGCGCTCAACAGAATCAAACAATTGCAATAAAATTAGAAGTTAAGCATTAAGAATTAAAAATGGGATGATTCATTTTTAATTCTTAATTCTAGCTAATATCATGGGCGTTGCTGAATTCAGGTATGATTCACTCGCCGAGTGAATCCCTGAAATTTAGAGTAGGGGCAATTCATACTCCTTTCTCAGCAACGCCCAAATATATTATTAAACCATGTCCTACAGCGAATTTAGCCTAGATCGAGTGTTGAAAACCTTTAACCTAACGACATCAGAAAAAATCAACTTATTTGCCAACTCTGCTGAAGTTCAATGCAGCGAAATCTTGATACAAACCCTCGAATACAACGTACCTTTAGCCCTAGCCATCAACACAGAAAAAGCCCGATCGGAACTAATTATTGCTCCTGTTTTGCTAGAACTGAGGAGGCAATTGCAAGATAGAATCAGTTTATTTTCAGGAACCGACTTCAATGTTGCACCTGAGTTAGGACTAAATGGAACGTGTGATTTTTTAATCAGCCAAGACTCTGAACTCTTGTTTATTCGATCGCCTGTTGTGACGCTAGTCGAAGCCAAGAAGGAAAATATTAACAGTGGTTTGGGACAGTGTGCCGCAGAAATGGTAGCAGCCCAATTATTTAACGAACAAGAAGGAAATAATATTCCTACGATTTACGGGGTTGTGACATCCGGCAACATTTGGAAATTCCTGAAGTTAGAAAAACAAGTTCTTAGCATCGATTTTATTGAATATTACTTGCAGAATATCCCCAAAATTTTAGGCATTTTATTGACGGCAATTTCTGCATCGTATAACAGCGACTCCTGAATTTGCTATAACCGTAATTATACATAAAATTAGCCGGACTTAGTTATGGTTCAAACAATTTAAGCTAAAAATGTCACATTAGAAGAATTACAAACACTTTTTGGTCTCCAACTTGTTCGAGACGAGGATTTTTTTAGAGAATGGCAAGACGAGTTGCCAGAAATCACCGACTTTCAAATACGATAGCTAGATCAGATTAAAGCTGGGTACTTCAATTTGCTAGAACATCCGCCGCTGCTGGAAAAAACCATCAGTTTGTCGATCGTCTCTCCGCTATTGTTCACTGGGGAATTTTACCTGCAACCTTTTTATATTAAACCAGAAAAGTCTGTTAAAATTTCTGAAGAAGATGAAGGCGTTATCATCAAAGGTAGTCTCGATACTTTAGTTTTAAAAGGCTAATTGTGGCTGATGGTAATAGAATCGAAACGAGTTTCGTTTTCGATCGAAGCAGGATTGGCGCAAATCTTAGCTTATATGCTGGGAAATCCCAACCCAGAGAAACCGAGTTACGGCATGATTGCGACAGGTGGCAGTTTCATTTTTGTTAAATTAGTTAACGGAGAATCACCTCGATATGGCACATCTAATATTTTCGAGATCCGCAACCCTGGTAACGAACTTTATGACGTGCTCCGCATCCTCAAACGGCTGACTCAATTAGTGATTAGTCAGTAGTTATTGGAAATTGGGAATTGGGAATTGGAAATTAATCTTCCTTCTTCCCTCTTCCTTCTTCCTTCTTCCTTCTTCCTTCTTCCTTCTTCCTTCTTCCTTCAAAATTACCAAGGCGAACCGATCATTGTAAAAGCAGCCCAATAATAAGGATGCGACAAATTTTGATCGCCCCTGGCGGCCAACTCAGGTGGCAAAGGCAGAGCTTGATTATTGCCCGATCGTACCAAATAACCATCCTGCAACCGCACTTCCCCCCGCAACATCGACAACTGCGCCTGCCGCAAAGCCTCAGCCTTAATCGGTGCAGTGCGTAACTGCTGGTAAAACTCAGTCATCAGCCCCAAAGTTCCAGCATCAGACACATACCACAAACTCGCCAAAGCCGATTTTACCCCCGCGTGCACCGCCAACCCCGCAAACCCCAACTCAGCCTGTTCGTCTCCCACCGCCGTAGTGCACGCACTCAAAACCAACAACTCCACCTGCGGGTTAGACAACTTCAACTGATCCAACTGATTCAAGCGCAACTTAGTATCCCAAAACTGAATGTAAGAATTTTCCGCCCCCCCAGGCTGAAAATCGCTGTGAGTTGCTAAATGAATAATTTTGTATTGCGGTTGATTGCGCTTATCCTTCAAATTTGCCAAAGTAAAAGCTTCGTTAAGAAAAGACGAACCAGGCCAAATCTTGCCCACAATTGTTGATATTTCCAGTGGTACAGCAGGCAAAGAATTTTGCTCGTATTTAGCAGGAAAATTTGATGCACCCATTGCTAAAACTTCAGAATCTTTCACATCGGCATAGCGAGTATCAGTTAAACTCAAACTGGGAATCAGCCCCAAACTATACTTTTCTACCAAGAACTTTTTGCCGTCAAAAAGAGCAGCCAAAGGTAAAGTTCTCAAACCGGCATCCATCGAAAACACTAAGGTGTCAATCTTGTTAGCATCCAATTCCGGTTCCAGCGGTGCAATTAACCACTGGTAAAGTTCCTTGGCGGAGTCCTGATAATCAGTAGCATTCAATCTCCTCGGAGTTCTGACAGCATTAGTAAATTCTTTAGCAACTTGCAGCACTGTCTCGCGGCTTGCAGGTACGCTTTTAAAAACACTTTTGCCGTCTGGCAATAACAACACAAGTTCTAGATGTTTCTCTTTCGCCCACACGTAAACGATCGCGGGTTTAACCCCAGTTAAGCGATTGACGCTGCTGAGAGTATCTCGGATACTTTGCTGCGTGACTGACTTTTGATCGAGATTGCCGCCAAAGTAACGTTCAAATTCCCTACCCTGAACTCTATCTCTTTGCTGCACTGCGTCGATCGGACTTATTTGCCCCGCACTCGATCGAGAAATCTCAGGAACCCTGGCATTCGCGATACCTTCTACACTCCCAGGCTTCTGTGCAGTCCCAGGCGCGCCCAGATTGTCTTTTAACACCGACGGCGATAGCAGCACCGAGCCGGCCGCAGTCTCGCTCGATCGCCCTTCAAGAGGCACAGCAGTAGGTTCTGGCGAGACATTTACGATACCACTCTTGGGCGTAGATGCGGGGGCCAGACTGACTTGAGTCACAATTTCTTGAGCATTGCCTGTAGTTTTCAGTGCCACGCTGCTAGTAGTTGGTGCCGGATTCGGCACACTCAGCAGTGGCCCGCTAGCAGTTGAGGAGGTGGCATTCGACTTCGTGTTTTGCCCTCCAACAGTTGTCGTTGTGCAGTTGCCCGACGGGCAATTGCTTTGCAGCAGCGAAAGCGTTCCCGATCGCACCTGCCCGTCTGTAGAAATGCTGACGCTTGTGGCGCGATCGGCAGCCGTTCCGGTTCCCGCAGCCCGAAACGCTCCCCCAGCCTCGATTGCCACATCGCCGCCCGTGTTACCGCGAGCTTTGATCGAAACAACTTCAACATCTTTCTGCCCAGTAATCCTGCTCGAACCAGCTTTGCCCGACTCAGAACCAGAGTTGATCACCCCTGTGGCGATGCGGCCCGGCGCTGTAATCGAGATATCTCCGCCAGTTTTAGAGCCGAAAGCATCGACATTGCCCGATTCTACCGAACCGGCGCTGCGGATGCTAATATCGCCTGCTGCCCCGTTCGCCGATCGAGATGAAACCGTACCAGTAGTCACGTTACCCTGACTGCTAGTGATCTCAATCCTCGCATTCGAGGTAACGTCTCCGACGGCTACAGTACCGCCCATCAGAGCGATCGAGGCGTTATCACTGCCGACGATCGCACCTGTTCCCACGATCGCACCTCTACCAAAGGGCGATCGAATCGTCGTCGGATCTTGAAATGTCACCGCCACTGGCGTTGAATTGGGCGCTTTTGTTGCCGGAGAAATCGCGATCAGGCCGCTGCCGTCAGCACGCCCGATCGCGATCGAAGCAAACCCATTGCGCAGCGAGTTCAATTCCGCAGCCGTCAAATCCAAAGCCTCAGTCTCAGCAGCACCCCCAATCGTAATATTGTGAGCCGGATCGACTGGTTGCAGCACCAGATTGCCGTTGCTGGCGATCGAATTATTACCGCCAGTCAAGTCAATTTCGTTACCAGTCAGAGTAATATTTCCCCCTGTTGAACCGCCAGCTTGGATCGCGTCGGCTGTCACCCCAGCACGGCCAGTCAGCGTCACACTGCCCGCGCGATCGCCCCTGGTGTCGATCGGCCCTGCTGTCACTGTCCCCTCTGCCGTGACGCTGACATCTCCCGCCCTCGATCGCAGAACTTCCGCAGAATTGACATTCGTGCTGATGCTGGGGGGAGTTCCGGTGCGTAGCTCACCAGTTGTGACATTGCCCGTTGTGCTGGCGATGCGAATTTGTTCACCATTGGTGGTGATATTTCTGATGCGGATATTGCCGTCAGCTTTGAGAGTAATTGAGGCATTGTCGGCAAGAGTCAGGGAACTTGTGCTGGTGATTGTTCCCAAACCCGCGGGCGATTGAATAATCAGCGGGTCATAAAATGTGACATCGTTAGCAATCAGAATCGAACCAGTACCGTTGCTGCGACCGATCGTAATTCCTGCAAACCCATTTTGCAAACTTCCGAGTTCCTTTGCCGTCAGATTCAAATAAATATTAGTGCCAACATCTCCAGAACCGCCGATCGCAATATTTTGGGCAGGGTTCCAAGGTTGCAGTACCAAAAAGCCAGTACCGCTAACTGAATTTTTGTCACCAGTCAAATTAATTTCATTACCAGTCAAAGTAATGTTTCCCGAACCCCCGGCGATCGAGCCAACTCCCAGAACGCTTCGAGCCGTCAAAGTTACATTTGCAGCCGATTTAGAGCCACTAGCATCAATTTTTTGGGCCGTTACATTCAGCCCTTCCAGCAAAATATTTCCGCTGCTGCCAGTATTACGATTCGATGCAGAAACATTGCCAGCAACAGTTGTTCCCGGACTAATTAAACTAATACTTCCGCCGTTACTCGACAGATTTCCTGCCGTGATTTGACTGCCCTCCAGGGCGATCGATCCACCAGCCGTGCTAATTGTATCTCGAGGATTCATCGAAAAAACCCCGGCACCGCTGCGATCGGCATCTGCTCTCAATGTTACCGAACCAGTAGTTGCTCGAAAGCTCAACTGATTGTCCGCCAAATCAGCAATTGTAATATCGTTGAGCGCTTCCAGAACCACATTTGACCTAGCCGACAAACTTTCCAAAGCTCTAGCTGAAATTGTCAGCGAAGGTTCAGAATTGTTTGGCTGTGCCGTCTGAGTTCCTGTTGCCAAGATATTATTGTTAGCAATAATTTGCGCATCGCCGACACCTTCTGCTGCATCTGTAATTAAAATATTTTCTGGATCTAGTAGCAAAGTCCCCAAACCATTTGTCCCGGAGGTATCAACAGTACCGTTAAAAATCAATCTTTGCTTCCCCGAAACTTCCACAAATCCGCCCACACCCCCGCTGGGAGTTGCAGAAACGCCCCTCGCGCTGATGCTTCCCAAAAATGCTGTTGTGTTATCAGCCCAGACAAAAACTCTGCCGCCGTTACCTGCGACAGTTGCGTTGGCGTCGATCAAACTTTTGCCATCTGCGTAAGTCATCCTCGCATTCGGCACCGTTCCCTCGCCTCGGTAATCTCCCCCGATCCGTACCGTTCCGCCACCCAGAGGCCCGTTCGCCTCAATCTTCGCTCCAAACAGCCCTACCTTGTCGCCCAAGACGTTCACACTTCCGCCCACACCCCCCCGGTCAGACACGTCCGCTTGCCCCGATACCAGCGCAGTTCCAGCACCTGCGGACACGATTTGCCCGCCCGTGAGCACAACTTCACCGCGATCGTTCGCAGTTATACCAGTAGCCTCAGCAACGCCCGCGCCCGAGAGTAGCCGAGGCAAACTCAGGGGAGAAAACGGAACAGCAGGCGAACCCGAAACTCCCCTAGCCGGAGCCACTTCTAAACTCAGCAACAGTCCATTCTGACTCAACCGCACCAAATTTTCGCCCGGTACAGCCGCCACAGTAATTTGACCCCCCGGGGCTGAAAGTTGCCCCGTACTGATGACAGTGCCGCCCAGCAAAGTCAAATTTTGCCCGTTTCCAACAGCCAAGTTACCGGCATTGACAATACTCCCGGACTGTGCGCCAAAAACAAAAGCATTCGGCCCTCCGACTAGGGCCGCGTAGTTATTCGCCCCAGTAGTATTGAACCAGCCGCTGTCAAAACCGATACCGCTAGCGGTGGTAGCAAAAAAAGACCCGGACACGTCGAGTCGAGCATTTGTCCCGAAAATAATCCCTGCGGGGTTCATTAGGAACAAGTTAGAATTGCCACCACTAACTTGAATTAGACCATTAATTAAAGAAGCGTCCCCGCCGACAACGCGCCCGAGAATATTTTTAATGCTTGGGTTCGAGATGAAATTGGCAGTTTCGCCAGAATTGAGCCCAAACCGAGTAAAACTGTGGAACAGATTTGCTCCGTCTCGGGAGGGAGTGCCGCCTTGAATGTCGTAGCGAGGGGGCGACCCTGTACCGGGGGCGGTGACGGTGGTTCCGGTGCCGTCTGATGCTGGAATAATAGATTGCGCCGCAGCAATTTGAGATTGGGGATAAATTGCCAATATCACCCATCCGGTGCTGTTTTCTTTGAGGAAAACCAGGTTGGGGGAAAAATCTAATATCCAAAATCCGGCTATGGGAATTGCTGCCAGAATCGATCGCACAGCACGTTGAGCATTCATAAGTTTGCCTCGATCTAGACCTTAATTGGAGTTTAAAATGGAGATTTTAGGTAAAAAAGAGTCGATCGCACCCCAATGCTGACAATTCCTAACGCTAGCCCTCGATTGCAAATTTCAAATTTTAAGTCCGACTTTGATTGTGTCACCAACATAGCAAAGACCGATAGTCAGTGTCGAAACACAAGCAGTTTAAACAGAGAAAATTATGAGCGATCGAATTGTCCGCGCGATCGGTTTAACTGGGGGCATCGCCACCGGTAAAACCGCTATATCTAATTATCTGGCCGATACCTATAAATTTCCGATTTTAGATGCCGATATTTACGCCCGCGAAGTTGTGCACCCAGGTTCGCCAATACTGAATTCTATTGTAGAACGATACGGTGTCCTTATTTTGCTTCCCGACGGGAATTTAAATCGGTCAGAGTTGGGAAATATTATTTTTTGTAACGCATCCGAACGGCAGTGGTTGGAACAACAAATTCACCCCTATGTGCGCCGCAGATTTGTTGAGGCAACTCAAATCTGCATTGCTGCATTAAGTCAAGTATCCCAAAACACATTGACTTTTGTTTTGGTAGTGCCGCTGCTGTTTGAAGCTCAGATGACTGACTTGTGTACCGAAATTTGGGTCGTGTATTGTTCGCCCGAAGTGCAGTTAGAACGGCTGATGCAGCGAGATGGCTTGAGTTGCGATCGAGCTTCGGCCCGCATTAACGCCCAAATGCCGATCGCTCAAAAGTGCCAAAAAGCTGATGTTGTTTTGGATAACTCGTCAACCCTCGACTCGCTATTCTTGCAGGTAGATGCACTCCTCTTGACAGTTGACGGTTGACGGTTGGCTTACAGCAGATTCCAGGTTTATGAATTACATTCAATATCCCCTAGGGACACGGCAGTGCCGTGTCCCTACAAGAACTATGTATCTCACATACCTGAAAAGTGCTGTATCAAAACCATTCATGAATTGCCCCCTAGTCGATCGTTCCGACACAACCGGAAACGATATGAGATTTAAGATTTGAGATTGATTTGACTCGGCGATATCGGTTGAAAAACCCAGTTTTTTTAATTTTTGCACGCAATTTTTGAATACTTGCATCTTAATATCAATAAATTATGAAGTTAATCTGAAGATTAGTAAAAAGTTACAATTTGAGGTTGTCGTTTCTTTATTTCAACAGCATTTTAAAAGAATTCCAGGCGTTGAATTGTGCTGGTTGCCGACAATCCACAGGCAAATCTAATCTATGGGCGATCGGGTGAGCTAGATGATGGGCTTCACCCCTTTTTGACAAATTGAAAAAAAAATACAGGTGCTATCAGTTACTAATTGGTTATTTCAGCACAAATTTTATTTTTTACCCTGATATCACAATGCAAGCTCCGTATCAATAGGAGAAAGTTAGATAGGGAACTTTATGATACGCTTTTACTCTTCTATCCTGATATCAAGCCTTTTACTGAGCAGCACCACAGTTCATGCTCAAAGCCTACAAACTCGATCGACCTTTTTATCTCAAGACAAGTCTGCTTCCGAACTCTCAACAGCTAAACTCGAAAATCAGACGTTTTACACAGATAGCGACAAAGAAACTTTGCCAGAACGAGGAGACGGAAGATAAGACCAAAAACCGAATTTTTTCCCAAAAAAAGCCAAATATGCAGAATTATTCCCCTGTAATTTGGCTTTTTTTTTGCCCAGAAGGACGATATTCAGAATTTATCAAACTAAAAATTAGCCATCATTAGTTCCGGATGGGCGAAAAAAAGTCTGTATAGAGGATCAGAAATTTTTAGCTAGAACTACACCATGTATACTCTGATACAATTTGTATTGTTACGTACTGTATTGACTAGCGCCAGCATTTTTCCTCAAAAACTAGAGAACTGTTTAACACCGGAACATCAGTTGACTACATCTCAAAAACAGTTATTAGCTAAAGACAGTGGTAGCAAACCAGAACCCTGTAAATCCTCCCCGACTCCGGGGTGCTCTCGCCGAGATAATGTCAGTGATATGTTGAAAATTGACAGTTGATTGTAGCGATTGCACAATTCTGAATCAGCTTTTCAGAGTGTGCGGGCGGAACACCGCACAAGAAAATTTAATTTTTTTTGGAACAGACCGGAAAGCCTGTTCCTAAGAATAGTACCTAATTTGAATTTAAGCGGACTTGAGATCAATCCTCAGTCGCTTCGCCGCCAACAACTACATTGCGAATCCGCAAACTAGGGCCACCGCAGCCCACAGGTAAACCACTTTGTCCACCCTTGCCGCAGCCGCCGGATTCATCCCAATAAAAATCGTCGCCGATCGCCTCAATATCGGCTAAAGTGCTAAAAACATTACCCGAAAGAGTCACATCGCGCACTGGTTGGGCCAATTTTCCATTGCAAATCATCCAAGCTTCGCCGGCGCTGAAAGTAAACATTTCACCATTAGTCATGCCGCCTTGCCAATTGCGAGCATAAACACCTTCTTTGATACCAGAAAATAAATCAGCCACCGGTGTTGTACCCCGTTCGATCCAAGTATTAGTCATGCGGACGATCGGCGGATAATGATAATTCAAACAACGAGCATTCCCAGTGGGGACTTCCCCCAACTTTCCAGCAGTCTCGCGGGAGTGCAGCCGCCCGACTAAAGCACCATCCTTAATCAACTGAGTAGTAGTAGCCGGAGTGCCTTCATCGTCGTAGAAATAACTGCCACGGTGTCCCGGAGGTGCAGCGCCATCGAAAATTTGCAACTCTTTGGGGCCGAACTGGCGGCCGAGAGTCATTACCTCCATGATGTCGGGATTTTCGTAGGCCATGTCAGCTTCCGAGAGGTGTCCGAAGGCTTCGTGGACGAATAATCCGCTGAGAATTGGGTCGATGACCACGGTGTAAGTGTTACCGTTGACGGGGGGTAAGGCTAAGGAGTCTACCGCGCGCTGGGCGGCGCTGCGAACTTGAACATCCAGCTCGGTTAAGTCTTCGTAAGCTTTGCGGGAACCGGTGGTTTCGCGGCCGGTTTGTACGGTTTCCCCACTGCGGGCTGTGGCGGCAAAGCGCATTTCCATGTCTACCCAACCTTGTTCGAGCATTGTGCCTTCGGAGGTGGCGAGGATCATCCGCTGGGTGCTGTCGCCGTAGCGGACGGAGACGGTGGCGATACAGGGGTCTATGCTACGCAGGATTTGGGCGTAGCGATCGCACAATTGCTTTTTTTCGATCAGCGGAACCACACGGGGATCTGTCCCTGTCAGCGGTAGGAAGCAAATGTCTTGTACTGGGGTAACGGGTGCGAGAATCGTTTCTTCTTCGCCGATCAGTTTGGCCGCGGCGATGGCTTCTTCAATCCTTTCGGCGAGGGTGGAAAGTCGGTTAAAACTGGCAAAGCCCCAGCCGCCTTTGTGACAGGCTCGAACTTGGCCGCCAATTGAGACTCCTTCGCTGAGGGTTTCGATTTTTTCGCCCCGCAGCAGAATGTCGGTGCCTTCGGCTTCTTCGAGGCGAATTGCTAGATAATCTACCTGGTTGCGGTAGCGTGCCATTAAGTCTGACAGCAGATTTTTTGAGTCGGCGATCGAGGTGGGCATAAGGAAAGCACGGTATTTAACTGACTTCATTTTGCACTTTTGCAAGGGCGATCGGTCTAATTGCTCCAAAATAGCGACCCAAGCGCGGAGATTGCGACTTGTTTGGTACGGTTTGCCAATATCGCAACTCGACAAAGGTAGATATGCTGTGAGTCAGGAGGAACGCACAAGAATTCAGCGGAATTTTTCAATCCTTTTGGTGCCCCAATCCTGACTCCTAAACTTAAATAAATACTTCATCCTTCATGCCTCAGAAGGTGGGTTTATAACTACTGTGAATACTTACTTTTTACCGACAATCAGCGAGATTTTAGCCTCCGAAGGCTCAGAAAATGACCTCAGTCCCAGGGACACGAGGTTAGCAGCAGAAAATAGCCGCCCAAAGTGTCCAGGGAGTCGCGGGGTTTCCCGGCTGAAAGCGGAACAGGAATGGTATGGGGCGATCGCCACTTTGAATCAAATGCTCGATCGGCAAAAACCAGCACCAACAACAGATTCCCTTCTTCCCAATTCCTGTCAGGGATTAGTGTTGTCGGGCCCGTCTTCCGTTTTAACCAACCCCGCTTTAACAAACGGCTTTGCCAATTGGATTTTTACCAGTATTCCCGATAACGATGCAGCTTTGTGGTCTTTTCGGGCCAGACAAACTTTAGCTTTACTACCTGCTGCTGATGTCGAAATATCAGTGCCTGCGGCCGCCCCAGCATTGGCTTTGGCAATCGGGGACCCGCTGGCAAACGAGCAGTTTTGTTTAGTTTTAACAGCAAAGTTTAGTCTGGTGATGGTTTTAGGCGAAAATGCGATCGGCATTCCAGCTTTTCTATTTTCTTTCGATCCGCAAGTAGTCGCAAAAGCTTGGGAAGTTTTGCGACATAGGGTGATTGACAGCGAAGGTTTTTCGGAAAAATCTGACAGCGATATTAATCTAGATGTCAGTCAATTAATTCATAATTCAACTAAATTAGATGTACTGTTTCAGCAGTTTTTACCTATTGTTCCAAATTATAAAATAGTCACACAATTCAGCCGTTTATTATTGAATAATTTGCCGATTTGGAAAGAGGAAATAGGTAGAGTTAAGGATGAAAAATTTGATGAGGGTTGGAGGGGAAGGCATGAAAAGTTACAGGCGAAAAATCTCAACTGTAAATCTGTGATTCCTCACGTTACCAAAGAGGTAGAATTGCTACAGGCGATCGCCCACGAAGTCCGCACTCCTTTGGCTACTATCCGCACTCTGACTAGATTGCTGCTGAAACGCCCCAAACTCGACCCGGTGGTAATCAAGCGTTTGGAAATGATTGATGCTGAGTGTACCGCTCAGATCGATCGCTTCGGCTTAATTTTTCGCGCCGTAGAAATGGAAATGTCCCAAGCCAAAAATTCGGCCCTGCACCTAACAGCGATGTCCCTCGGTGAAGTGCTGCTTCATAGCATTCCGCGCTGGCAAAAACAAGCAAGTCAGCGCAATCATACTTTGGAACTAATTGTCCCGAAAAAGTTGCCTGCGGTTGTCAGCGATCCGACGATGTTGGATCAGGTTTTAACTGGTTTAATTGAGAATTTCACTCGAACTTTGCCGTCGGGGAGTCAGATTCAAGTGGAGGTGACATTGGCGGGCGATCGGGTAAAGTTGCAGTTGGAATCGAAACATCCATCCGACACTGAGGGCGAAGCAACTTTTGCATCTGCGGGTAATACTCCTCTAAGGTCGATCGGGCCTTTGTTGATGGTGCAACCGGAAACGGGAAGTTTAAGTTTAAATTTGAGCGTAACTAAGAACTTATTTCGCGCGGCTGGCGGGAAGTTAGTGATTCGTCAACGGCCCCAAAAAGGTGAAGTGATGACGGTGTTTTTGCCGCTGCAATAGTTATTGGTTAGGAGTTTCAGGGTGATTATCATCTACTGGGGAATCTGTGGGGCGATGGCTGGGAACCCTCGCCCGTGCTACGGCTTTTTTTCACTGCGAAGGACGGTTAACTCGAATCAATTTACCGCTCAAAGTATCGATCGCAGAAATAGCATCATTAATTCGCGTCGCCAGCCTTTCAAAATTTGGGTCTTCCGTGCAAACAACAATACCAGCATGGTCATAGTTTTAAAGATGCAGGCGCATGAAATGACGGCGATTGCGTGTCAAAACTATTCGGTTATTGCTAACAGCAAAAGCCAACACATCTTCGTCAGGAATTTGAAGATTTGCATTCCCTGCTTCCTTCGCTGTTAATACATCGTGACCCAAAGCCCGCAGTAATGCCACCACTGCTAACGGGAAGTTTTCATCTGTGTAAAAACGTGCCAACTTTTAATAAACCTCGCTTGATTCCATCACTTCATCGTTTTCTCTAATTGCCTGTTCAATTTCCTCTGGGTAAGCATCGGCATAAGCCCACGCATTTACCAAATCAGCGGCGGTTAGATCTGGAAATGATTCTAGGATGATAGCATCGGAAGCACCTAAACGGCGATCGCACACCAGCGACCAAACTGGTATGCGAGTATTGCCAATACAAGCATCGCCTCCGCACACTGCGAGAGTTTTTTTAATCCCTAGAGAACCGTTGGTTAAAGTTTGAATTAGGATGCTGATGAGTTTAGCTTTATCAGCCGGATTTAAGGTTGAAACTTGAGTTTCTAATTCTTGTATAGTCATAAATGCGATCGCTCGGATCTGATATTACTTAGATTATAGCAAATTCGAGCCATGTTTTAGGTTGCCTCATTTCTTGGGAGTTAAGGTAAGGAGTTGTTTTTCTAATTTTTTAGTGTCATTTTTTACGTTCTCAATCATTAATCAATTAAAATCTCAATGACAAACTCCGTTCCTTTGGATGGTGCAGAAATACAACTCAGTTTACCACCGTGTTTTTCTTCGACAATTTGACGGGCGATCGCCAATCCCAATCCCGTACCTTGACCGACCTCTTTCGTAGTAAACAAGTGGTCAAAAATATATGCTTGAACTTCCTCTGACATCCCCGGCCCATTATCTTTAATCCGAATTACTGCCATTTGCCGATCGCCCGAAACTTCAGTACAAATTGTAATAAGCTGAGGATTGGTTTCAATTTCAGCAAACGTTCGCCCAACGCAGGCTGTATCTAAGGCATCGATCGCATTGGCGATGATATTCATAAATACTTGATTTAATTGTCCCAAAAAGCACTTTACAAGCGGCAATTTACCGTATTCAGCAATCACTTTAATTGCCGGACGTTTATCCGAAGCTTTGAGGCGGTATTTCAAAATCAACAGCGTACTATTAATCCCTTCATGGATGTCGCAAGCAACTTTTTCAGCGGTATCGGCTCTAGAAAAAGTGCGGAGGCTATTGCTAATCTCACGAATGCGTTGGGAGGCAATTTTCATAGATGGGATCAGCTTTGGCAAATCTTCCATCAGGAATTCTAAGTCAATATCTTCTGCATGATCGCTAACTTCTGGTACTGGTTCAGGATAATATTTTTGATAGTATTCCAGATGAGCGATTAAGTCTTGAATGTATTCTTCGATGTTGTTGACACTGCCGGTAATAAAGCCAATGGGATTGTTGATTTCGTGGGCGACACCTGCAACTAAATTGCCCAAAGTTGCCATTTTTTCATTCTGCACCATTTGCAATTGAGCTTGTTTTAATTCATCAATGGTTTGTTCAAGTTCTTGAGATTTTTGGAGCACGGCGGCTTCGGCTTGTTTGCGATGGGTAATGTTCAGACCAGTGCCTCTAAATCCAATGATTTCACCGCAATTGTCGAGAACTGGTACTCCAGTGACTTCCTCCCAAACAACTTCACCCGTTGGCAGAATATTTCTATGTTTTAAGGTAAAGCTTTCTTTTCTTGCAGAAGCCTCTGCCAAAATTATGCCAACTGACTCAATATCTTCTGTGGGCATGAATTCGGTTGGGCTGCGCCCTAAGAGTTGAGCCGGTGTATAGCCTTTAACCTGTTTCGATTTTTCTGTAATGTATGTATAAATTGCATTCGCATCGATTTCCCAGATATATTCTCCTGCCGCTTCGGTAACATCACGGAACCGCTGTTCGCTTTCACGTAGGGCATTTTCAGCTTGTTTGAGATCGCTAATATCTCGCGTCATTCCCACCATACCAGTAATGTTGCCGGATCGATCGCGTATGGGAGTCTTAGTCGTATATAAAGTTACGATCTGCCCCGCAGCATTCAATACATCTTCCTCAAACTTTTCTGCAACTCCCGATCGCAAAACTCGATTGTCCCACTCCCGAATGTTCTGGGCAAACTCTAGAGGAAAAACGTCAAAATCCGTTTTGCCAACTATCTCGGCTTCCGACGACAAACCTAACAACTGAAGCGTTGCAGAGTTGGCAAACAGATAGCGGTGTTGGCTGTCTTTAGCGAAAATCATGTCGCTGGTAGTTTCGAGGACGCTTTGCAGCAGAAAATTGCTTTGTTGGAGATTGATTTCAGCTTGTTTGCGATCGCTAATGTCGCGGAAGTACCAGATTCTGCCACATTCATCTCCTGATGGTAATTTCACAGTAACAGAAGACCGTTCCAAAATGCGTCGATCTTTGAGGATAATTTCATGGTAGCTAGCTTCACCTGGATTTTGATAGAGATACTCAACCATTGCCAAAAATTCATGCGGTTGTTCTAGTTGATCCAATACAAATCCCAAGAGTTGAAAATCGTCCTTAGTTTCAAGAATAATCTGAGGAATGTTCCATATCTTGACAAATCCTTGATTATAAGCACTCACTTGCCGATTGGCATCAATCACGAGGATGCCATCTAAAGAGGATTCTCTCTGTGCTTCCAAGAAAGCAGCACTTTTTATGAGTTGCGTTTGGCTATCCTGTAAATCTTTCAGCGATCGCTCCAACTGTTGGGCATGGAGCTGAGATTGTTTATACAGTCTAGCATTTTCCATAGAAATCGCTGCTTGGGCGCACAATAGTTGAATGAGTTCCGTGCGATCGCGCGTAAATGCCCCGATCGTTAGCTTATTTTCCAGATACAGCAACCCGATTAATTTACCTTGGATTAAAATCGGCGCACACAGCACGCTTTTCGGTTGTTCCTGCATCAAATACGGGTCAGCACTAAAATTATTTTGTGCGGTTGCATCGTCGATAACAACAGTTTTTAAACTGCGTTCAACGTAGTTTATTAGTGTTACTGGGATTTCTTGAACGCTTGACAGTGGCACTGACAATATGCTAATGTTTTGACTGGCATTTGCTAGAGCTTTTACCATCAAAATATCCTCTTGCAATAACAGCAGACCAGCCTTTTTTGCCCCGGCATTTTCCATCACTACTTGCATTAAAGTGGAAACTAATTGCTCTAGTTGAATTTGACTGGATAAAGCTTGCGACGCTTTGAGAATGGTGGCGAAATCAAGAGATTCGGAAATGCTACTGCTAGAACGAGTTGTGTGGATAGTACGATCGAGGATTGAGGATCGATCGAGAGTTTCCAGGCGGGTATCACTGATGGAAAAATGATCTTGTTGTGCCTGCAATATGGCAGTAAGGAGTTGGGGATAGCGGGTTTCTAAGTCATCGATTTTGGCTTTCGCGCCCCATCTGGCATAACAGTAGTAAGCTGCTTGCATATACGCTTGAGCTACTTTTTCTTTGCCCCAGTCGAGGTAAAATTTGGCTGCGAGTTCGTTGGCTAATGCCTCTTCGTTGAGGAATTGGTTTTCTTTGGCGAGTTGAATTGCGCGATCGAAATGTACGATCGCTTCTAGTTTTTGCTCCAGTACCCGATACCGTTCTGCTTCTACCAAAAGAAACTTATGTTGGTAATTCATCGGGGCATGATGTCCCCATTTCTTCAACTTTTTCTGATTCGCCTTAATGCACTTGAGAATTTGCTGGCGCTGTGAAGAGGTTGCAGTCTCGTAAATTGCCAGTTGCGCGAGAGAATCGTAAAAGTTGTGCAGCACCGTTGGAAGCAAGGCAACACAGTTATCAAAGTAGGGTTTAGCAGCGTTTGCATTCTCAACTGCTTCAGCATAATTTCCGAATAAATAATCAAGATGCTGCTGACAAAGATAACTAAAAAATAACCCTGTGCGATCGTTCGCCGCCACCTGTGCGGGAATATCTTTGGCAACCTGATAGCTTTCGCCGGACAAGCAACTCGGATCGCTAGCATCACCCAGAAGATTTAAGATCGCTTGATGGTATATCTGGATGTATAGCGAGCCGTTTTTTTGGTTTAAAGGAGCGATCGCCGTTATCAAAGAACGAATTCCTGCTTCTGCTTCCCTTAAGTTATCCCCTGTCCAGTAGCGATTGTAAGAATGAACCACAACTGCCCAAGCAGCATATTCGACATCTCCCGTTTCTAAACCGCTCTGGTAAGCTGTTAACAGCGCTGGCATCGTATCCGTAATGCGATCACGCCAATGGCTGATAAACGCATAAGTCATAAATAGCACTTTCGCTCTCAAATCCGTCGCATTAAAACGCTCTAGTAATTGCAGAGAAAGTTGTCCAAACTGATAGCCTGCTTCGATATCCACGAGTATGCCGCACAGGATCAGTCCGTACCAAGCATAGCCAAAAGCTGATAGAGCGGTATTGCCGTACCGTACAGACAAATTAACCCGCTCAAATACCAGTAGCGGCATCAACTTCGGAGCACAAAGATAGGCAGCAGAAGCAGCACTAGAAAGAATTCGCATCGCTGCCAATTTGTTAGGATCTGTCATGTTTGGCAGATTCACCAACTGTTCCGGTTTCTTGTTACCTAGAATCAACTTAGTTTTGGCTAAACCCAGCAATACTTGAGGCTGAGTCGGGTTTTTGGGAAGCCGAATCCCAAACTGTCCGAGTACATCAATTGCTATATAAACGGCATCCTGTGGCTGGCCTTGGGCAAGGTAAGCGAGGATTTGAATCTCGTAAGCACTAACTTTGTCAATCAGTTGGTTTGCTTGTTGCAAAATTGCACTAATTAGCTGTTTTACCTGTTCAAATTGACTGCACAAATACGCTGCTTCGGCTGCCAAATTGTGCAGTGCCAGCGTCAGAGTATATTGTTCCTGCCAGCTATCGGCTGGTAAGCTCCTAATACCTGTATTCACAAATATCAATGCCGCGTCAAAGGCTGCGGCGGCTTTGGCAGATTTTCCCGCCTGCAAGTTCAGGGCGGCTAGTTCATAACGTGCTTTTTGATCCGAAATCAGCCCGCTGGCAAAGTTGAAATGACCGACAATATCAAAAATCCTTTCCTGACGTTGAGTTTCACTACTTTTTTGCAGCAACAGTTGCCCTATTTTCAGGTGAGTGGCTTGTTTTCGATCTTCTGGAATTAGGGAATAAGCCGCTTGTTGAATGCGATCGTGTAGAAATCGGTAGTTAGGTAGTTGAGCGCTGGTAGTTGGCAAGATATCGGTTTTTTCCCGATGTTCTTTTCCTTGATAAAACTTGTAAATTTCACTTGTTGGTAAGATGAATCCTTCTTGCAACGATTTCCACAAATTTGCAGCAGTTTCTTCTGGCGACTTCTCGCTGACTACCGCCAATGTATTCAAATCAAACTGCGCTCCAATGCACGCAGCCAACTTCAGCACATCCTGAGTTTCTGGCGGCAACTTCTGCAATTGCAGCGCCATAAACTCCACCACATCATCGCTGATACTTAGGGCTTTGACTTTGGCAATATCACACTCCCACCCCCCTGTTACCCCAAGGGGGGATGAAAGGGGGGTGGGGTTAAACGCAATCAGCCCATCTTCCTGTAGCGATTTGAGAAATTGCGTGGCAAAAAATGGATTTCCCTTGGTTTTTTGATCAACTAACTCGGTTAATGGCTGAGCCAAAGGGCGATCGCACAAAAGCGTATCTGCAATCAAATCGTTAATATCGGCTTGACTCAGCGGCTGCAAGGTAATAGTATTTACCGTTACTTGGGCTTTTTCCATCTCTGCAACCGCCAACATAAACGGATGAACGGGGGATACTTCGTTATCCCGATAGGCTCCAATTACCAGCAAATTATGACTGTCTTTTTCGCTCATCAACAATTGCAAAAGCTTCAGGGATGCTGAATCTGACCACTGCAAATCATCCAAAAATATCACTAAGGGATGTTCTTTTGTGGTAAAGAAAGAGATAAATTTCTGAAACACTAAATTGAAGCGGTTTTCGGCGGCATTTCCCAAAAGTTCAGAGACTGGCTGTTGTTTGCCAATAATTCGTTCTAGTTCGGGAATTACTTCTACAATAACTTGACCGTTTTCGCCAACAGCATTCACAATTTTGCTTCGCCATTGCTCTAGCTTAGCATCGCTTTCTGAGAGTAATTGCTCCATCAATTCTCGGAAGGCTTGCACAAAAGCACTAAAGGGAATATTGCGTTGAAATTGGTCGTATTTGCCTTTGATGAAATAACCACGTTGGCGAACTATGGGTTTGTGAACTTCGTTAACTACAACGGTTTTGCCAATGCCAGAAAATCCGGCAACTAGCATCAATTCACTTTTTCCCTCGTTACCAGGCTCTGCCTGGTAACGCATTTCTAGAGGCTCTGCCTCGCTGTTTTTCTCATGCCAATTCTCGTTCCCAGGCTCTGCCTGGTAACGCATTTCTAGAGGCTCTGCCTCGCTATTTGAGGGAGGCAGAGCCTCCTGATATTCATTCCCAGGCTCTGCCTGGGAACGAGACGTAATAGCCTGGGAACGAGATATAGAAGCCTGGGAACGAGGGTTTGCTACTCGATCGAAGGCTGCTAATAATTCAGCTACTTCGTTCTCTCTCCCGTAGAGTTTTTCGGGTATAGTAAAGCGATCGCAAATATCCCTTTCCCCCAAAACAAACGCTTTAATATCACCAGTTTCTTGTAATTGAATCACACAAATCTCTAGATCGTGTTTCAGCCCTAATGCACTCTGATAGCGGTTTTCCGCATTTTTCTGCATCAGTTTAGAGACAATTTCAGATAAAGCTAGCGGAATTTCAGGATTGATTTCATGTGCGGGAATTGGCAGCTTAGCGAGATGACAGTGCACCAATTCCATTGGATCTTCGGAAATAAACGGTAACTGACCTGTTAATAATTGGTAGAATGTTACACCGAGGGAATAAAAGTCACTACGATAGTCAATGCCACGATTCATTCTGCCTGTTTGTTCTGGTGAGAGATAGGCGATAGTTCCTTCAAGAATGTTGGGATTGTGGATTTCTTGGGTTTCTCTCAGTAGCAGGGAAGCGATACTAAAATCTATAAGTTTGACTTGTTTGCTATCTGGATTAATCAGGATATTAGCGGGTTTGATATCTTTATGAATTACTAGGTTTTGATAGAGATAGTGTAGAATGTCTGTTAGTTGCAGGGATAAGTTAAGAAATTCTGCTAAAGGTAAAGATCGATCGGGTTGGTTTTGATCTGTGTCTGCTGGCTGTTGACTCGCGCCCTTAAGATAAGCAGACAGGGAAATTCCACCAAAATCCTCCATGATCAGGGCATAGCTATTGCCGTATGCTTCTAGACTCAGGGGTTTGACGATGCTGGGTAGGTTGAGATTTTTGGCGATCGTATATTGATTGCGAAATTGCACCAATTCGCTAAAATTGGGCAAGGGGTTGTGTAGCAGTTTAATAACGACAGGTTGCCCATCCGTCTCCCGGATAGCCCTATACACCAAGGTTCTCAAACCTACATAAAGTTGCTCTAGTATCTGATAACCTGACAAATTTGTGATCGTATCCATATGTTAGTCGTCCTTCCTATTTCTAAAATAACACTCGAATAAGAGCCACAGATGCCGAGCCTAGCACCACAAGTTCGAGTATTATGTACTATTTTATACTATGTTTGATGGGATTACCACAATCACAATTGTTTGATGCGATCGCACTTTAGATTCCCGACTTCTTAAAAAAGTGTGGGTTCTGGGTATATTAATTTTATTCATTATTCTTTCTTCTTTCTTCGATATTATTGTTTAACTGGGAGAGTTATAACAAACTCAGTACCTGCTCTGAGGACAGAATGAACTGTAATATCACCGTGATGTTTTTGCACCACAATTTGATGTGCAATAGCTAATCCCAATCCTGTCCCTTTACCCACACATTTGGTAGTAAAAAAATCCTCAAAAATCTGCTCTTGCAAGATTTTATTCATCCCCACACCGTTATCCTTAATGGAAATAAATATTTGTTTTAAGTCAGGAGATAATTCAGTGGTAATCATAATTTTATTAGCAATCTCATGATAAGTGTTACCTTTATTCGACTCATCAACAGCATCGATCGCATTGCTCAGTAGATTCATGAATACCTGATTGAGTTGTCCTGCATAGCATTCAATTTGGGGTAAATCGCCATAATTCTTAATGACTTCAATTTCTGGGTGAGTATCGTCGGCTTTGAGGCGGTGCTTCAGAATCATGATGGTGCTGTCGATGCCATCGTGGATATTGCAAGGCACGGGGCGATCGCTATCCGCACGAGAAAACGTCCGCAAACTGGTACTTACGTCCCGAATCCGCTTCACTCCTTCTTTCATAGAACCGATTAATTTGGGCAAGTCTTCTCGGATGTATTCCAAGTCGATCTGCTCTATTTCTGCTGTAATTTCAGCATCGGGCTGGGGATACTTTTGTTGATACAAATCGATTAATCCAAACAAATCATTGATGTAATTTAAGGTAGGTTGAATATTGCCAGCCAAGAAACCAACAGGGTTATTAATTTCGTGAGCAACTCCGGCTACTAAGTTGCCTAAAGCAGACATTTTTTCTTTTTGGATAAGTTGAATTTGAGAAGCTTGTAATTGAGCGTTTTTTTGAGATACTTGTTGTTCTAAGTTGTGAGTCAAAAAACTCAACTGCAAATGAGTTTTCACCCGCGCTAATACTTCTCGTTCTTGAAAAGGTTTTGTGATATAATCTACTGCACCAACTTCAAACCCTTTAATCTTGCTGTCTGAATCAGACAAAGCAGTCATAAAAATCACAGGAATGTCGCAAGTTTTGGGATTAGCTTTAAGGCGCACACAGGTCTCAAACCCGTCTATTCCGGGCATCATTACATCCAGTAAGATCAGATCGGGCGATCGCCTTTCAAGCTGTTTTAGGGCGCGCTCACCACTGGTGGCGATCGCCACAGTGTAACCCGCATCACTCAACGCTTCGGAAATCACATCCAAATTTGTCGGCGTATCATCAACAATCAAAATTAAGCCAGTCAAATGTGTTTTCATTATCTAGTTACCCTGATTAGTAATATATTTTTGAATTAATAACTCTATCTTCTCAGTTTTAAATTGCTTTGCCAACTGTTGAATTTGCTGAATAAATGGCAGATATTGAGCGTCATCAGCCCCAATTTTCTCAGTAGTTTCTACCAGTTTTTTCAGCAAACCACCCTCTGCAAGTTCCAGTAAAATCTGCAAATCCTCCAACGGTGGGACAATCAACTCTGTAGTTGATATCTGACTGTTACTCAAAGCTAGATATACTTGAATCTCATCATACTGCCAAGTCAGTTGCAGGTGAAGCGCTAGCAAAGCAAATAACTCATTAGCATCGACTGGTTTAGCAAGAAAATCATCTCCGCCGGCTGCTTCGCTCATTTGCCGATCGATCTCCGCGACAGATGCCGAAGAAACGATCCCCGCAAATCCTTTAAATCGGTATCATCGCGCAACTGTCTTAACATTTCAAAGCCATCCATCACGGGCATAGCTATGTCAGTAATCATCAAATCAGGTCGTCGTTTTTTGGCTTGATTTAAGCCTTCTTGACCGTTTTCTGCTTCAGTAATGATAAATCCCATTGGTTCGAGCAAGTTCAGTAATACCGAGCGATTTTCCCACCTGTCATCCACAATCAAAATGTGCCGCGGCGCTCCTTCATAGCCGATAATCGTCCGTCCCTTGTTGACAGAATTCTGTTTCGCCCAATCGCTAGCACTTGGCAAAGCCACCTCAAAGTAGAAATTGCTACCAACATTAATCTCGCTCTCCACCTGAATATCTCCGCCCATCAATTCAACAATTTTTTTGCTGATTGCTAAACCCAAACCAGTGCCTTCTGACTGATGTTTTTGTTCCCCTACTTGTTCAAATGCCTAGAATATTTTATTGGTTTCGGCGGATGAAATACCGACTCCAGTATCTTGAACTTGGAATTTAAGGCGCGGAATTGGAATTTCTGAAGAAGACTACTGTACTTCTACCTTGAGAGTAACGCTACGGGCATCTGTGAATTTAATTGCATTGCCAAGGAGGTTGAGCAATACTTGGCGAAGTCGTTTTTCGTCAGATTCAATGCCTTCGGGCAAGTTGGATTCTGGATAATAAACAAAGTCGATGCCTTTTTGGTCAGCCCGAATTCTACAGATTTCGACTACTCCTTGCATAAATGAGGGGAAATGGATGGCTTTTGGCATTAGTTCTAGTTTGCGGGCTTCGATTTGGGAAAGGTCTAAAATATCATTAATCAGTGTTAATAAATGGGAGCCGCATTGATGGATAATTTGGACTCCGTGGCGTTCTTTGTCTGGTAATACTTTGGAGCGTTCTAAAATTTGAGCATAGCCGAGAATTCCATTCAGTGGTGTGCGGAGTTCGTGGCTCATGTTTGCTAGGAAATCACTTTTAGCTTGATTGGCATTGTCGGCTACTTCTTTAGCTTGTTGAAGTTCTAATGTCCGTTCTACAACCCGATCTTCGAGTTCGGTGAATAAAGTTTTTAGCTGCACTGCCATTTGGTTGAACGATCGCGCTAACCGTGCTAATTCATTGATGTGGTTGATTTCGATTGTGCGATCGAGGTCTCCTGTGGCAATAGCTTCACTGGCTTGCTGCAATTTCAGAATCGGTCGGGTAATCCATTGAGAAGTATAGATGCCCAGAATAATTGCCAAACCCAACGCACCTAAACAAAGTAGAATTGTGATCTGATTATTGATATTAATTTGTGCCATGAAATCTGATTCCGGCACCACAATGACGCTGAGCCAATCGATGCCTCGTTCGTCTCGAATGCTTGAAACTTGAACGAACTGCCGTTGATTTGCGAGCATAAAATCAAGTTGTCGCTCTTGGGAAATAGCTTGGAAAGTACCAAAATGATCGATGATTGCTTGCGTTGTTGCACTAATTATAAAACTCTCAGACTTTACGGCAGGAATTTGTTGCAAATCCTGTTTTTCAAGGTTGATAATATAAGGGTCTTTAATCGTTGAACTTGCAATCAGGTTGCCTGAGCGATCGATGATAAATGTTTGTCCTGTTTTCCCTACCTTGAGCTGGCTCAGAAAATTATGAATCTTATTAATCCGTAAGATGCTATTTGCAACTGCTAATAACGTACCATCGCTATTATAGATTGGCAGGGATATAGCTATTGTGGGCGTCTTATTTAATTTACCGAGGAAAGGATGAGATGTCCAGGTTGGTTTTCCGGCTTCCTGCGCAGTTTTATACCAGGGTCGAATTCGGGGGTCAAACTTTGCTTGAGTTTCTATGAGGGTAGTTCTTTGACCTTGATTATTAAGTTGATAGATTTTTCGCTGAGGTAGATCAGCTTTTTGTCCAACGCCAGCTATGATGTCTCCATTCACTGACTCTTCTACTACAATACTCGTACCATCAGCCATAGCAAGCTGCATATATTCGACCATATCTTGGCTGACTAATCCCCAAAAAGTTCGTTCCAGTTTCGTCACATCTGTTAGAGCGAGCTGATTTTCTTGAGCCGCAGCCACGATTGTTTGTCCTACATAATAAGGTTTTTCCAAATAGTTCAGAACTTGCAGATTGATCCGATCGCTCATCTCTTGACGTAACTGAATGGCAACATCATTAACAGCCTTCTGCCCGTTTTTGAATGATAAATAGCCCACCAAACCGACAGCCCCAAATATTTGCAGTACGAAGGGTACTACTAACACTAATTGTAAAGGTAGAGTTTTATTTACTTTAATCCTAGACTTTTTCATGGGATATTTCCTATTTGGTAATGTTGTGATGGATACTATTTATGATTAAATCGGCAGTACGATCGCAAATTCCGTCCCTTTTCCCAGTACAGAATTTACCTCGATCGCACCCCCATGTTTTTCGACGATGATTTGATGCGCCACAGCCAAACCCAACCCGGTTCCTTGACCCACGGGTTTTGTCGTAAAAAATGGGTCGAACAGGCGCGATCGGATAGTCTCGCTGATGCCGATTCCATTGTCAGCCACGCGGATGCTGATGCGATCGCCCTCAATAACTTCTGTGGTAATGCAAATTTCTCCGGCTTTGGCGCGATCGGCTTTAGGACAATTTTGGCGATCGTTCTCTTCTATAGCATCAAGTCCATTGCTGATAATATTCATAAACACTTGATTGAGTTGACCGGGACAGCACTTGATTAAGGGCAATTTTTGATAGTTTTTGACAACCTGAATTTCTGGACGCTTCGATGTTGCTCTCAGCCGATATTGCAGAATAGTCAAAGTGCTGTCTATTCCTTCGTGGATATCTGCTTTTTTGATTTCAGATTCATCAAGGCGAGAAAAATTACGCAGCGATAGTACAATATCTCTAATTCGTTCTGTACCAATCCGCATCGATTGCAGTATCTTAAAGATATCGGCGCTTAAAAATTCCAGGTCTAATTCCTCAAGTTTATCTTGAATATCTGGTAAGGGCTCGATATTGCTGGCTTGATAAATTTTCACTAATTCTAACAATCCACAAGTATATTAGACCTCTTGCAAAAAAAATATGTGTTATCCTTAAAGATTTGCTCAAGTTTAGGTCAAACTTTGAATTATTGGGTTGATTGGCATCTCCTTAAACTTGCCCAGCCTGCTAGATCATAAAATTGGCTAAACTTTTCATAATAGCACAAAATTATTTTGCAAGAGGTCTATTCATCGAGGCAGTTAAGATTGCCATGTATAAAATTAACTAGATTATTAATCTCGTGGGCTACGCCAGCAACTAATTGACCGATCGAGGACATTTTTTCAGTTTGAATTAACTGCGATTGAGTTGCTTTTAACTTTTGCAGAGTTGCTTGCAATTCTTGAGTTTGCTCTTTTAAAGCAGCTTCCGAGCGCCGCATTGCTGCTTCTATTTCCTTGCGTTCTGCTATTTCGGTTGTGAGTTGGCAATTTGCTTGCTGCAAGGCAGAAGTTCGTTCTTCAACGCGATTTTCTAACTCTTGATTCGCTCGGGCGAGGGCAGATTGAGAAGCTTTGCGCTCTGCAAGCACGGCCCCTAACAGCAGCGTTGTCACCGCAGCAGAACCCATAAAACTTTGGAGCAAAATTAGGGATTCGTTGAGGGAGGGCCGCACAAAAGAACCGACACCTTTGATAGTTCCCAAAATGGCAAGACTTGTGACAATTGCGACCCCGGTTGTACTTCCCAATAAGCCAAATCGAAAGTTTGCCCAAACTAAACAAGGAATGAACAGATACTCAACGGGATACCCTAGCTCGAAGGCGATGATTTCTGCACTTAGCAGCACGCCCAGAAACAGAAATCCTTCTATTAGTTGCCGCAGTTTTACTTGGTGCTGTAAATAATGCCGCCAAGTTAATAGCATGGGAGTAAAAAGTATGACACCAATTGCATTTCCTATCCACCAGGTATACCAAAAGTAACTAAAATTATTCCAATCAGCTATGCCGCTCAAGCAAGTAACAGAGACACCGAATAACCCACTGATCGCAGTACAGACTAAAGTAATTAGGATGAATTTAAAAATATTTTCGGAGCGGTCGAATAGATAGAAGTTACCTATCCAGCGACGCAGTAAAACCGTCCCTCCTATTGCCTCGAATACAGCACCAAACGCGCCAATACAAGCAGTGGCGATCGTCTTGGTTAAATCGTGACTGCTATCGAATAATCCGGGAACATTAGTCAACATATCAGCCAACAAAATTGCTGGCCAAAATCGATAGCCAAAGCACAAATTTGCTGCCCAGGCGATACCGGAGGGAGGCCATAGGGCGGTAATATTTCCCGGGGGAATAGGCAAGGCGATCGCTATTCCTATTTTACCTGAGCCGTAGTATACAGCAGCGAGAGGAATTGCCACCAGCAACCACTTGGATAAATTTGACATAGAATCTATTTTTCGGACTATAAATCTGTCATAGCGATCGCTCTTTTTTGTTAAAGTATTTTGTACTCGGATTTTCACTATAATTTACCCCTTGATTTAATTAATCTAGGGGATAGAGCGTTTTTGTCGGCCCTAGACTGTTAATAAGTCATAAACCCGAAAGATATTTATGGACAGAGCTTTGAGAGCTTTGCAGCCAGATTGCCAGAGATACTTATGGGATGGAATTTCAGCCGTTGATGTGACATTCACAGAAGCGATATTAATCAGCATTCGGAAAAAGTTCTGCGGAAAACATACGACGCAGAATTTCGTAGAATGGTTCACAATACTGCGCTTGCTCAGGTGACAAACAGGCCCCAATCTCCTTGCGAAGTAAGTGAGTCATTTTGCTGACAAGTCCCCAATTCACATTTAGTTTAGGGTAAATCATCACGCACAGGGGAAACAATTCTGTCTCTAGGGCGTGCAGATTCCCTTCGAGCAGACAAACCCACATATAAACTTGAAACATCTCGACATCGCGGATGCTAGATGTGCGCATATGTGGAGTATTGAGCAGCCCAGAATAACAGCGATAGCTTGGGTATAATTGATTTACGCGATCGACTATCCGTTCAGCAATCTTGGTCATCATCGGCATCAGCACCCGTACAGATTGCAGCGCCACCGAACCCGCTGGCTGCTTCCCCGCCGCACTGTAGGCGCGTTGCAGTGGCATATACAGATGATCGTCGAGAATCTTGACGTAGTTAGCAAACATTTCCTGTTCACCGTCGGGAAGCAACTCCATCAACTGTACTCCTGTGTAGTGATACTGCATGGCTACAAAGCCAATCACGCGGGGGTCAATTGCTGTGACTTGCTTTCGGACTTGTCCGAGCACGGGACTGACTTTGGTGACAATACTATAGGGCGGTAGTTGCTGAGCATAGGCTTCGATCGCCAACTTGTAGACTTGATGAATCCCACCAGAAATCTGCCACGGATCGATTAAATCGGTATCAATTCCGTGTTGAACTAATACTTGCGACAGCAAATCTTCGGTTCTATTCCAGGATTTTGCACTTACAGAACGCAGCGATTCCAACATTTTTTTTGCGATTTGGGCACGCCGTCGTTCGAGAAAGTTATCGTTAACAACAGGTGCTGAGTCACTGCTTTTCATCTGTTGCAAATAGTTTTGGGCGAAGGAAATAGATAAGTCTACCGAAGGTAACAATGGATCGAATGATGTTGGTGGCACCAAATAGGGATAAGTAGTCATAGATTTAGTCTTTACTCCGCAATGGTTTGATGATAATCGATTATTTGTTATATATGCGAGTTTTTAGCTCGATAAGGATACACCTATCTGGGTCAATGCGATCTAAAATTTGATGTTTTGTGATTTTGATTATAGCGATCGCTTTTTTAGGAAAAATTTTATATCCGCTATTATAAGCCTAGAGAGGCCAGTTTGTCTACTCGTAAAAATACGGATTTTTTATTTATTTATTTATTTATTATTTGTTGTTTAATTGGTTCCCAGGTGGCTCCTGGGAACCAATAACCAATAACCAATAACCAATAACTAACTGCTAAGCTCGTTCATTCTTGCTTTTAGGGCATTTCGGGCTTGTTCTCGATCGTCAAAATGGACTTTTTCAGTACCCAAAATCTGATAATCTTCGTGTCCTTTTCCGGCAATCAGCACGCCGTCTCCGGGTTTAGCCTCCATAATAGCAGTGCGAATTGCATCAGCCCGATCGCACAGGACGATCGGCTTAACTCCGGCGGGAATTCCTGCTAAGACATCCTCCAAAATGCGATCGGGAACTTCAGTGCGGGGATTGTCGGAAGTAACCACAGCTAAATCGGCCAACTCTGCCACGATTTTACCCATGATAGGGCGTTTTGTGCGATCGCGATCGCCACCGCAACCAAACACACAAATCATCCGACCTGGAATAAACGACCGCGATGCTTTCAACAAGTTTTCTAAACTATCGGGAGTGTGCGCGTAATCGACGATTACACTAATATCTTGTTCCCGGTTAATTTGCACCCGTTCCATCCTTCCCGGTACTCCCGAAAACTCCGATAACTTGTCTATAATTGCGGACAAATCCAAACCCAACTCCAAAGCAGCACCGACAGCAGCCAGCATATTTGATAAATTGAACTGACCGACTAACGGCAAAGTAAAAGCTATTTTACCTTTGGGAGTATGCAGAATTCCTTTAACTCCATTAGGCTGATATTCTAAATCATCAGCATACAAATCAGCCGTTTTATCGCTAGTGCTATAACTCCAAACTTGCTCAGAATTGAGAGTTTCAACTATCCGCCGTCCGTAGGCATCATCAATATTGACTACCGCCCGACCTTTGAGATAATTCGGATTAAACAATAACGCTTTTGCCTCAAAATAATCTTCCATATCGCGGTGATAATCGAGATGATCTTGAGTCAAGTTTGTAAACACAGCAACTTCAAAAGTACAGCCCAAAACTCGCTGCTGTGCCAAAGCATGAGAACTAACTTCCATCACGCCATGTTTGCATCCGGCGGTGACAGATTCTGCTAGTTGTTTTTGCAAGTCAACTGCAAAAGGTGTGGTATAAAGTGCCGTTTTTTCGTAGCCGGGCCAGCGAGTATAAAGCGTGCCAAAAATTGCCGTCGGCAACTGCATTTGATTGAGCAAAAACTCAATTAAATGAGTTGTTGTAGTTTTGCCGTTGGTGCCAGTAACGCCCACAAGTTTTAATTTGCTAGCTGGATTGCCGTAAAATGCGGTTGCTATTAGGCCGCAAACTTGAGCCATATCCGTCGCTGGAATGACGCATATATCCCCCTCTTGGCAAGGGGTTTTCTGCGCGGCTTGGGTAGAAATTATGGCCGCAATTGCACCATTGGCGATTGCACTTTGCCAAAAATCTCCTCCATCTACCCGCGTCCCCGGCATTCCCAAAAACAAATCCCCCGGCTTGCAAGCATGGGAATTAGTAGATAAACCCGTGACTTCAGCATCAAGTGCCCGATGTTGAGCGTCAAAGGAAATGCCGGAAACTGCTGCTAATAATTCTCTCAATTTCATCTCAAAAACTCCTCAATTGAACGTGTTGAATCTATTCTGACTCATCAACTTGCAAATATTTCTGTAACATTTGCTCCAATTGGGCAACTGTACAGCGGGGAGAAGGACGGGGCAAAAGTTCTTCCGGGGAGAATGCAGCATCAAGCACAGAATTTCTTGGCTGGGGCTGCACTTTAAACAAAACTGGAACTTCGTACTGATAAGCTTGAAACCAGTCATCGCGATCGGTAATATCTCGCACTTCCAATTGAAACTTCAGGCTTTCAATCTGTCTGAGTTTTTCTTGCAACCCTTCGCACAAGTGGCATCCCGGTTTGCTATACAAAATCAATCGCATCATGAGAGTAAGATTAAACTCGATCTTAAATTCTAGTCTTAGGATAACCTGTTTATGGAACAGGCCGTGAAGCCTATTTTTAATCGGCCTTTCACATCATTTTAACTGGTTCCCCAGCTCTGCCTGGGAACCGATATCACTCTTGCTCTGCCTCGTCGCTTTCGGATGGAGGCAGAGCCTCCAGATTTGCGTTACTAGGCAGAGCCTAGTAATATCAAATCCCTTTCCATCGGAATGATATAAACGGAGGAGATGGAGGAGACGGCAGTGCCGTGTCCCTACAATTTCGTGGTAGGGACACGGCACTGCCGTCTCCTCTATATCATTCCGGCGCAGCCGGAATTGATATAACGAGTAGAATGGGTGCATCTCATTTTTGCAAATATATTCGTAGGGGCGAAGCATTTCGGTAGTAAATCTCTGATTCTCACTAATAGATTGTCTGCCGAAATGCTTCGCCCTTTCCAAATTGAGATGCACCCGAGTAGAATCGATTACCGATCGCCAATTACCAATTAGCTTGACTAATGAATCAAGATTTAGTATAGTCTACAAGTATCTCTACAAAAAGGAGGCAGTATGGACTGCACCGAATACGCAGAAGCCAAGCGAAAAGCAGCCAAGAAAATCAGCGCCGACATTCGAGAACGCTGGAACAATCGTATTGTTCAGCGGGAATTGCACTTGATGGGTGAAGCGGGTGCGGCACAATACCTATCTGATTATGGCCGAGGTATTGGTACAGCAAAAGTGATCGGTTTTGCACTGTGTGCGGAGTCGGAAGGATATCCAGAAATGGCGATGGGATTTTGGAAAAGAGCCTTTGAGTTGGAAACCGAAGAAAAGCCGATCGCCCTTTCTACACCAAACAACTCTACCACAACTCTCGCTCCTACCAAAAAACCAACTGCCGCCCCAAAAATAGAAACAGTCAACAATCCTGTAGTCGCCGAATTGCCACCAAACTTGCAGCCGGGACGGATTGTGACAATGCAGCCAGTTGACGCACCGAGCGATCGCACTTATTATATCGAAAATCCCGAGTATTGGGGACAACCGAAGCGCGATGGTAATCGAGTAGTCATCGTGGCGACTCAAGACAAAGTATACTACCAATCGCGATCGACCAACCTGCGACAACAGCCCTCAATTGCGATCGAGAAAGCATTAATTGAAACCGCTGCTAAAATTGGTACTTTTGTTTTAGATGGCGAATTGTATTACAAAAGTCATAGTGGCAGCGAACACCGCACAGGAGCCCAAGCTGCTACTGTTAATATTGACAGCGGCTTTCCGACAGTCCAGCCATATGCAATTTATGCGATTTTTAAATGCTTATTTTTCAAGGGAAATGATTTAACTATCCTCGCCGAATCAGAACGAATTGCAGCCGGAGTTGAAGTTGGTGAAATGCTAGCAAATTTATCTAACGAATTTGAAATTGTACCAACATCTCGCACCCAATCCGAAAAAAGTTTACTAGCTAAACAGCAAGAATCAGAAAATAGAGAAGGCGAAGTTTGGGTTTTGCATAACTCTCGTTATATCGGCGGCAAAGATATTAAAAAATTTCCGATGGTGAGGACGAAATACTGTCTGGAATTCGACCTATTCATTGTCGGATTGACGGCGACAAAAGTTGCGGGGCGGCCATTTAGCGCCATTAAAGTTGCGCAAGAAATAGATGGCAAATTAGTGCCGATGGGAACAGTAGGAACGGGGTTTAGCGGGGAGGAAATGCAGGAAATAACCCGACGTTATGAGGTTGACCCGAAAAGTGTCAAAATCAAAGTGCGATCGCAAGGTTTGACAGAAAGCGGCAAACTGTGGCACGCCCGATTTCTAGAGTTTTGTTAAATTGGGTGGGAAACGGCAGTGCCGTTTCCCACCCGGGTATGCGATTATCAACCAATAGTGTAAAATAAAAATCTCGGAGAAAACATCAATGTTTGTCAGCAAAAATAATTTCTACATCTCCCCAGAAGAGTATCTAGAAGGCGAACGAGTCAGCCCCATCAAACACGAGTACAGACGCGGACACGTTTATGCAATGACGGGAGCAAAAAACCCTCACACTATTATTTCTAGTAATCTAGTTCGCCTGTTGGGAAATCATCTTCTGAATACGCCATGCTTAGTTCTTACCTCTGATATCAAAGTTCGACTGGAAGAAGCAAATTGCTATTACTATCCTGACGTGGCGGTAACTTGCGACGAAAGAGATATAAGTTCAATGGAAGACTTCATTCTCTATCCATCTCTAATTATCGAGGTGCTATCTCCCTCAACCGCATCTTTTGACAGGGGCGATAAATTTGTCGATTACCAAACTGCATCCAGTTTGCAAGAATACGTGTTAATTACTCAATCCGAAATCAAAATTGAATGTTTTAGACTCAATGCTGAGGGTAACTGGGTTTCCCAGACTTACCGACAAGGAGATACAGTAGAATTTGTTAGTGCGAATTTTAGTTGTTCAATTAGCGAAATCTATCAAAAAGTCCCTGGTATTATCCTGCGATAAGTAAGTCTACCTAAAAAAAATAGAATAGCCAATCATGAGAGAAAACATCAATGTTTGTCAGCAAAAATAATTTCTACATCTCCCCAGAAGAGTATCTAGAAGGCGAACGAGTCAGCCCCATCAAACACGAGTACAGACGCGGACACGTTTATGCAATGACGGGAGCAAAAAACCCTCACACTATTATTTCTAGTAATCTAGTTCGCCTGTTGGGAAATCATCTTCTGAATACGCCATGCTTAGTTCTTACCTCTGATATCAAAGTTCGACTGGAAGAAGCAAATTGCTATTACTATCCTGACGTGGCGGTAACTTGCGACGAAAGAGATATAAGTTCAATGGAAGACTTCATTCTCTATCCATCTCTAATTATCGAGGTGCTATCTCCCTCAACCGCATCTTTTGACAGGGGCGATAAATTTGTCGATTACCAAACTGCATCCAGTTTGCAAGAATACGTGTTAATTACTCAATCCGAAATCAAAATTGAATGTTTTAGACTCAATGCTGAGGGTAACTGGGTTTCTCAGACTTACCGACAAGGAGATACAGTAGAATTTGTTAGTGCAAATTTTAGTTGTACAACTAGCGAAATTTATCAAAAAGTCCCAGGCATCATATTGTGATGTATGAGGAAAAAAATATCGGTTAGTAGTGAGGACTTTAGTCCTTCTTCCGAAGACTAAAATCCTCACTACGAACTAAAATGACTACTAACAAATAGAAAAAATAATGATTAAAATCTTACACCTTTCAGACATCCACATGGGAAGCGGCTTTTCCCACGGGCGCGTCAATCCAGAAACTGGTTTGAATACACGCTTAGAAGACTTCGCAGCTACCCTGAGCAAATGTATGGATAGAGCGATTTCTGAACCCGTAGATTTAGTCATATTCGGCGGCGACGCTTTCCCCGATTCCACGCCACCACCGTTTGTCAAAGAAGCTTTTGCGCGTCAATTCAGCCGCTTAGTTGATGCCCAAATTCCGACAGTTTTGCTAGTAGGAAATCACGATCAACATTCCCAGGGACAAGGTGGCGCGAGTTTGGGAATTTATCGGACTTTGGGCATACCTAAGTTTATTGTAGGCGATCGCCTGGAAACTCACCTCATCGAAACCCGCAACGGCCCCGTACAAGTGGTAACATTGCCTTGGTTGACGCGATCGACCTTAATGACACGTTCCGAGACTGAAAGCCTGTCTATGGGCGATGTTAACGACTTATTGACCGAAAAACTGACGATCGCCCTAGAAGGCGAAATCCGCCGTCTCAACCCCGAAATACCCACCGTACTATTAGCGCATTTAATGGCAGACAAAGCAAGTTTGGGTGCAGAGCGTTTTTTAGCAGTAGGAAAAGGCTTTAACATTCCCGTTTCCATGTTAACTCGCCCTTGTTTCGATTACGTTGCCCTCGGCCACGTTCACAAACATCAAAATCTGAATGCTTCCAACAATCCACCCGTAGTTTATCCCGGAAGCATCGAAAGAGTTGATTTTAGTGAAGAGAAAGAAGACAAAGGTTTTGTGTTAGTTAATTTGGAACGAGGAAAAGCTGAGTGGGAATTTTGCGCTTTACCCGTACGAGTATTTCAAACAATTAAGGTAAATGTTGCCGAATCAGAAAACCCGCAAACCGAGTTGGTGAAAGCGATTGGGAAGAAAGAGATCGCAGACGCAGTGGTGAGATTGATCTACCAATTGCGATCGGAACAATTAGACTTAATTGATAACGCAGAATTGCACGCACTTTTAAGCGAAGCGCACAGCTACACAATTCAACCAGAATTAGTCAGTCAGTTAGCAAGGCCACGTTTACCAGAATTGAACGCTAATAATAGTATAGAACCATTAGACGCTTTGAAAATTTATTTAGCAAGTCGCGAAGATTTGAAAGATGTTGCAGAGAGTATGTTGGAGGCGGCCCAGGGTTTGTTGGGCGGCGCAGAGGAAGTTGTGGTAGAATTCTAGGTAAGTTATATCAATTCCGGCTGTACCGAAATGATTTAACCGCAGAGAACGCAGAGAACACAGAGGAAGAGAAGAGAGAGATGAATAATTCCGATACTAAGGAATTTGATATAACTAGAGGAAAAAATGAGAATAAATAAGATTTCTGTCACTAAACTTTTTGGAGTTTTTAACCATCCGGTTTCTCTCAATATGGAAGATAGAATCACGATCATTCACAGTCCGAATGGATTTGGTAAGACAGCCTTACTCAGGTTAATTAATAATTTTTTTAATTCACCTTACTCAGAACTTCGGACTATTCCATTTGAAGAATTTAGAATAGACTTTGATGATGGCAGTTATCTGCAAATAACTAAATTTATTGATACAACTGAAGATAAAAAAGATAAAGATTTGAAATTTTATTTTTCTAAGCCTGGTGCAGAAGCAGAGATATTTTCACCTAATGTATTAACAGATTCATTGGCAGAAACAAATATTTCTTTGGATATCACAGAAGAGAGACTACAGTCACCAGGTGGTATAGAAACACAAACTAAAAATTTGGAATCAACCGCCTTTCAAAATCTTATCAAGAGCTTGACTAACTTGGCTAAAGAGTTAACTTCAAATGAGGAACCAAAGTGGCCAAAGGAACCAAAGTGGCTATCAGAACTAAAAAGCTCCATCGACGTTCATTTTATAGAAACTCAACGTTTGTTAACTCCCTCAAATGTTCTTGAAGTGGCGGTAAACACGAAACACCCATCAATGATTCCCTCAGTTAATATATATTCCCAGGAACTTGTAGAAGAGATTCAAGCAAAACTGGCTGAATACGGTGCATTGTCTCAATCCCTTGAAAGAACGTTTCCTGCAAGAATTTTCAACAACAAAGCACCCTCGGATATAACAGAGGAAACACTTCGCAACAAATTAAATGAAATTGAGAAAAAGCGTTCTCGTCTCAGAGAAACTGGTCTTTTAGATAAAGACGAGAATTCTGATTTTCAAGTAGAACAAAATATTGATGGAGTCACAAAAAACATTCTGTCAGTTTATGTTGAAGATGTAGAACAAAAACTCATGGTTTTTAAGGAACTCGCTACTAAAATAGAACTTTTCAAAGGAATTATTAAACAGCGATTTCTATATAAAAATATGAGCATCAGTAAAGAGAAAGGTTTTACCTTTACAACGCCTGATGGTAAGCCTTTGTCGCCGACAGACTTATCTCTCGGGGAACAGCATGAACTGGTAATGCTTTACCAGTTGTTATTCAAAGTTAAACCTAACTCGCTCGTGCTCATTGATGAACCAGAGATTTCGCTGCACGTAGCATGGCAAATCGAGTTTCTCAAAGATTTGCGAGCAATTATTAAGCTGGCCAACTTTGACGTGTTGTTAGCAACTCACTCTCCAGATATTATTGACGATAGCTGGAATTTGACAGTAGAATTGAAAGGGCCAGTTGAATGACAAACAACCTTAAACCCGATCGCATTGCCAACAGAATTCGCTTACTGAGAACTCAATCTCAATACACTGGATCTTTTTTAATCGCTGAGGGAGACACAGATGCGCGGGTATGGAAAAACTTGGTAGACTCCACAAAGTGTCGTGTAGAAAATGCCCATAACAAAAATAATGCTGTTGCAGTGCTAAATATCCTTGAACAAGGTAAGTTTGATGGTGTTTTGGCTATTGTTGATGCGGATTTTGATATACTAGAAGGAAGTGTTCCACTCAGTCCGAACTTACTGTTCACAGATACTCACGATTTGGAAACTATGCTGCTGAAGTCGCCAGCACTTGAAAAGGTGCTTTCGGAACACGGATCGGAAGCAAAAATTAATAATTTTGCTAAAGATATTCGCCAGACTTTATTGGAAATTGCCAAGATTATCGGTTATTTACGATGGGCTTCGCTGAAGTTTAATTATTGTTTAAAATTTGAACGTTTAGCTTTTAATAATTTTGTGAAGAAGGAAACATTGGCACTAAATGAATCGGATTTGATGAAAACTGTGAAAGACAACTCTCAAAAGCCGGGACTAGACGATTCAGAAATTAGAGCAAAAATGGATAGCTTAAAAACAGATGCTCAAGATATATGGTATATTTGTTGTGGTCACGATATGATTGCTATTTTGCAGATCGCACTTTGTAAAGTATTAGGTTCATATAGCTCTAAACAAGTCGGATGTGATGTACTGGAAAAAGATTTAAGACTAGCCTATGAGTCTGCTCATTTCCGAGAGACAAAACTTTATGTATCTATTCAGGGATGGGAACAAACGAATCAACCTTTCGAGGTTTTGTCTAACCCTTAACTTCCACACCCCCAAAAATCTCCCCCACAACCAACCGAGCTCCATTGGCAAAATCCACCCCAGACTGCACCTTTTTCCCCGCCAACTGCACCTCCCGCAATAATAATAAACCATTGCCAGTTTGGACGATCGCCCCCAAGCCCTTCACAACCTTCACAACAGCCCCATTTTCCCCCGACAACCCATCCAAAACAGCCCAATCGCGTTCCAAAACCCTCAACTCCGCTGGCATTTGCAGCCAATATTCCGGCCCCACGGGCACAGTAGCCATCACTTTCAGAGAATTGCCGCGAAAAGTCGTGGTACAATCTGGGTAAAAACCGCTAACTTGATTATGAAGGTTGATCGAACTTTTCGACCAATCCAACACAAAATCAGCACCCTTAATCATCGGCGCGTAAGTCGCCTCAGCCTCATTTTGAGGAACAGCTTCAATCTTCCCATCCCTCAACCTAACCAAAGTTTCCATCAACAAATCCGCCCCAATTTCTGACAGCCTATCCCCCAAAGAATCAGCATTATCCAACAGTGAAATACCAGCAAAATCCTGCAAAAGCATCGCCCCAGTATCCATCCCAGCATCCATCAGCATCGTCGTAATTCCAGTTTCCTTTTCGCCGTCAAAAAGACACCGCTGAATCGGTGCCGCCCCGCGATACTTCGGCAAAATCGAACCGTGAACGTTAACGCAAGCTAAACTCGGAATATTCAGTATTTCTTGAGACAAAATCTGACCATAAGCTACTACTACAAAAACATCAGCTTCCGCTTCCCGCAGTTTGGCAATTATTTCGATATCTTTCTTGATTCGTGACGATTGCAAAACTGGGAGACTGTGATTTAAAGCCGCCATCTTAATAGGTGAAGGCATCAATTGATTGCCTCTTCCCCGGCGTTTGTCCGGCTGAGTGACAACAGCTACCACCTCGAATTCGGGATGACTTAGCAGGCTGGATAAAGTAGGAACGGCAAATTCGGGAGTGCCAAAAAAAACAATTTTCATAAGTTTTTAGTGAGTTTCTATATAACAATAAAACTACGCCATTAATTCATCAACCGCCACGCTAAATCCTGGCAAAACAACCTGAGTTATCGCTACCTCACCAGGCTTGAACAAAACCACCTGACTTTGAGTAATTACTAACACCCAACTACTCTTAGGAAACAGCAGCCAAACTTCCAAACATCCCGATTCTAAATACTCCTGTGCCTTAGCAAAAACATCATCAGCAAAATCGCTAGGCGAAACAATCTCAGCTAGCAGCGGAAAACTCTGGGGCAAAACTGAAAACTCCCCAACTTGCGCCAGCAGTTCAGGAGTAATATAAGATACATCTGGTATCCGCCCTTTTTTCAGAGTTTGACAAGTAACTTCTACATAAACCTCGCCCCCTTTGTCGCTTGAGATCATGTAACTTCTCCAGTAATAATCTAGCTTTGATTGAATGCGGCGAGTTTTTGCAGTCATTCCCGGTTTCCCCACCACTTGTCCATTTACAAATTCTACAGGATGTTTGACTATAACTTTACCGTCCGCCCACTCCGTCCCGTCTGGAGGATTTTGCATCCATTCTTCCAAAGTTAAATCTAACTGTTCTACACTAGGAATTATCATCTGATTTACATGGTTTACTGCTAATTTCAATCTTATCATATCTCCTAAAACATGGAAAGCCCATCTAATCTCCTACTTAAACTCAGCCGCAGCTTATTTGCAGACACGGCATAACCAGAAAATTTTATTCAGGCTGTCACCAATCCTCAACCTTTTAATCCGGTCATTTTATGGCTACTGACAGTTCTCATTTAGCAAAATATCGATCGTACTTGACGGAAATTCCTTGCTATCGGATGTGGCAACAAGATAAACTAGGGGCGGGAGCTTTTATAGTTTTGTTTCAAAATAGTTTCCAAGGAGAGATACAGCGTATTCCATGTTTTTGAAGTGTAGGGACACGGCAGTGCCGTGTCCCTACGGGGAACTAACGATAGGCTCGTGTACTTTATAAATGTGGAATCTGCTATACATGAGCTACCAGCCGATTTTCTAGATTTAGCTCGTTTCACCTTGTAATTATCCGCCTTTCTTGAACATGATTTTATCTCAATTAGCCACAGCAATTCACCGACAGCTACAAAATGTAATTAGACTGCAATTCAAACGTACAGTTTGCATTTTTCTAACTTTAAGTTTGCTAATATTAAGTGGCTGTCAAAACAGCACAATACCCGCATCCAAAAACGGCGAACCAATAAAAATTACACTGTGGCACGGCATCAATCCCCCGCCAAATCGTGATGTATTTCAAACCCTTACAGACAAATTCAACAAAACACACCCTAAAATTCAAGTAGAACCGATTTACATCGGTCAGCCAGATCAACAACTGCCGAAAATATTAACATCAATAGTTGGAAATGCACCGCCGGATTTGCTGTGGAATGTTCCCACAATTGCTGGAAAACTCGCAGAACTAAACGCAATTCAACCCTTAGAAAACTGGCTCGACAAATCGCCCCGGAAAGCCGAAATCTACCCGGCACTGTTCGAGTCAATGGAACTGGATGGACACATTTGGTCAGTTCCCCTAGCGACAAACAATGCGGCTATATTTTACCGTCCCAGCTTATTTGCAGCAGCAGGAATCACGGAAGTGCCACAGAATTGGGCGCAATTAAAGCAAGCAGCCCGATCGCTCACACGAGATACCAACGGAGACGGTCGCCCAGACCAACACGGCATAGTGCTCTCCCTAGGCAAAGGAGAATGGACAGTATTTACCTGGCTACCATTCATGTTCAGTGCAGGCGGCGACTTCAAAGCAGAAACCACGAAAAGTTCCGTACCTCAAATAGACAGTCCGGGTTCTCGCGCCGCCTTAGAATTGTGGAAGGACTTGTTAACAGAAGGTTCTGCAATACTGTCAGCACCAGAACGCGGTTATGAACTCGACAATTTCATCGCCGGCAAAGTCGCTATGCAAATCACCGGGCCGTGGACACTAGCACAATTGCAGCAAAGCTCGATCGACTACGCAGTGATGCCCATACCAATCCTCAAAAGCCGCGCCGCCGTTATTGGGGGTGAAAACTTATTTTTAATGAAAACCTCGCCAGAACGCGAAAAAGCTGCTCTAGAATTCTTAGAATATGTTGTTGGTGAAGAATTCCAAACAGCATGGGCATTGGGAACAGGTTACTTGCCAATTAACTTAAAATCGAGACAGAGCCAAACTTATCAAAATTTTGTCGAAAAAACTCCTGTTTTGAAAGTATTTTTAGAACAAATGAATTGGGCTCGATCGCGTCCAATTATCTCAGGTTACTCCCGCGTATCAGAGAACCTCGGCCGCGCCATCGAAGCAACTCTTCTCGGCCGCAATCCTGAAGATGCTCTTAAAGAAGCTCAAGAGCGTTTGACAATAACCTTAAATAGGGCAACAGCTAAAGGAAAATAGATCGGGAAAGATAGTTTTTTTGCTGTAATTTTTCTGCTTTCACGCTTATTCGATCGCCAGAGTTGAAGCCTCGATAAATTGGTTGAAAATCCAGTTAAAATCACTCCCGCCTGCACTTCTAATCATCAACCCGGTTTCTCGCCCCGGGCTTACCTGAAAACTGAGATTTGGCGTCGCTGTTATCAGTTTTTTCGCTACCATTGAGAATGGTGCAAGATGTTAGGGTGAATTGAGTTGCGATCGCCCAACATGAAAAAATGCCCGGAGTCGATCGGCAATAAATCTTTAACAAAAACCAAAAATCTACAGACCGAATGTTCAGCCATTACAGATATATTGGCAAAAAAGGGATGCTCCCGAAATTCATGCACAGATTCCGAACAAAAAAAAACCGCTCTCCTAACAGCGCCACAAATTAGCTAAAAAGGTTATCCCCTACCTACCACCCATGACTTACCATCACTTAATAGAAACGTTTTACCTACCCTGTTCCCGTCCCGTGCCACCTACTGAGACCCCAACAACCGTCCACCTTTTCCCCAAACGACAATGCAGACAAAGTTCCTTAACGCAATCAAAGGACATTCCGGGCGGTACTTCCTCGCAGTAGGCGCGATCGCCATAATCTACTACTTGGCGTCACAGTTTGCAATTTCCACGCTCACCCTGAGTTCAGAAATCTATCCAATGTGGCCAGCAGCAGGAATTGCCCAAGTCGCCCTGCTGCTGTTTGGGCGGCAACTGTGGCCGGGAATCGCGATCGGAGGCTTCTTGGTCAGCATGAGCGTACCGTCGGCCAACATCGGCACGGCATTGATCTCGGCGGGCGCCAGAACCCTGCAAGCGTGGACGGGAACTTATTTGTTGCAGAGGATTAACTTTAGCGCCGAGCTCGATCGACTCAAAGACGTTTTAGGAATAGTTGGACTAGCAGCCTTGGGCTCTACCCTGATCAACTCCACCATCGGCAGCATCATCGTGTGTTTGACAGGTTTATCTAGCTGGAGCAACTTTGGCACGATTTGGGGGACTTGGTGGGTAGGAGACGCGATGGGAATTTTGCTCGTCGCCCCGCTGCTGCTGACGTGGCGCAAATTACTCTCCGCCAGAATCAAGCGCCAGCAGATTGTCGAACGAGGGATTTGGCTGGTGCTGCTGCTAGCAGTCGGCTGGCTCGTTTTCTGCTCCCGCACCCGAGCCGCCTACGCCCGCTATCCCCTCGAATACTTACCATTTCCCCTAGTAGTTTGGGCAGCCTTTCGATTCGGCCAGCGCTACACCGCCCTCTCCAACTTCATCCTCTGCGGCTTCGCCATCTGGGGCATCGCCCGAGGCAGTGGCCCCTTTCTCAAACACGCCAGCAGCATCCCCCAAGCACTGTTATCTTTGCAAGCATTCATCGCCGTCATCGCCGTCACTGGCTTAGTCTTAGCCGCCACCGTCGCCGAACGCCACCAAGCAGAAGCCTCCCTGCGCGCCAGCGAAGCCAGCCTCACCAACGCCCAGCGCATCGCTCAGCTAGGCAACTGGGACTTAGACCGCAACACCCAGCATTTGCGGTGGTCAGAGGAAATTTATCGTATCCTGGGACAGCGGCCGGGAACTGTTGAACCCAGCCTGGAAGCCTACTTGGAATACGTCCACCCCGAAGACAGAGAATTAGTCAAAAGCTCGATCGAAGCCGCTTTATTTCAGCAACAGCCTTACAGCATCGACTACAGGCTCGTACTCCCCAACGGTAGCCACCGCACAGTCTGCGAACACGGAGCCGTCAACTCCCTCTACATCACCAGCACCGTCCAAGACATCACAGACAGAAAGCGCTCCGAAGCAGCCCTGCGTTCTTCCGAAGAAAGATTTTCCAAGGCCTTTCACGCTTCTCCAGTCGGCATCAGCATCTGCACCCTCACAGACGGACGCTTCCTCGATGCCAACGAAAGCTTTTTGCGCTCCGGCGGCTGGTTGCGGCACGAATTTATCGGCCGTACCGCCAGCGAATTAGGAATGTGGGTCAATTCCGAAGACGGGCGGCGGCTTGCTCAAGTGTTGCAGGAGCAAAGTTCGATCGGCAACCAAGAGATCAAAATTCGCACCAAAGCCGGCGAAGTGCGCGACTGGCTGCTATCAGTAGAGCTGATCGACCTTGGCAACAGTCAGTGCGTTTTAATCATGACTAGCGACATCACCGAACGCTTACGTTCCGAAGAATTCCGCCGGGGAAAAGAAGCCGCCGAAGCCGCAAATGAATCGAAAAGCATTTTTCTCGCCAACATGAGTCACGAACTCAGAACCCCCCTCAACGCCATCATCGGCTACAGCGAAATCCTCCAAGAAGACGCCCGAGATTTAGGTGCCGAAGAATTCATCGACGACCTCCAGAGAATTAACACCGCCGGCCAGCACTTATTAATGTTAATTAAAGATATTCTCGACTTGACCAAAATTGAAGCAGGCCGCATCGAATTCCATCTGGAAACATTCATCATTGAAAATCTGGTGGAAGAAGTAGCGGCTACGATCGCACCGATGGCAGACAAAAATAGCAATATCCTAGAAATACAATGCCCCGAGGATATTGGCTTGATGCAGACCGACTTGACTAAACTCCGCCAGTCCCTGCTCAATCTCCTCAGCAATGCCTCGAAGTTTACTTCCTCCGGCACAATTACCTTCACGGTCACTCGCTCCGTCGAAACCGCCGCCGAGGCTGCAAACAGAGGCAAAAGACTGGGAGCACATAAAGGAGATAGCAAAGCTGAAAATAGCTTGTCTCTGTTATCTTCCCCTCAAGAGTGGATCGTTTTTACGGTCAAAGATACCGGCATTGGCATGAATCCCGAACAGTTAGCCAAAATCTTCGATCCATTCACCCAAGCCGATTCCTCAACCACTAAGAAATACGGCGGCACTGGTTTGGGGCTGACGATTACTAAGAAATTTTGCGAAATGATGGGCGGAGACATTACCGCATTCAGCGAATTGGATAAAGGTTCTATTTTTACAATAAGGCTACCAGCTATTTTTATCGACCTTTCGCTATCAACCAAAAAGTCTGATAAATAGCGATTTTTGACATTGATTAGACCTCTAGCAAAATAATTTGTTGATATAATTAAAAGTTTTGCTTTACTTGATTAGACATCTTCCAAAAAGCCTGTGAAGAACAGGCAGGATGCCTGTTCCACAATAATTATGGGAGAGGTCTGTTATTGTTTGAAACTTCTGGAAATTGGGAATTAAAAATTCGGGATTGGGGATTGGGCCAAAGAGTATTTCAGCTCATATCAATTCCGGTTGCAAC